>Ga0307515_10006146_pt1 | contig 24132 bp, 17 predicted proteins | sample 17_EM_MG_FD_194513 | JGI IMG/M metagenome (GOLD analysis project Ga0307515, IMG submission 194513) | Populus trichocarpa ectomycorrhiza microbial communities from riparian zone in the Pacific Northwest, United States - 17_EM | ecosystem: Host-associated > Plants > Roots > Unclassified | place... | reverse complement strand
AAGCTTCATTGCCTTTGTGAGAAGTTTACCACGGGCTTCATTTACTGCCTTGTTTTCTCTCTGACCCTTTCCTTTCAACAAGACAGTCGCGTTTGCCTTTCACAGGAATCCAGCATTTCTTTGGAAGTTACAAGTTACCTTCTGATAAAGGTGGTGGTCCTCTTCCATGCATTAAAGTAACAAAGTTTTTGCTTTGAGAGGTGGCTGTACTACTTTCTGCACAGCCCATTGACCCTTTATTATTTCTTGTAACAATGAACTTGAGACCTTTTCGGGTGCAGCCGTGACCATCAAAATTTATAAATCCTTGAAAAATATACTGTGATCAATTCACTTTCACTCGTTGCTATATATGCTAGTACCTGGACTGTCATGTTCGCAATGGTTTTCTTTTGTACTGTTTTGTTTGGGTAGGCAAAACATGTTAAATCGCCATTAATGTCTCCTGTAACCAGATCATGGTCCAGCTACTTCATTTCTTTTACGAAAAGTAAATTAATGAAGATGTCTAATTTCTTAGATTTCTTTTTTATCTACTATCATATATATATTATATCTATATAATTTGATTTTAATGGGTGGTATCTGATTTATAATACCCTGAGAATTTAATCGAAGATGCCAATATTATCCTTTGATGAATAATTACAAGTGACAATGGTTGAGGGGCAATAATTAATTACGATGTTTCACACAATTTGGTATATATATATATATATATATATATATATATATATATATATATATATATTTATTGATATATAAAAAAATAATAATAAATAAAATAATATAATTAATTAGGTTTTTTTGTTATGCCTTTTTTATTAATTAAAGGTATTATAAGTAATTGGTGAGTATATATATTAGTAATTACATAATAATTTTGAGAATAAAAAGAAAAAACTCTATAGCAACTTATATTCTATTTTGTCGAACATTAAAACCTACATAGAGAGGAAGAGGAAAATCAAGGAGGATATTTAATTCACGACCAAAATCTTTATTTTTTTAATCAATTTAAGGTGTGTGTTTTCTGTCTTTACCTTTTAATTAGTTTTTTGCGTGCATATTACGGTTATTAAGAAAGGTTTAAGAATTAGAGTTTTTATGATATTTGATTTTTAATCACTTTTAAGGAGTGAGTGTTATACTAATGGAGTCTTAGATTGATAGAAACTCATTGGAAGTGATTTTATATGTTTTTAATAGAATAATTTGAAGTAATAGTGAAAAAAGATTGAAAAAAAAGGATTATGAGTTGGTAACTTCAGGTCACCAAAATATGGTATTCCGATAAGCGTTATGGTCAAAATTTGATACCTACTTATAGTGTGCCATGAGTTCTTCGATTCGATAAGTTATTTGCCTAAATTATAGTTGTGGGTTAAGAGTTATGGTCACTGAAAGCATGTCACTTGAATATGTAGTTTATAGATCTATAAGAACAAAAATATTTTTAAGCCCACTCTCGATTAATTGGAGAGTGCAATTCACCCTAAATATTTATGACCTCAAAATTTACTGTTTTTGTTTAATATGTTACTAAAGAGTTTTAGTGTGTTTTTAATATTTTTTTTAAGAATTTTTATGAATTTATGAAAAATTATTTTAAGCATTTCAATATACTAAAATTAATTTATTTTTATGTAGAATTTTTATATGTTAAAAGAGCTTGATTTCTATACCAATTAATTTATGTACTTGATAAGTAGTTTCTAAAAATAGATGAAGTTAATAATTTTTGACACCTCCACTTTAATTATGCTAAAATACTTCTTTTCTTGAATTAAAAATGTTTTATAGCCTTTTGTGATCAGATTCTATAATGTTATTATTTTTGGATCATAATTGACATATGTTTTACATAATTATTTTTTATATTTAATTATTAAAAATATATATTTTATATGTAAGAAAAGGGGATGTAATAGCATGGTTCTAGTGTTGGATAGTTTTTGGTGGGAATTTTAGGGTCATTAAGCTAATGATATATTTAAGTTTTAATTAAATTAGGAATTTGTCATGTGTTACATTAGATGTTAGTGAGCATATAATTTACGGTGATTGTTATTGTTAGGTTGTCACGAGTGTTTGGTTGTTTCTAAGGCTAATATTGGATTTGCATATCATGTAAGTAATTGTTCATCTCTATGGTTAGTTATTTTGAGTTAGAAAATTTATATTTGTGTACTAAATAAGTTTTTCTTATTAAAACATTTATTGTTTTGTAAATTAGGTGGATTAGACACTATAAATGATTTGTAAATAATGTTAAATGTTTTTGTGAAAGTATGTTTATAATTGCAAAAGTATATGAATATGTTTTGTTTTTATGAATCCATTCGTAGATTGAATATGAATATGAATTTAATTGATTACGTTTTGGACATGGTCTTTAGGGGTTATATATACTAGGATCTATAGACATGTCTATTTAAAATTTGATGCTTAGTTATAAAGTAAAATATAACTCATTGTTATTTTGGTAAAGTAATCATAGTTTTTTTACTTTGAATATAAATGTGCAATCCATGGTTGTGTTCGAATGATTGGTTTAAATTATTTAAGTTTATGAATGATTTATAAATATGCGTTTAGTTTTTTAAGTCTTTGAAAGTACTAAAATTTTGGTATAATAAATGAATTGATTATGAGCTATATGTATTAGTAAATTTTAGCATGCTTGATTTAGCTAGGAAGATGAATTGTTATGTATTGAGTGTGTAACACTCTCCTTTTATTTATTTAGTCAAAAGGTTTGGAGGAGGTTTGAAATGTCAAAGTGGTTGCTTTATAAGTTTATAGTTGATTCTTAAACTTTAATATTTAAATAACTAGATCAATTTATGCTACTTGGAGTAGATTTGGTTTTATTTTACTTTGAAGTTAAGTTATTAATTTGACTAGATCAATAATATTAAACTTTCAATTAGCTTGGAATGCAGATCTAACTAGTAAGAAAAGGGATAAACTGAAAAGAGGAAGATTTCCAAGCCAAATAATAAAAGAAAAGGACAGATCGATGTTAATAAAATTGTAGAAGAGGGATCGTGTTTATATATGGATATGCGGGCATGCAGCATTACCAAATTCGATCGGAAATCAATGATCCCATCGCCTAATTGGTTTGGATTGATGTCAAAGATCGGAAATACTAGATACTTTAAGGTGCAAGCTGAGCAGGTCTCGTCTGTCAGTCATTCTGATTATTATTCTTTTCTCATGTCTGCTTCTGCTCCGAAGTGGGACAAATAGCTCGAGGAACAAGTTGATATTGGTGTAGGAGTTCGACTGCATAACGTTAGTTTCGAAAAGAGTTTTGGACCAGCTCAAATTCACAAATTCAGACAATTTATTACTACTATAGTCTACTAGTTTTTAATTTAAGAACAAAAAAAAACACAATTTACTACTTCTGGTCCGTTTAGATTGGACAGGGTCCCATACTATTTCTTATAAACTCGGGAAATGAATTGTTCTTCAAGAAACTTGAACGTGTAAAGTTGGAAATAAAAGGTCTGGAAAGATCATCATCACCCAAATTGAAGTAATCATTTTTCATGTCATGCTAGAAATATTTTCTATTTGCTTTACCAAATCAAGAATAAACTAATATTGTAAGATTATAATCTAATATTTCATGTGTGTCTTTAGTATTTTCTTATATTTTCTTAAAGTTTAACACTATTTTTTTAAAATGAGATTTACTCATACACAGTGATTTTTTTTTCTGGTAATGTGTCTCATAATATTTCTTGTAATCTATGTAAAAAAAAATAAAAGAGAAGAAAAGTAATAAGTCATCCATGATTTCAAGGGGCAATTGAAATTCTGTCTAGAAAATTTTTTTATTTAAAATTAATTTTTTTATTGTTTTTATTTAAAAAATTATTATTTTAATATAACTTAAATAAAAAATAATTTGAAAAGCTGCCACCGCTCTATATTACCCCGAAATTTAGCTGAATCATTCATTGGCAGCAGCGACTTTTCTCGTCTGATGGCTCTCATTGCCTATCCTGAGATCATCTTCCTAGCGTCACTGAAGCATTAACTGTGGGTCCTCGGCGACTTTCCGTCTCAAGTTTGGTAGCAAGACAGCTTTTATGGATATGATTCGAAACAACATGTTAAAATTTTTTTATTATAAATTATAAATTGTAATTTTTTTAAACTTATTAAAATTATAAATTATAATTTTTTTTAAATCAAGTTTTTATCATAATTTAAAATAAAAAAATAAGTTTAAATAGAAAGAATTAAATAACTATAATCAGCCCAAAAAAAACTACATCACAGTGCCGAGCAAAGCCCTGGTCGTACAAGGCAACTCCGATAACAAACATGAATTGCGTTCGAAACAACTCTAAGCATAAAATCCCACAGTCCCTTCTTCTCACTGTCGATTTCCCAATGATCGTTGATCAGTCACATGGAATTCTTCTGCTCCTTAATTTGTGTCAAGTTAATTTGAGCTATCCCAGTTAATTACTCATGATTTTTTATTTTTTTGGCTTTTTTCTTAATCAAGTGGCCCGACTTGTAGTCTGAGTTAATTTGCATCTGTTTCATTCCTTTTTTTTTTTTTCTATGTGAAATCAGATTTGATTTTCTTTTCATTAACAAAACATTGTAGTTGATCAACTTATGACTTAATTAAAACCTGTGTAAGATCAAGTTTAACTTATGACTTAATTAAAACATCTCTTAATTAATTGATTTTTCTTAATCTCACCGTAAGAACATGTTCGGACCCTTTGTAACTTATGTTACAATCTCACAATCATTTGGTGAAATCACATTGAAATGTAAATCACATACATGGGAGGGGAAAGGGGGATTGTGGACAGAGGGAAATCATGCGATCCCTCAGCATCATTATTACTTTGTTTGTGGAGCTCGATAGAATAGCAGATTCCATAAATAAAATGTTCTTATTTTTTAATTTATCAACAATAGTTGGAGGCCAGATCCTTTGATCTCAAAAAACCCAAAGTGGGGTTGCTTTTGAAGATATTTTTTATTAAAAAATATATTAAAATAATTTTTTTTTTATTTTTTAAAGTTTATCTTTAAAAAATACACATTAAAATTATAAAACAATACCAAAAAAATTAATTAAATCAAAAATTAATTAATTTTCATGAAAATCAGGTTAAATCACACGCACCCTAAACACGTTGGAAATACAAATGGTTTCTTTGTTTGTTTTTTTTAAGTACTTTTTAAATGAAATTAAAAAATTATATTAGTCTATTAAAATGATTAAAAAATAAATTTTTATAAAATACAGGATGATCCGCAGTCAACAGCATGCTATAAAAATTCAATTTTAATTAATATACCTTTAGCTGGGTTATTTTTTATGAGTTCTGATTTAATAAGCTTTTAATTTATAATAAATCTTATTTATATATGCTTGCTTTTCTCAGTTTTTTGAAATCTATAACTGAATCAAATTGTTTTTTTTTTAATTTTCTAATCAAAACTATTCAATAAATTCAGAAAATCATTCAATTTAATTAATTTTAAATAAGTTTTACAAGCATTCATGTGCACAGGGAGGGAGGGCAAGCAAACAAAAGCAAGCTTTCCCATGTCTGCACGACTTCTACCTTTACCAAAAATAAGAGAAAAAAATTAAAAAAAAAATCTCCATAAAAAAAATTAAAAAGAAGAAGAAGAAAGGAGGTTGGGCCCATCGCTATCATGCGCCATGGAGTCACAATCCGGATCCACCTTTTAATTAATCCGAACCAACCAGGGGGGAGTAAACCCAACCTCTCGTACCTTTTGTTTTCTCTTTTCTCATTAAATCCTTTTTCCCACTCACTGAAAACTATAACCCCCGTTTTATTTACTTGCCGTATAGACAATTTCTCCAATTCCTCGCCGATTTATTGGATCCGACATGCCGGCGCCGCCGTTTTAGGCCACCAGATTCTCTCGCAGATCTATTGCGTCGCTTTCAGGTGCTCTTAAGATTTTCTGTTTGGTTCCCGAGAAAAAAAGAGAGAGGAAAAAACCACTCTGTTCCATCCAAAAGTGAGTCAAGTTAGTAGTAGCTGAACTGTTCTCGTTTCGCTCTGTCTTTTCCTTTCCCCTTTGAAGGAGTAAATGTGAAGTGAAGTGATGCATGTTACCATCTTTCTTTCGTTAAACAGATCTTTAACAAAAAAAGAAAAAAAACTTGCTACTTTTTTTGGAAATGTTGTGATGGTATCATTCGATTTTCTTTTCTTTTTGGTATTGAATTTAGATCAGCTGTCAAAAAACTATCCTGATTTTGCATTCAATGTTAATTAATGATTACAAACGCAGTATTTAAGAATTAAGCGTGTTTGTGATGCTATATTTAATTCCTGAATCCTGTTTGGGATGCTTTCAAGTCCTTTTTTTAAGCATCTCATGATTGATAGCCTTTTTTATGGTCAAAATTTGGGCTGACGTTTTGTTTGATGACTTTGTATTAAATGGGCTCTTGTAACTTTGATCAGATTGTTGATGTTGGCGATCTAACTCTTGATATTAATGTCATTTTCTTGGCCACTTTTGGTTAGCTTTTTGTGGGTTGTTGTTGTTTTTTTTTCTTGGTTTTGTTTTTGGGATTTAAAGTCGGAAGATAACAGTGATACATCTAATATTTGGTTTTCTTTTTTATGATGTTTTGATGGCAACCTGTCTAACTATGGAATAATTGGTGAATGAAGGACTGGTGTCTTTGTCAGTTATTGCAAGGGGGCAGTGGGTGGAGCGATACAGAAATCATATTTTGATGCCCAGATGATTAGAACTGATGTTATTGGCAGTGGAAGGAGGAGGTTTCTTCTCATCTTCAGCTTCTGGGTATAGTAAGGGCTTGACCCTTCTTCTCCTGGGTCAGAAGCACGAAGACAAACCCATGAGAGTTACGCCGTGGAATCAGTACCAGTTGGTGGACCAAGAACCTGACTCTGACCTCCAGCTGGCTTCCTTGAAGAACCGGCTTTCCCACGGCTGCGCTTCTTTTATCTGCTTTGGTCGCGCTTCCGCACATGAATCCCCGTCACCTCTCAAAGTAGGCCCTGCCCAACAGCAGGATGTCTTGCCAGATCCTCTCGTTGCTGACAGGGAAAAAGATCTTACTACCGAGCTTGAAGTTGATAATTATGCAAGAAAAATTACTCTTAAGAGTAATCTGAAGAAGGCATCAAAAAGAATTCCAGTTCCTGTTGAGGATGTTAAGCAGAGCGAGCCATTGAATGGCCAAGGTAGTGATATCCCTGGTCATACAGAGAGGAGAAAAGTGCAGTGGACTGATGTCTGTGGGAGTGAGCTTGCTGAAATCAGGGAATTTGAACCAAGGTACGGGAGTACCTTATCTTGATCTAAGTTATGAGCTCTGCATTTATTTAATTCATGTTTCAAGCATATTGAGGAGATTTTAACACCTCCTTTGGAATCTCTTTAATGTGTGTTCTTGTGCATGTGGCATAAGCCTCAGTTATATGTATACCTTTGGTGTTACCACTACGCTTTTGTAATTTCCATGTTACATCTGCACAAGTTTTCGTGCTGTTATAAATTTCCCATATTGCTAAATATGGACCCTGCTTCTCAAAAGGGTTCATAGTCTTTCAGTTGAATACTTACAAGAGATTTGTTTTTGAGTCGTTTTGTATCAAGTGACTCAGGTTCCTCGCAACCATAAAATGTGATGGTTATATTTTGGTTGCCTGATACGTAAACAAATAAAATTTTCAGTAAGTTTGGCAAGCAAGTTGAGGGAATTAAGTAATCCATATGATAATATCATCATTCAACTTGGGCCTTGGCTCAAGTGATAAAAAGGATGGGATGTGTTTGGAGATGTTGAAACTGGGGCAGAGCATTAAGGATATATGATCGTGATTGACTGTATTTATAATGGAAGGTGCTTTGTGTCCTTGTTCCAGACCAGACCTTCAAAAGCGAGAGAGCAGGGGATGATTTCTTATGTCATTTACATTAATTCTTCTCATGTCCTTATGATGAATTGTTTTATTTATAGTGGGTTCTTATTTTACTGGTTAGTATGAGTTTATTTCTTTCTTTTTATTTAGATTTATTCTTCTCATGTCCCTCTCTTTCTTTGCCAATTCATTTAGATTCGAATTCCACTCATCCATGCACATTGTTACTTCTCATCATACATTCCTTTGTGTAAATCAGCTTTGTTTGACTAAACTATTTGCTTTCCATGCTTTTGATCAAACTAGTTGAAGACTTGAAGTGAAATGTTGATGATATATCCTATTTTATGCATCTCTCTGATATTTTCCAAAAGATATTTCCTTTCTGATACCAAACAATTTTATATTGATCATGGAGCATGTTTGTCATTTGAGAGTGGCAGCTCTCGGAATTAACAGCCCTAGATAGCAATGTGGCCTTAAGCCTCTTTCCTATTTTGGCTCTGGTTCTGTTTTTCCTCAATCTGTCTTGGATTGGTTATACTAGATCTTCTGGCAGTCCCACAGTGTGTCTATAGTTATTTTGTTTCGCTTCCATCTACACAACCAAAGTGTGTTTGATATGTCTTTTGATAGCTGTATTGGGGAGGCATTATGTGTACGTATTATTGGACGATGATTTGGGCATTGATTTCCTGCATCTACACTGCCCCTGCCCTGTGCATATGCGACAATTGAAGAAAGTTATGAGTGTCAAATGTAACATTGGAGTCAGCAAGCGAGTTTCCTACATGACATGTTTTTTGTAATTTCTGGTCCTAAATTTCGAAGTAGTCCACTAACTTCTATAAAGATTTTTGCGAGCATTTGGTTATTCGTTATGCTGAAACATAGCTTTCTTCATTATGACCTTCATTTCTATTTCCAATCTCGCTTAGGTTTTTAATTCATCTGGTGAATATTCATTATGACCATGTTAATGATTCGAAAACTTGATCCATGGCAGTGAAACAGGTGGATCAGATGATGAATTCGAGAATGGAAATGAAAGAAGTTGTTCGTGCGTGATTATGTGATCAATTACCAAAAACTTTTGGGTGCCCAGTTTTTCTCAAGATGCCGCGGCACACCACAGGAATTGCTGCTACTGATGGAGTTCATCTGCTTTCTCCTGGCGATCAACTGACTTCTGCTAAAGAAAAAGCGAGTAACTGGTTGCATATGAAATGTTACCATGGGAAGGAGTTATGCATCTGGCCACACTTTCAGTGCGACTTAAGGGTCCGTTTGTTAACAAACGCCACTTAGTGAGAAGTTCTATATCGGGCCACGCCTGTTGGACTGATCGTTTTGTGCCTATATTTAATTGATGAGGATTTCATTTTGTTACTCTAATCTTCGCGCTGTTTTGTCACCTTATTCTTGTTACTTGTGATTGCCCTGTCCATTGTTTTCTCGTAATTAATGTCTCGCATTATTTTTGGCCCTCTTGTTACTACCATGGATTGCCCTGCTTCTCAAAAGCTACAATGGGTTCATAGTCGTTAAAGATGGACCCTGCTCTCTTTCGTGGGATTATTCACCTTCCCTGATTTTATGATGGCTTTCAGACGTTGCGGGAAAGCTTTTGCAGGAATCACGGCAAGAAGAAACCAAGTTGAACTGTTCTCTCCCGCTTCTTCTTTTTTTCTCCTCCTTTTCCGAGGATAGGTCGAAGTGCTCTGAGAACAACCCGAAAGCAAAAACTCTGTGATCAGATTAAGACATAAGGAGATAGTTCAATAATTTTGTTATTAAAAGTGCTCTTCATTACATCAAGGCTTTACTTTTTAGCAACGTTTTCAAATCACAGTGATTTTACTTATTAGCAACGTTTTCGAAGTGCTATTCTAGGAAAATTGAAATGGCTTCTTCACTCGCATGCAAAGCGCGTCAAAGCACAAAGCTGGTAGAGGGGCATGTTGGTAACATCCCACTTGCTTGAGCGGCTGTTAGGCGCCAAAGTCACCACTCCTTCGATGGACCAACTAACTTGAACTATCACTCTCTCCTTTGAAACTTGGCCACACCTTATCCACACACACCTCTTCTCTTCTGATTCTGATTCTGATAACACAAACCAAAAAAAAAACAAAAAACCACATCTGCACAGAAAAAGAAACATTTATCCTACAGAGAGAATTTAGGGGGAGTAAAATAGTGCTTCGATTGAGCAAGAAGAGGGGGAAAAATGTCAGTGGCATCTTCAATCCCATACATCAAAATCCCAAACCCTTCATCGTCATCTTGCTCCTTCCCATCTTCCTCTTCATCAACCTCCTCAACATCTTCTTTCTGTAGGTTTTCTACAATAACAAGGCCTTATATTGTGACCATAAGAAGCTCTCAAGCTGAAGGGCCTGTAAGGAGACCTGTGGCCCCTCCTCTTAGAGCACCTTCCTCGCCAGCAGCACCATCGCCTCCCTTGAATCCCGTCCCTCCTCCTTCACCGTCTTCTCCAGTGACTCCACCACCCAAGCCAGCTGCTCAAGTGGCCGTGAAGGACAAGAATGTGGTTACTTTGGAGTTTCAGAGACAAAAGGCTAAGGAACTTCAAGAATATTTTAAGAAGAAGAAGTTTGAGGAGGCAGATCAAGGTCCTTTCTTTGGGTTCGTTGGAAAGAATGAGATTGCTAATGGAAGGTAATAAGTTTTTCTTCTTTGATGTGCAATTTGGGATTTTTGAAATTTTAGTTTATCTGGGTTTATGTGGATACTTAATCTAATTGGACAGATTTGTGGGTTCTTTCTGCAAATTGATGTTTTATTGGTCCTCAATAATGAATTTGAGTGATTAGACCAATTGAAACGATACATTATTCACTGGATAGAGAAAAAGGAAACGATAACATACAGTTTCTTTCGATCAAGATCGGTTTAAGAGTAATTAGTTTCTAGCAAAATAGCTTCATTCTTCTTCGTAGTCGAAGACATATAATAAGAGGTTATGCAGGACAGACTTGCCATGCCTCACTAAGACTGGATGGTAAACTAGTTCGTGCAAACAAGTCTCACATTGGAATTACATACAAGAAACTTCGTGTTCTCTTATTTTTGGCTTTTAGGAAGAAGGCCTGTTCGAATAGATAACTGAAAGTGTTTCAGACCCATTGTTCTTGAGCCTTTGAAAGGGAAAGGTACATAAATTTCACCGACTAAGCTCTTTAATTTCTAAGTTTCAGTTGTTTTTCCTCAGTGGATAGTGCTTAAATAATGCCCTTCTCAAGGAAATGCTTCCAGTTATTGATTGGTGATTTGCTTCGCCAATTAATAGCACTCAAGGCAAGGCAGTGCAATGCTATCACCAGTTCCACTTCTAGGATGGTAGGCATCCATTGCACCACAGAGGTGGCTTTTGCTCAAATCCCCAGCAAAAGTTTCTTATGGAAGCGAGAAAGATTTTGTTCTTATTCCTCAAGTTTAGCCCCCAGTTTTTCTTGATTTTTGTTTTGCAAGTCCTTTTTCTTCAAAATTTTGTTTTTCCTTTCAAAACCGGTTCTTCTCTTCGAATTGTCATGTATTGACCATGTGGTTTTGAGTTCCAACAGAGTCCTATATAATTAAAGCTCAACCCTTTTCTTTGTTACAAGAGTGGGTAGATAAGAACCCAGCATTGCACTCATTTAAAGAGCGTTATAGTAGCCAATTAGCATAACTACTTGGCTTTGGTTACATGAATTTTCATTAACTTGGATGAGTGAGCTTGCGTTTAGCTACAGTTGACTTGACATAATGTGGCTTTCTGATCTGATGCCTCTTTTCATTTCTGTGCTTTGGATATTGGTTGAGCAGATGGGCAATGTTTGGTTTTGCTGTTGGAATGCTAACAGAGTATGCAACGGGCTCGGACTTTGTTGATCAAGTAAAGATACTTCTGTCCAATTTCGGGATATTAGATCTGGAATAAGTCGACGCTTAATCTAAGAGCCATGGATACCTTTTGATCTCTACAATTGCCATCTCGGTCCTCAGAGTCACTTATACGTTTTGATTTCTGTAATTGCTGTAGCATGTACAATGTTCTGCCACTTCTTCAGTTACTATATTCCATTCACTTCATCTAAATTATCTCAGTTCACTTGATTTGCAAGGATAAAAGTACATTTTGGTCATTACTTGAACCAGGACCTAAAGATAATGATATCATCTCGACATGTATCCATTGTTGAAAAGCCATTGAAAACCACTAGACAACATCCATTGTATGCATCATGAAGAGGAGGATGTCTCTCATCCCCTGCTATAATTTTCAGTTCGAGACTTCAAGTTCAATTATTCATCACTATTACTTAGGGCTCAGCTGTTAGCTTCTGCCATTGAACTTATTTTAATTGTTGAACAGCCTCCAGGTTACCGAGAATAAGCAATTCACCATCAATTAGAAGTCTCTCTTTCAAATTCTTAAAAATGCTTTCAGCAGAAGAAATAAGGGAAACTAGATCTGGTCATCTTTACAACTTATTTCTGGTGATTTATTAAAGCATTATCCAGATCATGATATGCCTTCTTTTTTTTTCCTTTGTCTTCTTATTTCTTTTCCGGTTCAAGTCTGTTAACACCACTTGCATGGAAAAGGTTGAACGTTACGAGTCTCACTTATCCACCAACGGTCTACTAGCAAGCCTCGAAGTATAGAGAGATTGACTTGCTTGTTGCCTCTTCTGTTAGCAGCAAGAAACATATTCCAATACGTCATCAACATCCACTTCTCAGAGAAGGAACTCAATAACCATTGGGAAAAACTCTTATGACCCAAACTGGTCACCAGAACATTACCAAAGCCTTCTTATTAAACTCCCCTTCAAAATTCAGTAGAAGTTTGGACCAATAAATTTCATCATGCATCCCGTCTGCAGTTCTCCTGCAGTATATTGCAATTGATCATTCCTGCACCTTGCTCAGATCGAATAACAGGCATGTCAACTTGTGAAGAAGTGAATTTGCAGAATACAACCTCAGTTCCATAGCCTAAATTAAGAGAAATAATCTAGCATAATAATTTGGTAATTGCCATTCAGGAAAAAAAAAAACAGATATATTAACAATTACCAGGTCCCCTGACTTCAGTCCTCTCAATCCCAGAAGGCCATCTTTTTCTCTACGAGAGCATCAGGTATTGTAAGATAGTCATCTTCTGCTGCCATGCAGGCATGAATATCTGCGATATGAGGTGAAAATTTGCTAATTTGTAATCAATACAATACATCATCACTTATAAAATAGATCTTCAAAATTTCTCTCATTAAGATGATAATCATTTATCATGTTCTGTTTATTACGAGGGACTCTAACCATACTAACCTGGGCCTAATGCGACGCTGTATCACGCAACAGCAAAAAAACCTACTATAAATCCACTCATGCAAAATTACAAACAGAGATGAGAGTATCATGTTTTAACTTAGAGACCTTAAAAGCACCGACAGAGCATTCAACATAGCTAGCTTACCAAACAAATACCAGAGAATTGAAAATGACGATCAAAAACCCAAAAGATAAGAATTTTACAAATAAATTCCATCTACAATCTATGACCACACACATGAATCATAAAAGAAAGAAAGGAAAGAAAAGGCAACCTCAAAGACACAGAATGATGAGCAAGATCCTTCTATATGCGAAAGCCCCAGAGAAATTTTTTGTAGTTGGGTTGTCAAAATCTAAGAGGAAACATTAAAGGTGGAGACAGACAGGCTGAGACAGGTGCTAAATGCCCATAGCCGTTGCTACCTTTTCCGGTGTCAGCACGACAAAGATCTCGGCCATATCAGAGACGGGGCCTTACTGTCCAATCGACACATGATGATGCGGGCTAGTTCAATTGGTCAGAAACTCAGTTTATTATTTTATTATGAGATTCATTGGTTTAGAGATTTAACTCTTTTTTTTTTTTTCAGAATACAATCTCTCTTTTAATTTGAATGGATGATTTGACATTACGGTTGAACTAGTTTCTTGTTATTTTTTTATTTTAAATTAATATTTTTTTTATGTATATTTAAATTTTTTTAATATGTTAATATTAAAAATAAATTTTAAAAATAAAAAATATATATATTATTTAAAAATATTTCAAGCAAAAAAATATTTTAAAATTTATCCTCCACCACACTCCTACAGGAATGAACACAATTTAAAACTAGCTTGTGTTGTTTCTATGAGAATTCATTTTTCAAAAAAAATATTTTTTAAAATATTTTTTTATTATTTTCATAAACTTATATAAAAAATTTTAAAAATATTATTTTAATATATTTTTAAATTAAAAAATACTTTTATAGAAATACCCTTCATTACATTACACCATGTGGTATATCAAAATCCCACTTATGGTTTTACTAGCTAAATTACCTCTACCTGTATATATTAACTTGGTAATTATGGGTATTAAGGAAGAAAATTATATAAAAAATATTTTTGAGTATTTAAAAATCAATCCATGAAAATCATATAAAAAATATTTTTGAGTATTTCTGAAGAAAACTAATTTTTCTCTTATTCAAATCCTAAATAAGCTATCCATAATTAGGCAAACGAACTTATAAAAAATAATATTTTTTTTTTCTTTCCGAAGATTTGAATTTTAGATCATAATTAGAATAAAATTAGAAAAAAGAAATGTTAAAACGTAATCATTATCATTGGAGGCGGAATTGATTTTCAGGTTTGTTCGTATTCTCAACCACTGTATATATGACCGGTTGGGTAAAAAAATTAGGAATAAAAGTGCCTTTCTTTTTTATTATAGCTGATTTTTATTTTATTTTTTTCTTAGAGGGAAGTGATGTAACTTATTATTAGTGTTCTCCTTTATCAATAATCTTGGCCCAAAAAATGTTTTTTGGAAAAACGAGAAGATAATTGGGAGTAATTATGGCAAAATGGTAGGGATGGCCAGCATTCACATAGACTTGCACAAAACGGCCATCTCCCGCCACAGCAAAAAGGCATATGCGAAGGTCTCATTGCTGTTGCAGACCTCCCAAAAAATGGTTGAAAATGTGAGCTTGTCACATGTATCTTCTTCACTTTCTCTCCCAACGGAGATAACAAGAAGCAGGGAAGCCGGGAGACTTCAATTCAATGATCACATCCTTGTAGAATATTAGAATAAAAAAAGATCGTTTGAGTTCTCTCCACACACAGTAAAAATCCAAAAGAGCCGTCCAAGGCCGGCAAAATCTCTCTCTCCGCCTTCCCCGATCTTTATTTACTCTCTTTGTCAAACTCCATTCATATTTATGACTGTCTTTTCTCTTTGACACTGTCTTTTCTTGGCTATGTTATTCATCACAGAACCATTAGTCTCTCTCAAGAAAAAAAGGACTGGTATTAGACCAAGAAAGGCCATGGGCTGTGTGCAGGGAAAGTATTCAGTAAATTCATCACCAACACCAGGAGGGTTAGAGAAGCTCAAAATGGAAAGTGGCTATGTGGGAAAAGGAGATATCGCTGGCCATAGAAGATCCACTGGGCAGAGATACTCTGGCAGGCTCCCTAAGCCTGAACAACCAACGAGGAAATATAATGGTGGTCGTGCTGGTATTGGTGAAGAGAGGAAATTGAGTGACACGGGTAGAGTGAGATTTGTGGAGTTTGGTGGGGAGGAGGTAGTGGATGGATGGCCCAAGTGGCTAACTGATAATGTTCCTAGAGAGGTTTTGGGTGGTTTGATCCCTAAGAGTGCTGAGAATTATGATAAGCTTGCCAAGGTCAGTGTTCTTGAATTCTTCTTCTTATTTTTTCACTTCTTATTAGCTGTCTGTATTCTTCCTTGGGAATTTGAAATGGTTGTGATTGGGCTGGGATGCTTTTTCTGTGTAATCTGTCTCCCATAGTTATCATAAAAAAAAGTTTGATGGAATTACGGAAGAAATGAAAGAAAAGAAAAGATTTTAAACAATTTTTTTCCTGGTTAATCTGTTTTTCTAGTTTCCAAAGTGTCACTTCTAAATTCAGAATGGATCACTTCACGGATGTATTAGGCTCCGTGGTGTTCTGATCACATTTAACAAAAATTAAAAGATTCAGATCTTCTTGTTTCGTTTTTAACTTCCTATAAAAGAGAAGGGATCGTAAAGTTTGCTGATAACTTGTTTGAACGGTTATTGTGATCACGAGACCATCTTAGCCTTCTCATGCTTGGTTACAGGTGGGAGAGGGTACCTATAGCAATGTGTACAAAGCTAGAGATAAGGAAACTGGACAAATTGTTGCCTTGAAGAAGGTCCGATTTGACACGTCAGAACCAGAGAGTGTGAAATTCATGGCACGAGAGATCATGATATTACAGAAGTTGGATCATCCCAATGTGGTAAAGCTTGAAGGACTAGCCACCTCAAGGATGCAGTATAGTCTTTATCTAGTTTTTGATTTCATGAAGTCTGATTTATCAAAAATCATCTCCCGTCCTGAAGGAAGACTTACTGAACCGCAGGTAGAAACTCTCTTATTTGGTTTCTAGGGATCATGTATTAGTTTATTAGTAGCTCACCTTATCTGTTAATGCAGGTCAAGTGTTATATGCAACAGCTGCTTTCAGGTCTGCAGCACTGCCATGATAGGGGAATTTTACACAGAGACATTAAAGGATCAAACTTATTAATTGATAAAAATGGGATGCTAAAGATTGCTGATTTTGGGCTTTCAAATTATTATTCCCCTAAACAGAAGCAACCTCTCACAACACGAGTTGTGACACTATGGTACAGAGCTCCTGAGCTATTGCTGGGTGCTACAGACTATGGAACTGGTATTGATCTCTGGAGTGCTGGATGTCTCTTGGCAGAGATGTTTGCAGGCAGGCCTATCATGCCAGGAAGAACAGAGGTATATAGTGAAATCAATGGTCGTGACTGAGATTTTAACTGGATATTTATGAGAAACACAACCCTTGGAGAATATTCGTGGTTCTTCATTACAGTGTTTAGTCACATGGTTATCTCACATGGTTAACTCTGAAATATTCAGGTCGAGCAGCTGCATAGGATTTTTAAACTATGTGGAACTCCACCAGAGGACTATTGCAAAAAGTTAAGGCTATCTACATCCTTTCGACCTCCACGAACATACAAACCTGGCCTTTTTGAAGCTTTCAGCGAGTTTCCTGAATCAGCTTTGGGTCTGTTAACCACACTTCTTGCTCTGGATCCTGCATCTCGCGGCTGTGCATCTTCAGCTCTCCAAAATGAAGTAAGGACATGACTAAAAAGCTTAATGTGATTTAGAGTTCTTGTCACTAGTACAGAGCCTTTACATTAATTTCCACATTCTAGCTACCCCCAGCCCGTATCTTTTTTTGGAGTGTGAGATTTCTTGTTCTATTAATGCTAAGTAGAATTAAGGAGAATCGTGTAGGTAATATGGTTCACACACTCTCAATTAGTTCCTAAAATTTTCAACACCACCATTGATGATTTTGATGTTCAAAGAGTGCATGCCAGCAGAAACAAGAATATAGCAAGGAGTTAATTAAACGGAGAGCTTATTCCTGAGTTGATTCTCTTGTTTCAGTTCTTTCACATAAGTCCTTTGGCATGCGACTTATCAGGCCTCCCGGTGATTAAAAAAGATGAAGATGAGCTCACACAAGCTGATGAACAGAGAAAGTAAGCGCATCTGATCATTGGCAGCAATTTTTAATAGCTAAATCATGGTAGCATAATCATTGTCACTCTGGTGTAACTGTGAATGTGATACAGTAAAAAAGGCTAAAAGAGAACATCACATGCTTGTCTGATGGCAGAAACATCACAATTTTCTTTATCTTCTTTCCGCCTTTCCCCCATTTTTCTTGAAATAATTCATTAATCATTATCATCCTATTTTTTTGCAGGCGCAGGAATGCTAAAATGAAACGAAGATCTCAAACATATCGTGAGCGTAAGAAAAAAGATCTGGCAGCTGAAGAACCAAAAGAAGATCCTGCGCAACCGAAAGAGGTAAAGAGTACAGCAGTACACATCACAAGTGGAATTCATAACATTGATCAATAAGGCTATTTCCCCCTTTCTATGGGTGGAATTCCCTTTATCTTTTGCACTTTCAAACTATCCCATTCTGCAGCATGCCACATCCCTGTGTGTTTAGGGCCCGCGTCAAATTTCATGGGAAAAACATAGCAGGATAATTAAGTACTATGCTCATGTCCGTGCTTAACCTTTCTGAGACCACACTGATATTTCATATTACATTTATTAAAAAAGAGAAGAGTAAAAAGATCCTCTGTGCATATTATTCCAGTTGCATCATACATGCTGCTATTGCTAAAAATGTATCATTATGCTGATGTTAATTCAGGAGCCAAAGGAGACTCATGAATCAATCAACCAAAGCCATGAGCCAGGCAGCAGCAGTACTAGTAGCAACTCCTCTGGAACAAAACCGACTCACCTGTTTGAGATGCCACCCAATTTGTTGCAATCCCGAATTGCAAGTTCTAAGAAGATGTCTCCAAAAACACAAGGCCATACTAATGCTCCCAAGAACATCAAGAACTTGCCCCCTTTACCTACCTCAAGGACAGGCAGCACCATGTACAATGTGAACAATGACATGTACAGATTAAATCGAGTCCATAGGTCTGCTTCCACAAGAGAATTCAGAAATTCGATCAAGGGAAGTAGTTAGAAGTACTATATGCAGTGGATAACTAGGCCACGTCGAGCAGTAACTCTTTTTTTTTTTCTTTCCTTTTCTGAGAATTTTGGATCATATTTGCTGTATCTCGAATGTGATTACTCATATTATTTTTCGTTTTGGTCAGAAATGCTGAAAATACACTCGTTCTGCATATTACACTATGTTCTGTAATCGAATGCTACCCGTGAACTTATATCTAACAATTCTACTTTATGTACTTACTCTTATATTCATCCTTCACTCATTGAAGATGGCGAATAAAAAAAAACTTTTTCAGTTTTTTTTTATAGGAATAACTGAAATGTTAAGTGTTATAGATGAATGGGACGGCGCCTCTGCAAGCTCCACCCGGGAGAAAATATATACTTTAGTTTTCGGAAAAGATTTTTTTTTTTTTTAAGATAACCTCATACTAGTCCTCCAGGCTCCAACTATATATTGATTCTCAGTGTAGTATCTATATAAAAACTTTCCTCGACCGAGTCGCCTACCTGTTAGAATTCCTTAATTGGGCTGCCTGTATAAAATTGTAAATAAAAGAATAAATAATGAAAAAAGAATAAAATTTTCTTCAAAATTGCGTTTTTTATTGCATAAAACATGCATTTTTTTTATTGAAAACATTAAAGAACATAAATAGGGTGTTCGATCAAGATATTCTAAAGGGTATGGAATCTAATTATGAAATTCTTTCAATCAAGGGATCCAATGACAATTGGTGTTTGAGAACTGGTTAAATTGGGCTTTTTAAGAATTTTAAAATTTATTTTTATTTTAAATTAAATATTTTAATGTTTTTAGACGGCTTGGATGTGTTGGAATTAAAAATAAAAATTTTTTTAAAAAAAAATATTATTTTAAAAAGCATCCTTAACAGCTGTTGCAAACATCCTAAATGAGAATCAGAAAACAATAACAATTAATTAAAAAGGAAGGAAGGACGCAAAACTGATGTCCTTTAATTGCCATGCCTATTGGGCTCTTCGAAACCACACTAGCCTGATTAAAAAAAATAAAAATCCAAACCATTGAAAGCAACAACCATCATTGAAAAATCAAATAAGGATCGAGGAGGAGCGTTGATTTTCGGATTTTCGGTACTCACTAATGAACATGTGAACTGAAAACAATTCACGAATTTGGTTCACGAGACCTTGATAGGATCGCTTGAAGATTTTGTTGATCCAATAATTCATTAGAAAAAGGTTTTTTATTTTTTATTTTTTATTTTTTATTTTGACGATGTTGGATAAAAAGGTGTTAATGGGCCCTATGAATTAGCTCGATCGGGACAAGCATATGCTCACAAGTCGCAAAAGGACACAATACAAATCTGATTGTGCAATTAGCTTTTGTGGTGGAGCGGGACCTTTTCTTTCTTTCTTGTAGAAAAAAAAAGGGTGACCATCTTTGTCACGTAAAAGAGGACTAATGGAGGGGGACTATCAAGTTTGAAAAGAGATTACCCTCTCATTTCACTGCCATCACCGATTACAGAATGACGAAGAAAAAAAAATGATATTTATGCGATAGACACTGATACCTAATGCCTTGCGTGTGATACATGAAAACCTCGGAGCGCCTTAACTCCAGTTTGGGAGGGATGAACATCAATTCAGTTAATTTATCCCTCTAATTAACTCCAATATTCATGGTTTAGGTAGGGTTTTGTAGTAAATTTGCAACAGGCTTAAATTCCAAATTGCAATTGCAAGGTTAGCTTAATGAATGGTCAAGATACAAGTTTCCCTACTTACACGTGTGTCGAAAATTGCAAACAGACTGGGACCTTTTAAATAAATGCCAACTTTAATTTTGGCCTTAATTACAATAATCTAGTGGATATTTTTCTAGCTCTCATGTCCCAAGTTTCATTAATGATCATGAAGAGTTGCGAGTTCGATTGGCCTTCCCGAGCAAAGGGAAAAGAGTAATTATCTTAAATTCGGGATTGCTATTCAGAGAGACTTATATATCTCGTTGCTCTTTTGCTCATTGAGGAAAAAAAAAACGAGGGGGGGGATCGGTTTTATAAGTAATATTGAGTTTTTTCGACCAACAGAAACTGGGTAATTTATAATTAACAAGCACGGTTCCCATGTCTTCTCAAGGAAGAAAGTGGGCTGCGCCTTCCCCATTTGTTTGCTCACAATCTAGACTCATGTGGTCTTCCATATGCTTCTTCAAATATAAGGAAAAATTAAAAGGAAAAGCACTCAAGAGTTTGTTTGACTGGCAAATTAATGACGAAACATTAATCTATCATCAATGTTATTGGTTGCTTCTGATAAACTTACTGTCTAAAAAGATCTAATTGCAAAGTAAGTAGATGTTAGTGATGAAATCAGACGGTATATGTAGAAGGGAAAAAATGAAAACCTCAACTCTTTTTCATCAATAAACACGTAGTACACCCAAAATGATCGAACTTAGGAGATGATGCATGGCATGCATATATGTCCCATGCAAAGAAGATCCCAAACAACCTGATTTCATGACACTTGTTGTGCTTTTAAGTGGCGGACAAAAAGAAAAGAAAACGAAAAAGAAAATAGAACCACCCATGAAGCTATTAAAATTAAACCCTATGTACTTCCATGTAATTGATATTCACATACCATACCGAGCGTCGCTGAACTTGCTCTTGATCCACTTGAAACTGTTCCTTGCACTAGATTTAAGCTTACCCTCCACGGTAAAAACATTGTAAGATGCAATCCTCTTCTTCCTTTTCAGCTCTGGATCGCTTGATGTTGCAAAACCATTTCCCTTTTGGCATGGCCCGTTAAAGTTATATGAATTCGATTGATCTTCAAACCCAAATTCACCGGAGAAAAATGAAGAATATTGAGGGAATGACTTGCTCTTCTCCATCACCAAAACCTAAGTAAGGAGCGAAGCAAAAGTACCAACTGTGATGGTTTTTGCTAATCAGTTAGCTAGTGAGCACATTTAGCTAGTGGGCACATTATTTTGGCTCCTACATGGTATTTATATTATTATTGAGACCTAGAGATATTATGTTCACATGCACGTCAAAAGATTTGCATTGGACATTGAATGGAGGGTAGAGATCATTAGGGTAAAGGAGGTGCATCATGATCCTCTGTGATGGCAGACCATGTGGTGATGTTGAGGGAGGATCAGTGGCTATCATAGTGTGTTTTATGACGGGAATCATGAAAACCAGCGCTAGTGGTGGCTGGTGGGGCCAAGCTGCACAAGATGCCATGATCGAATGAGTTCACGTGATGGGCAAGGGTCCACTAACATCTACAAAGGGGTTAGGAGAGGGGGCGCAGTTGAGAGAGTTTACTTTAGGCTTCGAACAGATGGATATAAACATCTGTTTTGGTGAAGAAGCAAGTCGAGGTCCCAAACACGATAGTGTCTAGTTTAACAGCCAGCCAGGGCCATTAGCCGTAGCCAACCTTGCCTTTTATAAGTGTCGGCTAATTTGCAGATGTTTAGTTAAGTTTGATGTGATCAGGATTTTTTGAGCAGAACAAAAGCAATTTCCAACAATAAAAGCAAAGGAGTCATCTTCCACTTTCTGCTAATATTGGGGGCTTAGTGTTTTGTGGGCCTATGCTGTTTTTATGGGAAGGAACATTATCTTGACGATCCCACTTTTATAAGAGCAACTATGCTAAACCAAAAGCTTAAAATAAAATAAAAAAGTATTATTTCAACTCTTCAATACTTGTTTTATATATTTTTTAAGGAGAATACTAAAATATCTTTTCTATTTTCAAAAATATTATTTTTATATATCTTTTAAAAAAATCAAAATCAATAAAGTGAGACAAACAAAAAAATAAATCAATTAAATATAACCATATAAAAATAAAAATAACATCAAACTTTTTGAAGAAAAAATAAAGCATTTATTTCTCCAACTCCAATACAATTAGCTTTTTAAATAATTTTTTTCTATTAAAGTATACATAATAATAAAAATTATATTTATACTATTCAAAATATAATTTTATTAATTTATCTCTTCAAAATAACATCTTCCCTTCTCTAACAATCTTATGTATCCAAAGAATGAGTGTTAGAGGTGATTGCAACCGCTGATCACTAGAGAGTTCATTTTTTTGTCCTGAAATATGTTACTTTCAACCTTTTATTATTTTATTTATTATTTTGGGGGGAGTGGCTTCAATTGAATTAATAGTGTGTTTGTTTTTTTGGTTAAGTATTTTTGAAAAAATTTAAATTTTTTTAATTTAAATTATTTTTTTATGATTTAGATCATTAATTTGATATGTTAATATTAAAAATAAATTTTAAAAATATTATTTTAATATATTTTAAAATGAAAAATATTTTAGAAAACAACGTTATATAACACAATCTAATAACAATCTAATAATGTATATGAAAGAAAGACGTGAAAGCATTAAACACTTGTTACTTCTGGGGAGTAACTTTGAGTTTCTTGTTCCCATCAAACTCCCAAAACCCAAATGCCTTTTTTTTCTTTCTTAACTGTGCTGTTTATCTATATTCTTAACAGGAAATTACGAGTGGACCCGGCAAATAATGCATTTGAACGAAGCAAAATAATATTGGACCTCGTAATTTCTAGTAACTTTGAATTTCTACTAGCTGACAGCCTAAGCCCTGCAGGAGAGGTTAAGATGCAATTAGCTTGGTTGTGCTACCCTGCCAGGCGCTTGCTTGTAACATCCAATCCAATAGAACGTGCCTTCTTCAAAAATAAATAGATAGGATAACCTTTTCTTTTTATAATAAAAAATAAAATAACATTATCTACAAATGATATATATATATATATCTAAATTCCATATTGAGTATTTACTTTGGAAAATACTTCATCCTGGGTGGACTGATTTTACCCATTAAATCATACAAGGTTTTGAAATTCATGAGGCAACCTTAATTCGGAGTAGAATCTTTGTCGGAGCTATTCGAGATTTGCAAGTTGTGCTTACTATAAAGAAAAGGTCAACAAAAGGAGGATATTTTCCTAAAGGCACTTTTATTTCGAACCTCATGCCATGGCCAGCCTAGTGAAGTGGGGAGGAATCCACACATAGGCATATACCTAGCCAAACAATTCTTGTAAGTTCACGAAGTTGTCGAACCAAAATTCTCAACTTTCACGGCTCGGGAACTTCAAAGTTCTAACATATATCCTAAGGGTATGCGTTTCATTACGCAAAAGGTAATACAAACAGAACCTTGACTGTTTCCATGTGTTTCCACCGAGGGAAACACCATGATGACATTTGAGGCATGAGAAGCGTTTTGCCTTGGCGTGCAATTCTAAAAGATATATATATATGAAATGACTGGAATAGTGAATTCACTATATATTGTTTTGTGAGTGAATTGGAATAGTGTAATTATTATTATTTTATTCTAAAAAAATAAAATTAACATTGGAGGTAATTTAATCTTTTACACATGATTTCTTAGATATAATATAATTAATAGGAGACATTTTGGTTTTATTTTTATTTTTATTTTTTAAATGCACATTATAAATATT
>Ga0307515_10006145_pt1 | contig 24134 bp, 9 predicted proteins | sample 17_EM_MG_FD_194513 | JGI IMG/M metagenome (GOLD analysis project Ga0307515, IMG submission 194513) | Populus trichocarpa ectomycorrhiza microbial communities from riparian zone in the Pacific Northwest, United States - 17_EM | ecosystem: Host-associated > Plants > Roots > Unclassified | place... | reverse complement strand
AGAAACTTCAATTGTTATTTTTAAATTGCATGGGGTAGAATAATTTATTTACTTTTCTTCACAGTAAAATAAATTGCCTACCCCTGAGATAAAAGGAATAAAATTCACAATCAAAGGCTTTATATTCTTTTCAAATTTTTTATATCAATATAATTATTTAATTACCCTTTAAATAAAAATCTACCTTGCTTGCACTTGAGGGTCTAGCTGCTGTGGTCAATCGTGTGACTTGTTCCGCCCCCGTCCCGGGTTCGACCCTCTATGTGCACGCCTGTCACCCCTGCGGTGCCTTACCTGCTCCTGGGCTTGCAGGGTGTCCAGTGGGCCGTGGGGAATAGTCGTGGTGCGCGTAAGCTGGCCCGGACACCCCACGTAAATAAATAAAAAAAAAAAATCTACCTTGCTTATCTTTATCATTATAGCTTTTTAGTTAATATCAAATTGATCCGGGGATATTTTTATATTTCACCATCCATTAAGTATTATTAAAAAAACCATGCCAATAATTTTAAAATATACTCGGTTTTTATGTTTGTCCTTTTAAAATTTTAAAGTAACTCTTTAATTTGTTATTTCTGATTATTATTTGTTTTATTTGGAATAATTTATAAAATTAAGATTCCTTTTCAATTTCATCCCCTTTAATTTTTTATCTTTTAAATCTGATATTTATTCTTTTAATTGTTATTTGTTTTATTTGAGATAATTTTTTAAAATTGATTTTTTTTTACTTCATCTTTCAACATTAAATTGGTTGTGAATTGAGTTTTTTTTTATTGAGGTCGGATCTAGAATTTCATATATTGCAAGTTTTAGTTATTAATCCAGGTTTAAAAATCTCACTCAAATTTGCTTGTTTTTTAAAAAAAAAAACTAATATTTTTTCATTCTCATCCATCCCAGTAATTATTTGATTGGAAATCAAACTATAAATAAAGGGAAAAAACATGAGCAAATGCAAGTAGCAGAAGTAGCAGCAAGAGAGAGGGAGAGAGAGAAGCTGCCTTGGGTAGCAGCTGTTGCTGCAGTGCGAGAGAGATCTGAGGCATTCACTTGACAGTAGAGTAGAGTTGAGGGAGTTCCTCCTCCTCCACTCTACTATTGTAGATCTGTGTTTTTCTCTCTAAATAATAATATCGGCTGCTCCCTGAATACATGTAAGTTGTCGAACGTGTTAAATGTTAAATATATTATGTTATGTTTCTGGACAAAGATTGAATAAATAAAAATAAATTATTTTAATTTAAAAAAAACTAAAAACTAAAATATAAAATCCCAAACAATTTGTTTTTCTAATCAAGAAAAAAAAGAAAAAAAAAACAGAAGGTACTTTAGTCTACAGTGATGAACACACACAGTTATAATATAACTTGTAAGGAAGCAATCGTACATCTAAGAAAGCAGTGTGGGCGCGTGGGCTTGGAAAAGTAAGATAAACTCGCGCAAGCATTGATCCCGAAAGAAAGAAAGAAAGAAAGCAAAAGACTTTGTAATTTGCAGTTGCAAACACAGTACTATGTGATGTAAGCAACCCCACCTCCTCCCCTCCTCTTTCCTTCCCTTTCATTTATAAATATAAACACTCCTCCCTCTATAAGCTCCCACTTGCTCCCCCCGTTGACATCAACTCGCACCTACTACTCTCTTCCTTCCTCCACAACACCAACACTTCATTTCTCTCTCAATTCCCGTCCTGGCGATGCAACGACTACGTCGACGTTGCTCCAACGACGTCGTTCATCTCGACCTCACTACCCCACCAAACTCCTCCTCTTTATCCATCGACGGTGCAGAATCCACTGAGACAAGAATCCAACGACTTATATCAGAGCACCCTGTTATCATTTTCTCTCGATCTTCTTGTTGCATGTGTCATGTCATGAAGAAACTCCTTGCCACTATTGGTGTTCACCCCACTGTCATCGAATTAGACGACCACGAGATCTCCGCCCTCCCTCCCGCCGCTGAAGACGGTTCCCCCTCCCCCTCCTCTCTTGCCCCAGCTGTCTTCATCGGCGGCACCTGTGTTGGTGGTCTCGAGTCTCTTGTTGCTCTTCACCTTAGTGGACATCTTGTGCCTAAGCTTGTTGAAGTTGGTGTCCTGGCTTTCTCTCCTGGGTATGATAATAATAATAATCCTATCATATCCTCGTAATAACAACAACAGCAGCAATATATTATTATTATTATTATTATTATTATTATTAAAAAAGGAGTAATGAAATTATGATTTTAGATTTGGGTTTTTAATCTACTGTTATTAATGTAAGTGAACATAAATGATTACTAGCGAGAAATGATCAATTTCTCTGTTTATTTAAGGGTCTCCGCTACAATATAGCAGTAGTAGCAGTAGTACCAGAAGAAATCAAGAAAGTCTGCTTCCAGTTTAAGATTATGTTTTTGTCTTAAATTGGATTTAGATTAAGTAAGTACTTTGTCTGATTAAATATTGTTGGGTTGTCGATCAAGTCAGTTCTAGTGAGAACAAGTAGTGTGTAATATTTGATTTATGAAAGGAGTACTTGCAGGTTTTCAAGATTTCATTGGCATTGTCCTTCCTTCCTTCTTTCTTTCCTTCTTTCTTTCTCCATGAGTTGATTTAATACTAGCTAAAGAACAATCAATCATGCATACAATGCGTGGGACCCATTTCCAATAATTGAAAAATCAGAGCCGTTCAATTTTCTTGGTTTTGGTTTGGTTACTGTGATCATCTTTGGGGGGTTAAGGAGAGATGGGTTTGGGAGTACTACTTGGTGAAAATGACATGAGAGTGGAGACTAGAGGGAGTGGGTTTCTGTCAGATATTCTGACAAAATTCTTTCAATTATTATATATTGCTTCCAAAATCATGCAAGCCCTAGTAATTAATTCTTCTGATTTATAATTTGCGGCCTGGACCAACTCAATTTGAGACGAATAACAGGTAGGAACAACTCATCTTCACTTCAAAATGTTACGAAAACCACGAATGGAAAAAAGATTCCAGGTTGTGAAAAGAGAGAGCACTAATGGTGGAAACTATTGCTTCTTCTGATCTTTCCCCTTTTCCCACCCTTTCTTACCTGGAAATCGAAAGAGAATAATGGGAAAAAGTGGTGCTTAGTCATGGCTTAGCTAGGCTACCATGTCCAAAAAGTCTAGTAGAACTTACCTCCTAGATTCAAATACATGCCTTACAGTTCATCACATTACTCGTATATTAATTTGGGCCAACAAGTTGTTGTATTTGTATGGATGATCCCCATGTAGATTTATTGCCTTCATTTGCAGTAGAAAACAAAACGAGGGTATAATTTTAATCTGTTAACATCTACTAGTATATAGATTAATGAGGTTTTTTCTGGTGTTAATTTGAGATGACTTGATCATGGTGATCTGTTCTTGAAGAGCTAAAAACTTAGCTGTGACTTAACTGGACAAAAGACAAAACACGATATACATAGATCAAGCTAATTAATTTGTTTAGATGGTAGGTATATAGTATATTTTCGTGAATCTGACAAAGAAGGTTCCCCTAAAAATTAAAGATTTAAAACCAAATTAAGGGGTGATGCCAAATTTGTCACCACTCCACGAGACAGCCTGCAAGGGGGCGGTGTCACCACCCATGACATCGATAAATCTTCAACCACCTGACAGCCTGATATTACTCGCCATCGATCCTGCTCTTTCCACACGCCCATCCTCGCCCCCATCACACACACGGATGCACAAGATTCTTAGCATTAATCTTCCCACTTGGAAGCTTAATTAACTAATATATGTGCAGGTGTACTTGTGAGAAATCAATTGCTAACATCACTCATCTTGGCCCATGATCACCATGGCCATCATGCGTCTAGCACCTTGTAAAGATCCTCCCGAATCCATGTGCTTGCCCTTGATCGTATCTATAATTAAACAAGATGGGCTATAAAAACGTTCTTGTTGCTAAAAGATTTCATTTTTCTTAGTGTTCGAGCTGAGAGACCATAATTTACCCATGTTAACTACTTGAGAAAGATAACTACTGGCAAAGACAGGGAAATTAATGAAAGGCAACCCTAGAGATATCTTCCCTCACCTTACTTGAAGAGACTGTGCCCTTCACTTAGCTAGGCTGATTATAAATTTGTTGGCCAATTCCAGGTCGAGGTTAATTAAAAAACTTGAGAAGAGGAATATATAAGGTACTTCATAGATCTTTTCCCATTTAGGAAAAGAAGACGGGCTGTAGAGGGTGATAAATTATAGTAAGAAAAGGCTTAACCCTAACATAAGGCAATTGGGACCCATTTCCTCTGGGCTTGGAAAGGACAGCTACAGCCTACAGGCTAGGTGATGATGACAATAACAACATCAACAAACCACAGCCACAATTACCACCACCCACCATTAGAGTGCTTTCTTCACTTTAATTTTGTTTTTCACCTTCTTTAATAATGAATCACACTTGGCAAACATGCAATGGTGTTGATATAGCAAGTGACGGACCCAACCCTAGAATCTTTTTTCTTTACACTCCAACGTAAGAAAATCAACTTGTGATTCTGTATATTTGAAAAATACTAATAGCAATATCACCAATTTAATACTCCACAAAAGGTAGGTAATTTGTAGGAGGAGAAGTGGTATTTGATCTTTTTATATATATATGAGGACATGGGAATTAAGCAATCCAAGTACTATCCCCACTGAAAGTTCCTTGATGGTAGGGTTTTTAGGTGGCACTTTGTCTAAATTAATCAGTCTAAAGCTACAAAAGCATCTTCCCCTTTATTTTTATTTTTATTTTGAATGGTGAAGTCATGGTTGCTTAATAACTCTAGCCTTCTTTATGAGATTCCCACTTTACTCCCACAAATTTTATTCACCCATTTATTATACTATTCACTGTAATTTGCTCTCCCAATTTGGTATAAATTATTGTTATTAGAACCAGCCGTAGTGAGCGGTTCGATCAACTCGTTAATAGACAGGTTAATCCATGTTTATTTCAAGATTATATCTATTTAGATAAAAAAATATCTTACTTAAAATAAATAAATTATTAAATTTACCCTTCAAACCAAATTAAACCCCAAGCAAAACACCTACTGACTACTGTCATGTCCACTGTATCATATTTATTATTAGCCCTAAATAGTCCATCTCCAGCCTGGTAAACACCTTCCCTAGATATTCCTCGTATAGTTTACTTACAAATCACCAACTGCCATGTAATTGCACAATTCAGTCATTCTTGCATCACTTCCCAGAGAGAAGAAAAAAGGAAAAAAAACACTCCCATGTCCCATCTCTAAGCAGCTAACTAAAGAGCTTGTGATGTGATGGACATAAATGGCACTGAGACATTTCAGGACAGCATATTCTGATTATAGTTTCTCTTTTTTCCCCCGTCTAATAGAGCCCACTACCTCACTATTATACAGTATTTATTATTTTAATAACTTAGTTGTTCGTGTTTTTCTTTTGGGGTCTCATTGTTCTTGATGCTTGATGATGCAATGGAAGAAAAAAATTATGACATTGTTGTTTATTTTTTTCTGGTCAATTAAACTGAAACCAAGCATAGAGGATTCCAAACACATAGTCGGCAGCACACAGAATGGGAAAGAGAATTGAGGCCATTGAAGCCCAAGATTCGATTCCTATGATTGATCAAGAACCAATATATGCTTGCTAAGAGGATCTTTGAATTTGTTCCAACTGTAGCTCATATAACATAGAATTTGACTTCTGCTGATGACTAATCATTCCAAACAAGAATGTTATGGAGACTATATATATATATTTGGGAATCTGCAGCCACTGATAGAGACCGAGGAAATTGAAGAAGAACCAAGCCCCATTTGTTGACAGGGAGAGCTTGCTACTGCTGCCTTCCCTTGTCACTCCAGTTTCCAACTATCTTCACCTCACATTTTAACATATGGCCATTTTCAAGGTGTCGCCTCACCAGCCAAGTTTTACTGCTGCTGGTGATAGTCATGGCCCAAGCATCCAACCTTCTTTGAAATTCGTCCTCATATAAATTATTTTTTAATTTTTTTTATATAAAATATTAAAAATTTAATTTTTTTAAATTTTTTCAAGTTGATCTGGATCAACCCGTGTAATTTAGGTCCTAATTCCCTTAGCCGAATCTTTTTTTGAATCGGGTCTGATAACTATGTGATCTACACTTAGTAAGATTAGTTAGGGATCCATTTTTCACTTTTCATTTTCCCATTTAAAAATGATATTTTAAATTAGAAACAACTTTTTTTTTACTTTAAAAACGTAAAAAATTAACAATCAACTGTCAATAATATTCAAAATCAAACAAGTGATTTTATGAAATCATAACAGTGGTAGCAGATTTTTCTTTCAGTAAAAATATTTAAAAAAAACAATTTTTTTTTTAATTTCTGATTCTGTAATTGGAAAACATAAATAGAAACCTCTTTGGTTGTTTTTGTTTAAAAAAATCAATTAGTTAGCCGTCAGTAATTATAACGTAACATATACTAAAACACCCAGGACAATTATTGTATCAATTTTTTTTTACTCAATGTTTTTTAGTTGCATCTTTCTAGGTCTAAATTGATGAACTATTTGTAAAATTTTATTAAGGATTGGAAAATTTCAATGATAGGGATCAAAGTTAACAACACGGAGAAATATAATGGCCACTATAATATTCAGAGGAAAAAATCATTTCAGTCCACAAGATTATTTTCTTATTTTTCTATCCTTTTAAAGTTATTTTTATGTACTTTTCTAGCCTATTTGCATGGAATGATTCTTGAAATTATAGTAAAAGTATCAAATTAAAGGTTTGAGAACCAAGTAAAAGGAGGATACAATTGATCTGGCTACCCATATGTGCTACACCAAAATTTATTTTAGTCCTAAAGTACTTAAAAAAAAAACAATTTTGATTTTTGGATGAGAGATAAAAAAAGTCCTGCTGGAAAATGACATTAGAGAGAAAAAGTATTTGGTTGTTACGATTTCGATAACCAAAATTGATGTCAACACGTTCCATTCAACTAGTAGCTAGGATGATATGGAGTTGGTTTTGAACCTTAATCATGCATATAAAAATAAATCAAAGTTGAAAGAGAAAACCTTCTCAGTTTGATTTTGTGTTTTTAAACCATTTTGAAAGTTATTTATGATGATAAAATAGATTTTTAAGGTTTTAGAGATTATGAGTTTGGGGGCCAAAATAGGTGAAAATGGATTTTTCACACCAAATCCTTAAGCCTTGATTTTTCAACAACCAAAATAGTGACCGGATTCTGAGTAAAAAATCACGTATTATGTGATTTTTTTTCAAAAAACAAAAGTGTGTTTAGATAGGTATAAAACTTCTTTGGCAAAGATTGCATGAGTTTGAGTTTTGATGATGTTTTTCTAGTATTTTTACATTTTTTTTTGTCTTTTTAGTTAATTTCTTTTTTGTTTTTGAAAAAAAATTATTTTTACACGTACAATTTCTTAAATACTTCACATGCACCCTTGTCTCTTTTTAATTTTTTAATATTAGGTCAAGAATTCAAATGTTTCCATATAATTTCAAATTCATGAAATGATAACATGGCCAAAGTTTTAAGTTCTCTATTTTTAAATTTATTAGATTTTAGAACATCAATAAATCAATTTGTTTATTTTAATATCAAGGATTACGAACTTAGATGTAAGCTGTATTCTACATATTAAAAGTAACAAATACAAAAATATGTTTAGACTCTAGAATGACTAAACTTAACTTATAAAGTTATGGTTTATTCTACTGGGGTGAATCAATTTTTAACCATTAGATAGACCAACAGTTAGAAGAAATACAATAGTGCCTTAGTAATCAGACAAATAACAATACAACTTATCTTAGATAGGGTGTATTAGAAGCGATATTATCTTTTTTATACACAACTAGTCCCCTTTATCCGAACTTTGAAGATCAGTTAGAATTTTTAGCGACTAAAATATTATTTTACCGATAAATAACAAGAATTTCTTATTTTTTTTTATCCAGGAGAACGATCATTGTGACGTTGTACACATGCGACATTGTCTTCGAATCCACTTGTCTGAGCTCATTTCTTTTTGTCTTTTGTGTTTTTCCCTTTGGAATACCAAAAAAATAATCAGAATCTAATAAAAAAATTGTTACTAATAAGAAATTTTGTCTTCTATGATTGATTGAGTTTTATTTAGATAATTTATTTTCATAAGAAAATAATTTTATTTCTTTACTTTTTATCTTCCAATACCATTCTTTCACTAATAAGTTTTTATTTTTGTTTAAAACAGAGCCCCGAGGCCCAAAACATGACACCTAGGCCCATGAGATCCCTAATCAACAGATCAACAAGAAAGCTCGGGAAAATCGCGGGACTTTGGATTCAAGTCCCACTTTCTTTTCCAAGATGATAACTCTGCAACCACTTTACTTGACGATAAAAAATACAGGTGATTGATCACCAAGAATCAACTAGGTATACAAAATCTGTATCAATCACATTCAACCTTTTTATTTGTTAACAAAAAATAAAGGGTGAATTGCCAGAACCTCAGGAGGAGTAAAGTGGCATCTAGTGCTTGCTATCGTTTAGCTGTATGGAACTCATTTGCATTTCACAATATTTTCCTTCTATAAACCGTATCACCTCATTTTACTCCAATCCTTTGGTTGAGATGAAAAACTAACCAAAACTACTCCCTGCTACAAGCCACCCCATTTCATGAACTTCTTGACCTCATCATACAAAACCAAAATGGCAGCAGCACCAGTACTCCTAAACACATTTGAAACTGCCCCACGATAGAAAGAAGCCACCCCCTCTGCCCTATAAATTTTCCTCCAGCAATCAAGTGTGCTATTATACATTGGTTGTTCCAAACCAGATTGCATCATCATCCGCCTTCGAACTGTATCCATTGGATATGACACCAACCCAGCAGATGTCGTGACTATCTGAGCCACCACCCAACGCTTCCACAATGGCAATTCAGGTTTAGCTGCTTCTCCAGACAAAATCTCCTTCATTGTATCAAACCCACCAAAATATAGACTCCTGTGAACAACCATTCCTTGCAGAGAGGCAGGAAGCCCTCTGTACACTCCTCGAACCCCATCTTTATTGTATATAGTAGTCAGGAAATGAAAAATACCTCGAAATTGACGAGCATCAGTTCTTCCAATGTCAGCAGCAAGGCGGGTGTGTGCTATATCAAGCGGGTAGATTAAAATCAGTGTCGTACAGCCAGCTGCAGCACCCGCAGTGAAGTTGGCAGGTGCGCTAGACAAAAAAGGACCATTTGGATGGTTTCCATTATGCAAGATGTTTTTATAAAGATCCTGCAAAAGAAATTAACAACCATGAGGTCATGGTAGCATAACACGAAATGGAGATGATCCTAATTCACTTGAAACTTTGATATCAATAATCAAAGCAAAAGATCACTTCCTTTTATGCAGCCAAATAAGTTAGAATCCCTATTATTATCTTCTATTGCATTATTAAATTTTCTCATGCCATGGATAATGACATTGTATATCTCAAAGAGACCAGCTACCAAAATAATATTTCAAGGAAAAAGTCATTTTCCACATCTTAGAAGTTCTGAGTAGAACTCAGCCAGCTAAAATATACCAATCCTATTTATAACATCTTGCAATCAACAAAAAATTAGTGAGTGGTATGCAGTTTAGCTATCTGCATGTCCTAATAAAAAGCTTAGGCAAACTTAGTGTCACCATGAGGTTGCAAGAGCATGACCAAGCCTTTAAAAATTTACATTTGTGGAAAAGAAAAGGTCAAAAGCCAACCTAAAAACATCAATAAGAGGTTTTATTCAGCCTTCAATGCATTCAATACACCTGTTAATATCTAAAGTTTGTTTGTCCTTAATTAAACTCTTTTCGCTCTCCTTTTGTGCAACATAGTAGTTCTTGGATCTTCGTTTCTACCGTCTTGCACAAACCAATGGACCTGTAATTAAATCCCATGCCACCTTATCTCTCTAAACAGTGTTTCTTTCATTCCTTGCAAAAGCTCACTCCAGGATCTTCTCACAATTTATAAATCCAAAGTTAATTCACCAAAATTTCAAAATTTATCCACCTATTTTACATGACATAATGAATCTATGAAGTCAATGCATAGCCAGGAACTCTCTGGTTGGGGAAGCATTTTCCATATCTTAAAAGTTCTGAGTAGATCTCAGCCAGCTAAGACAGACCAGTCCTATTTGTAACATCTTGCAATCAACAAAAAAAAATAGTGTGTCGTATGCAGTTAAGCTGTCTGAATGTCCTAAGAAAAAGCTTAGGCAAACTTAGCGTTACCGTAAGATTGCAAGAACATGACCAAGCCTTTACAAATTTACATTTGTGGAAAAGAAAAGGTCAAAAGCCAACCAAAAAATATCAGTAAGAGGTTTTATTCAGCCTTCAATGCATTCAATACACCTGTTAATATCTAAAGTTTATTTGTAATTAAACTCCTTTTGCTCTCCTTTTTTGCAACATAGTAGTTCTTGGATCTTCATTTCTACCGTCTTGCACATACCAGTGCACCTGTTATTAAAGCTCATGCCACCTTATCTCTCCAAACAGCGTTTCTTTCATTCCTTGCAAAAGCTCACTCCAGGATCTTCTCACAATTTATACATCCAAAGTTAATTCACCAAAATCTCAAAATCTATCCAACTATTTTAGATGACATAATGAATCTATGAAGTCAATGTATAGCCAGGAACTCTCTAGTTGGGGAACATTTTGATTTCCAATTCCCAATTGACAAGTTATGCATGAATTTCGTTCTCCTTTTATTTTTAAAATTAGCAAGACCCTTCTTCTAGAAAATTGCTTAAAATTTCTCCAAATTCAACTGTACCAAAATCCTGTTATCAACATTTTCCCTAAAATCTAAAATCCTCATTCCCCTACAGGCAGCAATCAGTTCCAAAGATCCTTTCCCATCAAATCCTATCAGCCCAAGTTAATAATCTTCCTATTTCTTTCTAACTTCAAGATTCTACGTTGTTAAAATTACAACATGACAAACACCAACTAAAATAAAGAACCATCCTTTACAATCATAAAAGGCAACATTCCTATCAGCCCATGTTAAAATAATCCTCCTATTTCTTTCTAACTTCAAGATTCTACATTGTTAAAATTACACCATGACAAACACCAACTAAAATAAAGAACCATCCTTTACAATCATAAAAGACAACATTCCACTTAATACGAAGTGAAATCAATCATTGCAATATTCATGTACTCATATATCAAACATTTCACATACACACACACACATCAAGAACCATCATCAAATACCAAAAACACCCAAAATACTATAAAAACAAACCACCCAATATTCCCACGGACACATTTCATCAAACACCTTACCCACAAACCAAAAACCAAAAAGAACCCAACTTTACTCACCTTGAGGGAGAAATTAAGTGCAACAGAAGGGTAATGTCTAATCACACTACTGCCATTGCCTCTCCAAAGCGAAAGAATCCCTTCTTCTTTAACTGTACGAACAATACAATCAACCATTCCTTTGAATTTCCTGCGTCCACTCCCTACAATTGCTAAATTGCTTTCTTGAGTTTGTAACAGCACCTTTGCCCTCTCAATTGGCGCCACTGTTGTATGCATTACCCCTCCCAGAAATGCACCTGCCAATAGATCTTTGTGAAAGTCTGTCAACCATTTGTACTGCCCTGATGATATTGGTGGCTTTGACCGACCTCCCTTTTCTCCTGGATCGTCATCGTCTCTACTCATTGTTAAAAACCAGAATCAGAATGAGTTTTTCTCTATAAAGATCGAATCTTTTTGGGTTTCAAGAGAGCCCCTTTCGTTGTTTATCTTTATAGTATCTCTAGAAAAGGAGAAATAGTGGGTTTTGTTCGTGTCTATTTTTTCTTGTTGGGTTGGTGCGAGAGATTCCAAAGGAAGAATCTTTTTCTTTCAATCTCCCTCTCTGTAGTTTGAGGGAAATAAAGGAAAGTCAGACCAGGCAATTCCTTTCCCGATGAGTAGTTGATCAGGACTTGTCAGCTTATATACTCTCTTTTTCCTTTGTATAGTCCTTCTCCTTCCATCTAGGAAATCTCTAAGGTCGTTTTTTTTGGGGTTTGACAAGTCAATACATTTTTTCTAACAATTTATTTATCTAAATTATAAATAAAAACCCTCTAAAAAAATATATTCATCATTAAATAAAATCACTATATATATATATATATCCTTGATAACATTTTATAACCTCTCCCCTTTCTGTTCTCATGAAAAGCAACAGCTTTATAATTGATGTATTACTCTCATGCTCACCTAAACATTTTCAAAAATTTTGTTTTCTCAAAATAACTTAATGTTATTTATTTCTTAAACATTTTTAAGATTGGAATGCCATTGTGTTGACTTTGATTCCAATTCCTTCTTCTCCTCTTGCATGGCTTCCAAAGTTACCGTATTCTTCATGTAATTTCTCTTCTAATAATATATTTTTTTCTAGAATAATTAAAATATAACAAGAAAAAAAAAGTAACAAAAACCATCTTGTAACATCATAATATTAAAAAGAAAAAAAGAAGAAAAGGAAAGGAAAGGAAATAAAGAAGGGTAATCATATGAAACTAAAAAGCTTCTGATTCCATGCCCAGTACGGCAGAGCCAACAGTTGCATTTTACTTATTGCAAGATCCTAAGCTCCGGCAGCCTCTCTCATAATTCACATGCATGCCCATCAGGTTCCTTAACTGAAATATTTACAGAGAAAGGCCAAATGTAAAACTTCCTACAATCGCCACCCACCCACATTGCTCCAAAGGGTTTTCTTTTTTCTTCCCTTTGTGTAAGATGTAAGAACAAGGGGTTCGCGTAACGAGCTCCACTGCAGTTGAAAGATGCCAAATTCTGTATTACTGGTAAGCAACAAAGCATTCCAATGCAGATGATGCACCTCATTACAGCAAACATTCTATAAATTCATAACCTCGGCTTCATTGGACAAACCTAAATGAAATCCCACTTCTGTCAAAGCATACAGTAATTAATAATCGAATGTAACTTGATTTCATCTCGCTGAGCCCGAACACACTCACAATTCTCAGGATGTTTCCTCGACCAAGAATACAATTTATGTTAGAATCCGACAACAAAGGTTGAGCAGGAAGCATTTATTGAAAAAACATCAAGGTCACTTTATGAATTAGAAACTAAAATAAGGAAGCCATCACAATATCAGATAACTATCAGACATAAAGGAAAATAGACCATACAACCAGTCACAATCCAATTCAAGATTGAAATACCCATCATATAACATGATTTACAAGAATAAAATGTTCCAGATCATCAAAACATGTATGCATCACCATTCTAGGGAAGGAATAAAGAGAAGCAAAACACCAGCATCTCATGCATTCAAAATATATTAACAAGTCTCAATTCTTGTAATTCAATAAAGTCATCAATCTCACATTTCACTATAACAATCCAATTCTACTGAAAGATTCTACTCACAGAACAGACAACATGAACATGCGAGAGGTTTGCTGACTGTAAGCTCTGAAGAATGCTTCTGCTCCAATTCTTGAAAAGGACTGCTCAATGATCTCTCTGTTGCAGTAGGGCAGCAAACAAGGGGGGAAAATCAGATAAAATAGTGAAAATCTGTGCAACCAACAATCAGATGCATGGTTACAGTTATAGATTTATTTGACCTATGATCATGCTTCAATTGATGAAAAAATCAAAGTTACCAATCACTGTCACATAATTCATGGTTGCAGTCAAATATTTGCTTATTACCTTTACTGCAATTCTATAATGATTAGGGACGGTAAAGACAATATACACATGTTACTTGCTAACATTATGTACATCCGTCTTATCATTAGAAGTCCAAGTTAACGCTGCAGCACCTGTTTATTAATCAAACGCTAGAGTTGTCCAAAACATGCATAGATATAATACTTTGAGGAGGAAAAAAAGAAGGATAATTCAATTTTTCTAGTTGACTAGAAAATCATATTCCAAGATATATGACAAATCAAGGAGACGATTCAGGACCCTAAGAATATCTCATGCAAATTAACACCAGAATTATTTTTCTTCTCTTACTAAATCTAAAGTTTTCTATATTTATGCTTCCAATTTGGCTTCCTCACTCCTTGCAATGATTACACAACAAACAAATCGATCAAATATAAGTACAGAATAGCTCCAGATCAAAAAATACATGCAACATTTCTTTTAAAGAAAGCACATTACATGCGCATTTTGGAGACTTCTAAGAATATCCTTGAAGTTGGAATATGTTGTAACTGAGTTCATCTGGTCATGGACCTTAATATGTTCTTTTTTTGGCAGGTGCAAACTTCACAAAATACAAGGAATCTACTTATGCCATCATTTTTTTTCCTATCTATTCTCACAGCTCTGCACTCTGCATCCAATTCTAGATTGTTCTGCTGCTCCATTGACACTAGTCCCAGAAAGCAAGCAAAATCAAAGTCTTTAACCAGAAATCATTGCTGATATCAACTTTTACCCTTTGGCATACTTATCAACATAACCCTGCACAACAAAATGTGAAAATGGTATTGCCAAGGAAAAAAAATGAACATAATTAAAGACCATATAGAATCTAATCATACATAAAACATCTTTTTGAAGTCGCAACTCCCACAAATTTCCCTGTTTGGTGTCCCAGAACTTGTCCATTTGCAACAAAGAAGTTTCAATCATATTTTGAAATACTATTCATGATGGTCTCAATCACTAAGAATGATATTTTGTGTCTGCACTTTATGTGATTTTTCAATAGTATGGGACAATTTTTGTGGAAGGCTGTTGGTGTAACCCTACCTTCCCTTGATAAATTAAATACAACTGTACAATTCATTGTAGAGAGTTAAAAAAACTACACGACAACAAATCCTAACTCCTAGGTCCCTCTGAAAACATTACTAGATAGAGATGGCTAATGGTTAAGAATTCAAGTTCTGCACTTTCCCTTTCAGTGGAAAGGGGCAGGATTGCAGAGGAAGCATATTGACCGGAAAGTTGTCAAGCTGCATCAGGCACACATCGATGCCTGTTTCCCACCCATGACTTCTAAGTCTAGAATGACAATAACCACTATCATGATCGTACTTTTTTTGGTAGTAAGAAATTGATGTTCCAATCAGTAGAATCATAAGCTGAGCCATGAGGTTATGGGAAACCTATCATTGAATGTGTACCATGTGAGATTCATAGTGCTAGATAACATGCATCAAGTGTGATATTTCTTAAAGAAACCCTTTCTAATCATCTGCGGCTTCTGTTTTCATACACATAAGGCCATAAATATAAGTATCAACTGTCTTTGCCACTTGAATAGAGACCATTATTAAATGAGCTTGTTTGTGTGTGTATTTGTGTCATGAGAAAACTCTTTCACATATCAGTTTCAAGGTAAAAGAAAGAAGGATTTACCATCACAAGTTTTGTTAATTTCTGTTGCGATGAGTCAATGTAATGATCCATTTTTGCCTTGGACTTGGGTATTTGATGGCTCTTCATTGCTCCTGCAACCTTATCAACCGTCTTCTTGACAATAGTCTTAAATGCTTCCTTACTCATGTTACCCTGTTGCCATGATGGCTTTAAAACCTCCTTGACAAAATCTGCAAGGGTAACCTTAAAGAGCTTCATTGATCTGGACTCCTTGCTCTTTTTGCTCTTCTTTGGAGACTTAATCTGATCAATCTCCATATCACCCATATTCACATTCACTACAACAGGAGTACTCTGGCTCTGATTCTCAACATCACCCACTTCTGCATCTGCAATCTCACCAAACTCCTCATTATCAAGAGATGTGGAAACCGCAATGCCTCTAACTTCTTTCTTGTTTTCTTCAACATCCAATGATTTGTTTGAGGCACTAAGCCTCGGCATAACATCAGTGTCAATGGGTTCCCACTTCTGAATGTGATCAAGTCTCTTAAATGAGTTTGAAGTTGGCTCAATGCTGTCTAAAAACGGATCATACTGATCACCTCCTGAGCTAGGAATAATTTGTGCAACCCCCCTGGCAGAATTGGGCGAAGGTATTGGATGTCTTGTTCCAACACTGACACCTTGTCCATCAAGTGAAGCATGGTTCAAACATGAAGAATGATCATCCTTGCAAGAACAGGATGGAACCTTTTCTTGCCTTACAACATCAGAACTGAATCCGGAGTTGAGTGGCTGCTCAAAACTAGTTGGAAAAGAATTCAGGTGAGCTGAATTTTTTGCTCCAAAATCTGGCAGGTGAGATGGCTGATTTGAGTCCAGAATATCTGGTGGGAGTCTAGATGAAGAACCCACCTTCCCAGATAGACCATACACGTTATCAATAGCAGAGGGATCCAAACCATAGGGTGGTTGCTGCTGCTGCAGATATTCAGAGCCAACAGTAACCAAGTCTGAGGCAGTTTTAGGAATGTCATCTTTCAAACAGGGCTCCTCATTATTTTCTGAGCAATCCTCAGAAGCATAATCTTGAACAAGTTTGAATGGGCTGCTGCCTCTAAAAACTTCACCAGAATATTTATCAGAATTGATGCATCCAGCAGCTGCCATGATCCTTAATGAACTTTTTTCATCAGCTCCTGCTGAATTAATGACTGGGCTATGAACTTCAGAAACTGACTCCCCAGATGTCAATTGGTTATAACAATTGATGAGTTTTGAGCCTGTAATTGGAAACAAGATTAACTCTAAACTTAAGGGCATGGAACAAGTGTACAGGTTATTCCTGTACAACTAACATGAGCAACCTAAAGTTTCAGGCCAGCAAATAACTCAATATAAGCACAGGCATGTGCTATTAAAGCTTTGCAATATCTAATCCATAATATATATAAAAGCACGAACTACTTACAAACTTTTGATTTACTATTATACCCTTAATACAATGCTAATATTATAGTATACTACCAATACTAATAAGTAAATCCAATCCCATCTCTAATTCAGAAAAAGAACAATATTGGTAAAATTACAAAGGAAATTATTAATTCCTAAAAAATAAGCTTTTTATATTGAATCCTAAAATATAGGTTAATTTCCTCTCTCTTTTTCATACTTTTTATTTATACACTAGATAAAACCCAAATAACATAAAATAAGCTACTAATATCACTTCTAAACTATATAATAATGTATTGATACTTTATTTTGACAATCAATTAGGTGTTTCCTAAAATCCCATTGGATGAAATATATCCCTTTGTCTTTGTTTGTGTTGTTCTAATGATGATATTGATGTTGCGGTGACCCAAGCTAGTTATCTAAGGAGAAAAATTAGGAAGAGACTGTCCAAGTAGGGAAAACTAGTGCGTGGGTGAAACATTTACCTTGTTCACCATTATTCAGCCTTGAGGAGCCAGAGAGAGATAAAACCATTGTGGAAGCGTCAGATTGTGCTGAACTCTGCAGTTCATGCAACTGCTCTCTTACATCAAATGCTCCAGCTATCAAATGATTACCATGAGTTTGACCTCCAATAGGGTAATTTACTGCCTGGTCATTGTCAGACTGTGTAATGTCATCTGAAAACAACTCACCGATGAGTGAGAAACAAATGATGAGGTGAATGAATCACTAATACCCGCAATGCAAATACAAAATATGACTCATCCATAAAAGTACATACAAATAAAATAAACAGTTACAAAAACTTCTCCAAATTGGATCATCTGTTCAGGTCATTCAACATGAAATCTTTTCATCTACAAACTAACAAGCATTTCAATGAAACATCATCCACAGCACCAATCTATTACTTCTAGACAAAATAGCATGGGGAGTAGCTGCTTGGTGTCACATTGGCATACGACAACCAAACAGCAAACCATATCCACTAGATAAATTACCTTAAGTTTAAGATTGAATTTAAATAAATAAATCAATAAAACAAAACCAAGGAAAGATTTCTTTAAAAAAAATTGGACAGAAACAACAAATTTCCAAGAATCATAGATATTTTGCATGTTGGTCATACATCAGTATCATGATGTAAATGAGAAACAGTCAGGCATCTCATTTTCTCTTTAACATTGAAAAATTAACATAAACAACAGATCATAGGTTTTATGAGATTTACATGCTTCAAAGAGAGGGATAGAGACATAAGAGAAACATAAATTAACTTAGCAAACATTAGAAAACAAACACCTTATGAAGTAGACTGAGAAAATACCAATAAGGTACTAACCTTCCATCTCCATATCAGAGTCAGAAGACATGTGGGATCCAACTGCATCCATCAAATGACTGGGTTCGGAAAAAGTCTTTCCTTCATCCAATTTAAAACACACCCCAGCACCACTTCCACCTTCCAGATATAAGTTGTCATCACGCATGAGAACATTATGTCCACCTTGATTGAGAGGAATGACTTCATTGGCGGAACTAGTAGGGCCCAATTTATCACCAGAAGGTTTGGAGGAATTGGAAGCAAAATCAGAGTAAAATTGTGGAATGGAACCATCTAGCACGGGTGCAGATAATGGCATCATGTGGGAGTTATGCAGAGGTGGAATGGGTGGTGCACAAGAGGTCGGTGGTGGGGGCAGTGGTGGTGGTGGTGGGGGAGGAGCTGTGGAAAGCATTTGAGGATTTCCAACGTGAGGCTCAGCAGAACTCCCAGAGAGAGCAGGAGTCAGGAAACTGGAAGTTGGAGGAAGAGGTGGGGGAGGTGGAGGGGGGACATGACCCTGCACACCAGCTAGTTGTTTTGGCAACGAATGAACTGGAGATTTATAAAACCCCTGACCTTGTGAAGGTGGTGGAGGAGGCAAACCTCTATAAGGCAGCGAGGCCTGTAACATTTCAGGACGGTGTGAACCAAAGGGAGGGGGAGGGGGAGGCACCGATGCTAAATAGGAAGAATGCTGTGAATTTTGCTGCGCAGGTGCATAAACATGTGGCATGGGAGCACTTCCATGAACTGTTGCAGAAGAGTGCAAATAAGGCTGACCCGGGTTAGGCGTCCTGCCAGGTGCAAGTTGCTGAACTGCAAGATGTTGGGGCATAGAAACATGCTGATATCCAGGCAAACTTGGCTGACTAGTGTGAGGAGGTGGCGGAGGTAGAGGGCCTTGTTGGAAACTGTGGGGGAGCGGAGGTGGATGGTGTAAGTATGGAGGGGCAATCGGTGTTTGAGGACCTTGGCTGCCAGACTGGGGATTGGAACTGCCTTGACCATACATATTGGAGAATTTCAACAACTTTTCCTAAGCCTCCCTCAATTTTCTACAGAACTGCCTGTGGAAATGAAATAATTAAATAAGTGCTTAACAAATTCATCTTGAAAACACAGAAAAATGGGTTTTTTTATCAAAATATTGATGTGAATTAATTACGAATGTGGAATTGAATACACCAACCAATTACATCTCAACATGCTAAAAAAAAAAAACACAGCAAGATCATCTTCAACAAAATTGGAAAGTAAGAAAGCAATGTTCAATAATGCAGGAAAATTAAACACGGATGTTAGTTAAAATTCAACAGACAGTTTCTTTACAATATTATAAATAAATAAATCAATGAAGAAGGAAGAGTTAGAGAGAACAGAAACAGCAGATGCAAACCCTAGTTAATGTTGAGAGAATTCAAATGTTTATTAGAGCTTTGATTGTATTGGAGAGTGAATTGGGGGGGGGGGGGAGGGGCGATTCCTTGAATTCGGTGGTAGACTTGGTTGGGTTTAACTCAGCGTGAGAATAAAGAAAACTGTGAGTTAAAAAAAAGAAAGAAAGAAAGTGATATTATAATTTTAATCTTTATATTTTTAAATATCCATAGGGTATTCTTTGCACGCACTCTAGTGATTTTTACCATGTGCATTGTCCACATTATTGAAATTTAGTTTTATTTAAATAAATAAAAATTATTACATTTATTTAAACAATAACTATATATAAAAAACAAACATGATTTTATGAACAACATAGAAAAGTATTACTATTGCCTGTTTGAATTGATACCCCTTTCATTACATTTCGTTAATAAGCACATGAAAATCAGTTTTGACCTCAACCCCCACCCAAAAAAGAGAGTAAAAAAAGCACTGAAACATCTGAGATTTTCTTTTAAATTCAATAACCGAAGACATTTTCTAGACCACCCTCAACAAAATTTCTTACAACGAAACCTTGTTATCTTCTGAAATTCCATAGAATCTAGATCTTTAATAATTAAATTTTGAAATGGAGCTTGTTTTAATAAAATCAAAAGGCATGAACTAAAAGTTTTCCTCTCACCACCTAAAGCCACCATTTCTATTTTTATTACAAGACATTGTGCGTGTGCTCTTCTATAAAACTCAACTCCTTTATTGTTCAGCATATCCACATTCATCTGAATCCAGTGGCTAGAAACCTATTCATGATCATGCAATGAAATTAGGCTTACCTGTCAACTAAACAAAACCATTCACCGCCAGACATAACCTTCTTGTTGTTTTTCCCTAGGAAGCTCAAGAATCTATCTATCTCTTGGAGTGTAAACTTGAGTTAAAACGATTATTTTTCATCCATAAATACCTTACACTCAAAGTTTAGCAAGTCCTATAACTAATGCTATATGCAGCTGTCCAAACAGCCTGCAACAACCTCAAAAAGATTCACTGCCTCCCCCTCTACATGTATATATATAAAAAAAGAGACTGGATTCGATAACATTTCCAGCCATGTAAACTTTGCAGTTTTTGAATAACATATCAGTACAATTCTTCCATTACCGAACTCCTAAATTGTTAATACTAACTTGACATGTTTGCTGATATTCCATTCATCACAAGCTCTGCTTCAGCCATGAATCTTCATCTAAAACTCCAAAAAGTAAACGAAGTGTTTCCTGTTCCTAAATATGTGCAAATCTTTAGTATAATACATGTCTCCCAAAATGACACAAGGACTTTACTGACCTTATTAAGAGAATTACTTCCACATATCATCCATTCCTGGACATCAGTTTCTTCTTGATTGCAGCCACATGTCCATAGTAATCGCAATTGATGATAGAAAATCTATTTATAAACATCATGGCACTCATTAAATTTATTCCCACGTTAAGGACCAAAGTGTCACTTTACAAATTACAACTACCAAGATTATAATTTCATAAACTTTAAGAACCAAAGTTCATCACCTTCTCCAAAACATCTGCAGTTTCATTTCGAAGAACAAACAGACCAACTATTTTCCGAATCTTTTTTCATTTCTTAACCAAGTTTAACAAACAAAACAAATCCTTTTGATCCATGACTAATCAATAGCACAACACGTTTAAGGGTTTTAAAAATCTAAAATTTCTAACTTCAAGAATGTCATTAAAAAAACAATTAAAAGTAAAACTGCATCCATACCTCCCTCAGATTTATTTGCTGTCTTGTGCTTCTTTTATCTTCTTCCCTTCTTCATTCTCACTTAATTTCTCCTTTTCCTCTTTCTTTTTCTCCTCTCTTTGCTCATTTAAGAATCTAATCCAGCTACCTTTTCATCTCTCTTTCTACTTGTCTCTTTTCTTTTTACTCCCTTCTTCTAGACGTCTTGTGCCTTTGCTCTTTCCTTTTTTTTTTTTTTGTTCATTTTACAGCTTTCAGAGAAATACTAGATAATGGCTCGCGCTAAGTCGCGGCCGGGGAAAAAAATTTACATGAAAAATACTGTATTATAAAGAATAAAAAAAATCAATACATAAAAGAAAACGTGATCACATTGTTCTGCGCATAAAAAGAAAAAACGTATATTAAAAAACTCAATTTCAAGAAAATTTAATATTAAAAAAAATAAAATTATTTTTTAAAAAGAACAAAAAAGAATTTACTCGATTCAACTTGAGTTCGTATGTCAAACTCATAATCCGAATTATAAAACTGTGATAATCTTATAAAAATAAATTAAAAAAATAAATATACAAAATTCTCAACAATCTAAATATTAATGAATGAAATAAAAAAAAACAAACAACAAAAAAAACCCAAAATAAAATAAAGCACTAGTAAAGTCAAATAAATATGTCAAAGCTCATGAGTAGTGTGCAAATAAAATAACATAATAAAAGACAAAAACAAATTTATAAAGCTCGGTTCTCAAACAAACCAAATGTTAAAGGATAAAATAAAAAAAATATTCAATCTTAAAAAATGATCCAAAAAAATATTCAACTCAATATGGGCTAACCCGTCAAACTCGTAACTCAGGTCATTAGACCAGGATAACCTCATAAAAATGAAAGCACATAAAATAACGAAACTCAATTTTCAACAAACCTAAATAATGAAATATAAAAAAAAAATCAATGTAAAAAAAATCTAAAAACAATTGATGTCAACTCATGTTAACCTTTCAAACTTGTGAGCCAGGTCATGAGACTGTGATCACCTAATTAAAAAAAATCATGAAGTTAAATTCTCAATCAAACTAATATCGAATGATGAAATTAAAAAAAAATTCAAAAAGAACCCAAAGCAAAAAAATAGCAATAAAAAAAAACGAGGACCGAATTTAACATAAAACCAAAATGACAAGTTTCATTTTTTCCTATCTCGCATGAATCCCAATAAGATAAGTGAGAAAAAGAGGGAGGAGAAGAAAAAATTCATGTCATTACCACGTTGTCGCTCTTCTACCAACACGTGTCGCCTCTCTTAAATAACCTTAACTCGTCGCTTTCAACACCACCAAAAAAATCGGTGTTTGAGTTTCAAAGGAAGTCACTTGCATTGCCAGAATGTGGTGGGCTTCCTCCACACGAGCAATGCATATGTCAACTAAGTTGCCCTTCTCGTCGACCCTACCCCACCATATTTATTTTAGATTCAATTTTGCTCCCTTAAACCTTAATTGTTTTACATAACATTATTTTATTTTATTCTTCCAAACCGATGATCAACCAAGCACCAAGATATTTCCTTGACATTGCAAGAACCCTAAATTTAACTAACCAAAACAAATTATGGAGTCAAATCCTAAATAAATACATAGTGAAATAATGAATAACAAAAAAAGAATAGACATGAACTCTTCCCTTGACCTGTCTAAACTAATTCCTAAATTTATATATAAAAAAAACATACTAGACACCTGTTCAAGCTTCAAATGTTGTCTCTAAAACTCTAATTTTTTTAAATTAATAAAATTTAATTTTGTTTCGTTAAATTAAACATCAACCAACACTTTCCCCAACAATGTTAGATCCGCAAATAAAGGCATAAAAACCAAATCATCATGGCTAATATTAAAACATTAAAGAATCAAATAAAAAAAATTTAAAAACCAAAATGAAAAACATCCCAGGGACGAAAAAAAAGATGGCACAGTGAGTCACTGGAGCCCTCTTATTATTATTATTATTTTTATAATCATCTCTCTTTTTTATATAATAGATATTTTTCAATTTTCTATATTTATTTTTCGTACCCTAATCCTAAATCTTGTTTGTCACCAACCCTCTCTAGTTTCCCAAGTATTATGCCTTCAGAAAGTAATGATTTATATTATCGTTCATTAACTTGACTAATTATTATATAATTATGTTAGAATTACTAATACTATAATGTAATCACAACTTAAAGAGTATATTGTAATCTTTTGAAAAAATCATGTATCTTTCATTTAATAAATAACTTGGTAAATAAGTAGAGTGATTATAAAATGCGAGTAACTATGATTGGGAGAACCCTGCCATACATTCTCAAAACATTTGTGAGATTGGCAGCAAAGAGGGATCGTGTGGTGGACCAATAACGCCACTCACTTTGCTTGGAGCTTTGATAGGAAACTTGTGCAATCCAGAAAGTTGATTAAACAAAGCATGAGAGACAAGGCAAAAAAGTTGAGGAAGCTGTATTCTCACGCTTCTAGATTAGTTGGCTTTCCTATTCATTTGCTGACAGAAATTAAATAGTGTGGCACTGCTCTGGTTGTTCATGAGGAAGGCCTATTTTTATAACATTGAATCGTCTCTCCCAGCTGCCAAGATTCCACTAGTGTTTTGGATATCAATCAAAACTAAAAACTTGCAAGCCTAGCCCCATAAACTAAGTTATTCACAGCTCAAGCTTAGCAGAGGGAAGACCCCACAT
>Ga0307515_10006144_pt1 | contig 24143 bp, 18 predicted proteins | sample 17_EM_MG_FD_194513 | JGI IMG/M metagenome (GOLD analysis project Ga0307515, IMG submission 194513) | Populus trichocarpa ectomycorrhiza microbial communities from riparian zone in the Pacific Northwest, United States - 17_EM | ecosystem: Host-associated > Plants > Roots > Unclassified | place... | reverse complement strand
CCTTCAATCAACTTGAAGGACTTCGTAAACCCCTCTTCTTTCATTCATTTCTTTCTCATATCCGGTAAATTAAGACTATTTTAGCGGATCAACTATAATAAATCCCAAGAGACTACTTCGTAACCTTTTAGCTTGTAAGCTCTCTTGGTAGTACACAACTCCTTTAAGAATTTGGTATATTTGGGAATTTGCTTGATAGCATCAATCAAAGGAATGTTGAGTTTCACTTTTTTAAAAACCTCTAAAATCTCTTTTTCTTTATCCTCTTTCTTAGACCTAGAAAAACTCACAGGAAAGGGGGGAATTATCTTAAAAATAGAATTCATTAACTTAGGACTTACCTTTGGAGTATTGGTTGTTGTTTCAGTTTGTGGATGAGGAGGATGTTTCTTCTTTATACTCAATTCAGTTTTTATCTCCTCTTCTTTCTCCATCTCAATTTGTTTCGACCTTTGCTCTTCAAGTTGTTTCCCACTTCGTAGTGTGATCACACTAACATTCTCTTTTAGATTCAATGCTTGGGAGGGCAACTTTCCATTCATTTGTGCCTCTAATTTCCCTGCACTTAAAGCTAGTTGCCCCATTTGCTTCTCGAAGTTGTGAATACTTGACCTTGTTTCATGTTGAAAAGACATGATATTTTGTTGCAAGGTCACTATGTTAGAAGCTAAAGTTTTCATCATCTCACGAAGATCATCACTCGATGACCCCATAACATTGGAGTTTGTAAATGCATGGGGTTATCTCGCTTGATAATTCTAGTGGAACTAAAATCCATGGGGGTGGAACTGTCGGCCTTGATTGCCTTGTTGAGGCGGGTTCCCATAGTATAAGTTTGGATGATCTCTCCATCCGAGATTGTACGTGTTGGAAAAGGGACCATACTTACACTGAGGCTGTCCATTGAATGCTCCATCAACTTCATTAACTTATTCAATGTAATCTTCTTGCATTGTTGGGCACATATCTGAAACATGCCCTTGTAACAAGCATATGCTACAAACTTTCACCCGCTGTACATTTCCACAAGCCAAAAAACACATAAGAGAAGTAAGATCATTAACTTTATTCTCAATGTTAGCAATACTTACCTCATTTACCCGTTTGCTTGGAAGGTCTTCACGCATGCCAAATTATTTCGAGTTGGCTACCATATTTGAGGTCAATTGACGTGCGGCCTGGGGTGTTTTATCTATTAATGCCCCTCCACTTGCCGCATCAATGATATTACGGTCATTAGGCATCAACCCTTTATAGAAATATTGAATGAGTAACTGATCGGGCATCTGATGATGAGGGCATTGAATGAACAATTGCTCAAATCTTTCTCAAGAGTGTTTCCCCATGAGACTGTCGAATCCCACATATTTCTTTCCTTATATTGGTAACTCAAAAGGCTGGGAAATATTTTTCAAGGAAAATCTTTTTCATGTCATTCCAAGTTCCATGGAACTGGGAAAAATATAGAAAAATCATGTATTTGTTGCCCCTTTTAAAGATAAAGGGAAAGCTTTAAACTTAACATGTTCTTCATCAACTTCATGTTGTTTCATGCCAACACAAACCATGTGGAACTCTTTGAGATGAGTATGAGGATCTTCTCCGGTAAGTTCATTAAATATTGAAAGTAAGTGTATAAAACCAGACTTGAGTTTGAAGTTGGCATTGTTGTCGATGTTTATGCACAATAGTTGATTCTCAATGTTAGGAGCAACAAGCTCCTTGAGTGTCTGTTCTCGTGCAACAGCCATGGTGTTGATGCAAGCTTCCTTTCGTAACCTGCGTAAAGTCTTTTCTATTTCGTGATCTATTTGCACTTGTCTTTGGTTAGTAGATTGAGGTACATGCATAAATTTTCAAGAAACTCAAAAAGAAATCAACCACACAAGAGATTTAAAGTAGTGCAACTTGAATGAAAATCCAACATGACCCGGCTAGGCACTGTCGCAAGTTGCATGTGTGAATTACTCACACATGCACTGCACAGTGTGAAGGTAATTAAAATTACCTTCGCACAGTGCCAAACCTAAATACAAATGCAAAACTGGGAGAGAAGAGAAGCGGCTTACCTGGTCTGCTAGCGGTCTGGATTTTTCAGTCCTCCGCTGCCTACGTTCGTTTGGTCTTCTTCTTGTGTCCTCGTCTTCCCCCTGTCTTCTGGTTCCCCTGGTGCTGGTGCTTGTTGAAGATGGAGGCCTGGGAGTGACAACGTCTGAACAAAACTTCTCTGGTGCTTACTATTTCCTCTTTCTCTCTTTCTATCTGCGTCTCGCTCTCTCCTTCTCTGTATCTTCGTTCCCCCGTTCTCCTCTTTTCTGTCCCTCTCCCGTTCTTTATGTTTTTCTTCTCTCTTTCTGCTGATGCTCTCTCTAGAGACGGCGAAGACGATAACGATGAAGGTGTGATGTGCTGGTTGAATTGACGCTCTTTCCTCTGTGTTTTCTTGCTTTCGACTGTGTTGTTCCTTTTGGTTTTCTTTGCTCTTTCTCTATTTTCATGTTGCCTGCCTGCCTCTCGTTTTTTCTTCCTCCCTTTCTTCTCCTCTTTTCCTCCCTTTTTTCTCCTCTCTCTGTTTACTCCTTTGCTCTGTTTTCCTTTTTCTTTCTTTCTTTCCCCGTTCGGTGAAGGTTTTCACAGTAACAAAAGGATGAAAGACAAAAACTCCTCCCTTCTACATATGGCTGGAGGTTCACTTATATAGAAACTTCTACATGTGCTATTCAAGGAAGTATTGCAGAAATATTCTTCTATAACCAGCACCAACAATTCCTATATCTATGGTCTTTTATATTGCAGTAATTATTTTCTATAACTAGCACCAATCAATTCCTATATCTATGGTCTTTTATATTGCAGTAATTATTTTCTTAACATATATGATTTATCTCCTTGACATATTGCTTCCTTGATATTAGCCTTGATGCTCTATGTTATCGCCACACGTTCTCTCTTTTTTTCCGCAAAGCCAACTGTTTGTATAGCCAAACAGAGTTGGAGACCACTCTAATGTTCCCTCATCTTGATCGTATGTGTTAGGGGGAAAATCTGAGCCTTTGGATCATGAGGATGTTCCTCTCTTTTATCATTTCGAAGCTGGCACAAAGGAGGCACAAATCGTTTCCCTAAACTTAATTGTAGCTGATCATTTGGTGTGAAAAGGGGTGATATTCTTGTATGCCAAACCAGCCAAGTAACGCAAGGATGAGAGGAAAGAAACGGACCAGTAGGAACGGTTGCAGAAAAAGGAAAGAAATTGCAGACCAGGGGGTACTGTTCTTAAAACACAAATGAACAGTACCATGCTAATTAATTCAACTATGGTGTTGTTTCATACGCAGCATGGTTTGTTAAAATGAAGGATTGCACGACGTCGTTTGAAGAAGCAGAAATGCTCCCCCAACGTGGCAGCAAAACAACTGATGTCTCCAACATACTAATTAATATGCCAAGTTCCAAATGGTGGCGCTTTTTTAAGTGAGCTTCTGATATCGAAATCAGGCGATTCAAAAACCCAAATTCATCTACACGTACAGGACTAAAACTTTCATGAAGGATTCAAAGTCAGAAAAAATCGTTTTGAAGAACAAAATCCGGCCACAATCTGGTTGGTCAAAAAGGGTTTCCTGATCTGATTCGAAAACTGACAATGTCGAGCATCCCAATATGACTGAGAGTCTAATCTAAGAATAGTGGGCCCTAGGACCCAACAAAGGTGCAGATCAATTCTTTAACATGTCATGAATGACAGAATATAGCTAGGATGATCGGATATTGCACAAAATCAAGTGAGAATGAATGTCTAAGTTGGAACAAAGTTGGTATTACAACATAATTGCGACAACAGCAGAATCAGTTTTTTATTGCAAATTCTGAGGGATTTGTTCAACCTTAAAGACTAGATAAAGAAGGAACAAGTTTAGCATTATGAGGACTCCTAATTAGCCTAAGAATCCTGACGATTTTGGCAGCAAAGGGGGAGGATAAAGATAGCAGAAAACAACTGAAACAGGGTTCAAAAAACATTTCTTTATTCTATGCTTTTGTCAATCTTCCAGCAACCATAAACTAAACTCTTGCATTCGGTTCAAAAAGGTACACACCATCTCCAGCACGTGGGGCCAAAAAATGAGTAACAACAGAAGCCCCCTCTTTACAATGCTTACGAAGCAAAACTCCATAATGTTTTGCATAGTAAGCTTGTAAAGAAAAAAAAAAGTCTTCCTTGCTTGCTAAGTTATCCACTCATCCAAGGACTTCACTTTTTAAAAGAAAATGGTCTCGTTATCATAGGTGACCTGCCCTTTTTTTGAAGAAAATTGGTCTAGTTTCACGGGCGATCTGCCCACACACACTCAACCTGGTCTATTTTCAGGGGCGACCTGCCAACACACTCACGCTAGTCTATTTTCAAGGGCGACCAGCCCACACACTCACACTGGTCTATTCTCACGGGCAACTTGCCCATTTTAAAATTTTTAGAAAAACTCCACGCTTTTTCTAAACAATGGTCTCAATATCCGGTGACCTGCCCGTTTTAAGATTTTAAAAAAAAAAACTCCATGCTTTTTTTCAAAAAAAAATTGGTCTCAATATCTGGTGACCTACCCGTTTTAAGATTTTTAGAAAAACTCCACACTTTTTCTAAACAATGGTCTCAATATCGAGTGACCTGCCCCTCTTAAATTTTTTAGAAAAAACTCCATGCTTTTTTTCCTAAAAAACAATGGTCTCAAATATAGGGTGACCTACACATCTTAAGATTTTTAGAAAAACTCCACGCTTTTTCTAAAAAAATAGTCTCAATATCGGGTGACCTGCCCATCTTATGATTTTGGTCTCAATATCGGGTGACCTGTCCATCTTATGATTTTTAGAAAAACTCCACGCTTTTTCTAAAAAAAATGGTCTCAATATCGGGTGACCTGCCCATCTTCAGTTTTTAAGAAAAACTCCATGCTTTTTCTAAAAAATGGTCTCAATATCGGGTGACCTGCCCATCTTAAGATTTTTAGAAAAACTCCACGCTTTTTCTAAAAAAATGGTCTCAATATCGATTGACTGCCCATCTTATGATTTTTAGAAAAACTCCATGTTTTTTCTAAAAACAATAGTCTCAATATCGGGTGACCTGCCCATCTTATGACTTTTAGAAAAACTCCACGCTTTTTCTAAAAAAAATAGTCTCAATATCGGGTGACCTGCCTATCTTAAGGTTTTTAGAAGAACTCCACGCTTTTTCTAAAAACTTGGTCTCAATATCGGGTGACCTGCCCATCTTCAGCTTTATAGAAAAACTCCACGCTTTTTTTGAAAAATGGTCGTAATATCGGGTGACCTGCCTATCTTCAGATTTTTAGGAAAACTCCACGCTTTTTCTAAAAAATGATCTCAATATTGGGTGACCTACCCGTTTTGAACTTCAAAAGAAATTATCTTACCTCGAGGAATGAAGCAGTGTTCGTTCACAATTCATATTCTTTTTCGTAGTTCCGTTGACTTGAGATTATGTACCTCAGCGGTTCCTAAAAACTTGGAACTATTTTGGCTTTCGTCACACCTTTCCTGCCAAGTTAGTGTTATGACAATATAGCATGCATGTTTTTGCTACCTATTTTGGAAACATAGGTCCCCCTTTTCGTTATAGACTTCTTCGAGCTCTTGTTTCCATTTTTTTGCCCGACCTGTCCTCTTGAACAAGAATATGCTCCACGCGCTATATTTCCTATCCTTTTATTCTTGGTAAAGAGATCTCTGGTTCCTTATGGGGCCCTTTCTTGCTCCATTGAACATTGATGTTTATTATACTTTTGCCGATGTTTTAATTGCCTTTTCTATTTTTAAGAAATTATTTTAAGAGGAAAACTCAAAAGATCTGGTTTTGTTCATGAAAACTGAAACTTTCAATGCAATCATCATATTTTGTTTTAAGCAATTGTCATATAGGTGTTTCAGAGGTTTTTATGATTAAACCCCTTAATGTTGGGCTTTGATTCACTATATACCCCTATGTGCACTTCTTGCTCCTAGTGTGGTGTGAAATACATGTCAAGTTTAGATTTGGTTTGATTCTCTCCAATTCAGGAATTGATGGAGTCATCTTGAGCATATTATGATTCCTTAGTCATGCGTAAAAAAAAAGTTCTTTTAAGTAAAAGATTTCAAATGCTATAAGATCATGCGCTTTATGAAGAAAAGGTTCTTTATAGAGAGAATTCATGGCTGAACTTTATTTTTGGGAAATTACGGAATACATCAAGCATAGTATTTCTTTACAGAGTCAGAATTCACAGGCCTAACTAGATCTTCTCCATCCATTCTAGATAATAGTGAAGCTCCTCCCAAGAACGCTTTCTTCACCATGTAAAGGCCCTCATAGTTTGGCGCCCATTTACTTTGATCTTCTCCTGGTAAAGGCAATATTTTCTTCAGTACAAGATCTCCTTCGTGGAATCCTCAAGGTCGGACCTTCTTGTCATATGATTTGGCCATCCTTCTTTTGTATAATTGATGATGACAGATTGCAGCTATCCTCTTTTCACTTGTCAAATTCAGCTGTTCATATCTAACCTTTGCCCATTCTACCTCTTCTAGCTCAGAGTCTATCAATACTCTCAATGAGGGGATTTCCACTTCTAAAGGCATCACCACCTCCATTCCATATACCAACATGTACGAGGTGGCTCCTGTTGAGGTTTGGAATGCGGTGCGGTACGTGTGAAGGGGAAATGGCAACATGTCATGCCAATCCTTGTAGGTGACTACCATCTTCTAAATAATCTTCTTGACATTCTTGTTAGCAGCTTCTACCGCACCATTCATCTTTGGCCTATATGGCGAGGAATTGGAATGCTTGATTTTCCATTTAGCGCAGAGTTCTATTATCATCTTACCATTGAAGTTCTGGGTATTACCAGTTATAATCTTTTCTAGTGGACCATATCGACAGATCAAATCTCTTTCAATAAATTTCTTCACCACTTTTTGCGTCACATGAGAAATGAACCGGCTTCTACCCATTTTGTAAAGTAGTCGATAGTCACGAGAATAAACCTATGACCATTACTGGATTTTAGGTTTACAGGCCCAATAACATTAATTCCCCACATTACAAAGGGTCATGGAGATGTCAAGTTAAACAGAGGAAATGGAGGGGCGTTGGCTTTATCACTGTACACCTGGCATTTATGGCATTTTTGGACATGGTCGATGCAGTCCTTTTCTAATGTCATCCAAAAGTAAATGGCCCTTTGTATCTTTCTAGCCATCATGTGTCCACTAGCATGGGTTGAGCAAATCCCTTCATGGACTTCCCATAACGCGTCTTTGGCCTCAGCTTCATCCAGACATCTCGGCAACGTCCCGTTGGATGATTTCTTATACAAAATCTCCCCATCAATATAATAATACATTGCCAACCTCCTCAAGGTCTTCTTGTAGATTTTGGATGCCCCCATGGGATTGCCTGGTTTTGGATGAAATTCTTGATATCGTAGTACCAAGGGTTTCCATCGATTTCTCTTTTAATTGAGCAACAATGAGCTGGGTTATTTCTGATATCAATGTGTACTGGCTGTACCTTGTGCCCAACGTTTATTCTAGCCATAGAAGCTAGTGTGGCCAAAGCATTAGCAAATTGGTTTCCTTCCCTTCCTAGATGTGTGAACTTTATTTCCTCAAATTCTCCGGCTAGTTTAGACAAGTATTCTTGGTAAGGCCTCAACTTCTCTTCATTGGTTTTCCATTCCCCTTTCACTTGGCAAATAATCAACATTGAATCTCCATACACATCTATTTTTCTGATATTCAACTCCAACGCGGCTTCTAACCTAAAAATCCAAGCTTCATACTCAGTTGTGTTATTAGTGCACCCAAACTATAACTTAACAAAAACTGGATATTGTTTCTTATCATGAGAGATTATTATTGCACCAGCTCCATTACCACATATATTTACAGCACCATCAAAGTACATAGTCCACCAATCTGATTTCCCTTCTTCGACTGAAAGCACATCTTCATCAGGAAAGTCAAAGTTTAATGGCTCATAATCTTCAATAGCATTGTCAACCTCATTTCACAGCTTTCCTTGTCATATATATTATGTCATACTCAGCCAGCAGAACTTGCCATCTTGCAATTCGGCTCGATAGGTATGGCTTTTCACAAATGTACCTCAATGGGTCTAATTTGGAAATAAACCACGTAGTATAATACAACATATATTGACGTAATCTTTTTGCAGCACATGCTAACACACAACACAGCTTCTCAATCAAAGTATACCTAGACTCACATTCCATGAACTTCATGCTTAAGTAATAAATGGCCCTTTCCTTCCTTCCGGTTTCATCGTGTTGTCTAAGCACACATCCCATTGTTGTTTCAGTTACTGTTAAGTATAATATCAACAGCCTTTCTGGTACAGTAGGAACAAGCAGGGGTGGATTCAACAGGTACTACTTGATTTTCTTAAAAGCCTCTTCGCACTCTTCATTCCAATTTCCAGGATTCTTCTTCCTTAACAAACAAAAGATTGGGTCATAAGTCGTGGTTAATTGGGATATAAACCGGGCAATGTAATTCAATCTTTCTAAGAACCCTTTTACATCTTTTTTATTCATGGGAGCTGGCATAGATTGAATAGCCTTTACTTTGTCAGGATCCATTTCTATCCCTTTGTCACTCACCATAAATCCTAACAACTTCCCAGATTTTACCCCAAATGAACACTTTGCAGGGTTAAGCCTCAACTTATATTTCCTTAGTCTTTCAAACAATTTCTTCAATATTTGGACATGATTCTCTCCCTCTTTGGATTTAGCAATCATGTCATCCACGTATACTTCAATCTCTTTATGCATCATGTCGTGAAATAGAGTCACCATGGCCCTTTGGTAGGTGGCCCTAGCGTTTTTTAACCCAAATGGCATGACTTTGTAGCAAAAGGTTCCCCATGGTGTTACAAAGGTTGTCTTCTCCTTATCTTCTTGCGTCATTTTTATCTGAATGTAGCCCGAAAATCCATCCATAAAGGAATATGTGGAGCTACATGCTGCATTGTCAACTAACATATCAATGTGTGGTATAGGAAAATTATCTTTAGGGCTAGCTCGATTTAAGTCCTTAAAGTCCACACAAACTCTGATTTTACCTTTCTTTTTAGGTACCGCCACTATATTTGACACCCATTGTGGATACTTGACTACTTCCAAAAAAACCAATGTTCCACTGTTTTTCGATTTCTACCTTTACTTTGATTAAAACCTTAGGATGAGTTCTTCTCAGCTTTTACTTAATCGGCTTGCATTTTTCTACCAACGATACCCTATGTACTATAATATTTGTATTCAAACCAGACATATCCTCATAGGACCAAGTAAAAACATCTACATAATCTCGGAGTAATCAACTCTTCTCTTTCTTTAGGAGTGATCATAGTCCCTATCTTCAGTTTTTCTCTTTAATTTCTTCGTTACCCACATCTATGGTTTCAAGTTCCTCTTTAACGGGTTTCCAAGCTTGTTCATGCTGTTTTATTAATTTTATGAATTCCCTAATGTTATTTTCATCTCATTCTTCCTCTTCTACAACTACTATGTATTCTTTAAAGTTCGACCGTTCATTCTCGGTGTAAAGTGCAGGTGTTTGTAATGGAAGATCCGCTTTCAGGGTTCCTGAAAGTGGAAAGTGATGTGTAAATGCATAGTAAAAACATAAAGATGAACTTTGAAAATGCATGATCTCATTAAAAGGAAAAGGTTGGCTAAAAAACAAGGATAAAATCCAATTGACATCTGGAGCCTCGATTGTCAAAAAAAAATGAATAAGGCAAACAACACAAAATCATGATCAAGCAAGCATTGTTGATTATATTTTGAACACCAATGAATCTTCTTGGGTCTCCCAATTCTGGAACTTCTCTCCCTTGGCTAGCTTTCAAACAAAGGTCTTGAGATTCAAGATGCTTTGAGGTTAGGCTTGTTTTGATGCAAAAAGATATTATGGAGCATACATCATAAGGATAGGTTCTAGTTCCTTTATGTGAGACATAGGGTAGGTTTACTACTTGGTCTCTAAAAAAAGGGTCTTTTGTTGTCCTAGTGATCACCCTCGTAAAGGCAATATGGGGGCTCAGCAGATAGTGGGATGGCATGTATTCCAATCACTACCAGTCTAAGCACTCAACAAAAAGTTGGGGTTTACAAAAACTTAAACCTTGACTCAAGTCATAAGGCAAGCTGTTAATCCCCTACTTAACTTAAAGTTTAATGTGTGTGCTCTAAAAAAGATAATAATAATAATAAAAGTGATGCATGACAGGATGCCATAAGATCTTACTCATATCCAATATACCATGCATGACAGGATATAAAGATGCATGCTAAAGCTTTTGAACAAAGTAAACCATTCATAGCAATCAGAAAACAAAAATAAAACAATAATATATAGCATAAACAAACAAATTACCAAGCCTAGTCCAAGGGTCCCCAGTGGAGTCACCATCATGTCGCACCCTTGCTAGAGCGCGGCGTCGCGGCGACCCTTCCCAGAACGGGGGAATCAGGGGTCTTTGTGTTGTGAAAAAGGAAGTCGTCACCTAGTATTACAGTCACTAGGAAACCTAATTGGTCTTTTAGAGATTCTAAGGCAAGGGACTGGTTGCGTAAAGGGAAGGTTATAGCACCACTAGTACGCCCTACCTAAGGTAAGCTGCTTGGTGTTTGGTTTGCCTTATAATTCCTATGGTGTTGGTATTCTCTAATCCCATCAGTTTTTTTCTAGGATAGGTTTACTATAATGAATAAATTTGGGCTCAAAGTCTAAAAGATAGAACCCTTGGCCAATATGGATCATACCTCTAGATATATCTATAGAGTGCCAAGGAGAACCAATGCAGATCTCTTGAAATTTGTGTTTTGATAAATTTACAACCTATGAATTAAGAGACAGTTAAAATAGAAACCTAAGGAGATTCAATGTGCTTAAAAGCTTATTTTTCCCTTAGTATTTCAAGTGCTTGCGACTCATAAATTGCAAGGAAGAGAGACAAAAAAACAAAGTGAGAAATCTAAGGAAATTCAAGGTGCTTTAAAAGCCCATTTTTGCCTTAGTATTTCATACTTTCACGACTCATAAGTCGTGGAATCAAAATTTGAAATGTCCCCAATTATAATTAAAGTTTCTTTCAAGGATGTGCAATTAAATTGTTCTAAATAACATTCTGGGCATAAATCTGCCCTTATGTTAAAAATGAACAAGTTGTGTTACTCTCAACAATATTTTGGACATTTACCTTTCATAAGTTTCTTTGTCCTTATATTATTAAAAGATAATGACTTATTATTCCTAGAAAGACAAAGAGCAAAAATAAGATTTCTATATTTTTAGAATATTGGCCAACATCTTTTGGAGTTTTACAAACATGTTGTAAAATCCAGAATGCAAGAAAATAATTTGTGTTTAAGAAATCCATGCTAAAACACATTTTCTTTTAAATTTTGAATATTTGTTTTTTTTTAAGAGGAATGTTCAAAATATGTTAGGGTATTGGCCGTATGCAACACACAAAAAAACTTTTTTTTTGTTTTTCCAGATATATATATGCAACATTTCGTTGAAAATCAGGTATTTTAATACCAGATTTGTATTTCTACAATATAAAAATACAAACCATGAAATAAATACATGAGAAAACCACCAATCTCACCTTTTTTTTAGGTTGGACCCAGTAGGCCTAGCCGGGTCATTGGCCCAAACCAGTGACCCGGTTGGGCACTGTCGCAGGTTGCATGCGTGAATTACTCACACATGCACTGCACAGTGTGAAGGTAATTAAAATTACCTTCGCACAATGCCAAACCTAAATACAAATGCAAAACTGGGAGAGAAGAGAAGCGGCTTACCTGGTCTGCTAGCGGTCTGGATTTTTCAGTCCTACGTTGTCTGCGTTTGTCTGGTCTTCTTCTTGTGTCCTCTTCTTCCCCCAGTCTTCTGGTTCCCCTGGTGCTAGTGCTTGCTGAAGATGGAGGCCTGGGAGTGACAACGTCTGAACAAAACTTCTCTAGTGCTTACTGTTTCCTCTTTCTCTCTTTCTCTTTGCGTTTGGCTCTCTCCTTCTCTGTATCTTCGTTCCCCCGTTCTACTCTTTTTTGTCCCTCTCTCATTCTCTGTGCTTTTCTTCTCTCCTTCTGCTGATGCTCTCTCTGGAGACGGCGAAGATGATGGCGATGAAGGCGTGATGTACTGGTTGAATTGACGCTCTTTCCTATGTGTTTTCTTGCTTTCGACTGTACTGTTCCCTTTGGTTTTCTCTGCTCTTTCTCTGTTTTGAAGAGAAAGTCAGAAAAAAATCATTTCGAAGAACAGAATCCGACCATAATCTGGTTGGTCAAAAAGGGTTTTCTGATCTGATTCGAAAACTGACAATGTCGAGCATCCCAATATGACTAAAAGTCTGATCTAAGAATAGTGGGCCCTAGGACCCAATAAAGGTGCATATCAATTCTTTAACATGTCATGAATGACATAATATAGTTGTGATGGTCGGATATTGCACGAAATCAAGTCAGAATCAAAGTCTAAGTTGGAACAAAGTTGGTATTACAACAGAATTGCGACAGCAACAGAATCAGTTTTTTAGTGCAAATTCTGAGGGATTTATCCAACATTAAAGACTAGATAAAGAAGGAACAAGTTTAGCATTATGAGGACTCCTAATTAGTCTAAAAATCCTGATGATTTTGGCAGCAAAAGGGGAGGATAAAGAGAGTAGAAAATAGTTGAAACAAGGTTCGAAAAACGTTTCTTTATTCTCTGTTTTTGTCAATCTTCCAGCAACCATGAGCTAAACTCTTGCATTCGGTTCAAAAAGGTTACACACCATCTCTAGCATGTGGGGCCCAAAAATGAGTAACAATAATATACCACAACTTTGGTTTTGATATCAAACTTAGCAATGGATTGTTCACAATAACTTAGAGTCCGCTCTAGTAATTAAAATAAACAATCATAGGAAATAAGCATAGGAAAACAAACATATTCATTTATTATATAAACTGAAAAGAAAAGGGTAAAATAAATCTCATATTTCTTGAAATCTGAAGGTTTCTGTGTCCTTACAACTAAGAAAAAGAGTTTAGTCTTACATGTCTGTTGAACAACTAATCAAAAAGGAAGAAGAATGCATGATTTCGGGGTTTTTTTAGGAAAAGGCATTTTTCTTCTCTTTTGGTCACCCCTCTCTTCCTTTTTCTCTTTCTTTTTATTTGATAGGAAACCATAATCCCTCTTTCCTACAAAATAGTCCTTACCCAAGTAGACAATTTATATTTAAGTATTTCAATAACTATTTTCCTAAAAAAGAAGAAATAACCTTGCATAAAATCCTCAAGATTTGACTCTGGACTTAGAAGAGTTAAATTGCTGAAATAAAGACACAGATCTCAGTTTTGATGCTTTGGGAAGTAATTTGGACTTGTTTCTTCATAAAACATGTCTGCTGGCAGAATTCATGTGTCATCTTATAAAAATCATATCTCTCTCATATGAGCTTGTTTTTTGCTGAAATTTGGTAGGTTGATAGGTCTTCGAGTCTGGAATCCAAAACAATTGCGTTTGCATCAAATGGACTTTTCTAGCTCAAGATATTCAAGTCGAAATGGTCAAAGGTCAACATTGGTAGAATGCGAAATTTGTCTTTGAAGGCTGCGATCTCCATGCTCCTTCTCTTTTTATTTTTCTTGCCATAGATGTATAGAAAGGTATAGATATTAGCTTTCTAGTTCCACTATAAGCACTTTGTTTTGACCTCTAGAGCTCAAGCTCTGCACAAAACATCGATCAAAGGTCAAATCTATCAATTATCTCCAATTTACTTTTTTTTTTAATCTTACATCCCAAAGTGCCTTCAAAACACAAAACAAAGAATATCAAGGCATTTTATTTATAAAAAATAGATAAAATACTAGGTAAATGTGGGTAAAACTATCAAATAATGTGGTTGAATCAGTCATCGCTGTTGTCGATGGATTGGCATATTTCAGTGGAGTGATTAGTGACGAGAATAATGAAGCTTCTAGGTTTTTGTCAAAGCCTACGAGGAAGGATGAGATGAAAAAAATAATAAAATTGGTGAGGAAGAGCCCAAACATGCTGCTGATGAAGGAAGGTCAGATGGGAAGGCAATCGGTAAAGGTTCAAAACTAAATTTTTATTTATTCATATGCGATGGAAATCACTTTGTTAGAGACTACCTAAAAAGGGGGGGAAATCAATGTTATCGTTATTGGAGATGACGATGAGGATAAAACATACATAAATCTAGTACATGTGTTTAGTGGCTGAGATAGAATTCATTTGCGCTAGGACCAACCTGAAGAAGGTGGATATGGATGGGCGAGACTGCCTAGGGTAGGGCAGACTTAGGGTCTGTTTTATGCACCTTGTCGATAAAGGATCATGGTGACAGCAAAACAACTATGATGGAATTACGGCCAACAGACAGGCCATACATTAAGTTATTGGGATTTTAAAGAACCTTGATGACAAGGACTGATTGAGGTAAAGAATTTAGCAACCAAATCATGGAGAGATTTGGTTGAGAAACCAGACTAGATGGATTTAGTTTGGTATATTATTTTGGAGGAGAGGCAGTACAGTGGTGGTGTGGTATTAGGTGTCTATACTTTGATGATGGATAGTCTGGGTGACAGATTCGACAGTCGAGTCAAGGGGTTCGGTATGATTTGGTATGCTGTCTTGGAGGGAAGGCAGTATGGGTGGCTATTTTGTGCATTGTAATGATGGATGGTTCACAATGATGTGAGTAGAATGGTATTTGCCTTTGTTGGATTAGCATGTCAGGACTTTTCGGTGGCTGAAACATGTGATGAAGGTTGGGCTGCAGGGCTGTTACATCAATAAGATTTTATAGCTGATATTGGAAGACTTTTAGGTACAATAGTAGCGTATGGAAGACTAGGTCATACGGATTTGATGTTGGAATGCTATGTGAGTATGCTTAGGCAAGAATGAGACTTGCCAAAAGAACTTTGACGTAAGACATTGTTGATCACCGAAAATGGGTTACTCATTTCTATACTTGTAGGATAAATATGAGAATGTTGGGAGAGTTAATGAATTTATAGGGTTCATTTGATTCTTCAAGATGGGTTATATATGGTATTGTTCATGGAGAGAATGAAATCTCTAGAATGTTATGGGAAGCGTCTAAATTTCATAAAGACACCTTGTGGGTGAACAAACTTGGCATGTGGGATTTCTAAGGTAATGAAAACAACTTGTCTGTGTGACTTATAGGAGTTGCATGCAAAATTCAAAAGACATGGCAGCTTATGATGGTGTGTGATGTTACAGCTTTGTTAGTGTCTAGACGAGATTAATGGAATTGATCTTGATAGCTTTGAGTAGAACTCAAAGTTTATTTGACTTTTTTGGAAAACAAGTAGGACCCTAGAGAAGATGTTAGTCATAGCTTGGTTTGAAAATGGGTTGACAATGGGAAGGTCAGCTTGACATCGCGGAATCGATGGACAATATTCTGGATATGAAATGGGTAGAATCGAGAGGTTGTTTGTGGACGACCTTGAATTGTGACAGTGGATAGACTTAGTGCAGAGGTGCTTTAGGTTTGGTTCGACAAGCACATTGACTTCTTCTGGTGGGGGAGGTTTGTAATGGGGTTAAATTCGTCAAGGGAATGCTAGCGAAAACAGTGTTGGAATGACATAGTAGGATAATGTCAAAATCAGCAACGCTAATGAGATTGGCAGCTTCGAAGAAATCCGCAGCAGGGGCTGAAAATAATTTTGAAAGATGGATAGTCCCAAGACTTGACAAAAACACTACTAGCACGAATGGAAGCATGCATCGATAGTGGTAGCGTGCATGAGCATTGGCAAATTTTTTAAGCAGCAGTGTATGTCTAACGATTCGACAACATTGACTTATTGGCACAATGGGCTGATGAGAGTGGGAACTTGGACAACGGACAGTCCAAGGCATGCAAACACCTATTTTGATAGCAAGTGAGTTGGCAGAAGGGACAACTGGTTTGTTGAGTGGAAGGTCAGGGAAGAAGCAATGGTTAGGGGCAGTTATTGATAATTTTCAAGACGCAAAATTGACCAGACATGTCTCAAGGGATAGTTTTTGTTGTAATCTTTCATGTTATTTTCCTTTTAATAGGTAGTATATAAGTGTGTAGCATACAATGTTCTAAGGGCAAAACAATTATGCATATAACACACATAAACAGACTTGTGTATATCCTTTTGAGTTAATAAAAGGTTAGGATTGGTTCCTGTAATAATTTGTGTGCTTGTTTCTGTTCATAGTCATTTGTGTATCTTGCTTGTTTACAACATTGAAAGAGTGTGGGTAACCTCTTGGGTTTGTGGAAAAAACTAGTTGTAGGCAAATACGAGTGAATCGGTGAGCAAAAGGGCTAAATCTAATAGGACTAGACTGTCGTATGGGGGTTGAAAATTCAACAAGAAATTAACCTTGTGACACTAACCATGGGGTTTAGACTATTGGTGGCCAATTTTAGTTTTGATTTAAGGGAATTTTGAAATTTTGATGTAGATTGTGCTAATATTTATGTTATATATTGATGTGTGAGTTAATTGAGTATGATTAAGATTAATCAGGTTGTTTGATACATGGGTTTTTTATTGACATGTTTTGAAACAATATGGAAATGTGAGATTATGTGTGTTTAGAATTTGATAAAGTAAATTATTAAATTGATTAAATTATTGGAGAATTTATATTAGAAGGGATACTATTAGCAGTTTAATTGATGAATTTGAGGCCAGCCATGGATTTTTAAACCATGGGTGGCTGGTCATGTTGATGCAATTGGAGAAGTTTTGGAATTGGACATGGTTTGGGGTTAATTGCGTGTATGATTTTGATTATGTGTGAATGATTATAACTAGTATGTTAGGTTTGGATTATGACCGTTCAAGTTGAGTAATGAGGTATAAATTCTTGTTTGTGTGTTTGGGGAGGATGGGTTTGTGAAGTTTCTATGAAATTGATGGGTTGAATTAGTAGTGCCCACCAAGTGTTTGACGTAAAACATTATTTAAGAAATGCTAGACATTTAGAATTATTAATGAAATATTAAACATTGAAAATTATTGATGAAAAGGGTAGTACACTAAAATGGAATATGGAATTTATTGACAAAATACTCAGATACAGAGATTAGGTTATGAAAATTTAATGATGAATGCTTTAATAAAATGGATAAATTAGTAAATAAAAAATGACATAATAGGATGTTCGCATGTGTCGTACTTATGAAGCGTCGTGATGATCATCCTCTTGGATTGGGTTTTGGGTGGTGTGGAAAGAATAACGAATTTTATCCTTTTATGGTTTAAAAGGTTTGAAGTGGTTGCTTAATATTTTGGTCACTAGAAATCTTAAGTAGTTTTCAGAGTTTAGATAAGGGAATTAATTATGTATAGGGAGGATAGTATCATCCCTAGTACAACTTACCTAAGGAAAGCTTTATTTTTTATTTATATGATTATTTCTAAGGCATTGTTGTGTTTTTCTAACTATTGATTTGTCTACTAGTTAAAGCAATTCTATCCCAATAGAGAAAACCATGACTTTATGGGTTGAGTCTTGTTAATCTAAAGCCATAATATATTTTTTGTATTTGTTTCTTTTAACATCGGGATTACGTCTTATATATAAGTTCATGATCCTTGATATTACAAATAAACAAATTGGTTTTTTAATTGTTTTTAAAATTTAAGTCAAGTCCTCATGGCTTTAATAAACATGTTATTAAATCCATAATTCATGTCAAATATAAAAACTATTTTTTTAATTTTTTGGTATTCTAAACATGCAGTATTTTTCTGTATTTTTCTTTTTTTAATAAAAATACAGGCATGATTTTTTTTGGAGAAACTTGGCCATATGCAATTTAAAACATAAATATATATTTTATGAAAGAAGAATTTTTGTTATTTTTTAAAACTAGTTTATTTAATACCGAAAAAACATCTTACATATGTTAACGAATTTATTTATGTAATGCATGCTTACAATTTCAACATGTATAAACTCTAAGCTTTTTTAAAATATTTTTTTTATTTAGTATGTCTTTCTATTGTTAACTACACTATCTTACTTAATTCTTCCATCTATAAATTCTATATATGGCCATATGGCAAGTATCTCCAAGGAGAGGCCAAATCCTTGTGTTATATGTTAATTATTGGGATGAGATTTTCAGGGTAAAATATAATTTTTTTTTATTCACGTGAGGTGTTCGGGCCAACTTGCGTGTACCTCGACTAATCCTCATGGATCCTGAAATTAACAATAAGGTAAGTCTCCAGTAGCCATCAATATTAAAACTAATTCATCAATGACAACCCAATAAAAGGTTGCTTGTTTTGTATGCCTTGTAGTTTGAAGGATATGATGGATACTCCACAAACAAAATAAATGGTTGATTTCATAATTGTTTACATGTTATTAATTATTAATACGGGGTGTATATTATGTGTGAAAATGGATATAACTTTTAATTCAATCATTTATATATGGATAAAACTTTGTCGAACGTTCTATTGTGCATATTATATAAGAGGTTAGCAAGCTTTAACTAGCTAAGGTCATTTATTTTATTTTTCTAGTTATATTTAAATTTTTTTTGTATTAGGTTTTAAAATTGTAGCACGACTAGAAAATTAAAGAATACTAATAAAATATTATGTCAGCATTTAGAAAAAATTCTGTCGATATTAGAAATTGACAATAAAATATTGTTGTCGAAAAATAACCCGTTAGTGTTTATAATTCATCGACAATTTCTAATACCAATGTAATTGACGGTGGAATATTCCATCACTAATTTCTGTTAAAAAATTCATTGATATTGAAAATTATCGATAGATTCATTCTTTGACACGGAATAAAAAATTTTAAAAAGTTGAAATTGCCAATGAAAATTTCATTGTGATTTTCAAGTTTTTTTTTTTAAAGCAAGGGATAGTTGCTAATTGATAAATTGCTCAAAAAGTAACGCATGGTGCCCACATCACTAATAGAATAGCAATTGACATTGAAGAGAAATCAAGAAAATTTAACATGCAAGCTGCAGAAATCTACACTGATGTAGATGGAAAGACATAATTGAGAGTTCTAAAACTTGAGGGGAAAAAATTGATATAAAATTTATGAGGATACAAGTTTTCTAAAGTTGTTTCGTGGCACGAAGCTTTTGTTGACTTGGTGCTCACTGATTCGCCTTACCCTATGGTAGCAGAGTGTATGAAATATGCCAAGGGATGAATATTTTTTATTCGATCCAGTTTTTATCTAAAAAAATAATTAAATTAATTTTTTTAAAAAAAATCAAAACTAGTTTAAACCGACTAGTTTCGATTCGGTTTGGTTCGGTTAATTGAAGGAAAAAACCAGAAAAAACCGGTTTAATTTTTTTGGTTTTTGGGCTTTTTTGTGACTTTTGATAGGTCATTTAAAAGGCTTGTAATTGATATAAAAAACCTATATTCATTGTTTAACTTTTCTTTACCAGAATTCATCTCAAATGACAGGAGAAATATCTTTTAATTTGTACCCAGTAATTTTCTCGAACTAATCAACTCTACTCAAAATCCAAAATAAAATTATACAACATGGAAAATAATTAAGACCTTGAAAACAATGGGTGTAGACCAAGAAAACAATGTCTCTTATAAAACTAAAGGAATACAATCTGCAGGAGTCCTTGAAATTGAAATAAAATGCATTAGTTGTCTTTGTTACAGCACCTACAAAAACAAAACGAAAGGAAAGATGCTGCTATTTTAGTATTATTGTTAACTAAACCATATGCCTTTAATATTTTATTGCTTGTATTTTCTCAAAAACAAAGTGAGAAGAAACTGCAGAGAAAAAAACCAACTATTGAGGCGCGCAAGCATGGATATTAAAATTGCATCTGGTTCTCTTGAATAGTTTACCTAAAAAGTTTAACAAAATAGGTTAATATAAACTAACAAAAACTAAAAGAAGAAAAAAAAACAATTTAGAAAAGAGAATAGGCAGCATCAAACTTCTCATCCAACTTGGAGAGACAAAGAACTTGAAAGAGCGACTACTGGTTTTGATTTAGAGACAAAAAGATTGAGAGATGAAGATTTGATCGAGAGATTGAACAAGAGGGAGAGGGGCGGCCGCTAGGTTTCTTATTGCTAAGGTTAGAAGAAGAAACTAAAAGGTAGATATGTAGATGAGAGAGATGAAAATTTGATCGAGAGATTGAACAAGAGGGAGGGGGGCGACGGCTGGGTTTGCTAGGGTTATAAGAAGAAACTAAAAAGTAGATCTATAAATGGGAGAGATGGAGATTTGATCGAGAGATGGAACAAGAGAGAGGGGGGCGGCGACTGGGTTTGTTATTGCTAGGATTAGAAGAAGAAACTAAAAAGTAGATCCGTAGATGGGAGAGAATAGAGATGAAGATTTGATTGAAAGATTGAACAAGAGGGAGTGAGGGGGTAAGGGGGGCGGCTGGGTTTGCTAGGTTAGAAGAAGAAACTAAAAAGTAGATCTGTAGATGAGTTTAGAAGCTATTTATAGTACCGGTTTTTTATTTCTATTTAAACTGGTTCGGTTCAGTTTATTCGGTTTCAGCCTTTTAAAACCGAAACCGAACCGAATTGTTTTTTAATTTTTCTAATCGGTTTAATCGGGTTTTTTCACGGTTCGGTTTTTTGTTATTTTTTTCCGGTTATCTTGATTTAATCGGTTTTTTGATTCTTTTACTCACCCCTAAAATATGCAGGTCTTGATGGTACTGGAAGGATGAAAGAGTTGTTGCTTAATTACATCATAGTAATTGAATCCATGGTTGGTCTATCTTCCACATTTTCTTGAACACATATGATAAGCTCGTCTCTCTAGCAAATCTACAGCTCTCCCTTGATTTCAACTATCTCATGCCTTCAACAAATTTAAAATGTACACACATCTTTTAGACTTCAACGATATTTTCTAACCAAATGCATAGATGAAAAATAATTCTCGAGAAAATATATTGCTCACACTTGTTAAAAATATTTGACTTATCTTACAACAGTAAGGTACTCCCATCCTACCAAGTGCAGCTCCTTGTATCTCGAACACCCACATATGTTGCTCTCTGTTACCATACATGTTATGGATTCCAGAATGCCCAAGCATTGTTCCCCACTTCATGCCTTCCCGCGTGGTCTCACTACTGGAGAGATTGGGAATCAGCCATGTCGTCCTCTCTGAACTGAAAAAACCATCTCCATATCTGATTCTATCAATACTTGTGAAGCTAAAGGACAGTCCCTCAACAAATGAAGTGCAGTTTCCACTTCGGTCTGGCATCCTTGACAAGAATGATTGTCCGTAAAATGCCTCAGCCTTCTTCTTTTTTCATTTGTCAGCAGCCCATCGTGCGCGACTAGCCACGAGAAACGCCTAACCTTTTCTGGCCCTTTCCACCTCCAGATTATACGTCATATAGGGTCCTTCATGTTTAGCTGACCTGAACTGTTATCAAATAATTCATATGCTGACCTGATACTAAGTTCCCCGCTGGTAGTATTGCGCCAGAACACCGTGTCCTCGTCCATTTCATACCTCGGAGCTGGAATACTAGTTATAATAATCAACACATTAACAGGGATTAATTGGGAAAATGTGTCCCAATCCCACTTATTGTCCGAGGTAACCATGTCCGCCACGGTTGCATATCTGTCAGTAGTTGGAATGTCACTAGTGGCATGTTGAATAAGAGGCCCTGATCCATCCACCCACTGATCCTTCCAAAAACTAACACTCATGTCGTTACCCAATGACCAGCCCATTCCCTCCATTATAAATGGCATTTCCTTGCAAATCGCCTTCCATAGTGGAGAATCTCTGTTCTTAGCTTGTAACATCTGATTCTGATCCTTAACATACTTGCCTCGAATTAGCCCACAGACTATCCTTCTCGTGTCTTACTCCCCAAGATAGCTTCGTTATGAAAGCTCTGTTCATATTATATTACAAATTTTTTCACTCCCCTGGCACGTTGATTTGGGAATAACAGTGGATTGCATTGGATATAAGGGAACAGTCATGGGAACAGCTTTGCATAGCGTGATTCTCCTTGCTAAAGACATATGCTTTGCCTTCCTACTAGCTAGTTTCTTCTCAAGTTACTAGATTATATTCCTGCACATCAAGTTACTAGCTTGTCCTCCTACTCCTTCAAGTTTCTTCTCACATTCTTGTTTATAGATTCATAATTGACTTATAAAACAAAAAAACAAGAGAAATAACAAGAACGTACGTATATGAATATACTTATAAGTACTAGTCTTTAAAAAGATTTCTCCATTGATAAAATCAATCAAATATGAATATACTTGAATACTTGGTGTAATATAATGTTTTCTTTAGTAAGAACGAAAAATATCACAGGATAATTGAGAGAGCTCTTTTTTTTTGTGGAAACTTTCTTGTTTCTTTCGTTTGTCGTATCTGGTGTATACTATTAATCTAAGAAATGGAATTTTGAATGGTTTTTTTTTTTTTTTTTTTTGTCAACTAGCATATATAGTTGATGATACAGTACCAAAACTCCACCCCCTACAACCAGGCAGGAACCTAGCATTGTAAAGCACATTAAACGTATTAAAGACAAGGATATGTCATCAGAGTTGGCCATCTATAGTCGCCTTTTTAACTTGACAGTTAAAAAAACAAAGGAAAGAAATATGAAAATCACAGATAATAAAAACTTGTCTGGCTTGATAGTTTTTCTTTTTTTTTCTTTTTTTGAAAAAATGCCCTCAGTTTTAGTTTGAAACTCAAGTTTCCAGGATTCACATTTATACTATTTAAACTTGCATATTTTTTATTATTATTAACATAGATATTCGGGCTAGTATGTGTGCATCTTGACTAATCCCACGAGCTCTGAAGTTAATAACCATATAAGTTTTTAGTAGTTATTTGAAAACTCGAACTCGTGATTATTAAAAAATAAATTAAAGATCTTATCAATTTAGCTATCTCTCAAGGTTGAATTTGGATATTCTTAATGTACCCTTAACTGGTCTTGGTCCTATTCATGGGGGTAAACTCCTTCCTAAAGACTGTTGTCCTAAAACAGATCACAACGCTTTGGGGTTTAAACCCAAACTGCTCTATACTAGCCATAATTAAGTCTACAGTGTACACGCCCAATCCTAGGTTACTCCAAGCCTTTGCCGAGCACATCAAAACTAGTATTGAGCATGAACCCGAAAGTCATGGACCTCACTTTATCCAATCCTCTTGCTCCATAGCTTGATCCTCGAGCTCTCTAAACCCTAGCCTAACCTGAACCTTCATCACAATAAGCTATGTCATAACCTGACTTTTGAACAAGATTATTACTAAATACTTGACACCCCAAATAAAAGTGTGGAAACCCACCTATCACTAGTTTTCTTTTCTTTTCTTTTTTTAAATATAAACGTAAAATAAAGAAGTTCTCGCTATCTTAACCTTAATATCATTTTCATTTTTATTTTCATTTTATTAAAATGAACAAATACTTAATGCAGAATAACACAAGGAAATGTTTCTCTCTAGTAAAGTCTTACAAACAAGTCTTTCCTTGTTTTCTAATACACTACCAGAAAATTAATAAATATAAATAAAAACATTGATAAAAAAAATTTTATCGGTAGATTATGATGAATTTTACCAATTGAATATTCTCTTATTAAATCTATCGGTAAACACTGACGGAAATATTCTCTCGATATATACTGAGAGAACTACAGTGGGAAAAAAGGAATGAAAAAAAAGTCAAGAAATACGATGACGTGTCGTTTTTACAGATCGAATTACCAGCAGATTTAAATTCATCGGTAAATTCGTTTGTAATATTTGATTTATGACCTGACAAGCGAACCTCATTTCTTCTTCTTCCTTCATTTCTTCTTCTTTCTCTCTGCAACAAACAGCACACCCACTAATTTTATCACAAATCAAACTTCCACTACAAATTTAGCTACCCCAACACTCAGTTTGTCAGCATCCCTGTTCTGATTCAAATTTTATTGAGGATTCTTCAC
>Ga0307515_10006143_pt1 | contig 24147 bp, 18 predicted proteins | sample 17_EM_MG_FD_194513 | JGI IMG/M metagenome (GOLD analysis project Ga0307515, IMG submission 194513) | Populus trichocarpa ectomycorrhiza microbial communities from riparian zone in the Pacific Northwest, United States - 17_EM | ecosystem: Host-associated > Plants > Roots > Unclassified | place... | reverse complement strand
CGCGCGGTGGGATGGCCGAGATCTTCCTGGCCCGGACGTCCGGACCGTCTGGCTTCGAGAAGCTGGTCGTGCTCAAGAAGATCCTGGCCCGGTACGCCAGCAGGCCGCGCTACGTCCAGCTGTTCCTCGATGAGGCCAAGCTCGCGGCCAGCCTCGATCACCCCAACATCGCGCAGGTCTACGACATCGGCATCGTCGACGGCGCCTACTTCTTCACGATGGAGTACCTGCACGGCCAGGACGTGCGCTCGATCCTGCACCGGAGCTGGCGGATCGGCGAGCGGCTCCCGATCGAGCACGCGATGCAGATCGCACGCCACGTCGCGTCGGCGCTGCACTTCGCGCACGAGAAGCCGCGCAGCGACGGCACGCTGCTCGGCCTGGTCCATCGCGACGTGTCGCCATCGAACATCATCGTGACCTACGACGGCGCGACCAAGCTGCTCGACTTCGGGGTGGCCAAGACCGTGGCGAGCACGGTCAAGACCCGCACCGGCACGCTCAAGGGCAAGATCGCGTACATGTCGCCCGAGCAGGCGCGCGGGGCGCCGATCGATCGCCGCAGCGACATCTTCTCGCTCGGCATCGTGCTGTGGGAGATGGTGACCACGCAGCGGCTGTACCGCGGGGAGAACGACCTCGCGACCCTGCAGCTGATCATCAACCAGCCGCCGCGGCCGCCGTCGGAGATCCGCCCCGAGTGCCCGCCCGAGCTCGAGCGCATCGTGCTGCGCGCCCTGGCCCAGAGCCCCGACGAGCGCTACGCCACCGCGGAGCAGCTGGTGGTCGAGCTCGACGAGCTGGCCCGCGAGCTCAAGCTCAAGCAGTCGTCCAACGCGCTGGCCGGGGCGCTCGCCCACCTGTTCGGCCCCGAGCTGGCGGCGTGGCGCGAGGCCCGGGCCGCGGGCGTGCCGCTGGCCGAGCACCTGCACGACGCCGGCGGCGACCTGACCACCCCGGTCAGCGAGAGCGAGTTCATCGAGCTCGCCGATCGGCTCGGCGCGTCCGATGGCGACGAGGACGACGACGCGCTCGATGACATCGACGACGACGACGACGAGCTGACCGAGCACGCCGCGCCGATCATCGAGCCGCTGTCGCCGCTGGCGAGCGAGCCGGTCTTGCCCGAGCTCCGGCTCGCGCCGATGGCGCCGGTAGCCCCGAGCGTCGTCGTCGATGCGGCCGCGGAGCCGACGGTGTCGGCCGTCCCGGCGGCGATCATGCGGGACGCGCAGGCCTCGAGCCGGCCGTTCCCCGCGCCGGCCATGGCACCGGCCATGACGACGATGCCCGGCGTCGCGCCGGCCCGCGCATCGGGCTCGCCGCTGTCGGCGGCGCCGTGGCAAGCCGGCCAGCCACCGTCGCCCGCCGATCGGATCGCGCGGTCGTGGTCGGTCATCGAGCTGCCGGCGTTCGATCCCCAGGCGTTCGCCCGGCACCGCCGGATCGCCGCGCGGGTCGTCGCCGGCGTGGTCGGCGTGGTGATCGTGCTCGCGATCATCGCCGGCCATTGCTAGGCGTGTCAGGATCCGCGCGATGACTCGCTCCAAGGTCGCCGTCCTGCGGGTCCGGCCCGATCATATCCTCGACGACATCGATCGCCTGCACGGGCTGGCCGAGGTCGAGCGTGCGTTCACCCCGGGCGCCCCCACGATCCTCAAGGACAACATCTCCTGGCACTTCCCGTTCCCCGCCGCCAACACCACGCCGTGGCAGCTCGAGGGCACGGTCCGGAGCCTGCGGTCGCGCGGCTTCACCGACCTGGTGTGCGTCCAGAACAAGACCGTGGTGACCGACGCGTTCAAGGGCGAGGACCTGAACGGCTACGTCCCGATCTTCCGGCGCTACGACGTGCCGGTCCGCTACAACTTCAAGCCCGAGGACATGACCTGGTCGGTGTACCGGCCGCGCGCCAAGATGCGCGTGCTCGACGACATCTTCCCCGAGGGCATCCAGATCCCCGACGCGTTCCACGGCGCCAACATCGTCCACCTGCCAACGGTGAAGTGCCACATCTACACCACGACGACGGGCGCGATGAAGAACGCGTTCGGCGGCCTGCTCAACACCCGGCGGCACTACACCCACAGCTGGATCCACGAGACCCTGGTCGATCTGCTCGCGATCCAGAAGGAGATCCACGCCGGCCTGTTCGCGGTGATGGACGGCACCACCGCCGGTGACGGGCCGGGGCCCCGGACCATGCGGCCGGTGATCAAGGACGTCATGCTGGCCTCGGCCGACCAGGTCGCGATCGACGCGGTCGCCGCCCAGATGATGGGCTTCGATCCGCTGACCATCCCGTATATGAAGCTCGCCGACGAGGCCGGCCTGGGCAACGCGCGGCGCGAGGCGATCGAGATCGTCGGCGATACCGCGCTCGCCGACCAGCGCTGGGGGTTCTCGGTCGGCGACAACGGCGCCTCGATGGTCGGCGACGTGATGTGGTTCGGGCCGCTCAAGCGGTTCCAGAAGCTGTTCTTCCGGACCCCGCTGGTCAACCTGTTCGTGCTCGGCTCGGAGGCCTATCACGACTACTACCGCTGGCCGCTGCGCGATCGCCGCGTGTTCGAGAACTGGCGCAAGACCACGCATTGGGGGCAGCTGTTCGAGCGCTACCAGGCCGACGGCACGCTGAGCGCTCCGGCGGCGGCGACCCAGGCCGGCTGAGCCGGCGAGTCTTCGAGCCTCACGGCGCCGCGCCGTCGATCCAGGCGCGCAGCCGCCCCACCGCCTGGGCGTGCAGCCGGCTCGCCCACGACTTCGACAGCCCGAGCTCGGCGCCGGCCTCGAGCAGGTTCTTGCCCTCGAAGTAGTGCTTGGTCACGATCGCGCGCTGCTTGTCGGGCAGCCGCGCGATCGCGTCGCGCAGACGGGCGGCGACGCGCGCGCGGTCGAGCCCGTCGGGCGGTGCAGGGGCGTCGTCGGCGGCGTCGAACCCGCGGTCGCGCAGCGCACGAGCGACAGGATATACATCGACGGCACCGCGGGGTGGTCGGCCGTGGTGCGCAGCGCGAGCAGCCGGGCCCAGGTCCGGCGCGGCAGCTGGGTCGACCGGCGCAGCCCGTCGATGATGGTGCCGCGCACGCGGTACCACGCGAAGGTCGCGAACGTCGCACCGCGCGCCGGATCGAAGCGCGCGGCCGCCTCGGCCAGCCCGGCGGCGGCGAGCGCGAGCACCTCATCGAACGCCACGTGGCCGCGGACCCGCGGGTAGATCAGGCCGGCGGCACGGCGGGCCAGCGGGAGGTGGCGCACGACGAGCTGGGTCGCATCGGCGCGCGGCCTGCGCCGCGGCGGTTCGCGCGGCGGCCGAGGATCGCGGCGTTGCATGGGCGGGCGCGCCACGGTCGGTGCGCATCCTACGGAGCCACCTCGGCCGACTCCGCGGGTGGGTCGTCGATATGACGGGTCGAGGCGATCTTCGAGCGAAACCGGCAGCGCCGGCGGGCCCGCGGCCGGGTGGTTCCTGGTAGCGTGCAGCGTGGCGCTGTTCACGCGGCTAGGCGACGGCGAGCTCGCCGACATCGCCCACGCGTTCGAGCTCGGCGCGGTGCGCGGCGCCCGGCCGATCGCCGCAGGCACGATCAACTCCAACTTCGCCGTGACCACCGAGCGCGGCGACTGGTTCGTGCGGATCAACGAGGGCAAGGCCGAGGCCGACGTCGCCTGGGAGGCCCAGCTGATCGCGGCGCTCGCCGCCGGGGGCGTGGTCACGCCGCCGCCGCTGACCGCGCGCGACGGCCGGCCGTACGCGCCGCTCGCCGGCGGCGACAAGTGGGTCAGCGCGTTCCCGTGGCGCGCCGGCCACCACCTGGGGTCCGGCGAGGTCACCCCGGCGCTCGCCGCCGCGTTCGGCGCCGAGCTCGCGCGGCTGCACCTGGTCGGCCTCGAGCTGCCCGCGGCGTGGCGCCGGCGCAGCATCTACGACCACGACCATCTGGTCGCGCGCCACGCGCGGTTCGCGGCGTCGACCGACCCCGGGCTCGCGCGCGCGATCGACGTCATCGGCCGGGGCCTCGACGCGGCGGCCGCCGCGGCCCCGGTGCGCGCCGCCGCCACGCACGGCATCATCCACGGCGATCTGTTCCGCGACAACGTGCTGTGGGACGCCGGCCTGGTCGTCGCCATCCTCGACTTCGAGCAGGCGTCGGGCGGCAGCCTGGCCTACGACCTCGCGGTGTGCCTCAACGACTGGTGCTGGGACGGCGGGTTTCGCCGCGACGCCGCGGCGGGCCTGCTGGCGGGTTACCAGCGCGTCCGCCCGCTCCCGACCGCCGATCGCGAGGCGCTCCTGATCGAGGTCTCCGCCGCCGCGACACGGTTCACCATCACCCGCATCACCGATGTCTATTTGGCAAGAGTCGACAACCCCGACAAGGACTTCCGTGCCTTTCTGGCGCGTTGCGATACATGGCGAGGCCCAGAACTTGGCGAACTTAGCTCGCTGTTGTAGCGTCCTCGGCGTTTGGCGTACGTCGTGCAACCCGCACCTGCTCACATGAAGGGGCTGTTACTCATCGCGGCGATCTCCCTCGGTGCCTGCGCGCACCAGGTCACGTACGTCGCCGGGACTCGCGTGCCGTTCTCGGCGGCGAACAAGTCGGTGCTCGACACCTGCGAGGAGTACCGGCTCGCGGTCGAGCGCGGCGACGCCGATGCGCTGATGCTGATGGCGCACAAGCAGTACTGGGAGGACAGCGGCACGCCGTCGGGCAGCGATGACTACGGCATCGAGGGCCTGCGCAACGTGCTGTTGACCCGGCTGCAGAAGGCCAGCGACATCCGCTACTCGATACGCTACGTCGCCGTGCACCAGCAGTGCGCCGAGATCAAGCCGGGCTGCCGTGCCGCGGTCGATGTCCTGGTCGACGCCAGCTTCACGATCGCCAACCCGATCGGCCGTCCGATCCGCCCCGACAAGCGCGATCAGAACCAGCTCGTCCTCGAATGGGACGGCCACCGCTGGCTGTTCCTCAGCGGCATGTAGCCACGCCGGCGAGCGGCGGCGGGTGGCGGGCGACCCAGCCGGCGGCCTGCTCGTAGGCGTGAGCGAGCTGCAGGCAGCCGAGCTCGTGGTGCGGGCGGCCGACCAGCTGGATGCCCATCGGCAGCCCGGCGGGGCCAAACCCGGCGGGCACGTTGAGCGCGGGGCAGCCCGCCATCGTGACCGGGACGACGACCTCCATCCAGCGGTGGTAGGTGTCCATCGCGCGGCCGTTGATGTCGCGCGGCCAGTGGAGCCCGGCGTCGAACGGGAACACCTGCGCCGACGGCAGGACCAGGTAGTCGTGGCGCGAGAACAGGCGGCGCACGACGTGGTACCAGGCGGTGCGCTCGGTGGCCGCGTCGGCGACCTCGTAGGCGCCGAGCCGGGCGCCGCGCTCGACCTCCCAGCACACCTCGGGCTTGAGCAGCGCACGCCGGGCGGGATCGGCGTGGTGGACCTTGAGCGCGGCGCCGACCTGGAACGCGCGCAGCACCAGCCAGCTCTGCCACACGCGCTCCATCGGATGATCGAGGCGGACCTCGTCGACGGTGCAGCCGGTGGCCTCGAGCGCGCCGAGCGCGGCGCGGGTGAGCTCGAGGACGCCGGGCTCGAACGGCAGGTGGCCGCCGAGGTCGCCGAGCCAGCCGATCCGCGTGCCGGTGAGGTCGCGCTCGAGTGGCGCGGTGAACCGCGCGGGGTCGTCGCGGCTCGACAGCGGCGCGCGCGGATCGGGGCCGGCGAGCACCGAGAGCAGCCAGGCGAGGTCGGTCGCGGTCCGCGCCATCGGGCCGATCACGCCGAGCGCGGGGAGGAACACGTCGCCCTCGGCCGACGGGACGCAGCCGAACGTGGTGCGGAAGCCCAGCACGTTGTTGAACGCGGCGGGGTTGCGCAGCGAGCCGGCGTGATCGCTGCCGTCGGCCACCGGCAGCATGCGGAGCGCGAGGGCGACGGCGGCGCCGCCGCTGCTGCCGCCGGCGGTGCGCGACTGGTCGTAGGCGTTGCGCGTGGTGCCGAACACCTCGTTGTAGGTCTGCGAGCCGAGGCCGAACTCGGGGACGTTGGTCTTGCCGATCAGGATCGCGCCGGCGCGCCGGAGCCGCTCGACCGCGATCGCGTCGGCGTCCGGGACGAAGTCGGCGAGCAGCCGCGAGCCCCAGGTGCTGCGGATGCCGCGGGTCGCCAGCAGGTCCTTGGGCGCCTGCGGGATGCCGTGCATCCAGCCCAGCGACTCGCCGCGGCGCAGCGCCTCGTCGCGCTCGTGCGCCTGGCGCAGCAGCGCGTCGCGCGGCTCGAGCGACACGATGGCGTTGACGTGCGGGTTGGTGCGGTCGATGTGGTCGAGGTACGCGGTCATGACCTCGACGCACGACACGGTGCGCGCGTGGATCGCCTCCGACAGCCGGCGGGCATCCATGCAGACGATCTCGGGAGCGCGGTACTCGGTGGAGGCGGGCGACAAGGCCCGAGTCTATCCCGGGACGGCCGGTTTGCGGCTCGCGCGGCTCTGATGGCGGCGGTGTGCACACGGTTGTCCTCGGTGCGTGACGCGCGTCGCGGTCGATCTCAGCTCCGGATCTCAGGCCCTGGCCTGGCCCTGGATCCGGGTGGATCTTCGTCGGAAAACCCACTATGTAGTGGAGAGCGATGTTGCGCGGCTGGATCGGTTGTCTGGGCACGTGCTGGCTCGCGGTCGGCTGCGGCAGCGTCGCCGCCCGGAGTGACGCGGGCGCGGTCGACGACGCGGTCCTGCCGGCCGATGCCCGCATCGACATCGACGGGCGGCCGCTGGGCAACGATCCCGAGGTGTGGCCGAATCTGATGAGCGCGGCGAGCTCGGATCCGTGGATCGCCGCGCACCACGACGAGCTCCGCGAGATGCACCCGCGGGTGCTGGCGCTGAACTTCGTCAACGGCCGGAGCAACGCCGAGATGAACGCGCTGCTCGCCCGGATCTTCGCCGGCCTCAAGGAGGGCTCGCGCTACCACGGCTACCGCGATCCGGCCGCGCCGGCGTTCCTCGACTACGAGCTGGCCCGGTCGGTCGATCTCACCGATCACCCGGTCCCGGCGAACTGGCCGTTTCGCAACAGCACGCGCTATCCGCGCAAGCCGGCGGGCACGGCCGATTACTGGCACTTCCACTACGGTGCGTTGTTCAGCCAGCAGTTCGCCGACCACTATGGATTTGCCGATCCGGCGAACCGGGCGCGGAACCTGACCCTGTGCGAGCTGCTCGAGCGCGGGATCGTCCACGAGATCTGGATCTACGGCGACGCTGACCTCGCCGGCGACGTCAACGCCGCCGAGGTGCTCGAGGTCAAGCAGCGCTACGACGATCAGGATCGCGCGGTCCGCGGCAGCTTCGATCCGTGTGCCGGCAACGGCTGCATGGACGCGAGCGACATCCCCGCCTGCGGCGTGTCGTTCCGGATTCCGTGGGTCAACCACAGCCGCGGCCCGGGCTGCCTGATCCACAGCCTCGGCCACGGCTTCGAGAGCATGACCGGCGGGGCGGCGCGGTCGCCCGCGGCGATTCCCTATCTCGGGAAGAACTTCCCCCACTTCGCGAACTTCGATCTGCTCGATCGCCAGATCGGCGCGCCGTCGCAGAGCTGGTATGGCGCCTGCGGCAGCAGCTGCGTCGACTTCACCGGTACCAACTCGCTCACCTGGCACGACAACCGCGGCATGACCGGGACGATCGCACAGTACGATCAGGGCTGCGGCAGCGTGCACTTCCCGCCCAACGCGCGCGCGGACTACGACGATCAGAACGCGTTCGGCGTGCTGTCGACCTGCGAGCACTTAGGGCTCCACGACGGCCCGGGCGGCACCGATCTGCCCGAGATCTACACCAGCGCCAGGTCGAAGCAGTACGACGCGCTCGCGCCCGACTGCGAGGGTGGCTGGCAGGTCTACTGGCGCCAGAGCTTCCCGGGCTACCGCAACCCGGCGAAGGACGCCGCCGGCGCGGCCATGAAGAACTGGTGGGTGTACGCGTTCTATTGAACCCCGGTGAAGACCGGTGAGGGCAGCGCGGGTTTGCGCGCCGCGGGCCGTGGCGTTACGTTGCGCGCCCGGGAGGCCACCATGTCACCACACCAGCACATCGGCGCGATCTGCGCCGTCGGTATGCTCTGCACGCTCGGCGCCGTCGCGCGCGCCGACTCGCGCCCGACCGACGCCTATCTCGATCAGACCCGCGATCGCTGGGAGAAGGTCGCCAAGCAGATCTGGGACATGCCCGAGCTCGGGCTCAAGGAGACCCGCTCGTCGGCGGCGCTGATCGCCATCCTCGAGAAGGAGGGCTTCCAGATCACCCGCGGGGTCGGCGGCGAGTCCACCGCGTTCGTCGCCACCGCCGGCTCGGGCGCGCCGGTGGTCGCGCTGCTCGCCGAGTACGACGCGCTGCCCGGGCTGTCGCAGACCGCCGGCGAGCCGAAGAAGAAGGCGGTCACCGACGGCGCCGCCGGCCATGGCTGCGGCCACAACCTGCTTGGCACCGCGAGCGTCGCCGCGGCGATCGCCGCCAACCGCGATCGCGTGGCGCGCAAACTCCCGGGGACGATCCAGCTGTTCGGCACGCCCGCCGAGGAGATCCTGTTCGGCAAGACCTTCATGATCCGCGGCGGCGCGTTCAAGACCACCGACGTCGTTCTCGCCTGGCACCCCGACGACCAGAACCGGGTCACCAACCGGACCCGGCTCGCGGTCGCCGCAGCCAACGTCGAGTTCCTCGGCCGCTCGTCCCACGCCGCCGCGTCGCCGTGGCTGGGCCGCAGCGCGCTCGACGCGCTGACCCTGTTCGACCACGCGATGGCGCTGATGCGCGAGCACATCAAGCCGACCGCGCGCATGCACCGCGTGATCCGCGACGGCGGCCAGGCGCCCAACATCATCCCCGACCACGCGATGGGCGAGTACTGGCTGCGCGACTCGACCGGCGAGAGCGTGAACGAGATGTTCGAGCGGCTCAAGAAGGCCGCCGATGGCGCGGCGCTCGCCACCGAGACCCGCGCCAAGGTGACGCTGACGTTCTCGACCCGCGAGCCGGTGCCCAACGACGCGCTCAACGCGATCCTCCAGCGCGAGCTCGAGCGGGTCGGCCCGCCGCGGTTCGACGACACCGATCAGCGGTTCGCCAGGGCGATGCAGAAGGAGCTCGGCTTCGAGGAGGTCGGGATGGCGACCACCCTCATGCCGTTCGCCCAGAAGAACGGCGGCACCGCGTCGTCGGACATCGGCGAGGTCAGCGCCGCGGTCCCGCTCGCCGAGCTCAACATGGCGACCCGGCCGCTCGGCACCGCGGCCCACCACTGGGCGCAGACCGCGTGCGCGGCGCACCCGGTCGGCTACAAGGGCATGGCGGTCGCGGCCAAGGTGCTCGCCGCGGGCGCCGTGGATCTGTTGACCGACGCCGCGACCGTCAAGGCGGCGCGCGACGAGTTCGCGGTGCAAACCAAGGGCAAGCCGTACGTCTCGCCGCTTGCGCCCGACGCCAAGCCGGTCGCGCCGCGCTGATCGCCGGCTCAGTGCGCCTTGAGCGCCTCGAACACCTTGCTATCGAACGCGACGCCGACGAACACACCGACGCGCTGCTCGTGCCAGGTCGCGTCCTTGGGGACCTCGCCGGTGCCGATCGCGTCGCCGACCGAGACCCCCTTGAGTCGCGTGCCCTCGTGGACCGCCAAGCCGATCGCGAGCGAGATGCCGCCGCGCAGCGTCAGCGTGTCGCCGACGACGAAGCCGGAGAGCGGCGACTTCGCGTCGAACGCGACGAACGGATTCAGCGCGTAGTTGTACCATTGCATGTCGGTGTAATCGACGCCGCCCAGCATCCACTGGCCGCCGATCAGGATCGCGGGCCCGACGCGGTCGTGCTTGCGGGCCACCGTGCTGCCGCCCTCGCCGGCGGGGACCGCCTGGAAGTCGTGGCTGATCGTGGCGTCGAAGCCCAGCGTGGTCACCAGGGCGAAGCTGTAGACCGGCCGGACCTCGAGGCTCTGCGACACGGTCACCGCGGCGCCACTGCCCGCCTTGATCTGCAGATCGTACGACAGCGTGCCCGCGCCGCAGCGCAGGTACGGCCCCTTGGCCGACAGCTCGTAGTCGGGCGCGCCGCGATCGACGCCGCCCGCGCCGCCCTGCTTCGCGGCGCCGTCGTCGCCGGCCACGCGGAACGGCTTGAACGCGGTGCAGCTCTTCGTGACCACCTCGACGTCCGGCGCGCCCCTGGGCGGCTGGATCATCACGATCTGCACCGGCGTGCCCTCGCGCACCGAGCTCGCGGCCGGATACACCGGCCGGCCCGATGGCAGGTAGACGACGAACTGGGTGTCGTCGGGCAGGCCGCGCTGCTTGCCGGTGCGGGTCAGGGCGTCGAGCGCGCGGGCGCCGCCTTCGCCGAGCCACCAGTGCGTCGCGGTGTTGTCGTCGACCGCCCCCGATCCGCCGCCGCCGCCATCCCCGCCGCCGGCGGCGCGGACCCGCACGGGCTCGCAGACCGCGTCGCCCTTGTTCGTGGTCACGGTCAGCTTGAGCGCGTCGGTCGCCTTGAGCGCGCCGACGCTGATCGTCGCGATCTGATCGTCGACGTCGGGCGCGAGCACGACGGTCGCGCTCGGGTCCGCCTTCACGGCCGAGATCGCGAGCTTGTCCTTCGGCATCAGCCGGACCTGCAGGCTATCGGTCGTCGTGGGCTGACCGTTCGCCGCGATCTGGCAGTCCGGCTTGCCCTTGGCCAGGCCGATCGTCATCGTGTAGTTCGTCCCCGCGGCCGCGACGCCGGTGGACAGTCCGATCAGCAGCGCGCTAAAGCCCGAGCATCGCACCGAGAACCTCCTTGGCTGAGATGATGAACGTCCGGCTCGCGGACGCACCGACCACGAAGCCGAGCACCCGGCCCTGATCGTCGAGCACCGCCGCGCCGCTGTCGCCGCCGTCGGTGACCCGCGGGGCCAGCGCGATCAAGCCCGTCATGGTGGCGCCCGCGAACGTCGCGGGCACGCTCACGTCGTCGACGAACGATCCGCGGGCGCCGCCGTGCTCGGTGGCGAGCACCTTGACGGCGATGCCCTTGAAGATCGTCGAGGGCGCGCGGACGTCGGCCGGGCCGAGCGTGAGCACGGCGACCTCGCTCTGGGGCACCGTTCCGACCACCGCGGCGTCCATGGTCGCGTCATCGCGAAGCTTGATCACGCTGCCGAGATCGATCATCGAGCCGCCGGCCTCGCGGGCCCGGATCGCCCCGCCGCTGGCGGTCTTCGCGACGTGGCCCGAGATCAGCGCGACCGGCCCGCCGGGGCGCTGGACGATCCCGCTGAGCGTCCCGTGCTCGACGCCCGAGCCCACCACGGCCTGGTTGCCGGGCCGGAGCTGCGCCTGCTTGTGCGCCCGCTCGATCTGCTTGACGTCGCAGCGCAGCGTGTACGTCGCGCCGTCGTGCTCGACGGTGATCGGCCGGATCGCGTGCTCGCCCGGGACGTCGCGCTTCTCGACCACGTGGGCGACGAGGCCGAACTCGTCCAGGGCCTGGCCGCCGCGGTAATGGCGGCCCAGCCCGACGTGGACACCGGGGCGACCTGCCATGCGGCGGTGCAGCGCGCGGCGCGCCTTGCGGAGCACCGCCGGATCGTGGGCGACGTGACGGACGCGCGGGCGTTGTCGCTCCGCGTCGGCGGCGGCCGCGAGCCAGCGACGCGCGGCCCGGTCGAACCCGGGCGCCGACGAGGCGGCGCGCACCAGCTGCTCGGCGGACAGCTGTCCGTCGGCCACCGCATCCAGCACAGCCGCGACCAGGTCCTCGCGGGGACCACGCCGAGTCACACCTCATCTCCCATCGCCACCGATCTCCCTCAAATGTAATGGCCAGTGTAAACGCGGCGCGGCGCGAGTTCAATAGCCGGTTCGCCTGGCATCGAACGCGAGCCGTTCCTGCCAGTCCTTCGCCAGCAGCTGGTCCGACGTCGGCATGTCGGGCCCCGACAGGATGGCGATCGCGCGCTCGACGCGGGCGGGGTCGTGGCTGCGGTAGCCGGCCACCGCGAGCCGGCGCGCCGCGTTGCGCACGAACAGCGCGTCGGGCAGCCCCAGCGCGAGCGCGCGCTCGAGCTCGGCCGCGGCCTCGTTCCACGCGCCCTGTCCCAGGCGCTGCAGCCCCAGGAGGTAGTGCGCGAAGCCGAGCTCGGGCTCGGCCGCCACCGCCCACGCCGCGAGCAGCGCGGTGTCGAGCGGGCCCGGCACGAAGAAGTAGCCGTAGAGCGGCATGGCCGCCGGCCCCTGGTGGGCGAGCGCGAGCTGCTCGGCCGCGAGCTGGCGGCGCTCGTTGGCGCCGACCGGCAGCGCCGCGGCCTCGCGGATCCGCGCCTCGACCGCCCGGCGATCGCCGCGCCCCGCCGACTCGCGGGCCAGCCGCTCGAGCGCCTCGACCCGCAAGGTCGAGGTCACGCGCTCGGCGTCGGCGGCGAGCGCGGTCCAGGTCGCCACCGCCTCGGCGTGGTCGGCCACGCCTCCGCCGATCAGCGCGGCGCCGAGGTCCATGCGGAACCGCGGCTCGCCGGGCGCCTCGCCGCAGTTGTCGCGGAGCAGCGCCACCGCGGTCGCGCGATCGCCGGCGCCGAACGCCCGCGCCGCGCGCTCGCGCCGCGCCGCGATCGCGTGCGGGCACGGCCGCGCGAACACGCTGCCGCCGCGGAACCGCTCGCGCTGCGCCTCGCTCGTGCCCTTCGGCAGCTCGATCGCGGCGATCATCTTGCGCCACGCGGCCTCGAGCGCCGCGAGCGGCACGCCGTACGCCGCGTCGAAGTCGCCGCCGCTGCGGTACAGCGCGCGCAGCTTCGCCGGGCCGTGGCGATCGAGCAGGAACCGCAGGAACGATCCGGCCGTGGTGTAGCCGCGCGCCGACGACACCGAGAAGAACTCGAGCGACAACAGCTGGCCGATCGACGGCTCGACCCCCATGTCCTGCATCGCGCGCACCGCCTCGTGCGGCGTCGGCTGGTCGTAGCCGCCCGGCCAGTCGAGCGCGACCGCGAGCCCCTCGATCAGCCCCGGGTTGGCGAACACGCCGTGGCGCGCGGCCACCCCGAACAGCGGATCGCCGAACGCGCTCGCCACCGCGTGGGCGATCTCGTGGCGCAGCGAGCCGTGCGGGAACCCGCGGTGCTCGAGGTAGATCTCGCGCCGCCACGGCTTGGCCATCTCGACGTCGCGCGGCCCGAACCACCGCGCCTTCTGCTCGCGGTCGGCGAAGTAGAACGAGCGCAGCTTGCCCGCGGGCGCCACGCCGCCGAGCTGGGCCACCACCTGGGCGTAGCGGAACTCGTGATCCTCGGCGATCGCCACGATGTCGGCGTCGATCTCCCGGGTGTGCGCGTGGTGGATGATGAAGTGCGGAGTCTCGATCCGGCCGGCGAGGACCGCGGCGATGTCGCCGGCGGTGGGCGCATAGCCCAGCGCGCCGCCCAGGCCATGCAGCACCCCCGCGCCGGCGACGCAGCCCACCGCGACCACCAGCGCGCCGATCCGCCGCCCCGCGGGCCGTGCGCCCCAGCGCACCCGGTGGCGCGGCACGTCGAGCCGGAACGCGACCAGCGCGACCAGCGCCAGCGCCCAGCCGAGATCCTCGAGCCGCGACCACAACAGCGGCCACGCCAGGTGGATGTTCTCGTCGTAGAGGTTGCCCGGGAAGTAGCCCAGGATCGCGTTGTAGCTGAACACCGGCGGCTCGCTGTAGAACCGCCACAGCGCGGCCAGCACCACCGCGAACGTCGGGAGCTGCGCCACCGCCGCGCCGGCGAACCGCCGCGGCCCGCACGCCGTCCCGAGCGCGTGGCCGACCGCGCCCGCCAGCGCCGCCGTCGCCACCGGCATCACCAGGTAGCTCTCGATCCCGAACCACCAGTCGCACGTCGGCGTCCAGATCCCGCGGATCGCCGCGATCACCGCCGGGATCGCCGCGATCGCGATCGCCAACGCCGCCGCCGCGGCCGTCGCCGCCACCATCATCCGCCCGGCGTACGTGCGGCCCACGCCGCCCTCCGTCAGCCGTTGCAGCTCGCGGGCGAACGCGCTCCCGACGTCGAGCCCCATCACCGCGGCGAACAGCGCGGCCGCGGTCGCCAGCTCGAAGCCCAGCGCGCCGAACAGCGGCACCCAGCCGAGTCCGAGCCCGAGCCCCGCCGCCAGCAGCGCCCAGATCCGCAGCCGCCATCGACCCCGCATCTTCACGATCGCGGTGCGCACCGGCCCAGCTGTCATCGGGCGTTCCTGCTATGGTGAGGCGTGTCCGAGGACCCCGAGCGCGAACGCCGCATCGACGTTCGCAGTCCGATCGAGCTCAAGGTCGAATACAAGCGGCTCAACACGTTCTTCGCCGACTACACCAAGAACATCTCGCGTGGCGGCACATTCATCAAGACAACAAGACCGCTCCCGGTGGGTACCGAATTCCTGTTCAAGCTGTTCGTGCCAGGCCGCGACGAACCGCTCACGATCCATGGCGAGGTCCAGCGTATCATCGACGAGGCGGCTGACGAGGAGTCCGGCATGGCGATCAAGTTCGTGTATCGCGAGGGCGATCCGCAGGCCGAGATCGCTCGCATCGTCGAGGGCATGATGACGGAGAGCCTCGGCCCCAGGCTCTACGCCAGGCTCATGGATCAGGCCAGCAAGCGAAGGAGCTGATGGCGTCCACCCGATTCTTCCGCTACCTCGCGCCGAACGTCATCACGCTGTCGTCGATGATCTTCGGCCTGGTCTCGCTGTGGTCGTCGCACAACGGCAACTTCTCGCTCGCCGCCTGGATGGTGATCTACGCCGTGCTCACCGATCGCCTCGACGGCCTCGTCGCGCGCGCGGTCAAGGGCACCAGCGAGCTCGGCATGCAGCTCGACTCGTTCGCCGACTCGATCAACTTCGGCATCGCCCCGGCGTTCCTGATCCTCACCTACCTGTCCGGCCGCCCCGACCTGCCGTACCACGATCGCGGCAGCCTCGCGCACACCCTGCTGTTCATCGCCTGCGGCGGCTACATGCTGTGCGCGATCTTCCGGCTCGCCCGCTACAACGTGCTGTCCGACGATCAGGTCCCGACCAAGATCTTCTTCGGCTTCCCGACGACCTTGTCGGGCGGGATGCTCGCGGTCTGGATGCTCTTGTTCCTCAAGTACGATCCGCACACCAGCCCCGACTTCGGCGGCGTCAAGCTGTTCGGCGACTCGCTGCACACCCCGGCCGCGGTCTGGACCTACTTCCCGATCGCCGTCGTCATCTTCGGCTACCTGATGGCGTCGCGGCTGCCGATGCCCAAGGTCGGCGTCACCAAGAACAAGCTGATCAGCATGACGCTGATGGTGCTGATGACCATCGGCTACATCTGCGGCTTCCTGATGCGCTATCCCGAGGTGCTGTTCTGGATGCCGACCGTCTGGAGCGTCATGTTCCTGATCTGGGGCCAGGCCTCGGCCTCGGCGCGCGCGATGTACCCGCCGCCGCTGTTCCCCCGAAAGCCGCAGCCCGAGCGGCCGCTGCAGCGCCCGCAGGAGGACCTGGTCGACCTCGTCCTCGACGAGGCGCCGCCGGGCGAGCCGCCGACCGGCGCGGAATAAAGCCGCCGGAGTCTGCCGTTGACTGCCGATCGCGCCGGGGCCAGCATCGAGAGATGCGACGCGCAGCTGCGGTCAGTGCGTTGTGGCTCGTCGGTTGCGGCAACCCGCTGCCGCGGCCGTCGCCGCCGGGGATGAAACGCAGCAGCGAGCCGCCGGGCGGCATGATCTCCGCGGCGATCAGCGCCGCCCGTCCCGGGCCGCGGATCCGCGTCACCGTGCGCGACCTCGACGGCACCGATCGCAGCGAGGTCGCCAAGGTGACCGTCATGCGCGCCACCAGCGCGACCGAGGCGACATCGTCCGACAAAGCACGTCCCCCGGCGGTTGGCCCGCCGCCGGACGGCTGGAGCATTCGCGACGAACCGCGCATCTGGGGCGGCCTCGAGGGCGTGCCCGGGCTGCGCGATCCGCGGCCGATCGTCGCCGGGCATGAGGTCGTCCTGGCGTCCGCGGCTGCCAACGAGCAGTACCGGCTCGACGTCGAGTGCCACGGCAACGGCGTCGACTCCATGCTGCCGTCCCGGCACGATCGGCTGCTCGACGTCACCATCACGCTCGACTGCACCGGCGGCTGGAGCCTTCCGATCTTCGGCCGCGGCGACCGGCAACGCGACGGGATCGGCTGGCACGCGCCGGAGTGAACGCCCCGCGGCGGGCATCTCACCGCCATGACCGCTGCCAAGCGGCACCACGAACAACTCCTCGGCGAGCACCTGGTCCGTCGCCGGCAGCGATGATCCGTTCGAGCGATGTGCCACCTGGCTCGCCGGCCACAGCTTGGCCGACGTCGCGCGCTACCTCGATCTCGGCGCCGGCTTCGGCGCCGGCTTCGGCGCCGGCTTCGGCGCCGGCTTCGGCGCCGGCTTCGGCGCCGGCTTCGGCGCCGGCTTCGGCGCCGGCTTCGGCGCCCACGCCGTTCTGTGCCGGCCGAGGTCGCCGCGTCGGCAGCTGCCGCGGGCCTTGGCCTCGATCGGCAAACGGCCGAGCAGGGCATGCTGCTGCAGGTGCTTCGCGCCCCGTCTTGACGCGCCGAGCCGGCCGCGCTACCAGAAACCACCCGGGGGATTAGCTCAGCGGGAGAGCATCGGCTTTGCAAGCCGAGGGCCGGGGGTTCGATCCCCCCATCCTCCACGGAGTTAGACGATTAGTGTGGGGCGGAATGACTCTCTAGTCGCCGTTTAGTCGCCACCAAGCGGGCAGGAGAGGGAGATCGAGTAGCTCGCGCTCGACCACTGCCGGCTGGTCCGCGGTGGCGCCGCGGACGTGCTGCAGGACGAGGGCTCCGATCGCCTTGCGCCTCACGTCGGGTCCGCTGCACGTCTCGCTGGCTCGCACTGCATCATCCTGGCTCCGGTCGCGGATCGAACTCCGTGTACATCGGCGCCCGAGTACGCCGGCCGCCGTGTTCTCGGTTGGCAAGAATCAGGTGCTCCGCGTTGACGCGCCCTGACCAAGAGATCATTTGACCGTGAGCCCGAAGGCGCCGCCCGGATCACTGCCGATCCCGTACAGCTGCTGCGCGGTTCCGGTGCACGCCGCGTGGATCGTCAGCTTCGCGGCGCGCTTGGCGACGTAGTCGCGTAGTTGTGTGTGCGCCGAGTAATTCCGGGACACGGCACGTCCGGGTGGCTTGCCACCGATGCCGATCTCGCTGGACTCGACGGTTACGAGCAGCTTGCCGCCGTCGCCGAGGATCTCGACCGAGATCCTGCCCTTGGGCCCGGCGGCGATCGAGTCCGTCTCGAGCTCGATGTCCACTCCGAGCATGCCTGTGTCGGTGTCGAGCTTCGCGCTACCGCGCACCCAGCTCTCGGGGTTGTTGCCACAGTGGCGCACAGCCTGCATGCCGTGGTCGAAGCCCGGTGGGCCCTCGTATGTGCCCGCCGCGGCGATGTTCGGCGCCGGGACCGGCCCGGTCTCGAGGTCGATCGCGAGGGCGACCGCATCGTCGGTGGCGTGGCAGCCGGCCGATACCAGGCCGGCGCTCGGGTCCATGCACCGTAGATGAAGGTCGAGGTCGTTGTCGTCGAGGCTCCTCACGAGCCCCGCTTCGACATCGGCCCAGCTCCAAGTCTGGGCGCCGACCTGCAGCGAGCAGCGCTTCGCGGCGGTGATCCCCTTGGTCTGCGTACCCTTGAGAAAGAGCGCCGTGTGGCTCTGCTTTGGCACCCTGGTTCGCCACTCGAACGCCACCGAGGCTCCGCTATCGGCGCATGCGGCGCAATCGCCCGCTCGACTCGCGCTCGCTGTGATCCCGAGCGACAGGTGCCGCGCCTCCAGCGCGCAGCTCGCCTCGACCAGCGCGTTTGCCGCCGGCCCGTGGCTGCACGAGCGCTTCGTCGTGGCGACCTGCTCGTCCAGTGGGATCCAGCGCGGTGCATCGCTGTTCCAGGGCGAAGGCAGCGAGTCGCGCTGTACGTCACCGCACGACTTCACGCACGCAACGCTGACGCGAGGCGCGAGATCGCCGCACGCGATCCCGCGCGGTCCCGGCGCTGGTGGCTTGGGCGCTCTCGAATGCCGCGGCAGCTTGCGACAGAACGGGACCCGGTTCTCGTGGACGTGCGGCTCGAACCCGTTGGGGCAGCGGCAGGTCTTCGCGCTCGGATCTGGCGTGCCCGGCTCGCAGTCGTAGGTCGGGGGGTCGGTATTGCGAGGTGGCTGCGCCGACGCCGGCGGCCCCGACAGGCTCGCCAGGATCGCGATCGCGCCGTATGTCAGTGACCGGAACGGCGTCATGGGGTCTTCCTCATGCAGCGCGCGCCGGTCACCGGGCCGCGGTGACCGGCCGGGATCTGGCGCGCCCTAGTCGGATCTTTCGGATGCATGATGCTCGAGCCTCCGATCACGTACACGAGCTTGTTGTCCGGGTCGGAATCGTCGGTGTCGGACATGAGTTCCTCTACACCGTCGCCGAGGTTCTCGAAGTCACACGCGGCGTCGCCGCGCGCATCGTGTCGAGTCGCGCACGCATAGGCCATCTTCCAGATCTCGATCGACGGAAGCGAGGCGCCAAGCGCCCGACAGAACTCAGTCGCATCGCGCGCCGTGATGTTCGCCTTGGCGATCCGCGTGGTGGGCTCGACCGGCCGGCAGGTGACCGACGCGTACCACTCGTGCTCGGAGACCTCGTGGACCTGCATCGCATACGAGCTATCGATCGGAATGAACGGGTTCGAGCGCATGATCGAATCGTGTGCGACGCCGCACGCGTCGCCGTCGGCGTCGGCGGGCGCGGTGATGGTTGCCGGTGGCCGCGTCGCGGTGCCACTGGACGCCGACAGGTAGATCCCGATCGACAGCACAGCCAGACCAGCCAGCGCAACCATCAGGTGCGCGATCGGAACCGGGACGCGCTGCCTGAGCTTGTCGTCGGTGGTCTGGTGCATATCGGCGGGCGGCGGCGGTGCCGCCTGCGGGATCTCGATGACAAGGTCGCCGCGGTGGTCGAGCTCGAACGCGCCGCAGTCGGGAGTCTGCGCGTCGTCGGTATATGCGGCGACGCGTCGTTGGAGATACACGCCGATCTCGGTTCCGGTGACCTCCGCCCGTCGCGGGGCGATATCGCCGGTCTCGAACCCTTCGATGAGACATCCCGTGAACACCGAGTGCCCTGGCACCGGACCGCTGTCCCGGGCGCTTTGATCGTCGCGTGCGGACGTAATGACGCGCCGGCTCCGCCGATCGCGGCGGCCAGGTGACGGTGCCTTGCGTAGCTTCACGAACGAGCTCAGTGACTGCAATGCGACGCCGCTGTTGCAAGCATCGAGGATGACGAGGATGTGGCGTGGCGGCAGCCGGCCGATATCGCTCAGCAGCGTGTCGATCCGGAGCCACTTGCGCGCGCCACCGCTCGCGGGGCCACCGTTGACCGGGATCATGTAGCCGGTCGTCACGACGACATCTGGAAACGAGCGAGGGACGCTGTGCCCGTGGCCCGCAAAGAACAGCACCAAGCTATCGGCGGTGTCGAGCTGCTCGAGGTCTTCGGTGATCAGCGCCCGGATCGCGTCGCTGGTCGCCGCGCCGTCGAGCAGCGGTCCAACCTCGCTGCGGTCGCGCCGCCGCGGCAGCTCGAAGCCGTACCGCTGGAACAGCGCCAGCGCCCCGTTCGCGTCGCTGACCGCGTTGTCGAGCCGCGGCCAGTCCGAGTAGCGGTCGATGCCGATCACGGCGATCACCCGGCGCCCTTCCGGGACCGTGGGCATCTCATCCGGCGGCGCTGCGGTCACGTCGCGGATGATCGGTCGCGGCGCTCTACGAAGAGCGTGCATGCCTCGCCATATCGCCACTGCGCTGGTGACCGCGCCGAAGACGATGAGCGTGATGGCAGTTGTGATGGGCAATCCTCACCGAGCTGAGCTGCGAGGTAGGCGACGCTCGCGCGAGTTTCCGACATTCGACACGCGTGATCATCTGACGCTGTTCCGTGTGAGAACGACCTGACGCTATGAATTCTACCGGACGAGTGATGAGCGTCGACACGGCGTTGGCTGGTCTGCGGACACTCGACCACCGCTGTCTCGCCACAAACCCCCCATGGTGTCTCCAGCGCGCAAGCGCACGCTGCGGCGCCGGGTCATTGCGCGTCGTCGTCGTGTGCCTTGCATGCACAGCCCGACCCCTTGTGACAGATCTTGTTGCACGAGATGCACGTGTTGCCGCATGGACAGCCGACGCGGCAGATCCTGCAGCAGGCTTGCGTAGCGGAGCCATCCGGCCCGGGCACGGCGGGGTGGGGCGCCGCGTCCGGTGCGCGGGCCGGTGGCGCAGACGGCGCGGGGCGGGGCACCGTCGATCGAGCAGCCGGCGGCGCACGTGGGTCGTCGGGCGGTTGCGTCATAGGCGCCGGATCCGCCGGCGCTGGCGACGGAGCGGATCGCCCCGTGGTCTCGCAGGCCACAAGCAACCCGGTGAGGACGAGGTGTGTCAGCGCGGCGAGCCAGCGCCGGGCACGCCGCGAGACCGCAAACTCGCGTCGCGGGGCCCGGCGCTCAGTCACAGCGCGCCGCATCCATGATCCGGGCGATGTTGGACGGCACGCCTCCACGGAGTTCGCTGATGTTCCTGGCCACCTCAACTTTCAGCTGATCCCATGCCTGCTGTCCTCGGAGCCGCACGAAGATAGAGCGCGCCCGGCAGAGCCGGCGCTGCGCGTCGGCATGGTCGTGCCCACCGGACACGAGCGCCCGCGCAGGCTCTCCTACCATCTTGCGCAGCGGCTGGAGTAGATCCGGATCGTCGCGAAACCGCTCGGCTGCGGCCGGGTCGTCGGCGAGCACGTCATCGAGCCGGTCGAGATCTCCGCTTCTCAGCGCGACCAGGGCCGCTCCGATCCGGCTGTTGGTGATCGCCTTATGGACCGCGTCCAGCCGCTGCTGGTGATCCGCGGACCACTGCGCTCCGCACGCGAGCTTCGCGTGCTGCCATGCGTCTCTTGCCGTGGCGATCTCGGCGTCTCCGCTGTCCGGTTTCACCTGGAGGTGCGCTGCACCATCGACCTGTGCGTCGCAGGCGCTGCGCGCCAACTCGAGGTCGCGCGCAGCGAACCGTGAGTGTGGGTTGTCGCGGAGGTTGCGCACGAGCGCTTGGTGCTGCTGCGCAGTGATCTCGACCGGGATGGCCGTGCCACCAATCGCGATGGTGGCGGGATGCCCCGGCGACGGTAGCGCATCGCTATCGACATCGAGCATCGAGAACGCGACTTCGCCGGACGGCGAAGTTTGTCCTCCGCGGCTGACCTCGAGTGTACCAAGCCGGAGCTCGACCGCGGTTTCGATGACCGGCCCAGCGTGGCATTCCCGGCTTGACGCAGCATACTCGCCGTCGTGTGTCCCAAGGTCGTGCTCTTCATCGCTGACCCGGATCGAGTCCACGATCGCGATCGTGGTGAGCACGACACCGAGCCCGACCAGGCCCCATCCGACCGCGACACACGTTTGGGGATCGGTCGTCGTCGAGGTGCTGTTCTGGGAGGTCTGGGAACACGACCGCTCGGGGTCCATGACGGTGAGGCCGCCCAGGACCAATCCGCCCGCGCCGCCCAGCCACTCGCCGCGGATTCCAACGAGGCTTGGGACCTCGGTCTTCGACGTCACCCGCTTGCGACGGAGAATCGGGACATCGGCTTTCTCGCAGGTCTCGACCTGAGTCAGCTTGACGACGAGGTTGTCGTCGTCGATCTCCGATGCTGCGCGGTAGGCGCGCGAACCCTCGACCACCCGATCGACATGCCGTGTCCCTTCCGGGTAGTCGATGATCTTGACGTCGCGGTGGATCGCGACGCAGCCGCCGCACAGCGCGAACAGCATCGCGCTCCGGATCCCGGGGCTCACGGTTTCTCCGGTGACTCGCCGCTGGGCGATGCGGGCGCGGGCGACTGCGCGGCCGCGTCGTTGCCTCGCTCAGCCGGCGGAGGTCGCTCGGCCCCGGGACAGGCGGCCCGGAACTGGGCGAGTTGGGCGCCCCGGAGCCGCCGCGCGTGACGCAGCGCGTTCGCGAGGTCACCGAGCTTGCATGCTGACATCGCGACGAGGACGCTGGCGTCGGACGAGCCGAGGGCCGCGGCTTCCTCGGCCCGAGCCAGCGCGTCCTTGAAGTTGCCGCTCGCGTACTGATCCTGGGCCTCACGCAGGGCAATCTCTCCGGGCTTCGCAGCGGCCGGTGCAGTTGGTTCCGCGGCCCCGGTCAGGGGATCGGACGGATCCGGAGCAGGGCGCGGGCTCGCCGGCACCGAGGCGGGTGCGGGCGCTGCGATGGCGCGGATCTCGGCCGTCCTGGCATAGGCGACGAGCCGTCCGCCCGCGCCGTCGGCCACTGCAACGAGCAAGATCCGACCGCCGTTGCGCAGGATCTCGACGCTCTCGCCACGCATGAAGCCGCCCGTGCGCTCGCTCAGATTTGGGTTCGAGTACAGCGCGCCGGCATGCGCGGCGTGGACCTTGTTGCCGGTGGCGCTACCGACCGAGTCGAACAGCGCGACGGCTGCGGACGACTCGGTCTCGGATGCGACGCTCGCCTCGCTCACCCAGCCCTCAACACCGCCCGGCGAGCGCGTCCGGAGCCAGCCGGCTGTGTCGGTCGCGGATACCTCGACTATCGCACCGGACCGGATCCGCGCGACTGGTTGCCCGCTGTTCGCGGGGCGGTCGAGCACGGCGGCCCCTCCGGGCAGCTTCGTGATCACGCGCGCTGGCGGAGGCGGAGCTGGCGCCCGCGTTGCGGCCTGCTTGGTCACCGTTACCGGCGATGGACCTGCGCTGGAGATGGCGAAGCGCTGGGCGAGGGCGCCACGATACGACGCGCCCGCGACGCACGTCGCGAGCGCGAGGGCGAGCGCGAGGACGGCATCGCGTACTCTGAGGTAGCCGAATTGCATGGTGTCAACCTGTGCTATCTAACCCCGAGTAAGAAGATCATGAGCGCCGCCACGATCACGACGACGAGGCGCGCGGTCTCCGCCTCGAGCGGGCGGCTCGCAGCGCGCAGCCCGATCGCCAGCCCCCAGGCGAGGCCCACCACCGATCCGCACAGCGCCCAACCGAGGACGGCCAGATAGCCTGGGTCTGTCGCGCCCGAGAACACCCGGGCCGCCAGGATCGCGATCGTGTCGAGCCCGCCGAGCGCGAGCACCAGCAGCCACCCAAGCTCCTTGCCAAGGAACAGCCAGGCCGCGAAGATCGTGGCGCCCGCGCGATCCCGCTCGGACAGCTTCACGACGAAGATCCCCATTGCGATCATGCCGACCAGGAGCCCGCCGCTGAGGCCGCGTTCGTACCCGACGAGCACAGCGATCACCGTCACGGCGATCGCCCAGCGCTTGATCGCGGATCGCGGGGCTGCCCCTGGCGTCGCCAGCCAGAACCGGCGATGTCGCGCCGCGATCACGACGTGCTCGATGACGAATCCGACCACGGTGATCCCGAGCCCGATGAGGGCGAGCGTCGACTCGGGCGGCGGTCGCAGCTCGAACCGGTTCGCGCGGTAGAGCAGCGTGGCGATCAGCGGCTGGAGCGCGACCCGGACCAGGAACAGGGCGGTAGTCATGAGGGCGATCCATCCCAGGGTTGGCGTCGCCACCGCCTGCCACGGAAAGCCCGCCGTCACCTTCAGGTCTATGGTCTCGACCGGGACCGGGCGCGGCCCCGCGTGTGCGACCCTCACCACCACCGTCGTCTGCCCCGAGACGCCGGGAGGGCTCGGATAGGTGAGCTGGACGGCTTGGACGGTTCGAGGTGGCAGCACCACCCACGGCACGATCGTCGCCGCGCCGCGCGGTGGTCGCGTCACCGCGGTCAGCTCGAGAATGGCGGTTCGCAGCGCGTCCCGGTTCTCCAGATCCAGCGAGAACTGGGCCACGCCGCCCTGGGGGATGTTGAGCGCGGCGACCGACGAGTTGACCGCGATCGCGGGCGGCGGCTCGCCCATCTCGAGGCAGAGCGCGGGGAAGTTGTGCTCGGGGACGCTGTCCGAGAGCACCTGAGACAGTGGTTTGCGCAGGGCGACCCGGCACCACATCGACACGACGCCGATGCTCGCGAGGTGAGT
>Ga0307515_10006142_pt1 | contig 24147 bp, 21 predicted proteins | sample 17_EM_MG_FD_194513 | JGI IMG/M metagenome (GOLD analysis project Ga0307515, IMG submission 194513) | Populus trichocarpa ectomycorrhiza microbial communities from riparian zone in the Pacific Northwest, United States - 17_EM | ecosystem: Host-associated > Plants > Roots > Unclassified | place... | reverse complement strand
TGAAAATTGGCATACGTGGGTGTAAAATTGAAACAAATATATGAGATTGGCATTCTAGATCCAATAGTGCCTGGACTTTTACCTTCTAGGTCACACTCGTGTGTTTAGCTCTTAGTTTTTTTTTTTTTTAATTTAATTTTTTATTAATATTCTTTTATTTTAAAATTATTTAATTTTACTATTTTTTAAATATTAATTAATATTTTTTATGATTTCTATAATTCCATAATACTCTAAGAGATTATTGTAATTTATCTTCATATATTTTTATATTAAATTTAAAATAAATTAGTTGTATTCACGTTATACATTTATAAGGATGAAAATAATATTTAACCATCATAGTAAATCTACAAGATAAATAAAAAAATATACAAAATGAAAGCAACAACAAGGATAAAATATGGAAAAATCAATTTCTCATTGTAATAATTAATTAGTCTTCATAATTATTTTTCAGATTTATCAATCAATATAGTTTTTAATTCATTATATAAAATAAAAACATATCTTTCATTGTTAACAAATTTTATAATATTTTCGATTCCTCTTATAACAAATTTTGTAATATAAAAATACATGTTGCACTTTAGCCAGTAACACAAATCTTAGAAAATTCTATCATTATTATTAACCTCGAAAACTCAGTCGTTTTGAAATTTTTTCCATGAAAATAAACTTTTCTATTATCTTTTTGGTTTGTCTTATAATCAACACAATGTTTTTAACTAAAATAATTGTTTGTCTAAAAAAAACATTTTATAATTATTAAAGCAAGTTAACAAAAAAATATTAAAATAATATTCATATTTTTGTGATCAAAAGCTTAAAAAAAATGGTAAAATTATGTTTAAAATACATTTAAAATTTTTAATAATAAAACACCAAATTTTCATGAAGAATTTATTATTATTGTTATTGTTATTATATAAGATATATAATAATTGGAAAAAATACTATTAAAATTCAAAAAAAGATTTATAGATAGTACTTAAAAAATGTCACCGAAGAGTAAGTGAAAAAACGAGGAAATGAAAAAAAAAGAAAAAGGCAAAGCCCAGAGCTTGGCCTGCCCATAGCAAGCCTAGAGCGTGCGGGTCTGGAGGCCTGTTCATGCACACTTCTGCCACGACACAGAATTGACACAGAAATTGTTATAAATCTGACAAGGAAAATATATCAAGGTTCTTGTACATCACACAAAAGGAACCCAATTCTTTTAGGGTTGTAGAGTAATTCTAGTTTTATACCAGGGAAGGGTCATGTCCAGATACTCAGGTTCCACGATGCATTATCGGTACTGTACCTCTGATGTGTATTCTTGCTCCTGGTAAGTATAAAATAGACCTAAACAGAATTGGGTATGGAGCAGATGTAGGGCACCTGTTTTTGAGTGGAAGATTTGTCCACATTTGGACAATCTGGATATGAGCAGCCACATCCAATGCAAGTATGCAACAACTTAGCAAGGGATCCGAAGGCTTCTGAGGAACTCTTTTGGAAACCAGAAATTCCTGTATGAATCTGAAGACATAATTAATTTAAACCTTCTACAAGGACAGGTGAAACCATGCATTCCATTTACATCAGTTAAAAAGGAACGTGACAGTACTAGAACAGAGACCCTCGCAGACGTTCATTTCTCTGCTGCACAACTTAAAAGTCAAAACTGAATGAAATTACATGCCTCTTACTTTCTAAAAGTTCAATAAACGCAAAGAAAAATGAAATTTCATTGAGAGAAAAGATCCATAAACCTTAGGCTGTAGTTCAACTCAAAATTGACAGGAAGATGATTATTACGCAGCAACTTGAATTAGAAGATGGAGCCTCATTGACTAGTGAATTAATTAAGCATATCCCGACCAAGCAAGACTGATCACTACAAGAAATGCAGACAAGCTGGATGCTCGGGGCTTGAATGCATGAAAAGAAATGCTGAAAGGTCAGGTGCTCAAGGCTTGAATGCAGAAAAGGCCACGACAGAGTTGTGTCCACCAAATCCAAATGAATTTGAAATAGCTGTAGACAGACATGGTTAAAGCCAGCAATTTCAAACTCTGGATTAAAGCAATTGAAAAATCAAAATTCCACGATGAAAGGTTTTGCCATCTTACCAACATTCACTGCATGTTGTTGCTTTTTGTTGGCAACAGTATCAAACTCAACTGAGGGCTCTGGATTCTGCAGTCAGGAAAGAATACACCAAGAGGGTAGTCATTAAACAATCTAGTTGAATTAACAAGCAAACACCTATAGAACCACAAAGTTATGCACTTATAACTTGGAAATGATCTGACACATACAAATTGGTTAATACTAGGATGCAGCCATCCTGTTGTTATGGCCTTCACAGTTGCAATAGCTTCCAAACCTCCAGAAGCACCAAGGCAATGTCCAATCATAGACTGAAACAAAATGAACAAGCATGTAACATTAACGACCCATTGGAAGAGAACATCATCATAGCCTTCTCTATTCAAAACTTGTCAACAAGAGGGAGGGAGATTACCTTGGTTGCATTGATTTTGATCTCTGAAGTGTTCTTAAATACCTTCTTTATAGCATTTATCTCAGCAAGGTCACCAGCAAGAGTGGAAGTTGCATGTGCATTTATGTAGTTAACCTGAAATTAATGCGCTAGATTAATCTGCCAGCGATACCACCATCACCAACAGCAGCAACGACTGCATTCTTTTTCTTTTTCTTTAAGAAAATTATAATGGCATTAAGTAACCACATTTAAGGACTAAACCAATATATGCTTTCCAGCTATTCAGGACCCCATGAAAAGATATTGATGAAAAGATATTGAAATTGAATTCTTCTGTCCTAATTTATGCATTTAGAACGAAACAGATTTGCTGTGAAATGAATTTACTAAAAGAAACATTTTGCATAATTTTAATGTAATTTGCCAATTCATTTGCAAACTGATCACGCTTTAAATCATTCAAGTACGTATTCCACAATCTCCTTTACTTGTATCTCTAATTCAATAGAGTAACATAGACAATTCAACAACAGATTTTTACTATACATTCATAAATTGAAGGAGTACAGAAGAAGGGAAAGATTCCAAACTCAGTGCATGAGCTTGTTGAGATTTATCAACAACTACTATATCTCTAGCTTTTCTCTGTGTCTCAGCTATCAAACCACATCCAATTAAGTCCTTATTTAGAGGGATAACCGCGCTTTTATCCATAAACTTTTTCATCATTTTCATTTGAGTCTTTACACATCAATTCTTGAGCGTTTTAAACTATAAAAAACATTTACAATTACGCATATTGTTCCACAAATACCCTCATGAAGAGCATTCAAATCATCGCCATTCCATTGATCAAAAGGGTATTTGCAGAAGAAAGTGCTAAATTAGAAAACTTCATATAATTTAGATATGCAAATAGGAAAAACTAGAATCGACAGGTTTAGAATAGAAATCTTAAAAAAGTTAAGGAACCAAGGAGGCTATATCCCTTAATCAGATGTATTTTATTTCCCATTCCTGCTAATGCGAAAGCCGACTTTGCGATGGTAACTTAAGAAACCAAACACCGCATCATCCACTCATAATTTTAGAAAAATAATAATAAAAACTTCCCTTCTCTCCTCTAAACTCATAACTTTCCTCCATTTCTATCTGCTGAAACTCCTAATTTTCCAAGCATAAAAATCCAAACAGATACAGGAAAAAAACCCAACTCTAAAGTTCTTCTCTTCACCATCATTCCCCCTTCTACCACCAGCACTTTAGAATCTTTGTATAAATCCAAACACCAAAAAAGTAAATTATAATCCATAGGATAAATTCAAATATAAACACATCCTACAAATGGCTCCACTCACGTAGCCATACCCTAGCATCACAACCAATTTGTTTTAGAACATACTTAATCCCCATTGTACATGTATCAATAAGAGCTAAATAAAATCACAAATGATCAACAAGAGAAATACAGAACCCAAAACAACAACTTTACAGGCACGTGAATAACAATATCCTATCCAACAATGGGGTTTCTACATTTTGAAATGAAAACTCATGGTGAAAGCTTTTAAAAATTTATTAACCATGAAAGAGTGTGCATGAGAACCTACTTAGGATAGTAAGACATTCTCTTATGGGAGATAAAAAGAGAGGGGGCAGGGTCTCAATACAGATGCACTCAGAAAAGTAGAGAAACAGAAATTTGGATTTTAAGTTAATTTTAAACAATCCACATCTTGAGAGAGGAGAGAGAGATCTATATCCCTGCAGAGTAAGTAACCAACAAGATCATCTGATGTTCTTTTTTTCTGTTTTCTTTTTCTTTTTTTTATCTGTTCTTTTTTCTCCCTTTTTTGGTCTAATTTAAAGTGGTTAAAAAGGGCATTTGGTATTGAAGGTAGTTTACTTGGATTTTTGCCTACAGAACAAAGGTGAGAGCAGCTCCAACAACCCCAACAGAGAAGTTTTGAGTTTAACTCTCCACCCATACCAGCAACCTGCCAACACCTCAGGACCAAAAGTGTCCCTGCTACTTGTTTGTGAACATGGTATGGTAGGAGTACACGTGATCAACAACTAATTGGCTATGCTGAGAGCTCTAGACTTTTGTATAACTTCTAGTTATTGCAGGAGCTCCTATACTCTGGTATGAAAGTTGTTGATATTAAAAGCATGCAACTAAGCACCTTCTATTTACTCTAATGTGCATTGATCCTCATCACATACATAATGAAAGTTAAAGGAAACAGACTTTTGGAGATAGCACACCCAATAATTAAATGCATACCAAAGGAAACAACAACTCCACGAGATAGCTTAAAAAGACCACAGTGCTAAAATATAAAACAATCTTGATATATTCCACCACATTAGTACTGGCATAAAAACAAAACAAAAAGTGAGAGCGCACACACACACACAAAATGAGGATAATCATCAGAAAATAGAGGTACCTCCTCAGGAGACACGCCGGCATCTTCGAGACTTCTCTCAATGCATGAAGACACCCCAAGACCATCAGCTCTTGGATCAGTCATGTGATAAGCATCACAGTTAACAGCACCTCCCAGGTACTCAGCAATGATTGGTGCGCCTCGTTTCATTGCATGTTCCAAGCTCTCCATTACCTGCCAGAAAAAACCATACAGCTCCTTTCAAATAACTTCCAAAATCAACTTCATAGTGCAATCTTATTAAATTATGAACATTCAAGTAGAACTTCATTCCATCATTTATGATGTGCAGGCACAATATTAAAAAGGGTATATTTGACTGGAAAAGAAAATTAAAGAAAACAGATGAAGAAGCTTAAAATCTAACAGATAATCCATCCTTAGCACGGAAAAAGACATTAGCTCACCAACACTCCTGCACCTTCACCCATAACAAAACCATCTCGATCTCTGTCCCACGGCCTAGATGCAGTTTTTGGATCATCATTTCGTTGTGATAAGGCCCTGCATGCAACAAAACCTCCCAAACCAATAGGAATGATAGCAGCTTCTGTTCCACCAGCAATCATCATATCTGCCTCACCTCGGCGAATGTGATTGGCAGCAGCATAGAAGCAATAATTAGAAGTAGCACAAGCAGTTGAAATCGAGTAATTTGGACCCATGAAACCAAGTTCAATTCCAAGCAAGGCAGAGCCCATGTTTGTTATAGCATAAGGAATAAAAAATGGGGTAATTTTTCTGTGTCCTTTCTCAATTAAAGATTGAACACCATCAGAAAAGACTGTAAGACCACCCATCCCTGTTCCAACAAGCACACCAGCTTTCTCCTTATCAATCTGCAAACATACATTACAACAATCAGAAGTAAAGTACATATACCAAATCCAACGAACAAATAAACAAACAACATGCCAAATACCAAATCCAATCGACCCCCACATACCACTCAATTCAAAATAAACTAAAAGCATAATTTAAACTTTCAAGAATAATATCTTCACCGTTTTCGTAGAGACATTCAGTTTATTATATAAAAAATACTTAAATTTGCCAATAAAAACAATCATCAGATAAAAAAATACGAAACCCCCACGAAGCAAAACAACGAAATAAAGAAATCCCAGAAATAAAAACACAAAAGGAACCAAACTGACAAGAAAACAAAAACAATCAAGGAAAAACCTTAGATAGATTATTCCCTCCAAGATCCGCATCTTCAAGAGCCTTCTTGCCAGCAACAATGCAATACCTCAAGCAATTATCAAGCCTCCTATCATTTTTCCCATCAATATAGCCTTGTGCATTAAAGCCCCGGATCTGCCCAGCGAAGCGGGTAGGAAACTTAGAAGCATCAAAGCGGTCAATGGTTCCAATCCCACTTTCACCAGCAAGCAATTTATCATAATAAGCATCTACGTCATTACCAAAGACAGAGACCAATCCCATGCCCGTTATGACAACCCTCTTTTTGGGGTCTTTCTCTCGTTTTGGAGCTGAAACGGTGGAGGATGATGATGCTTTGATGAATGAGATTCTCTCAGGTGGGGGCTTTGTTGCATTGTGAGATTTTTGGTGAAGTGGGTTTAACGGAGATGAAGAGAGATATAGAGATTGCAGGGCTTCCATGGCAAACTCTGGAGTTTGAGAGAAGGGGAGAGGGAGAATTTGAGAGGGCGATAGTAACGATGTTGTGTGTTTGTGTTCTGTGTTGAGAGTGAATTGGAGGTGGTTGTAAACTTGTTTGCAAATAAATAAAACCAATGGGACAGGGATGGTTTGGTTTGGTTTGGCTTGGCTTGGCTGTGGAGGCTTATTATATTAACAAAACACTATAGCTATTTCCATTTACTATTTTTTTATATTAAAAAAATTGAAAAATTTCTATATATTCTAGTTTTTATTATTATGTATTTCTATTTTTAATTTGATTGTGATTTTTATGATTTTTTTTCTTAACTCTTTATAAAAAAATTATTATTTATTATTTTACTTTTCAATTCAAGTTAAGTTAATAGTGTATTATTTATTTTTGTCCTCATTAATCATTTATTTATTTATTTATATATGTTTTATGTTTGCTATAGGTATCTTTTTTTTCTCATATGATTCAAATAAGACCAGTTTATTTAGTTTGTTGGGATTATAGACCGAGTTATTGGATCTTTCTTTCTAAATATTTTACTTGAAAAATAATATGAACCTACAACGCAGTACATGCACCATTCTAGTAATAAAGCTAAAAACAATTGGAAAAATGCTAATTATTTTTTCCTTGATTCAATGCAACTTTTCATATATCAAAAGTTATTGCTGACCCAAATTTAGCCACTTGAGAGCTTGTTCTCTCATCAACTCTCTCTATGATTTTCTCTCTCTTCTCTCGACTAAATCATAAAACAAAATGAAGTTAAGGAGCAAAATATAATAATAATTTATAGAATAGTGAAAAAAAAAATGAAATTTGAGGAATCAAATTTAACTATTACATGTCTTTTTATGGAAAAGAGCTTTGTTTTTTTTTTTATGCTAGATGACTCTTTAATCTAAAAGGCTTTCATCATTTTTTTAATCTTTTTAAAGCTCTGAAGCTTTATTTGTATCAATTATTTTTCACATTTCTAAGTTAGATTACTTTCTATAAAAACTTTAGTTTAATTAATTATAATCTTCTTATTATTGTGAGGTATGAGAAACCTTTGTGAGAGATTATCCATTATGAAAGTGTAAAAAACACTTGAATCTTTTAGAAAAATATTGGTTGTGAGCTATTGAAATGTTAAGATTTGAGCCTTGAAAACAATAGCGGATTGTTTTCTAATCTAGAAGCCGTGTAAAAGATTAGTGTATCAACAAGATTTCACCAACAAGAAAAGTGTGACTAATTAGTTAATACTTGAATGATGGCACCAACAAGAAAAGTGTGACTAATTAGTTAATACTTGAATGATGGTTCAAGAAGTGGAGTAGACAAGATTAGTCAAACCACTATAAAATTTAATGTGTCTCTCTCACACTGTATTATAGCAAGGCAAGATTTCATTAAAATGCCATTATAGCAATAATAGAGAGGGAGAAACTCAGAAAGGAGAAAACAAAAAAGAGGTGGTCGAAACTTTGCTTGTGTGATTTTTATTTACCCGTAACAATGACATTCATAGGGGGTGAAATTGAAAATCATTTGTAATATGATATAATATTTATAGATTAAAAAATAATAAGGGGTGAAATAAAAAAAATATTGAGGGCTAACCCAATAAAATTAAATAAAAAAAATAACAAAACAAAAGTTAAAAAAAGAGAATTAAACAAAAAAAACAAAACAAAACAAAAGTTAAATAAAAGAGTATAAAAAATAAGACAACATCAATTTAAAAAAAGGAAAAAAATAAGGCAAACCTCTTAAACATAATATAATCTTTAAAAGTTACATTCCATGAATTTTTTTACCTAGATTCAATCAAGAAGCATAATTCTCAACTAATTTGATTTCGAATGAAGAGATTAGTAGAAAAATATTAATAAAAAAACTTGTTAGAGCAACAAAAAAAAAATGAGGATAAAAATTGATATAAAAAACTCTAGGACGATGCAATTTAATGAAAAAAAATCATAAATAAAATAAATATCAATTAAAGAAATAAGGATCAAATTTTAAAGATTAAAAAAATCATAGGGGGTGAAATTGAAAACATTTGTAAAAACTAAGCAAACCCAGAAAAACATTCTAAACATGGTCAAATGTTAAAAAATTTCACAACCTATGAAACTTTGAATTCAGATCATGTCAAGAAGTTTATTATAAGCCAATTTAAAAATATATGTTTTCAAAACTTGTCAAAGCAGTAAAAAATAACAAAAACAGCCTTGAGCGGACCCGGCAACCAACTCGGGTCAACAAATCAAACACATAACCCAGGACATAAAATTGAAATGACCCTATAAATAGAAAAGTGAAAAAGATACCAGTCAAAAAAATTATTCAAAAAAAATATTTTAAAAAAAGACAAATGTTGAATCGGACTAATCCTTCAGATCTATTACTTGGATCATGAGATTAGAGTGGCTCCATTAAAGAAAAACTTGAAAAAACAAAGAAGTAAGATTATTAATCAAACAAATATTGAGGGATGAAATTGAGAAAAAAATCAATAAAAAAATAATGAAAAACAAAAAAAAAAACTAAAAGAATTAGGACTAAATTTGACATAAACATTAAATGAAATTAAATGTTTAGGGAAAAGTCAAATGAAATTAAATGTTTAGGGATGAAATTGTAAAAAAAAAAAATCCATTAAAAAAATGATTAAAAAAATATCAATTAAAAGAATTATGATCAAATATCACATAAAAATTAAATACAAATAAATGCCTAGGGTGGAATTAGAAAAAAAACAAACCAATCAAGAAAATGATTCAAAACAAAACAAATAACAATTAAAAGAATGAGGACCAAATTTAAAAACAAATTATAAAAATCAAACGATCAGGGATGAAATAAAAAATAAAATCCAATTAGAATTAATTAATGTAAATAAAACAATTGCAAGTAAGAGAAGAATGACCGAATCAAAAGGAAAAATAAATTGAAGGGTTGATATGAGTTTTTACATGGTCAACATGCAATATGAGAAAGAAAGAGAACGAAAAAAAAAGGAAAAAAATAATAATTTTGGACTAAACCACGCCGAACTACCACACACATGCCATCTAGAGAGGAAGAGGACATCGAGGCGAATCGAATAATGCGGTGAAATCATGGTTACAACCACTGGAGTCAACCTCACGCATTGCTAGAAGGCGACGAACTGGCTGATCCTTACAATGCATGTGTCAACTGCTTTTTTGTTTTTTTATTTGTACAAAACCAAAAATTCCCTTAAAAATAACTAATAATAACAACCAAACCATGATGAAATTAAAACTATGCCCCTAAAACTAGATTAAAAAAATCAAAAAGTAAATGTAGTGAAGTAATATTCTATCAAATATGAAAATGCAAAAACATTATCGTCTAGAAGATATTGAATTATTTTATAAAGGTTATATTAAGAATTTTACCATGCATTAAAAAAATATAATTACTAAAATATTCCAATACAATCCTCAAAATATTTATTTTATAATGATAAAATCATTTTATCGTGAAACAAATGTAAGAAATAAAATAACCGAGAAGCAATATAGAAATTATATTATTGTAATAAATAATAATTTATATCTTTAAACAGAATAATATGGCTAGGGAAATTAGTTTTATATATATATATATATATATAATTTTCTGGGTCTCTCAAATTGTGTTTTTCCTCCCTTTTGTTTTTCCACCATCTTTCTCTCTTAACAGAAATAAAATAATTCCCTTAAAAACATATAACAAGGAGGAAACAACAGCATAGGAGGGGAAAAAAAAAAAAAAAAACAATACACAACAACATGAGCGATAGCGGCGGCAACTCTATAACGATCCCGGATAATGTCAAGAAAACTATACAAAGCATAAGAGAAATCACAGGGAAAAAACACAGTGATGAGGATGTATACTCTGTTCTTCAAGACTGTTCTATGGATCCTGATGACACTGCGCAGAAGCTCCTTTATTTAGGTATATTTCTGTGACCATGCATTAGGCTTTTGTTTTTATGTTTCATTTCTTCGTGCATTAAGGTTTGATGGGTGTGTTTGTTCTCATTGTGTTTCTTGCTTTTATGATCTGTTTTGGTTATTATTGTAAAGGGTATGCTTGGTTGAGGACAAAATGGGGAAAGGAGAGAGTTTTGACTCTTGTATGTGTTACTTTGATTATTGGACGAGCAAAGCTTTGAACTTGGGACTATTCGTTTTCTGGTTTTGTTTGTTTTAAGAGTGTGCATGGGTGCTACTGTTGTTTGCTTCCACAGACTTTCTGAACAAGCTAAATTAGCACTTTATTCCTATCTAGGCTTTGCTGGTTCAGGGTTTTTTTTTGGTGCAACTGGTTGTTATTGAGGCTTTATTGTTAATTTGTTTTGTTCATAGCAAAGAAAGGAGAAGAAAGGGGTAATTTTGATCAAGGATTTATTTTTGGATCATGGGTTTTGCAAGGAAGAGGTTTTCTGGGTTAGGGAGAAAAATTCTTTAGGTAATCAATGTGTAATTTAAAGTTCTTGTTTTCTACAGTCTGACTTCTATATTTTTTTTCCTTTTGTTTCTTTCTTGAAAGATTGTGGAGAAGTAAGACAATTAAAAAGTTGACTCAACTAATCATAATGATAAGTGGAACCCAATTCTTGTTTTCTACGTCCCCTTTTTTTCTTTTTTTCTTCTGTGAGTAACCCAGTCCCTGAGTAATGATAAGTGGAACCCAATATTCGTGTGTTTTATTTTCCTCCTTCTAGTAACTCATTGGAGCTTTATTGAATTTAATTTTCACAATATTTATGTTGCTTTTGATTACGTGTGCAACTTGTAAAAATCTGCAAAATCCTTACAAGTTGACTGGACAATCTAAATGTTGAATCTATGGCACTTTTACCAAATGATATTGTTCATGGCAATCATACCTGCTGAGTTGTTTTAATAAAATAATAAGTTTTGGTTGGCAGATACATTTCATGAAGTCAAGAGGAAATGTGATTGGAGAAAGGGGGTAAGATATATTATTCTTTCAGAAATTTACGCATTACTTTTTGTCTTTCTTTCTTGGGTTTGTCCATATGGTTTTGTTAACTAGACAATTTTGCAATTCAATTCTTGTATTGTTGCTGATATTGCAGACTCGAGGAAGAGGAACTAGGGGTGGTCAAGGAAACTTTTCTGGTAAGAATTTCTATCCTGGTTGAGGAAATTGTCATTTTTGGATGTGAAATGTATACCAAACCCAAGACTAGAAAAATACCTGCACATGTTTTCCTTTCATTTGGGTACAGGAAATATTCGGTTGTAGTAGTACATCTTAATAAGTTGGAAGTTAGTAAAGAGTCATTATTCCTCTTCTAATGCATTTTAACATAAGATCAATGAGTCAAGATGTATGTAATCCCTTGTTCCCCCCCCCCCCCTTTATATCTGAGCTTTATGGGTTTATATATGAAAATTAGATCAGATTTTTGTTTTGTTTCTCATTTTGTTTATGTGGAAATTTTGTATTAATTATGTACTTTTCTTTTCTAGGATTATGATCCCATGCTAGTAAAGTTAAAAGGGAAAGTGTTGGGTTAGAATTTGAGAGGTTGCCCGCTGTGATTGCAGACTGTTTCTCAGTACCTGATAAAATTGCTTTCTGAACTGTTTGTCAGATGCTGTTGGTGGGAGGAATGTGGCTACTCGAAGGGAAAATGGAGTTGTTCGCATGGCAGACAGAAGTGCTTCGAACTCTTTACACTCTGTGCAGAAAAAAAATAACACTGCAGTGAATCCTGTGACAAAGTAACTACTTTAACACAGATGTTCATTGCACTATGGCATATAACACTCGTGTAGAACTGTTTTCCCATTCTTGCTAATTTATTTGTACAACTGTTACAGAGATTTAACTACCACTTCCTGTGACCCTTCAACTTTATCCAATAGGAGTTCTATTCGCAGCCATGGTCCGCAGCTGCCTGCTGCTGCTGATGCAGGTAGTTCAGCTCACACTGTGAAGTCAGATGCTTTCCTACCACCTGCAGCATGTACAACATTGCCTATGCAAGTTTCTGTCTCTGTAATGCTATCTAAGGAACGAAAGTCCACAACATTTTTTAATGGCCTCCCAGCTTCTACCACTCTAGCATCTGTATCTGGCTCTGTATCTTCTTCTTCAGACCCCATACTGGCCACTTCTATGACTAGAAATCCTGGTGCTGTTGGTACAATTAAACGCGAAGTGGGTTGCCAGCGGAAAGCTGCTGAACAGAATAATATTCAAGGAAACAAAAAAATTTCTCTGAGTAAATCAAAGGCAGTTGGAAATAATCAGTTGTCTGAATCTCTGCAGCCCTCGACTTTGTCTACATATAATGATTCTTTGGTTGTCAGGTCTTCTGCTAATGATAGCCATTCATCAGAGGAGTTGGCTAAATCTTTAAAAAGTATTGCTTTCCCCCTTGTTACAAGTTTCATTGTTTACTTTTTATCCTCTTACTTTTGGATTTTGAACGTGCTTTTATTTTTGAAGCAGCAGTCTTGTCTGAAGATGCTCAAGCTAAAGTCAGTTCTCAGTTGCTGCCAGAACCATCCATCACTATTGGACATGTTAAATTTCCAACTCACTTTAAAGTTCCTGAAGCGTTAAAAAGTAGTTTAACTTTTGGAAGCTTTGAATCAAATTCTGGACCAGGAAAGGAATATATCAATGGTGGTTTGACTTTTGGAAGCTTTGATTCTAATTCTGGACCAGAAACAAAATGTAGCAATGCTATTGATGGTGACATAAACTCTACGCTTGCTGTTGAGCTGACACATTCAACTGTTGAAAATGCCAGACCTTCTAGGTTGGTGAACATATTATGCGTTTTCTAACTGTTTGTCATGTAAATACATGTTTGAAATAATTGATTTTGTAAAGAAAGATATTTGTGTTGAAGCATTTTGTGGGATGGCAAAATGGGGATTTTCCAGGGGCATTCTTGATTGTTTTTGTTGGATTGTAAAAATGGTGGCTTTCCAGGGATTGGGTGGAGTTAGTCAGGTTATGTGGTTATGCTGCATGTGTGCTCACTGATCCTATTATCTAATGAGCTTTTTGTGCCTAAAACAAAGCCTTTAGCCTTTTATTTGCTTTGTACTGTACCTTTTGAATGTTTTGGATCTTTTATATCATACATCTAGGAAATATTTTGAAGTTTTCAGTCATGGTGATATATATATATATATATATATATATATATATATATGCTTTTGTTTTACATGCAGCAATGATAGTGGATCGTCGCCTATGCAAGTTGATCATTCTTATCAACCAGAGTCTCCTCAACCTGTGGTTGAAAAAGTGCTAATATCAGAGGATAATGATGCACCGGGTGCAGACTCGAAGGTTGTTCAATCAAAGCAGGATGCAATGTTGCTTCCAGAATGCCATCAGAACTCAACTGTTCAAATTTCCCCAAGCTATGGTTTTGGGATCATGCCACCCTTGCAGGCTGCTCACCCTGTACCATTTATAGGACATGAGACTCAGGCACCAGATGTTTCTCAACTTTCAGGCTTTGTTGTAAGCCTTTGCTCCACTTGCGCTGTTTCATTTATTTGTCATGTGCTATTTGCTCTGGCCATAATATCTGTTAGATTAAAATTTTTAAAGTCAATCTAATAAACTACATTAATGTGAAAATATCATGCTGGCACTACTTTGGCATATGAAGATGATAGATTAATGAGTATCTGTCAATGTTGACCTGCAGACACCAAACCTTGCCATGATCTTGGGTGAACAATGGATTAGCTTTATACAATATGCCCTATCCTCTTAGGATATTTTTCCCCTTGGAAATGAACTGTTAAGAGATTGGAGAAACCTTGTATTTTATTCTGCATAACACTACACATACACCCACAACCACAACCACACATTTTTTTGATTGTCTGTGTGTGTAAAAGCCACGAGGGTTAAGCTTGCTTTCACCTTTCTTTGCGACAATTTTGTTCGCTTTCAACTTCATGGGAGATGCATATAATGGTATCATCAGCTTTCCATAATCTTACAGTGAGCCCATCAATAATAATAATAATAATAATAATAATAATAATAATAATATAAAAAAAAAACTCCTGTTAAGAATGTATTGTGTTTTTCAGCCCCTATTTCTGTGTCCTTTTCTTTGAGATAATGATTCTTGTGCATAACTTTCCTGTCTTTTCTGTTAAATTAATTGGTTCTGTTGTTTATCAAATTTCAGGGTGAGAATTCTATGGCTACATCGACTTCAAGTCTGAGTCAATCAATGCAGCACTCTGTTGCTGCTTCTCCGCACCCACTTCTTTTCAGGCCACCATATCCTCCTAACTATCTTCAGTATGGGCATTACTTCAATCCATATTTTTTGCCACCAATGCACCAATTCTTGAGCCACAATGGGCTTCCTCAACAGCCATCGACTGGCAATGCATTTCTTACATCAGCACCTGCTGCTGCTGGTGTCAAGTTCCCGCTCCCTCTTCCACAATTTAAGCCCGGAACTACTGCCAGAAACCCAACTCCAGTTGCACTCCCAACTTTATATGGATCATATGGCTCTTCCCCTATGGGCTTCAATCCTGGTCCAGCTGTATCCTCTGGAAGCTCTGCTGGTAACGATGATCTATCAGCATTTCAGTTGAAGGAAAGAAATATCTACACTACAGGATCACTGGTTGGTTTTACTTTTCGTTTCCATAGCTTAAGGTCTTGCAATGTTTCTTAGTTTTTGTTGTGGCAGTATGAGGAGAAATGTATATGATCTGCCTTGCTATTTGCTGCATAGTGAATGGTATTTTTTATTGTTTTCAAGTGCCAAATCAGTGTATTACAGCTATCAATATTAAGTGTATTGCATCATTCTGTCCTTGATTGCTTTTTTATTTTATTTTTTATTGGACTCTGCATTAGTTCTTTTAATTTCTGATTAATGATTTTCTTTCTTTTGGTCATGGTTGATGCAGAGCGAAGTTTCATCTTGGATTCCTCCACCTGGGCAAGATATATCCAGCTTGCAGCTCAGTTCCTTGTACCAACTTCACCCTCAGGGACAGCACCTCACCTTCTCTCCTCCACAGGCTGGGCATGGTACCTTTCCTGGATTTTACCCACCAGTGCAAACAATGGCTGCACCTTCAACTGTTAACCAACTCATGCAACAGTCACAGGCTACGCCTGCAACTGTTGAACCTGTGGTACCCCCATCTGGTCCTTACCAGCAGTCTCAACTTACACAGATCAACTGGAACTCTTAACTACTTAAGCATATGAAACCTCTATTAATGGCCCCAGCATAAAGCCTGAGACAAGGGAAGTGTTAGAGCTTGGAAGTGTACATATAAATGCGGCTGCAACGCTTAGGTTAATATGATAGGTGGGGAGGGGATAGAACGCTGACCTTTTTCAGTATCAAAATGATAGGTTCATGTCTTTTTGCTGCTCTTCTTAATTTGTGCTCTTTTCCCTAGCATCTGTCCTGCTCGGGGTGGACTTCTACTGTTTTCTGGAAGCGTTATCAATTCCATTAGATGATGAAGGAATTTAATAGGTTGAGAGTAAGTGGGATTTATCAATTTTTGCTTTCAGGCGTCGCAACTGTAAATTGAATTTTGAGGAATGGCGAGATATACTACTTTGATTAGTGCACTGGGATTGGCACTTTTTTTTTCTTTAATTGATCAGCCTTGATATCTCGGCACCATTGTGTCTGAAATTAGTCTTAAAACCATGGCATCTGATTTATGAGGCAAGCAGTCAACCTTCCTGAATTTGTCTGTGCAGCAAAGAAGGCGGCAGAACATATGAAGATTAAAATAGGCAGCAGCGTGCGTGTGCTGGTTCTTTGTATCATCTGTTGGAGGAGGCTATTTCATTAAATTGTTTTCAGTTGTCAAGAACCTCCGCGTGAAAAACCCCATTAAGCACCACAGAATCATCCATCTACACGGTGCAGACTTGTGTTTTAACCAGCTAAACAAAACAGAGGCTGAACCCAGTGCAAGGAACTCTGAAATGGCCCTCCAGACTGATAGCATCACTCTCCATTGAGGCATTGTTCTTAATTATCTGTTGAACCACATCTCATGCCATTTGGACCATCCTAGCATCAGCATCAACATCTCCCTCCACGACACACAATTCATGTCTCTACACTCGACTTTAATTGAACTACACCAGATGCCTGATGAAAGTCATGGGTTTTAAAACAAGAACACGTCATAATTAGCCTATTCGGCAAGTGATGCCGTGGTACTCCAGCCTATCTCACCAGACCCATGAAACCATACACTCCAATCGAGGACATCCTCGCTCTTCTTGTAATGATGAGCGGCCTTATTCCATTAACCATTTTTCCGGTGAATCGTTGGTATGGTCGTCAACAACGTGGTCGTGGTCTGTCATGCAATGCCTGTCCCAATTTTGGATCTTGACAGTCCTGGAACCATTATAGTTTGTAGCCAAATTTACGGTGTCGATTATTGGTAGTTGGGATCATTTGACCAGCTCTTGTCCTCTTTGGAATAACAATGGTGGCAGCAAACAACTTTTGATCTAGTGGTGGCAATCGTTTTTTGTTATTTAGTTCAATTAATTCAGCTATCATGATAGATTCAGCCACTGGTTTTGTTTGTTTTTGGTTCTCTTTATACACGAGCTACTCATCACATCACTCCTGATATTAGTGACTTCTTGCATGTGGAATCATACAGTGATTCAGATCACCATGAAATGGGGGATGGTGACTAACTTTTTATTTCTGATATTGGTCATTTAAAAATTCTCACACCTTATATTTGTCATCTATTTTAGACGTCCCTGAAATAACTAAGTCCGTCCTTCCTTTCTGTTCATCAATTTGCTATTGATAATGATATCTTTTCTTCTCTCTTTTTTCCGCAATAATTTTTGTCTTGTCAAGGATTGTATTTCCGAGGTTATATATCCTTTCTTCTGGAACCGTTAGAGATGGTCTCTACCACCTTCATACTCGGTCTTCTCTGCTAGTCCTCGTCCCCTTTCTACTATCCTTGGATCATCCATGCTTTGGCATCATCGACTTGTCCATCCTCACTTCCGTGCATTGCATCATCCAGTTTCCAACAAACATTTTCTAGTGTTGCCATCTTTTTTATATTTCAATCGTGCTGCTCACTACTTGAGCAAATCTAGTAGATTATCTTTATATCCTTCTGAATATATAAGCAATGCTCCTTGAGATTTGTTATTTAGTAATGTTTGAGGCCTTTTCTTTACTTCTTGGTGGACGAGTATCGGTTTTTTGTTATCTTGATTTACCATTTTTCTAATTTTTTTTGGTTTCATCCTATACATGTCAAATTCAAAGTCTATGATATGTTTATTAAATTTAAAAAACATGTTGAAAATCAATTTCTTACTCATATTAAACACATGCAAACTAACTAGGATGGTGAATTCTAAAAGCTTAACTCCTACTTAAATAATTCAAGCATTCTTTACCATGTTACTTGCCATTATATCCATAAGTAGAATGATGATGTTATACGCCATCATCAACACATTGTAGAAACAAGTTTTATACTTTTATCCTTTGCATCTTTTCAAACTCTGGAGAAATCCTCATCTGACTCTAGATTACTAGTCTGACGTCTTTATATGTTGGAATCTTAAGTTCTATTAATTTTTTATTCAGTACTGACATACTTTTGTAATCCCATGCAAAACACTTTCTATTCTTCTTAAGCACGGAAATCAAAACTTCTTTTTCCTTTGGTCTCAACCAAGCACTGATGCAAATTATCTTATTCTCTGATTCTTCTCCAACGTTTACTTCTTCTAGCTGGCCAGACTCTCTATATTTCCTTTTATTTTCTTGAACACTTGGATTTCCTTATGACTGCCTTACATTGTTCTTTTCTAATTGTTTATGTACATTCATAAGCCCTAATTGTTGTATTGTAACCACTTGTTCTTCTATCTCTTTTTTTTTGTTTATGATTTTTTATTCCTTTAATACATGTTCTTCTGTCTAGTATGTCAATAATCTCTAGATAGTCGCATGTACTGCCACTTTTCCAGAATTGTTTCCTACTATTGTTTCACTCATCGGGGGAGATCTTCCTCTTTCTTCTAGGCTTTTTAAATAGTAAAGGCCTTGTCAGGATTTCATAAATCTTGTCAGGATTTCATAAATCTTGTCCTTTATTTCTTCAATTCTTACTGATGATGGTTGTTATGCAATTCTAATTGTACTCCATTTTCCAGTATAAAATTGTGCTTTTAAATAGTTTACGCATGTTACAAATAACTTGTTGTTTGCATGCATAATTTCAAACTTACTTCCATTCCAAAGTGATAACATATGCAGAGTTGAGAGAATCCAATCCCTTCCAAGTAAGACATTATAGCTTGGGACCGTATCCACAACAAAGAACATTGTTTAAGCAGCCAAGGAGTCTACTTTTAAACTGACTAATATCATTCATTTAGCTTGTATGATTTCTCTAGAGAACCCACTTATCGCTACTCTAGTTGACATCAAGTCCTCCATTATTTTTCCAATTACCTCTAGCATACTCAAAAGTAATATATTCACAGCAACACCATTATCAACAAATACTCTCCCTATTTCCTCCAAATACAGGTTTCACATGTACAAGCTTATTAGCATTTGGTTTCTCGAACAAAACTTTCATAGCTTCTTTAAACTCTGCTACACCTTTTTCCTTAGCTCCAATATCCCTGACTATCTATTGCTGGTATACTTCCTGATTAGCTTCCTCTATGATCACTTCATGGGGTATTGCAAAGTTGTCAGCAACATCTCTTTCCAATTCTATAACCTTAGTGTTCTAATTGATAAAATGCCTAGGGATGAGAGTCACCATGTTGCATTCTACCATATTATTTGTGAAGAAATCATCTCCATCGTTCAAAAACAAAGTATCAAACATATTGTCTTTCTCATTTTCATAATCAGCTAGATATCTTTCATTAGCTCTCACTAGTTTCTTATATTGTTTAGTCGTGTTTTCGTCTGAATCTGTATCCCCATCATTCATTTTAATGACCAGGTTATCAATGGTTTGATTAATGATAAACTCTGGAATTTTCTCTCTACCATTTAATGCTTTTCTTTTCTTCATGTAGTTCGAAGTACATTCGTTTTTCTTCTTTGCAATCTTCTCTACATGGTTCTTGTTACATCTCTTAGTCTCGTTTTTCTTGAATTTTATCAGTTTGCCTTTGTTCTTTGGATCTGACCTCAGTCTAATGTTCTTTTGGACTCGATGGTAGGTCTCTCCTTAAGGATTTAATTTTTTGGATGATCTCTTTCTTGCCTTAACTTCTCCTTCAATCTCTTTTAATTCTCATTAGTCTCCATTTGAGAACAAACCAATATGGACTATCATTCCAAAGTACACCTTGAAGAGGAAATCATGCCTTCTTGCAAGTCTCTTTTAGTATTTATATTCCAAGACGTCAATTCTTCTTTCATAGTTAAACTGCAAACATTGCACATGGTTTTCACAATGAGTTGCATGTTTTTGAATAACACCTATACCTCTGGTAACTGTGTGACCACATTCCTTGTTCGGGTTCCTTCTAGATAAATCATTTCATCCACATTCAACCTTTACACTAGAATTAGTCATCTTTCTTGCATCATTCTAGATCTTAAGAGCCCACTCAAGTTTGTCAACTCTAGAATCTATATTTGTTCCTCATTGAGGCTCATTACTCCTTTCACAACTCTGCCTCTAACAAATCTCCTGAAGTTTACATATTTTTCAGTAGTATGGCTTGTTATTATATGCTATTTGTAAAATCCTTCAATGTCTCATGATTTGTTTATTGTCGTGAATCGAAGTATTTGATGTGCTACTAAGACATCAAACAACTCATTTGATATAACCATCATAAAGGTGACACCTTGAAAAAAAAATATCATTAGTAATGGTTGTCATATTAACTGACAGTGTATTAACTTAAAAAAAGGGTTTTCATCAATTGCTATTGTTTCATTTCTGTTAGGGAACTTAGCATGCTTTGACTCCATCAAATCATGAATTACATTTCTAAATATTACACGATTATTTGTAGAATGGCTAATCACCCCATGCCACTAACAATAATTCTTCCCTTTCAATTCTTTATCAGTCATTTGTTTATGTTTTTCTTTAATCTTAATCCTTTTGTTTGCTAACAACCAATAAAAATTTACATCAGCTTTATTTATGTCAAATGAATAATGTTTTTTCTTCATTTGATCTCAAAGATCTTAAAGCTTTAGCATTCTTTTTTGTTAATGTATCGCAAACTATTAGCTCGCCATTTATGAGCTCCGTAACATCTATATATATATATATATATATATATATATATATATATATATTATTTCTTGATGATAAGTTCTATAAATTAAGACCTTTTTTTTCTACTTCTCTAAATAAGCTCTTGAACCTAGAAGCTCTTACCCCTAACTCATATATATCCTTGAACTCCATAATTTTAAATTTCTTTCTCAATTCGCATTCCAGATCTTGTTGTGCAATTGTTACAAATTCCATTTCAGGAATCCTAGACCAACACTTTCTTCTAGCCTCCTTAAAATATATCTAAATATTACTTCAGAGTTTCTCCAGGATATTGTTTTAGTTTTACTAAGTCTACCAACACAAACTTTGGTTCTGTCCTATAAAAGTGTGTTTAGAATATAGTTTGCATGTCGTTCCAACTCTGGACAGATTCTGGTTGTAAATCTATATACTAAGTGAATGCACTTTCTATTAATGAATTTGGAAACAACCTTAACTTTAGAAATTCAGAATCAGCAGCTTCCCTACATTGATAAATAAATCCAACTCTGTGTTCCAGAGCAGATATTGTCCCTTGACCATTGAACAACATAAAGTTAGAGAATTTAAAATTGATGGGATAAGGGTACAGTATATCTGTATAGTCTAGATAAGGTCTCTCATAGGTTGGTCTATGGGTTTGTTGAACCCTTGGACCATAAGCCTGTTCAACTACCCATAAAATATATTTTGGATCAATCTTATCTAATGGGGTATTAAACTCTGGATTGCCTGGTATTGTTTTTTTTTTTCGCCCATGTTTTTTTAGCAAAATATCTTCATAATTTGTAATCCTTACTTTTGAATTGCTTCCAGCTTCTTCTATGACCACATGTTTTGCTAAATCTATTCTAGGTTCTGGTGAGAAGCAACTTTTTTAATTGAACTGTTTTGAGTAAATTGGCTTAGGATTTGTTTTCTTATTATTTGGTTCCTTAACCTCCTTCTCGTCTATGTGATTTTAACTTTAACTACCACCTATTTAGATATCTTATTAATTATTTCCATCATCACATAATTAAATTCAGATATTATTTCATCATTTCCACTTCTTATTTTGGCATCTATCTTAAGATTAACATCTTCTAGTGTTTTAATGACTTATTGGAAAGAAACTTTATTAAAGTTATGTAGTTTTTTAAAACTTCCTACTAAATTCCTTTCAAAACTTCCTGCTAAATTCCTTTCACAAGTTTGCTTTTCTCTAACACTGTACTGTAGCACATCATAAGTTGACCTATCATTCATCGTCGCAATCCCATTGTAATAATAATCATAAATTTTTATTTTTGTCTTATGTTTTTCCTTCATTTCTTCAGCAAGGCGTCAATAGTTTTCATCAATGATTCTATTAGTTTATTTTAATCTTCGCTCAAGATGTGCATATCTCTCTTCATATATATATATATATATATATATATATATATATATATATATATATATCTTTTTTGTTTTCTAACTCTATTTCTTGAAAAGTTGGTACTTTATGTTTGTTATATAATAATATAAATCATATCTTGGGACCTTATCTAACAGTTTAAGCTATTGGGTTGAGATGGTTCTTTGGCAATGTTCTGTTCCAATAAAAACGTCAAGTAACTCATCTTTCTCTTCTAAACTTTATGGTAATTTTGATTTTTTTGGTGCTTTAATTCTAAGGAATTAATTTTACACTCCCACCGTGATCGTCAATTATTTAATGTTGGTTCTTTTGTGTCTTCCTCAATTAAGAGGACTTTGCAATTTAAGATTGAAGTTCTAAGTTAACTGGTTTGGACTTTGAATTTACTCCTAGATTTACTAAAGTAATTTCAAATTTGTATTATAGAGTTATACGAGTATTAATGTGATTTAATCCGTTTCATACAAACAGTAATTCAACTGAAAAAGCAATCAAATAATTAAAACAACTTGAATGTAAAGCAAATTCAATAACTTAGGAAATGAATAATTATATTTATAGAGTGATTCATACTCTGATAAGATTATGGTACGACCCAAATTGTTTTGTTTTGTTTTGTTTTGTTTATAATTTTGAGCACTTATTAGTTAATTAATGAAGGGTTCATTTACATAATAAAAAAAGGGAGTTAGTTTAAAGTTCTATTTGTATCATGTGAAAGGATATTTTTTTTGTCAATATTTGGTTGAATTAAGCCTTAGAATTAATGTTTAAAAAAAAAACAGGATTAGACATGTATCTAATATACAGTAAAATTATAATATTCTCGTTGAATATATCAAAATGGACATCTCATCTACTTTCAGAGTGCTACCTTGAGTATGACACGTGGATTGCTTACGTGTCAATATATTTAAATCTCAATCAATAAAATCATCTTGATATATACTAAAGACTTAAAATCACGGATTGGTTCTGCTATATATGCATAAAAAAAAATATTGACATGAAATTTTAAAAGAAAAAAAAAATATATGAGAACTGTTTTTCAACTAAATACTATGATTAACATATTTCTGACATGTGTTTGTTATAAATTCTTTTTTCTTAAGCCAAAAGAAAGCTCATGCGTGTTGAATTTTTTTGTATCAAGATTATTCAATAATATTTTCTTTTAAAAAAAGAAGAAAAATAATTTGGGTTTTATTTTATTTGGGTTTTTTTTTCCTTTTTTTCTTGTTTTTTTTTTTAAATTTAGGTTTGATTTAATTTTGTTTTTCAGAATTGGTTTGAAAGTAAATCATTTTTCGTATGTTTTATCATATAATAAAAGTATTTTTGCTTTTTTTTAGTATTTTTTTAATTTCATTTTTTTTTTGGATTTTTTGGATTTTTTTAATTCTATATTTTAATATGAAGTTTTTATTTAATTTTATTTTTAATTAAACAAGATTATATCAAGAAAACTTCTACACAATTAATTTAAAATATAGATAAAAAATAATCGAGTTGAGTTTTTTTATTTAAAATGTTATAATAAGTTTTATAAGAGTATCAAAAAGTTTTCAATAATCTAAATAAAGTTATTTTAAGATTAAATATTTTTTGATTCAAGCCACGGCCGAGAGCTTGGTAAATAAACTAGCAGGTGAAGAATAAATATGGCGCGTGCATCATGCGGTGTTGGTTTTTCTTTTAACCATAGAAATGATTAATGCGTTGACCACCTCGACCCATCGTTGATGATTAATGCGTTGACCACCTCGACCCATCGTTGATGATTAATGCGTTGACCACCTCGACCCATTGTTGAATTTTCCTCTAAA
>Ga0307515_10006141_pt1 | contig 24151 bp, 25 predicted proteins | sample 17_EM_MG_FD_194513 | JGI IMG/M metagenome (GOLD analysis project Ga0307515, IMG submission 194513) | Populus trichocarpa ectomycorrhiza microbial communities from riparian zone in the Pacific Northwest, United States - 17_EM | ecosystem: Host-associated > Plants > Roots > Unclassified | place... | reverse complement strand
TATTAGAGGAAACTAAAAGAGGAGACAAGCAAGTGAAAGAGCATCTTGTTAACTACATTTCATATATAAACAATATCCTGGTCAAAGTAAAACTCATGGAGTTAATTGAGCTCAAAGTTGGATAGATGTGGGAGCAGGGAGCTGAGGGTGGGAGCATGGCTACGAGGTGCCCCGCTAGTGGCTTGTTAGTGGCTTGTTAGGTGTGGGCGCAGGACGCGCCCACACCCCTAATAAGGCGCCTGGGCAGTATGCATGAGGTGCCAGGGTACCAGGATGGATCGATCTCGTCTGCTCAGGCACAATGCGACGCCGGAGAGATCCGAGCGAATAGCCGAGGGGTGATTCAAGCTCGGCTGGCATCGGGCTCCGGCGAATTCTGCGACATGTGGTAGGGGACTATCTCGACAGCGACGTACGATTGTGTTGCTATTCCGACACACCGTAGAATAAGCTCGTTCAAGAACCTTTGTGGAAGCAATTCGTTAAGCCACAATATGTGCCCAGTGGATGGCGTAGCACATCAGGGCCTGCAAGGATTTGAGGCCCAACAGACGTGCTACACCGTCCACTTAAGTCTGGGAATGAGATAACACGGCTCACAAACTATATTGAATAGTATGAGTCAATACATAAAAAAATATCCTGGAAATATTAAAAGCTAATAAAAAAATTGATCCCCTCAGATTCCCTTCCATCCAACAGCTAATATTAGGCCTTCTAAATGTGTGGTATCGCATTACTCCATTGGACTGTAGTGAACGCGTCGTGAGGGAGTGCCCGGAGAGAGAGGAATGACTCGATAATGATGAACCATCTGGCAGCAATGAACACAGCCCAGGAAATTGAGCAAAGTACGATCAGGAGGTACCGAAAAAATCCTTTGCCAATGTACGGAATTGAAAATAACAGCTCAATTGGAACAATAGAAGTGAAACCCACAACACAAGATATTTGCCAGAGGCGGTGTTCAGCATCTGTTGGGAACCAGGGGCCATTCCACTTCGTCAAATGAAGCAAACTGTACAAAGCTCCCGCAGAGGTGGAAAATAGCAAAAGGCCTGCTATATGGAGCTTCCTCCATGTCGAATGAAAAGCCTTCTTTGGTTGTTTCTTCTGATCCCTTTCACCTTCTCTTTTTCCCTCGTCTATCTTCAAATCTCCTTCATCCTCCCGAGCTCCTTCGCACTTCTGAATCCCTTCATCCCTTTGAGCCCCTTCATCATTTCCCGTCCCGTCCATTTTTAGATTCCCTTCACTCTTCCAAACCCCTTTATCCTCCCGAGCTTCTTGATATTTTCCCGCCCTGACCATTTTCGGATCCACTTCACTCCTCTGAGCCCTTTCATTCTTCTGATCTTTATCTTTTCCCGCCACATCTGTCTTCCAGGAACTCCGCACATCAACTGATGGACCAAACAAACGAGGTACACTTATGATCTGGTTTCGCACTAAACTTACCAAGTAAGACTGAAGCGAAGACGATCGGTGCTGAGTACTACCCGAAAGTATTTTCTCGGCGGCCTCAATCATTTTGCGCGTATTCGGATCATGCATGTCCTTTGCCTGTTCCATTGCCCTTTTAGCGGCCATATAGATGCCTATAGCTGTAGAAAGTTCTGAAATTTCCGCCGCAATAGCGATGTTTGAATTAGGGTTAATTGCTGACATTGTGAATCGTTGGCGGAACGCGTTGCGAGCACCTTTTCGTGTTTCTTCGACCGCAGTGTCGATTTCTTTGACGACATCATTGCTTGCCATGGGGCCTCTGACCTTCTCTTGCGCAATCTTGCACAGGGCATCGGCAGCTGCATCGGCGGCACTCTCATGCCCGAGTGCTGTTCCAAGAGCAACAAGTCGTACAGCGTGACGGGAGGCTGCACGGGTAACTGCAGCTGCAGCTCTGAATGTAACTGCTAGAGATATTTTGCTTGCCTCTTTATGGATCGTGAGCTTCGTCGGGGTTGGATCAATGTCCCATTGATTTTCGGCAGCTACAGCCGCTGCAAATGCTGCTATATAGGAAGATTTGAATGTGGCTTGGCGTGTTTTTAAAGACAATTCGTCCAGTCGTTTGATGGTTCCGTATGACAGCGGGGTGCGGGAGTTCGTTTCGCGGGCAACCCGAAATGCTGTTTCGTATGCAACGTTAAAGGCATCTTTGTAGGCAGCACGAGAAACTTTTTCTGGGATTTTAATCTTCTCACTCTCTGGAATTTCTACGAGAGTCTTGCCGCCGGTGTCCATCTCGCAGGATTTGATGGATGTCCAGCGGTGTTGCCAGATACTCGTCGTGGTGTCCTTGCAAGCTGATTTGATACAATAGTCGAGGATGGTCTTCGTGTGCGGAAGGAACAACTTCACTGCTTCTTTAGGTGTCTGGTCTATACTGCGAAAAACTGCAAGAGCGGCCACAAGCTGGGGACTTGTAACTCCTGGATCCTCGTTGACGGATACGGTCATCTGGGCTCGCCGCCCTTTTCGCCGTTCGTTTTGCCGTCGTTATCATCGCTCTTCTAGCCACCGCTTTCTTAGCGGGTTCTAGGTGTTCCCTGAAGTACTTAACCAAATAAGTGACTGCATCTTCCAGGTTGTGTCGTGACTGTTCTCCTTATTCTGCGGCAACAGAGTTGGACCCCAGGCCATAAGTATCGATGAAGACTGAATTGCCGACATCAAACGGTTTCTCCCACCAGATTCCGTACATAACGATAGCAAAAACAACATGGACGGCAGCGTTGAGCTCCAACAAGGTAATATGTAAGCCTTCGAGGTCCCTTCCCAAGCACTGCAATAAAACCCAACCAGTTTGGACAATAGTCACTGTTTTCGTAATGCCACTTGCTTTGCTCTTATCCCGCACTTCCGGAAGCGGGTAACCGTAGATTAGGCCATGACCCCGAGTTCTCGGAGCGAGTCAACTCCGACGACGCCCTGGCCCTGTCCTTCGATGGATCTGTCGTAGTAGAAAAACCCTCCCATAGTTGCGAAAAATGCCATCTTAAGCATCATATCTTGAGTCTTATCCGGTACGCCTTCTTTTTTCCTTCTGACCTTGCTCCACAACTGTTGCAGGAATTCTGATACGCTGAGGGGGGATTGTCTCCCAATGAATTCGTTAACAGCTCTCTGATACTCGAGTGCGACTAGCAACTGGTGCAGGGCCAATGTAAGGATAATATCCGGGAGTGGTAAGGCTATCAGCGCCCACAATGATTTGCAGAGAAACTCGGAGACTTCCGTTTCAATTTCTCTCGCTCTCCGCTTTTTCTTGCTAGAGCTGCTTTGGTGAATATTGAGGTGCACTCCAGTCCAGACGCAGAAGGCAAGCACGGCAGCGCATGAGAAGAGGATGGTGAGAGTACCGCGAGAACCGGGGGTGGCTGCCCAGTGTAGTGTTCGATGTGTATCTGGAGTCTGAGGGACAGGTGCAGCGTTGATGAGGAAGGCAAGGCGTGAGAAACATAGTAGAGAGAATAGCATCTCGGCTGTGTTGAGGGAGGCTTGGTGATTGCCATTGCGTGGAAGTAGACATCAACAAACGTTGGAGGGGCAAGTAAAATGCTTGATGGTGAAGCCGTCCGATATAACCCGGGCAATTATTGAAAGAAAATAAAGGTCAAAAGCCTCAATTATAGAGCTTGATATAGATAAAACAATCCCAATTGCATAGTGTAGTCATATATCACAATAAAGAAACTACCTAAGGTAGTTTCCTGTGAATAAGACATGCAGGCAAAAAGATTCATCCGTTGCAACATTGTTAAGGGTGAAGATCTCAAGTATGTCGTCTTATCAAAATCCTATCTCTTATCTCCACCCACTAATATCTTATTCTCTATCACACAAAGTCTGAAAGTTTAATGTTGTGCATAACTCATTTTCAAATGTCTCACTTTACAATTACCTCCGTTTGTGCTCATGCATCCTGTGCAGTGTTAACCCCGATTGAGAATTATAGGTGAAAGCGCAAGGTAGAATTTATCTACTCAACTACCTTGGAACTTTGCCTTCTGGCTAGATTTTAAAAAGAAAGTAGGAGAGGTTAATCGTTGTACTACTGTGCATGTAAGGGATAGCATATACGCTCGCGATCGTGTCTAGGCGATAAAAATGGGCGAGGAGTCGCTATGTGCGTCTATAGTAGGAAGAATAACTGAGGTAACGAGGTTTTGGAAAACTGGTATGATTGGTTCCTTTGTGAGTGATTGGCGGAATTCGAAATCCGCATGCATTTCTATTTATGCGTTAGACATCGAGACTCGACAACTGAAAAATACTACGGACAAACAAAGCCACCGCACAGCAGATGTGCTTGTAAGATGTTCAAGGTGACAAGTGTCGTGTTCCGTCCTCCACATCGAAGGATGGGAATCAAGGCAACTGAAACACTGCTGTGCTTCTAGTTGTTCGAAGAAACGCGCTGCGTGTGATCAACAAAGAGTGGGAGATGGGTCCGCTAGGCATGAAGCTGCTTCTAGTTCTTGCTGTCTGGCGCAGTGTGCTGGCCGAATTGCATGGTAGTTTTGACTCGCTGTCTGACGATAAAACAAGTGTGCGCTAGTGGAAAAGCTTGATAGTTCTTTCGAATAGAGTAAACTGTTTCGTGTTCACGAATGTTGCAAAAACATACTCGCAATTGGTGCAGAAAGAGCCTGAAAGTCTTGTCACGAGCGGCGGAGCGTGTCGCTCCTGCTCGGCTTAAGTCGAGATTGATTGATCGGGTAGCAGATTATATTATGGAATGTCTCGGTCATGCCCGGAGCCCGGTAGTTACACAAGTGCCGACGCTTGAGTCTTAGAATACTGGGGGTAGTTCATACTTTCTCCCACCATCTTCTCGTACATCACCAATCAACAGCATGTAAGTCCTGTGCTTGCGCGGCGTTTGAATGGAAAGAAAAGATCGGGAGAGCATGGGTATGAACCAACGGGGCAGCTTCGAAGAATTTTAGTGCTCACTGTGGAGATGCACTGACAGGTGTTCCTGTGAGGTTAACCGCATTCAAACGACCCACAAATGCACTTCCGACTTCGCGTCCGCTATCCTAGTACGCTCTCTGTCAAATTAAGTTCCTGCCCCACTAACGGCCATTGAGATTCGGAGCCCAATATTGTTGAGATCAATCGAGTACGAATAGAGATATTGAATTGACTATCGTACAAAAGTTATTGTCTAGAGAGCAAAGAGAGAGAGAAAGACAGGCAGAGATATATAGGAAAGGAGAGAGTATCACACCCGGAGACCGATGCTGGGCATCACTCCCGGGGCTAGACCTCCTCCTCGGCATGGGGGCTGGTGGCGGTCCGTGGGGGCTGCAAGCCATCGGGCCAAATCCCGTGCCAACAAATATCCTGCCTAAGAGCTCCACAGTTTACAACACAGACCTAGTATATGAATAGTAAAGGGAATTGGAAGCCTCATAATTATTTCATGAGGCACGAAAGACAATGCAATCAAGTAGCGCCACGCCGAGATGCATATGCGCATTTTCGTTCCCGGTGACCCTTCCGCACATTTTTATGGGCCATATATGCCCCTCAGGGAACATATTTGCTCGCCGTAGTAAACTTAAGCTAGGGTACCAGCCGCAAGGCTTCCTGCAATGTCTAAATCCAGCAATGTAGATGCGCATTCAGTTCAGAACGTATCCTGCTTACGGCTGTGACAAGAAAAGACTCAGATAATACTGCATATTCGGTTTAACTGCAATAATGGACTATAGATATTTGTGGTGGTCGTTGCCAGATGTGGATGAGCAAGTGAGAATCTGTAGTTTTGGGGCACTGTTTGTCAGTTTCGATTCTTCAGTTTCTATACGATGTTTATCAATCCACTAGCGAGAGTGCGAACAATACGTGGTTGTTGGTTGGCGGTCTGTAATATCAACTAATTAATTATTGCATTGTCCTAAGCTCAAATTCAGCGCCTTCCAACAGTTCCTGTGATGGGCACGCGGTGTTCAGGTTCTGAGCCTAGTCTCTTCCTCGCCTGCCCATAATGCAATTTTCCCTACGTCACAAAATATATGACTTGCCTTACCCGGAGCTTGTATTAGCGAAGTCCTACATATCTTATAAAATACGGCTTTTATGTAGAATGACCGGGTGGTAAATCAATATTAGCAGAATGCCCGGGTGTTCAGAGTGGTCTATAATGACCGCGCCCCGGTAATTCACTAGATCTTTCTGCTCAGCGTATGATTATAGCTTTTTCCTAGAAATAATGTGCTTCTGCTAGTGTACTAATCCATTCAATTTATCCTACATTTTCTATTCACAATGCCGGAGTATACTACTACTAACTATGAGCGCTTCTACAGATGGGCATAATGGCTGGTATGCTCTGATCTTGTAGACACAGCTACCCATTCTTTATCGGACTTCATAAACCGGATACGCGTGAGAAGGATTGAAGTTCGAGTGGTCACCCTTAAGCTCACGAAGAAAATGTTTGCGAGACATTGCACCTCCTTTTCAGACCCGGGCTCGGTCATTATAGATAACTCTGAACACCCGGGCATTCTGCTAATATTGATTTACCACCTGGTCATTCTACATAAAAGCCGTAAATTTTAATGTTGATAGTGTAGCCAAAAACTTCTACTAATCTAACAGTCGAAATAGCCGTGGAACAGTTTCCTTGGGCGGTCCTGAGACTCTGACAGCTGACGGTACTATCCTCGGTGACGTACAGTAATATTTAAATTTGATTTGGCAAAGCAACCCTCAACATAGCAACGTTCTGTGCCCGGATGGTGGGGTACAACCAAAGAACCTCGCTCCGCTCCAAGCGTACTACATATATGCAGAATTGTCACGGAATAAGGTTTAGTAGCAGGATAAGCTTGCATGATCCGGGGAACTGCGCAACATAAATTCAAAGCACAACAAAAAAATCCAGCCGTTATGGCTAAAGCATAAGATGAGGGTGAATTTATGCTACTCTGAGCACGACTGTTAGGGTTCGTACGAAATTTCGAGCTTGATAAAGTTTTTCAATACTGGATGCTCGCCTGATAGTGAGTTCAAACCCTAATAAAATCTCTTCTGACAGGACCTCCGTGGTGGGTAACCATGACGCTCGGTATAGTATCGGTATTTGAGGGGTCAATAGCCTTGGGTATGTTAGATATCTGCATGTCATGGAAATTTTCGGGTGCAACTAGCCTGGTGAACCACCACCGACCGATGAACAGTACCGACCTGCGGATCACCACCGACCGATATACCATGGAGCCAGGTATGATTCGTGAACTTCCAAGATGGGTAACTTCAGCGGGGTATCAGCCAGTAACTGACGGCACGCTACTGCAACATAGAGCGCTATCTGACCGAGGTCTTATCGTGACTTCAAATGGTAAAGCATTGCGATGGTTGAAGGTCCGTCCCGAGATTCTTGAAACAGTTCAGCCTTCTGGTTTATACCCATGTGTTCCCCTTCTGAAACTCCTCATCCGCTCACACATCTCCTCCCACCACCCACCTGCCCATATGAACTTTATCGAGCTCCTTATTGTTGCTAGTATGCTTGTCTCAGCCCATCCTATCCAGGACGTCGTTGCTCCCCACGATCCAATCACCACCCAAGCCATTACTGTCGCGTGTTCCGCAACAAACGCCAGGACATGCACCTGCGATGATGGAGGTCCTACGCCGTGTAGCCCTGACATTACTGCGCACACGGTTCTCAATGAACGCGACCTGCCGCCCGGCGTGTGCACCGGCGAAGATGGAGGTCCTACGCCGTGCTCTTTACTATTTAAGGCCAAGAGGCCTCGTGACGCTATGCCTACGCACGTCAAATACGCCAGAATAATTTACAGGTTGGTCAGCCTGATGAGTGCTCAAACCCAAGTAAGGAACTATGGCGCTCATGCAACTGGCTTCTGCTGACACTAAGAATCAGGCGGTACATTTAGCGGTAAAGACTGGCGCTCGTGCACGGGGCACCTTCTGCTGACACAAAGTAGACGCTCTGAAAAATGGGCCGGGGAGCTTTCCTAAGAATTAGATTCTTTTGGTGAACATCTGTTATTGAGGAAGGGTAAATAGAAGGTAGTGTGCAATAATGCGCTTTAAATTTCTAGTTTAATTCCTGCCTGTTTCGAACTGACGAAGGATTGAAATTTCGGTGCGTGTTACATATCCGGTGGCAAGTGACTCAGAGTGGCAAAGGGTGGTGAAGCATCAAAGTATTCCCTCACGATTCTCTGTATATAAATCGAGTTTTTCTCCTTCCCTCTTTCTCTCCCTCTCTTCACTGTATCATAGAATCTACACATACGGTTCTCCCCTAAGTGGTAGATCTGCGTACAGTAGATAACCTTATTAAAACTGGACTTCGGGTACTGGTACAGACATTTCTAGTCGTGGGGCTGTTCTGTGAAGAAAGAAAGGCAGTGCAAGCTGAAATCACATGTTTGTCTGGGCAGCTGCCGCTAAGAAAACTCAGCAAATAGAAGCCACGACGTCGTTACATGTACTCTGCTAAGAGCGTATATATCTGTAACATCGAGCTTGGGAACCCCACTGCCATTTCCACACAGCTGGCGCACCACGCAGCTCACACCCGAAACATACCTTCCCATTTTGTTGCACCTACGGACTCTACACCACAGTGGACTTTCAGTGTACGTGTACCGCGTATATTTGACAGCATGATTATCATTAAGCTGAAAACGTATCCAAGAGACATTAACGCATGAACAGGAAATAACCAATCAGCCCTCCTCAATCCCCACTACCTTCTCAGCCTACAGATGCGGCCAATAATTGCTCCATAACGGCGTAATCATCGATCTATCTGGCGGATCCCTTACACTAATATAACTCTCCACGGTAATGAAAATGATGCAAATAGCGTACGCAAGCAGCGACCCCAAACAAACTAGAATCAAAACCATATGCGCCGCATAGCGCACGAAACTAACGTCCTCACCGTCCTCGCCGTCCTCACCGTCCAATTTTAGGGAGTGCTTTCTGGCCACGTCATGTATCTTATATAGCGCTGCAAGCACGAATGTCACAACGTTGAACCGTAGCAAGTGCACCTCCCATATCGTGTCTGTCAAATCTTGCTGATACCAAGTACATGTTGCAATAAACACCACCGCTGTAGGGAAGATACACATCCCGATCGAGGATATTCGCCACAACCAGCGCTCGAGCTCTGTCGGGAAATGCACATTCCACGCTGCGGCATGAAGAAGACCGATAAAACCGACAATTAGACCTTCCGCTACCATTGGTAGTGTCCCCTTAATCGTCTCCTTAATCGTGCGTTTGTTTTTGGCTCGGGCTGTGGTGATTTGTGTTCCGTCCTTATCGTTTATCATAGGGTTCGTCTTTAACAGTTCCCCCTCATCCTTGGGGTCGATGTAAACAATGATGTCATAACAAGCTTTTGCAGTGATGGAGATGAGGTTTGGCGGACATCGCTTCGTAATGTATTCGCGGTTCATTGGCCGAGGTGCGTTTTTTCCTTCTTCTTCTAGCTCCAGCTCCTTAACTGTTTTGCCCCGAAGAAGTAGTGTGTCGGGTGTCGTGAGACCGGATGTTATAATATTGATTGTGATGGGTTCGTTGACATCTAAAGGTTTGTTCCACCAGCATGCATAGATAATCAGGGTGCATGCCACTTGGATAAGAACATGGATCTCCAGCTTTGCACCAACGATCAATAATCAGTACAAGTGAATAGGGTACTGGAATATCGACGTACCAAAGTTAGTGGTAACTTCGCTCCCCACCGTCCAAGACACTGCACAAAAAGCCAGAACGCCTGAAAGCTGGATAGCAGCTTTGCAATATTGCTGGCCTTTCCTTTATCGACGATATCCTGCTTTTTGAATGTTTTGTGATCGATCCTGTCGTTTTCCAGGTAATACAGAAAACCAGCAGGTGTTAACGTCGCTGTGTAATATTCATCCTGTTTTCCCCTCCGAGCAGATGCAAGCTTTTGGAGCCATGTCTTCTCGGAACGCGAGTTGTCTTGTGCCGTCTCGTCCTGTGCCACGTTGGTATGTTGGGCTCTACCAACCACGAACCCACCCATGACGACAAAGAAAGCCCCATCCATACCCAGATAGTCTTTATTGCCCGGGAATTTCTTTTGCCACTCAATGTGGAGCTTTCGGGCCAGCTTCCATTGCCCAAACGAGCACATTATCACCCCCTCGGGAACAATAATTGAAACAAGCATAAGAATCGCTTTGTAGAAGAACCGATACCATGGTGAAGCATCGACGATTATGTTGGGATGTACTGCGGTCCAAACACAGAAGCCGAATGTGGCGGAACAGCTGAAGAGGATGCCCCAGGTTCCACGGCCTCGAGGCTCGCTAGTGAAGGACAGATCGCCAACAATGGTGTCACGAGCTGTAGTTGTGTTGGTGCATGTGGTATACTGGGCAATAGTGAGGGATAAGGATGCGAGCAAGAGCAACGTGAAGGCAATAGTGGGTGCCATAGTAATTTTTCGGAGAGGTAGTGCCTGTGGTTGTCAGCGTACACAACTATATTATTTGATATAATCTACCTACCCCTAGGAAATAAATAAGTTTCTAATCCCCGAAACAAAATTTTGAGCTAGATGTATAATGTTGTGGTAGCCTCCTTATGGTCAGCTACTACTCGGTGCGGATAAATCCCCCTAGAACTCCTCTAGTCTTTATTGAGTCCAAAGGTAGTGAATGGGGCGCGAATCCTATAGACTAGGAAGGTGTCAATTTTGCAATCCGACGAAGGCAACTTGAAGGTGACTAACTCACGACGTCCCAATTATTTTGTTGCTACTGATGCGGGCTAACGAAATTCGAGACTGTTGAGAGTAAAGAGCGAGAGCATTCCGCCCTTTTATATAATTATGCTACATCCACCCATTGGACCAGGAAGGTATATCAATATAGTGGTACAGAAGAATCCGCAGAGCCCCAACAATTGACTCCCAAACGAGCCCAATCCCGGTATGATGTGGCACTAAAAGTCACTATTGTGAGACATTGATAAGAGCCGAGCGACATGATCATCTTAAAAGTACCGGCCATTGCACTCGTAAAAATATTTTTTGAGTGATGATGAACAAGTTAAAGCAATTGATAGTGAGAATCGGACCTGATTGTTCGATGCGTTGGCCTCAGATAATGACGTGTTAATAATGGTGCAGTGGAGTGCCGGCTCGGCAGTTGTCAATTGTTGAGATATTTACCACTAGAAGCACAATGTTGCTTCTATACCTCGGTAGGTATAGTTCGGCGGCGTACTGATTAATGAGCTCTTCTATGGGCAATAACGCCATGTCTTATGAAATATGCAATCCTAAGTCCGGACACACTGAATAATGACGAGAACAGATGGGGGTGCTTGTCGTGCACAGGCTATAAGTCCTCGGAGAGTCCCAATATTCGGGCGCACTTCCAGATCTGGTACTATGTCCTGGCAGCCTTGTAAGGAAAATCGAGTGATATCTATAGCCCCATTTGTGTGAAGGAAAAATGTTCGGCGGACCCCACGTTCTCATATCAAATACAGCACACGTGGTGCCAGTGCCACACCACCTTCTACACCAATTACTGCCTGTATGCAGGTGGATATGCTTCTAATTAGACCATACAACCGCTCATTTGTGGGTTCTCACTGTGCACTGTGGTGGAGGGAGGAAAGGAGGGAGGTTCAAGGCCACACCACGTAGTAAATGGAGTGCAGCGCTACGAATTACCCGACTGCACCCGATATACCCTTGTACCCTAGTACATCCCAAGGCGCCCTTCGATCCTATAAGAACTATCCTAGGAGTTACTCGTGGTAGGATTTGGATACCGAAAAGTTTAGTCTTTCAGACATGCTCCAAAAAGTAACAGCTATAACCAATCCACAATAGTTTATTCCATTCGAGGAGATCTCAGCAATTGACTATTTTCCCTATTATACATAAAACGTATGAATTACGTGTTTCTGGAAACATGTAAATAAACATGTAAATAAACATCACCGGGAAAAATGACCATGCGCGACGGGCAGCTCATAGAGAAGCTGTTTCTCGGACAGTATTCCATAGTATATTTGACGAATGGCGCTATGAAGCCCTATGGAACTGCGCGTTGACTAGATAACTATGGTACACAGGCAAATATCTGTACTCGGTACTATACAAGATGCTGCGTCCAGCACACTTGGCTCCACACTTCCAAACGCACTTCATTGCACGCTCCTAAACACGCTTCCAAGTACATTCCCGAGTACGCTCTCAAATACACTCCCGTGCACGCTCTCAGATACGCTCCCAATTGCACTCGACGGCACACTCCCAACCTGCTTGACTCTACGCTCCCAAGGACGCTCTCAAGCACGCTCGCTAGTATACTCCCAATTGCACTCAATTGTACACTCCCAGCCTGCTTGGCTGTGCGCTCCGATGTACACTTTCAAGACACTCTGAAGTACACTACCGATTGCACTTGATTGCACACTCCTAGCCTACTTGGCTGTACACTTCCAAGTACGCTCCCAAGAAGTGCCCTCATGTGCACATTATCTATTGAGCTTGGATTCAGAGGCTCACTGAGTAGCCTGGCACCGGGGGGCATGTGGCGGGAGGCGTGTGGCGGGGGGTATGGTGGCCGAAATGATGACGTTGGTCGATATCATAGTCTGAACCTTATCTTTAGCGCGCCTACCGCAACAGGATCTCACGATGTCTCACGGTCATGGTGTTGGCAATTGCAGCCTTAGATACTGCAGGAAAGGTAGACAATTGGATCTTAGGGAGAGCAGATCTCCGACTCAGATTTTCCTGTGGAATCTGCTGCCCGCTTCCCACCGATTTTGGTCGTATGTGTGCGCATTCAGTCCCGGGCTGATGGTTATGATGGTGATGGTGATGGTGATGGTGATGGTGATGGTGTTCATAGTACCGGAAGCACTTAGACAAGTAGGTTGGCTACGTTAATGTCAAGGTCAAAGCTTCCACAGACTTAGAGCCTTATATTAGCCGAAGCTTCCACAAACTCAGAGTTTTCCATCGGCCCAAAGCTTTCCGTGGAAAACTCTACTCCTCCCAAAGCGTGGTTCTCTCGAGCAGGCTCTCAAGCAGGCTCTCAGGCAGGCTCTCAAGCGCCAGCGGGCTCTCAAGCGTATTCTCGGCGATAGTGTGTACAGTACCAGTATAACAGCGAAGACTGCAGGCAGTAAAGACAGGCATCGGTCCATCTCCATCGACCGGCCGGCCACCAGCCGTATATAGTTCCATAGGCCCACGCGCACTTCTCTATGAATCGACTATAGATGACTATAGACTGCGTGTAGCGCAGGGGTCCACGGGAAGCTTGTTATGAGCTGCGCGTGTGCGCGTAGCGCAGCCTATAGTCGATTTGCACTTTTGCCGATGATGTGAAATTAAGGTGATGGCAAAACGTGTAAATAACTAGTGAATAAACATGTGAACCACCATGTGAATAAACGTGTAAATGCTATGTAAAAAACATGCGAATAAATAGGTGAATCGCAATGTAAATAACATGTGAATTGCCATGAAAAATGGGTTGAAGAAACATGTAAATCACCAGTTTCAAAACAAGTATCGTGCGGTATCAATAACCAGTAATGCAGTAATTGGCAGTGATTCATGATAATGAATGTACAATACTAGTACTGCCTTTTCCCATAAACTTTGCCCAGCTATAAGCCTAAGATCCACTAGTACATGTATGGTGTAAACTTCAGAGCCTGGGAGAACAAAATAGAAGTGAAATCCGATGGTATAGGCATCGGCAAAAGTGCAAATCGACTATAGCCTGCGCTACGCGCACACGCGCAGCTCATAACAAGCTTCCCGTGGACCCCTGCGCAACACGCAGTCTATAGTCATCCATAGTCAGTCCATAGACATCTGCGCGTGGGACTATGGGACTATATACAGCTGGCAGTCGATAAACCTCAGCCAGTCTTTACTGCCGGCAGGCTTCGCTGGTACTGCCACTCATTGAGAGCATTTTTGAGTGGCCACTTGAGAGCCCACCTGAGAGCCTGTTTGAGAGCCTGCTTGAGAGCCTGCTTGAGAGAGCCGCGCTTGAGAGAGCTGCGCCTCAGAGATCCGCGCTTCCGGGAGAGTAGCATCCACGGGAAGCTTTAGACCAAAGGAAAACTCTGAGTTTGTGGAAGCTTTGGCCGATAGGAGGCTCTAAGTCTGTGGCAGCTTTGATGTTGACGTAGCCACCCTACTTGTCTAAGTGCTTCCGGCACCATCACCAACATCATCGCCATCACCATCGCCATCGCCATCACAATCACCATCATGACCAACAACCCTGGACAGAATGCGCACACATACACCCAAAATCGACGGGAAGCTGGCTGCAGATTCCGCTGGAAAATCTGAGTCGGAGATCTGCTTTCCCCAAGGTCCAATTGTGTACCTTTCCTGCAGTATCTAAGACTGCAATTGTCAACACCATGACCTTAAGACATCATGAGATCCTGTCGCAGTGGGCGCGCTAAAGATAAGGTTCAGACTATGATATCGACCAACGTCATCATTTCGGCCACTACACCCCCCGCCACATGCCTTCCGCCACGCCCCACCCGGCGCCACGCGCCCACTACCCAGCGAATCTCTGCATCCAAGCGCAGTAGATATTCTGCACATAAGGGTACTTTTTGGGAGCGTACTCAAAGCGTACAACTAAGCAGGCTGGCAGTATACAGTCAAGTGCAATCGAGTGTACTTCAGAGCATCTTAGGAGTGTACTTGGGAGTGTACAGCCAAGCAGGCTGGGAGTGTACGATCGAGTGCAATTAGGAGCGTATTTGAGAGCGTTGTGGTGGGAAAATCTGTTTCTCACCACCACCGTCCACATTGGCAGGAAAAAGGGGATGCATGGAGATACAGGGATAAAGGAGATGGACTGGGCGACGGGGAGTATATATATTTGGGAAAACCCGGGGTAGATAGCCAGTTTATCTTAACATACAACGGAATACACACTCTATCTCAAGCCGTTGGTCCCATGCACTCATCAAGTTTTTGTAGATCCACACAAGTTGCGTGGTTCCTCACAGCTGGGTATTCTATCGGTTTCTCTCACCCCTTCCTATGCTTCTTGAGCCGGAACTGCTCCTTTCTCACAAATTCCCTTTGTAAGCCATGAGAGGTGCAGCGAAGTGTTGACGATAGGCTCTCTGCCTTCCAGCCCCACCATTTCACCACAAATGGTGCCCAAACACAGATTCTAGTTCGAAAAGCTCAGTATAGAATAGTAGAAAGACCTCCACAAGCTAATACAGGTAAATATAGAGAGAAGCAACTAATGAAAGATACCTACCCTGCAAGCGAAGTGAATGCTGAAGGAAATAACGACCTTCTTAGAAGCAGTACTAATGTGTCGGATTGAACAGCCAGATGCGGCAAAACCAGGTACATTGACGTCAGTAACGAAAAAGGCACTAAACTTATACCGGGACAAATACCGAGAAAAAGGCGCCGACCTCGCAAACAGGATGAACAATGAGAAAAAGACACTGATCTCACAAATGGGACAAACACCGAGAAAAAGGCACCAACCTCGCAGACGAAACGAACACTGAGAAAAAGCACCAACCTGACACCGGGATGACAGGCACCAACCTTACAGACAGGACAAGACTCTGATCCGAAAGAATACCAAGGAAGGGAATCGCTGAATGTGGGGGCTTAATTTCATGACTTTGTTCTGCCCCACCTGCCAAGAGGACGTCCTGTCGACCAAGAGGATATCCTGCCAGTCAAGATTCTTAGCTAGTGGGTGGGATATCTGCTGCCTGGAAAGTGATGTACTTGGTGGGTATGTGGAATGCTTCCTGACATTGGTGGTAGTGGCGAAGTCTAAGCCACCGGCCCGGAAAAAAATTATCATCTTGAAAGTTCAACCACATATCCTTAGAATACATTCTATGCCTGCATTTCGTCTTCCAATTTCCACTGTCCATATCCAAAATGGATTTTCGACCAGCAGGGCTGCTTTCGGGTGTATAAACAATTCATCTACCACCTTAGTTAGGACTCAAGCTGGCTGGGAAACTTCTGTTCCCCTGGTGTTTCTAGCAAAATGAGTTAATGGCTAGGTATAGTAGAGATATCAATACTACTTCAATACCTATACTTACTGATCAGGAGATACCACCATCACACCAGTGCACCTACAATGTACATTACTTTCCCCACAGGAGATATCCTACCCAACAAAGAATCCTACCCGGTATGGTAGAGTAACCCTTTGTATCCACATCTTGTGTAGATATTGACCCACCTTACGTTGGGTTGGTGCAGGCCGCCGATTTTCCTCTCACCTGATCTGGTCACTCGATAATGTAGACTGGCATATTTTCTTCACGGATCTGCATCTAATCGGATATACAATGGAAATTGAAGCGAACCTTCCCCCAAATCGATCATGACAACTTCATATGAACAGCGACGCTGTTCTGACCTATTCGTGGAATCGCCCCATTCAGGACGGGCAGTACCATCCATGGACAGGGCGGTTCCATGAATGGGTCAAGTAAAAATAAGTAATGCAAATTCAATTCGCGCCACCAAGAGGACTATTGAGAGCTAGCAATTTAATTGTTGGTGAAGTTAGCTGAGTAAAATAATTACAGTTAAAGTCAGTATAATAGTAAAGTGAAGCCAACTGACTTGTAAAACAAGATATATAGAAGCGAAGCAAATTGACTTATAAAATAAAAGAGATATATAGAACTGAAGCAAAGCTAACAGACTTGTAAAAGAAATATATGGTAGCAAAGCGAAGCTAATAGACTTGTAAAAGAGATATATAGCAGTGCAGCGAAGCCAGTAGACTTGTAAATGAGATATATGGTAGCGAAGTGAAGCAAATGAACTTATAAATAAGAGATATATAGAAGTGAAGTGAAGCCAATGGACTTGTAAAAGAAATATCCAGTAGTACTTATTTTATAAGTGAAGCTATTTTTTTAATGCGTATATTTGTATTTGTCCCATTCACAACAGCGCAGCGGGCGTTGAAGTCTTCGGTATATGTAGAGACTACTAACCGCAGTATACCACTCTCGCAAGCGTTTCGTAGGAGAAATGAATGGATGGATGGATAATACAGACCTAAGGATACTATGCACGAGCTGAAGCTACCCAGTTGCTTACCCATTCAGAGAGTTAGGCACATCATAGAGTAGATGCACAATACGCTAGAAAACGAACCATCACGCCAATCATCCTTCGCGATTATTCTGCTTATCCTTACATGCAGCCCCTACACCTGTAACGCCGTCACTTCTGTGAACGAGGGCGAGGGAATAATGGATATGTATTTTACACAACAGGAAATTCTTCGTAAATGAAAAGGAAAAGAATCAATTCAATACGCTGTACCCAGTAACCACCTAGTCATTGTGTACCTCCCCATCCGCTAGTGCCTAAATGTAGTAAAATCACAAGACTCATCCGCAGAACGCCAACATCCCACCACACCCACCTAAAGTTCCTTCTTCACCTCCCCATTCTTTCCAGCTACACCATCACTAAGCTCATTTCCGCTCCTATCCTCTCCCGCAGGTGTAAGTCCCTTCCTCTCCAGCTCCGCCGCCCACAACGCCGCACCGACAGTGTTGGTGTACAAAAACAGGATACTAGCACCAGGCACGAGCTGCAGAAGTGTCGCCGCAGTGCCGAACGCAATATACTTTGGTTTATTGCGGTCCACGAAGACATCCCTCTGCTTCTGCGTGTAGCTCTTAAGCTGAAAGTAGCGGGCGTGGTAGCCGGGACCTTGCTGACGCCCTGTAACACATCCTCAGTGTCTACCCACCAACAACAGAAAAAAAGCCTACCTTGAACAAAAAGAAACAAGATGGTTCCAAACACAGGCACAAAGTTCAGCGGGAGCCACAAGAAGTATCGTACCAACGCCTGCGGAGAGAATTTCGCAAACGGCTTCTTGAGAAGCGTCCCAAGTCCCCCGCTTGTACCCCGTAGCTCGCGACCATTCTTGACGAGCGACGTCATGTTCTGTGAGAGGAGGACAAGGTCGAAGGTATCCACTAGCGCTTCGTCGATGAGATACGCCTTCGAGAGCGCGGTGATGATAGTGGCGCTCTCGGAGAGGACCAGGGCGATGGTGGAGATCCACGCGAGGGGGCCGTTGACGAATTGGAGGACAAAGGATTGCGGGATATATCTGCGCAGCTGTTAGTGGGAGTGAGAGATAGCCGGGAAGGAGATGAACGTGAATAGGAACATGGGAACCACGACACCGACACTGAGAGTGAGTAGCGGGAGGAGGCGAGAGGTGAGTGGCTTCCAGAGCTGTCGGTGTGTCGCGAAGTAGAGGATCCCCTTAAAGGGGTAGATGTAGGTGCCGGATTCGACGGCAGCTTTGGAGAGTGCCGTCACGCCGTGGACTTCGTCTTTGGCAGTTTGTTGGATGGTGTCTTTGAGGGGCATTGTTGTGGTGTTGGTTGGTTGGTGGATGTAGCGAGGAGGATGTGGTGATGGTTTTGTGGTGTTGAAAACGGAAACATATACGTCATTGGACGTCATCGTGTAACAAGAACTGGGTGCGCGCAGTCATCGGGTCGCACTCGCACCCTAACCCTTGTAGGTACCAGGGTAGGACCAAATCCAACGTCACTTCGTCGTGCCATTGTTGCGGCTTCTCTTCTCGCCCATTGGTGTACTACCTTGTAGCAGCATTCAACATCTAACTACTGAAACAAGAGCTGTTTCGATCCTGGTAAGAAGCTCCCGCTAGGAGGCAACATTCGTAGCAGGCACGTGGAACTAGACAGGAAAGTGTGTAACTGCGCTAATGTCTAAAAAACAAAATAAAAATGGCCCTCTATAATAAAAAAAAACTAGTCTAGAGTAGAGCATCCAGTGCCACCCGAATACAACACCGCTAACCATACACCCGTCTACGCAACCTGCCCCTTTACAAACTCCGCTGCCGCCTCCGCATCCCTCCCATACTGCAAATGCGGCGCTGCAATAATCGGGCTCCCATCGCAGATTAAATCCCCGTTATTACAGAAAGTTTTCTCGCGCCCATTTAGCTTTCCCGGAAATGCCAGCCCATTCTCGGGATCCCCGAAGACCACAATCCCCGCCACAGACGCTTGCTCATCCGCTGTCAGCTGCGCCGCTGCTTTATGCACTACCTGTGCTCCTTGGCTATCCAGCATTAGCGACACGAAACAGAAGTTATAGATATGGATTACCTGTAACCAGACAGCACAATCTTTGTGTTGGCACAGTTTTTGAGTGCAGTCCCAACAGCGTCTGCCATAAACTCGGCACCGCTGTCACTTCCTCCCGCTAAAAACCCGGCAACCTAGCAAAAGAGTCAGCACCTCGGTATCACAGTAGCAACCATACTTACATCGGCGGGGTAATCGTTAACCCCCTGCACTGCGATCTTTCCCACTGAACTCTTGAGGGCATCAAAAAACGGCGGTCCGGCGATGATGCCGACGTTCCCTATGCTTGTTAGCAGCGCAGGGAGGGGATGGGGGGAGGGAGGGGATAACCTGGTTCGGTCGTGCCCCGCGCATGAATTACTGTTACTGGAGCGCAAACCCCGTCTTCGATGTCGTTGCGTGTTGTTCCTCCTAGGCCTGCTCCCCTTAATAAAGAGTTGAGTTGGGGGACTGGAGCGGCGAGGACGGTGGCTGGGAGGAGAAGAAGAAATTTCATATTGACCAGTCGAGTAGTTGGAATATAAAGAGTGGAATGTAAATGATGCAGCTAGGCAAGCGGGATTCAAGAAGAGACAATGTTGAGCTAGTTCGTTGATGATTTGATGAACTGAAGGGGAGAGGAGAGAGAAAGGATTGATTTATATTCACGATATCCATAGCCGGTAACGACACCAAGCCGAGCGTTCATTCTTGGTTTGTTTGAGGGGTACATGTTCCTATGGTGCCGCCGAACATGTTCCTGGATGAGGATATCGACATTGACCCTGCTGTACCCCTGCGTAAGAGTTATACTCGTGGTACCGAGGAATGGTCAGTAATTGAGACTTTCCTTAGATAGTATGAAACATTACGGATTATCTATCGTCATCACACTTCAGAGCATACACTAACGAACACGATACTTCTGACGAAACGGTGGCACAGAGTCCTGTATAGTAGGTAAGAACAGGGGTTCTGTCACAGTTACATCTAAGGCGTCCGAGCCCGAAGATCCTTTGTTATATCGCAGGTGATGGTAATATCTCAAGCCATCGACAACCTCTCGACAAGCCGAGATTTTATAGTAGTCTCTCGAGCTATCTAGACCCATTTGATAATATGTAGCGGATTGTGCGGTAGGAAATTATAAATTCCGCACCACAGACCCTCAAAGCCGAAATAAAAGATCTCAAGCTGCATGGTAAGTAAATAAATGCGTTACATTGGTGACGCTGTCCGAAGCATCGTACTTGGCTACAGTATCTGGGTGGCCGCATCTTTTGGTACTAAAGAGTAGGTATGTATGTTGTAAGCGCACGGCGGTTTGAAATTTTACAAGGGTTGAGGCGGAGACCTTACATAGCCATCTTATCTATTTAAAGTTGTGACAGTTCGGGAGTCTATGCTAGCCTGTTCGGTACCAAATGTCGTGTTGGCGATGGGACGAGAAGGTCCAGGGATATCCTGTCCCTTGGCATGTAGACATTGTCGGTCAACTTGGATGATAGTTTGAAACCTGCATCTAGTCCTGCAGTAGATGGGAAAGTGCGTTCCAGAAGAGCACCACTGTGTTCATGGCAAGGTGAAGATGCTGCATCCCCAGGTGCTCCATTAACTGTCACTCATATGCATGTGGAGTTTTGTGTTACGAATCTAAAGCGGACAAAGTCTATTCTATTATCTACATCGGCAAAAGTGCAAATCGACGCGCTACACGCACACGCGCACACGCGCAGCTCATAGCAAGATTCCCATGAACCCCAGCGCTACGCGCAGTCTATAGTCATCTATAGTTGATTCATAGAGATGTGCGTGTGGGCCTATGGAACTATATACGGCTGGCGGCCGGAGATGGACCTATACCTGTCTTTACTGCCTGCAGTCTTCACTGCCATACCGGTACTGTACACAGTATCGCTGAGTCCGCTTGAGAGCCCTCTGGCGCTTGAGAGCCTGCTTGAGAGCCTGCTTGAGAGCCATGCTTGAGAGCCATGCTTGGGAGAGCCGTGCGTCGGGAGGAGTAGAGGTTTCACGGGAAGCTTTGGGCCGATGGAAAACTCTAAGTTTGTGGAAGCTTTGGCCAATAGAAGGCTCTAAGTCTGTGAAAGCTTTGACGCTGATGTTGACGTAGCCAACCTACTTGTCTAAGCACTTCTGGTACTAGATCACCATCACCAACTCCATCGCCATCGCCATCGCCATCACCATCACCATCACCATCACCATCATCACCATCAGCCCTGAACTGAATGCACACACATACGCCCACAATCGGTGGGAAGCGGGCAGCAGATTCCGCTGGAAAATCTGAGTCCGAGATCTGCTCTCCCCAAGATCCAATTGTCTACCTTTCGTGCAGAATCTAAGGCTGCAATTGTCAACACCATGACTGTGAGTCATCGTGAGATCTTGTCCTGGTGGCTGCGCTAAAGATAAGGTTCAGACTATGATATTGACCGACGTCATGATTTCGGCTACCATACGCCGCCCGCTACCCGCCACCTGCTATATGCCGTATGCCAACGCCTCGCCCGCCAAACGCTGCCCGCCACACGCCACCTGCCTCACGCCTCCCGGTGCCTGGTCCCTGCAACTCAGCAACTGGATCCAGCATGCAGGAGCATACATGGGAGCATATAGTCAAGTGAGATTGGGAGTGTCTTGCTTCTTGAGAGTGTTGTTGGGAGCATAGAGCCAAGTAGACCAGGAGTGTGCCATAGAGTGCAATTGGGGGCGTACTTGAAAGCGTGCTCGGGAGTGTACTTGAGAGCATACTCGGAGGTTGTACTGGGGAACATACTCGAAGGTGTATTTGGGAGCGTCTTGAGAGCTTCCTTGGGAGCGTACAGTTAAGTAGGCTTGGAGTGTGCAATCGAGTGCAATTAGGAGTGTACTTCAGAGCGTACTTGGGAGCGTGCAATGAAGTGCATTGGGCGCCTTGGTTTCAAGTTTGTTGAATGCAGCATGATGTATAGTATCAAGCGCACATAATCGCATGCGTATTATAGTAATCTAGTCAACGCGCAGGTCCATAGGACCGCATAGTGCTACGCGTCAAATATGCTACGGATTACTGTCCCAGAAACAGCTTCTCTATGAGCTGCGCGTCGCGCATGGTCATTTTTCCTGGAGATTAAAAATCATTTGCATAAGTTGAGGTTCTCACACATGAAATGCCATACTATCTTGTAAATAGGAAAAATATAAGTGAATGTACCACGAAATCCCGTAACTCACGGTAATAAACCCATAATGTGCGGTGCCACGCCAGTATTATCAATATCATATCGTAGTACAGCACTAACGGCCATAACAAATCTGCGTTACTGTAATGCCAAAGCTTTTCCCAACTAGCATCTTGAGTGCTTTCATGAGAGCATATAGTAATGCAGGCTGGGAGTGTCATCAAGTGCAATTTGGAGTATACTTGAAAGCATGCCCAGAAGTATACTTCAGAACTTACTAGGAGGTCTACTGGAAACGTACTCAGTGTGTACTTTGGGGCATCTTGACAGCTTACTAGTAAGCAAATAGTCAAGGAGGCTGGGAGAATATCATCGAGTGTAGTTGGGAGTATACTTGATAGCATGCTTGGGAGTGTGCTTGAGAGCATCTTGAGAGCGTGATTGGAAGTTCGCTTGAGAGCATCTTGAGTGAGTCTGGAGAGCATCTTGAAAGCGTCATCAGAACATCTTAAAAGTGTCTTCAAAGCATCTTGAGAGTGTTTTGAGAGCATCTTGAGAGCATTTTAAGAGCTTACTTTGAAGCGTACAATGCAACAGGTTGGAAGTGTGCCATCCAGTGTAATTGGCAGTCACCTTGAGAACGTGCTTGGGAGGGTACTTGAGAATATGCTGGAGAGTATACTGGGAGCTCACATTCTATATACTAGGGAACATCATGAGAGCTTACTTGGAAGCATGCAATGAAGTCCATTTGGCAGTTTGTTGAATGCATGATGACGTATAGTATTAAGCACATATAATGACATTCATATTTTAGTAACCAAGTTAATGTGCAGGTCCATAGGATCTCACATTGCCACAAGTCAAATATGCTATGGATTGCTGTCCCAAAATTGGCAGCTCAATGAGTGAGGCATTGAGTAAGGTCATTTTTCGTGATTGTGGCAAGGCCAAGCATGTATTGCATGGCTGTGCAAGCAATGTGTAAGGTGTGGTACCAAAAATGTCAAAATCCACCATTTCCCTCCAAATGAAGTTCAAGAGTTTTGTTCTGATCACAAAGTATTCTACGCATAAACTGTACATAACTATATATACTTTCACCTCCCTGTCTCCAAATTACAATATCTCCAATTTCATTGTTCTGTTGTGCAAAATAATCCATTTTTAGCATTGTTGTCAGCCAAATCTTAAGCAACACAACCAATATTGGAGATATTATACATTGGAGACAGGGAGGTGAAAGTATGGATAGTAATGCACATTTCATGTATAGAACACTTTGTAATCAGACTAAAACTTGTGGGCTTAATTTGGAGGGAATGTTGCATATATGGTTTATCTCCTGTCGTATGGCTTCAGTTGGGCTGATGAATAATCTCTCTAAGATGATGGTCATTCCATACTCAGCTGGAGATGCAACTCAGCTGGAGATGCCAGCTGAGTGCGCATGCATGTGTACAAGACATACAAAGACATACTCCGACTACCGCATATATAAGTCCATGAATGTACCTGTACTTTAGAATATACAAGCTTCCGGCAATCAGTATTTCAACAGGTTATGAGCCCGGTTATCGCTACTATCTAAAATCTTCACGATCTCCTGTAGGTGGACGACTATGGTCATGTTAAGGTGCGGCTCTGTCACATTAGGTGCGGCTCTGTGGCATTAGTGCGGCTCTGTGGCATTAGTGCGGCTCTGCGGGAGACTCGCGTATTAGTTAGTTCTAGCGAGATGTCAGCTCGATCATCAATAACATTCACTTCTATACGTACGG
>Ga0307515_10006140_pt1 | contig 24152 bp, 2 predicted proteins | sample 17_EM_MG_FD_194513 | JGI IMG/M metagenome (GOLD analysis project Ga0307515, IMG submission 194513) | Populus trichocarpa ectomycorrhiza microbial communities from riparian zone in the Pacific Northwest, United States - 17_EM | ecosystem: Host-associated > Plants > Roots > Unclassified | place... | reverse complement strand
ATAATAAAAAGAATACTTAAAGAACCTAAACCTAAATCTAATACTAACTTTGTACCTAATACTAAACCTAAACCTAAATAAGAAACTATATAAGAGACTATAGACGATTTAAGAGAGCTCGACACTCTAGATATCCGCATAATTAGAGCTACTTCGCTAGCTTAGCTTGCTAAGAAGCCTAAATATATAATTTTCACTATTACGATAGCTAATATTAAGAAAGCCTTAGCACTAAAGAAGCATACTAACCCTATTACGAAGGTACCAGCAGAGTACTATTACCGCTTAGACGCATTCTTATAAAAGGAAGCCAATAAGCTACTAAAATACCAACTATACAACCATAAGATTATACTTAAAGAAGGAAAGCAGCCTAGATTTAGACTTTTATACGAAATATCCTAAAACAAACTCTAAGTGCTATAAAAGTATCTAGACGAGAACCTAAGTAAAGGATTTATTAGAGTAAGCTCTTTACCTATAGCCGTATTAGTAATCTTCGTTAAGAAACCTAGTAATAGTCTGCGCTTCTGCGTAGATTACTAAGCCCTTAACGCCGTTACTATTAAGAACTAATATCCGATCCCGTTAATATAAGAGACGCTAAACCGACTAAGTAAGGCTCGCTACTATACGAAGCTTAATATTATCTCTACATTTAACCGCCTCCGTATAGTAAAGGGAGATAAATAGCTTACCGTATTTTATACTTGGTATAGATTATTTAAATACTTAGTAATGCTATTCGGCCTCGCAAATGCTTTAAGCTTATTTTAACATTACGTAAATAATACCCTGCGCCCCTACCTAGATATCTTCTATACTGCTTATATTAACGACATCTTAATATATAGTAATAACCTAACCGAATATTAGAAATATGTTAACTTTGTTCTATAAGCCCTATATAGAGCTAGTCTATAATTGGATATAGATAAATGCGAGTTTTATAAGATAGAAGTCCTATACCTTAGGCTTCTTATTTCTATAGACGGCATATAAATAAACCTAAAGAAAATTGAAGTAATTATAAACTGGTAAGAACCTAAGAATGTTAAGGACGTAAGAGCCTTTATAAAATTTGCCAATTTCTACTAATAGTTTATTAACAACTTCTCTGCCCTAGTTTTACCCCTTATAGCTTTAACCTAAAAGGATAAAGTCTTTATCTTTAATAAGGAATATAAGAAGGCCTTTACTTATCTAAAGGTTATATTTACTACCATGCCTATACTCTAACACTTTAACCTAAACTAAATAAGTATTATAGAAGCTAACTTATCCGACTACGTTACTAGAGGCATCCTGTCTTAATATAACGAAGAGGGAGTATTATACCCTATAGTATACTACTTAAAACGATTAAGCCTAGCTAAATATAACTACGAGATCTATAATAAGGAATTGCTGGCTATTATTAGATGCTTTAAGCAATAGCGACCTAAACTAGAAGGCGCTAGATTCCTAATTAAGGTCCTTAGCGATTATAAGAACCTATAGTACTTTACAACTACAAAATAGCTAAGCCACTATTAGGCCCGCTAGTTAGAATACCTATCTCGTTTCCAATTCTTAATTACGTACCACCTAAGCGTTTAAGGCTAGAAGCTTAATGCCCTAACCTAACGCTCGCAAGACGCACTAGCACTAGAAGAGGTATGTTCTTACTAAAATTAGACCCTGCTTTACCCCGAACTATTTAACCCTCCTACTAAAGATCTTACGGTATAAGTCCTTAAAATAACTAATTAATTAATTAAATAGATTATAACTAATAAATACCTAAATAACGAGTTTATCTAAGAGACGCTTAAGCTAATTTAAGATGGCGTTAGACGCTTTAAGAAGATCTTTTTAAGTGAATATAAAGCTTGCGGAAACCGCTTATATTACTAGAACCGTTTAGTTATCCCTAATTACGATAAACTTAAGCTTAAGCTCCTTAAACACGTATATAACCTACTAGTAGCCGGCTACCTAGGCTAAGGAAAAACCCTAGAGCTACTCTAATGGGAGTACTACTGGCTAAATATATATAATATAACACGAAGGTATATCTCTAGCTATTACGTCTGCTAACGAGCTAAAGCTTTGCATAAGATATATAACGGCTTTTTAAAGCCACTACCTGTTCTAAACCGAAGATGGAAGGACGTCTTAATTAACTTTGTTGTTGACCTCCCTATAAGTAAGGGCTGTACGAATATTATAGTAGTTATAGACCGACTATTTAAGATAAGATACTTAATCGCCTGCCCTAATATGTTAATACCTGCCGTTACTTAACTATTCCTGGACTATGTATAGAAACTCTACAGACTCCCTAAAACGATTATCTCCAATAAAGGTAGCTAGTTTATTTCTATATTTTAGAAAGAACTAACTACCTAACTCCGCATTAAAGTACTATTGTTTATGGTATACTATTTAGAAACGGGTGGTTAAATAGAACGTATAAACGCTATAATGGAATAGTATATTCGGATATACACGTCGTACTTATAAGATAACTGGATTAACTAGCTTATATTTACCGAGTTTACCGCAAATAATTCCGTTTCGGAAACTATAAAGGTCTCCCTGTTCCTGGCTAACTACGGCTAGTATCTATAAATAGGTTTTAAACCCTTTAGTAATGTTCCTTGCCCTACTTATTACGCCTTATAAGTTATGGAAGTAAATAAATTTATAAAGAAAATAGAGAAACTATAATAGTTCCTTGCTAACGAAATAATATAGGCTTAATCTATCTATAAAGCCGTAGCTAATAAGAAACAAACCCTAGCACCAGCCTACTAAATTAGTAACTTTGTTTAGCTAGATATAAGAAATCTAAATATAAAACGACCTACTAAGAAGCTTAATTAAAAGAACGCTGGCCCTTATAAGGTTAAGAAGGTTGTCTCCTTCTACGCCTACTAACTAAAGCTCCCTAATACGGTTAAAATCTACCCCGTATTCTATACGTTAGTCCTTCGCCCTACTACTCCCGCATTAGATGCCCTACCCGGATAGATATAAGACCCTCCCCCACTAGTTAAAGTAGATGGTAAGAACGAGTACTTTATTAAAAGAATTAATGATATTAAGTATAATAAACGGAAACGTTAATATATATATCTTATAAAATGGAGAGGCTTTACTAAGCCCTTATAGGAACCTATTAACTCTATAGGACTTATATAAGCCGCAGAAGACTTTTACAAACTCTATCTAGAACTACTATAGCCCCATCTCGCAGAAGCTTAAGTTTAAAGGAGGGGTACTATTACGGGACACCCCCGTAACACCTTATACACGTCTACCTATTTCCACCAACTTAGCAACTAGAGACTAACCATAAGACGGCAATTTACGGCAATCTAACGGTAATCTGCTATATTCTGCTATATTCCGCCAAGTTCCACTAAATTCTATTAAGTTCTGCTAGGACTACTACCTAAATCCTATTCTATTTTGTATATGTGTTGACTAAGCAACCAAGCTAACGATATATACCCTTTCTTCCCGTTTCCCTACCTTCTCTCCTTACGCAACGTCTTGACCTTATTACATAGTTTATGTATATAGCTTAATAATATCTACTTCGTTATATATTATTACCACTTATACTTACTCCGTAACACTTCCTTAGCTTACGTTCTATTTTCTATAAGTTATCCTTCCTATTTATTAGTTTAGTGTGGCGTCTAATATCCCTAGCTTTCCTTTATAGCTTTATAGGGTTCTCTATAGGGAACTTAGCTAGGTTACTACCGACTTCTTAGGTCTTTAGTGCGGGTGGCATAATATAGGTAGTCTGAGGGCGGTGTAGTATATGGATCCGTTACGGATTAAGCTGTACGTCCTTCTTAAAGGCCTGGTCTCTGCGTATAGCATTGGCCTAGTAAATGGTATTAATCTAGGGCCGTACGAGGTTTTCTATTATAATGCTGATTTCTTTTATAAAGGAAGGGGTTAGGGGTAGAGTTTTGGGCTAGATAAGCCGTCTACTCCGTACTTTAAGCTGTAAGCCTAAATAGGCTAGCTATTTTCTTTTTAAGATTATATTATAGCTTCCTAAGTCTATAATAAGAAAGGGGATGTTATACTGCCTTTATCCGTTAACGCGGAGGTAGATCCGCAAGATAGTTATAATAGGTGGCCCTATCCGTCCGTTATAACCGTAAATAGGGATTAGTTTAGGCAGTTCTTTAAAGGGTGCATTTAAAAAATCAGCTAGTTTTATAGCGTACTTTATATTAATTAAGGTAAAGGTATTTACTCCTAAGTTAGCTAAAGTAGAGGTTAAAACTTAATATCTATTACGAAATAAAGTATAAGGGATAGTGCAGCTTTTTTTATTAACTAGCCAACCCAGATTAATATATGACATATTAATCCCTTTTAACCCTAGAGAGGAGTCTTCCTCTAGGGTTTCTCTTTTTCTAGCTCTATACTATCCTCCTAAATTAATAGGACCTCGTTTATCCTTACCTTTATTAGGTAGTTCCTTATAGGGTAGCCTATTTAACCGCACGAGAAGCAAGCTTTTTAATCGCTAAGGGCCTATATACAGGGGTCGCTATATATAGGCCGGGTGTATACTAGGCCCGTAGTAGGGGTAGCTATGCAGCTAGCTGCCGGGTTAGCTATAGGAGTTGCTAATTGTGCCGGGGCACTATAGGCCGTACTTATAGTACTTATAGCCTAGTTTGCAAGATTTCTAGTTTTTAGCCGGTTAACGCGTACCTTAATTCGACGGAGGCCTTAGTTAATAGCTAGGTAATAGTCCATAAGTTTCTTTAACGTCTATGCTATAGTATAAGCTGGCAATACAGCCCGCTATAGGTCTAGGGTAAGCTTATTAAAGAGGTCTAGTAGTAGGTCTTCCTGGGGGATCTAGGCCTATCCGGCTAGGTATAGAAAGCGGGTTTAGAAGGCCGAAAAGGTCTCCGTTATTTTTATATTTAGGCTTTTATAGCTAAGGCGGGCGTTTTATACTTTAAAAGGGTCTTTATAAATAGAAGATAAGTGTTTAATTATTTCTTCTTTAGAGATAAAGGGGTCTGTTAAGTCTTTTGTGTATTACGGGCGTAAATACATCTAGGTGTCTTCGCCAGTACGGCCGAAGACGTAGGCTATTCTGGCTTAGGCGTTAGGGAAGTGGTCTATATTAACTTTAAGCTTATCCCGTAATTAAAGCTTCTAATTGTTAAATATAGGGTCGGTTCCATCTATAAGTAGTAGGGGGTCCGCGACCTTTGCTAACCGCTTCGGTACTATATAGGCCTTAATAGATCCACTAAGGCGCTAAGATAGGGCCTAAAGGACTATAGTAAGTCTTTAGTTGTCTAATAATGACTTATTATTAAATATAGGGGTATCTCTGGCTTTAAGCAGCTCTCGTAATTATTTAATTTTAGTATTAGCAGCCGCAAGCTCCGCCTAGGGGGTTAAAACGTTAATTATTTCTTTGTCTGAAGTATTTAAGGGTCCTACAGCTGCTTTACCTACTGCTATAGTTCGTGGCATAGTAGTAGGGGTATTAGGTAATTCCGGGTAATTTCTTTAGGGGTTTTAGTCTGTGCGTGTCTTATAGGTCCTTTCCTTAGGGTTCTGTTCTTTTCTTTTAGGTCCTGTCCTTATAGTCCTAGTAATGTCCTTAGGGTCCTATTCTGTGTTCTTGTAGATATATTTAAGTTCCTTCTTAGGAAGAAAGAGTAGAGTGAGCTTTAGATAATGTTAGTAACTTAGTTAATCGAGATATAAGCACGGCAAAAGGGTCGCGCAAGCCTATATGATTGGATTGTCTATAAACGAGAATCTAAAGCTAAAGAAAGGAAAGGAGAAGAAGGGGAGCGCCGCTCGAAGCTATATACGATCTTCGCGTCACGTGACCACAATATGCGGCAATCTGTGGCAACTTGCCGGTACGTAGTTCTGCCAAGTTCTGCTAAGTTCTGCCAGTGCCGTAACATTTACTATACTTAGCCACTTCTTTATTATACTACATTTTAATTCTATTTAGCTTTCTTAGGTTCTATATTAGAGTTAGTACTAATAGAGCTATATATAAACCAATTATTCTAATTATAAATTTAGCCGTTACGGACTAGTATCTGCTTTACGCAGTATAGATACTAATAAGCGTTATAAATAAGCTAGTAAACAAATTAAGTAGACTGGGCCTTTATCCAATAAGTTAATATATATTCTCTATACAACTATAAATAACTTATAAGCATATCTGAGCAATTAGCCATATATAATTCTTCTATTACTTCCGCTATAACTAATATATACTAACTATTCTAACGATATAGCAAATGCCTGCTATAGGTAGAAGCGGCGCATTCTTAACAGTATATTAGACGAATTTCCCTCTTTCACTATTATTAAGACTATTAGAATTTTAAAGAGAGGTAAATATACCAGGGGATATAACATATCCTATAAGGATAAGCTAGGAAAAAATTGTAGTAAGGGCATTATGCTAAGTGGAAGCTTTATTCGCCTAGACAGATATTACTATATAGGGTGTTTATATGGTAAGTGCTTTATAAGGTATATATTTCTTATCTTAATTTAAGGCTTTAGGGTTTCTAGGAATAGGTTAAGATTAGGTATATTAGGCGGCAGAGGGAACGCTAACTAGCACGCTTATTATAGATGTTGTATAGTAGCAGAGCTAGTTTAACTTAATAAGCAGTACTTAGTACTATAGAGAGCCTTTTTATAATTATAATTTATAAGGGGCCTAATTCCGGTCCCTTCGTATCTATAAATAAACTTCAGCTATATCCGGATTAAGATAACTAAAGGAAACAAGTTTATTTATAGTAAAGGGTACCCGTTTTAGGGCACCTTATAAGAGTCTTAGGTAATAGTAGGTTATCTAAAATATAATTTTAAGGCTTAAACCGGTTACAGAACTGGTTAAACTAAATTTAACCAGATAATATATCTTAAAAGTGTTTATTTATATATTTTAGCGTGTTTTTTTAGCCTTAGCAGAAGCTAGCCTTATTTAGGTTATAGCGCTTATTCTTTTAGGGTAAGGCTGTTATAAAGGCTTATATAGAGGCTCGTGTTTATATTATAGCTAGAGCTATTTAGTTTTATTAGATAACTAGTTTATTAAAATACCTAATAACTAATCTAAATTAAGTTAATTAAACCGACAAACCGGTTACTTTTAAGATTTTAGTTAAACCAAACTAATTTAATCTAAAGAGTCCTAATTATTAATATTACTAGCATAAACCTTATCCGTCCTTATAATAAAAACCTCCTGTCGGAATATATAGACAGAAGTTACGTGGTTACGTGTCGTTAACGTGTCGTTACCTCAGTGGACTTATACTAAGAAATCGATTGCGCTGGCGCGTTAATCTCCTTCGGATATTTAATCGATTTCTTAGTCTAAGGGACTTTGGCGAGATTTGTATGGAAGCACAAGCGTTTTTTATATAGGAAAACTCACAATTTTCAACGAAATTGATTAAGGTCTCTTAAGGTAAAAATTATATCAAATTACTTAGGAGATCTAGCTCTATAGATTAGTAAGAGTTTAGGCTTTTTATACCTTTATATGGGCCTATATAGGCCTGTATATAAAAGTGCTTACGCTTTTAACAACGGGAATTTCAACTTTAACGAAATTAATCTTAGATTTAGGAGGGGATAATATAATTTAAAGGCATTTAATATATAAAGTAGCCCCCTAAAAAATTATTAACGAGTTTTAAAAGACTTTATTTTATTATACCGTAGAGGAAATCCCCTTATAAAGTTGCTAAAACTAAGATTTTTGCTTACGCTTTTAACAAAACTCGCCAAAGGCTCTTAGACATAATTTTGGTGGATATTAGTTAGCTTGCTAACGGGCTAAAGGAATATCCACTCCAATTAAATTTACGTCTGAGCTCGCTGAGGTAAGACGTGTCGTCGTCATGTCTTTGATTTTACCTCAGCGAGCTTAGACTAAGAAATCGATTGTGCGGATATAGAAATATCCGCACTATCCGCTAAGCTAATTTAGGACGGCAATCGTTTTCTTAGTCTAAGGTACTTTGGTGAGCTTTATAGAAAACCTAAACACGGTTTATATAAGAAGACCTTATTAACTTTAACAAAATTAATCTACCCTCCTATAATACCTATTAATATAAAAATTATACCAAATTATAGAGAAAAGCCTACTCTATAAGTTATGAGATCTTCAGCTTCTTATATACGCGCGATATTAAGAGGAATTCATCGCCGTAGAGGCCCCAATTCTACCTCTATATTGCCAAGCCGTGCAGTAAATACCAACGCTAAACGCTTATATCTACGCCGCCAGCCCTCTATACAGCCAGCGGATATTCTAGCAGATATTCTAGCGGATATTCCATCTACTAGTTGGACAAAGATATTAAAGGAAGAGAAGGTTAACATTATAAAGGACCTTCTATATTAATAGGGCTGGTCTTTTTATAGGCTAATCTTTAAGTACTTAGAAAGCGAGAACGGGTATAAAGGCAATAGGAAGAAAAAGAAAGTAGGGGACCTACTTATTGCTTTGCTAGAGGAAAAGGAAATATAAGAAGAGCTTATTAATAGGGCTGAAATTTATATAACGCTAGTAACCTATACTACCCGCTATATCCGGAAAGAATTTTACTAACTATAATTATAATACGGCCCCTTTAACATATAGACTCCAGATATAGAGTTTTAGGATATTAACCTTAAGAATGCGGCCTAGTTTATTTAGTAGTACAGTCCGCTGCTATTCTAGCTTATTAAGGGGATATCCGCACTAAATAGAGAGGAACGCAGTTAGAATTCGTATGGCGGACGTACAGTTATAGTTGCCTCTATATTCCTCCTAGGGTTTACCTAAAACTCTATAAATGGTTTCGCCCGTCTACTTAGTCTATATCTTTAGGCGCTTAGTATAAAGCGCTATGTACTGTCTTTCCTACATAGCCTTAGTCTAATTAATAGTTATAAAACTCTTAACGCTAAAAAGCTCGGGCTAGCTAAACGTTCTAAGGAAGGTCCTATTAATTCTAATAGCCCTTCTAACGCTAATAACCCTTAAGAAACTAATTAAGTCTCTATCTATTTATAATAATGTCTATATTATCTATAATAACTTTAACTATTACTAAAAGACTTAATATTAGGTTATCGGTGAGATTAGTAAGTTTAATTTGCATATTATAAAAAAGATTTTACACGGAGTCTGTATACCTAAAGGGGGCCTTAAGTAGTCGATGCTAAATAACACCCGTTAACTTAAGCTAGATAAGGTTATTAATATAGCTAGGAATAGGTTTAATAACCTTTAGAAGTAAATATCTATAAGTTTTATTATAGACGCCATCTAATACGCGTATTCTACTGCAGTTAATAGTATATTCGACTCTAACGCGAATATTAAATATCCGCGTATACTAGTAGTTAATATTCTCCCTTATAGAAGGATAAAGTATATAACTCTAGGACCTATTCTAGATAGCGAGGCTTCTATTAATGGCAACTATCGCGTAATAGAGAATATCTTCCTAAAACAACTGTAGTATAATTGCGAAACCGCTTTTAATAATCGGCTTTTCCTAGTATATGGAGATTAAAAAACTATAAAGCTTATCTAATTATATAAAGAGGAGCGGGTTAAGGCGAAAGGTGCGTATAATAGCTATAAATAGGTGTTGCCTATTCTAGGGCTATGGTATATGCGATTAAACTTCCTATATATAATTATGCGTATATTCTATAGGGGTAAGGAAGCCGCGTAGCAGTTTTTAGCGCTTTACGCCTATATAAACCACCTAGGATGGCGTAATATTCCTAGGGAAAAGGCCCTATTTTATTATATAGAAGAGCTAATCCTCTAAAGCTTTAACGCTTATATTATTGCGTTGTTCCTACTCTATATCCGTAACAAGTGTAATATTAAGGTAGATAGTAAGGCTAAGCGATATATATAAAACCTATCTCCGCAGCAATTTCTAGAGCATATTAAGGATATCCGTATAGTAGCTTTTTTAAGAGATATATACCGCGATGCAAATTAGCGCTTAGAGCCATCTGCTAACGCACATTAGCTAGCAGCGACGTCATCCTCTATGGGTATATTAAGCTCCGCCGCTAATAACTATAATATAAAGTTCTTTAATTATATTTGGTTCCTATAGGTTATTAATACTTATAAGCTTCTAAAATACGCTATTAAATATATAGATATCGGACTACTAAAGCATATAATCCCCTGCCTTTACTTATACTTTGCTAAAAGCTTATTAAAGAACTATATATATAATATACTAATCCTATAATAACTAGTTAAAACAAGCGCTTATAATCTAGTGCTTTAATAGGCTATCCTTACCAATAGTTTAGTTAACCTCTAAGGGCGGCTAGATAGCTTCTTTAAGACAAATCGCCTTAATAAACTACTAAATCTTTAACTTAAGGAGTTGCTCTAAATGCGTGGGAATTTAACGTTTAGTATAAACAAGCTATTTAAATAGAGTGTTCTTATAATAAGTTATACTAGCGCGCTCCGCGATATTTTTAAGCGTGTATTTAGTAAACGTATAAACAGCGAACATATAACTAAGTCTCTAGCGCTAGATATCCGCTATCTTATAGATTAGATTAGGAAGGATTTAATCGTGCGATATACGCGGCGCTTAGCGGATTTTAAGGCTCCTTTACTTCTATAGCGCGGATATAAGAAACTTATAAAGGACGGCGTAAATATATTTAACGCCTTTCTATTAACTGTAGCTAGTTTACCATTTAATCCCCTTATATACAGCTTTAGTAATACTAATAAGAATATAGAGGTACTAGGGGAAGCTGCTAAATATATTTATATGGTTTATTATCCTAATATTACACCTATACCTCTACTAATATATATAATAGTTAGTATATAAGTTGCTTAATAAATGCTAAGAGTAATAATAATATATTGTTTTAATTGCGGATATACTTCTATTATGCGTTAGCGTATATAAGATATTAGGTTTAAGGCACCTACTATTCTTTAACTTAAATTAGAGCGGCTCTTATAGGGCAGCATTACTAATTTTAATATACGGATATCTTATATTAGCGGTTTACTATATAACCCTTATAAGGACGGATTTAATAAGGCTACGGATAATATGCTAGAGGACTTTTAAATACTTAGGCTTTTAGTATGTTTCTGTCTTAATATATTAATTAAGTTCTTTTTATTAATATTAACTCTAGCTAGCATATAATCTTCTTAGTGCGTAGTATATAATATAGCAGTAGGCTGTTTTATAGTATAGATATATAAATATCTATATCTTAGCTTATACGGATATCTTTATATTAGCTTACGCGGATATTATTATCTTAGCTTATACGGATATTATAATATTAATTAAGTATATCTATTAAATATAAGGTAGAGACTTAATTCCTATATATATAGTAGCAAAAAGGTATAAGCTACTATTTTATTATCGTAAACTAATAATAATAGCTAGCCCACAGCAATAGCTAATTTATATCTACCTATATTTAATATCCGGTAGCCCAGCATTGTATATAAGCGTAATAATACCACGCCTTAGGAACGCAAGCTTATCCTTTATCTTACTTAGAGAATCTTTAAACTTACTAAACTGGCAATCTATAGCTTAAACATCTTTTGCTATATTAGTTACCCGTTTATAAACTATATTAACGCGTATAGAAACAGCGATTACTAAATATACCCTAATAGATTCCGTGCTAGCGAAAGCGGTAGTAGTAATAGCAGCACCTAGCGTGCTAGCAATTAGTAAAAGAGTTAGAGGAGTAGCGGCAAAGCGGGTACCTTTACGGCCGCGCATACTACTATAAGTAGGAGTCTTAATAGGAGGGGAGGTCTTAGTAGGGGGAGGCGTAATAGCGCGGGCGGGGATAGTATAAGAACGAAGCTATGCGGATATTAGCAATATCCGTATTATTAACACGCGGATATTATACCTTCTTAATAGGCGTTTCAGCTAGACTATTAACAGAAGCTAACTTTGCATATTTTTTACGCTAAGGTGTAACTGGCTCTAAATCTAGTAAACTTTTCTATACGCGTATTAGCTAACAGAATAATAGTATACTATTAGCATATACCTTTCCGCACAACCTACCACCTATATAATATCTTAAGCACACACCCCCAAAATAAGGCCTAGAGTCCTTTTTATAAACGCGATATTTATAGCTATACTTCTTATATAAAGCATATAGTGGGTTACGTAGCTTATTAAAGCTACCCTTAATATTCTAGACGTATATTAATATCCGCTAGCGGCTTTCCTTTATATTTTCCTAAATACTAGCTTTTAAAGTATACCACTTATTCGCTAACAGCACTTAGATAGAAAGGCGCTCGTTTATATTTATGGTACTATAAAGATTATAAGGGCTATAGAGATTATAAGGGCTGCGAAGATTATAAAAGTCGGCGTTATTAAAATCTTCATCTTTACCGCTGTCTAAAGATTCGCTATTTAAAGAAACCTTATAAATATTTAGGTTACTATAAAAGGTAAATTAGTAGATAAGATATTAAAACAGTATAACTAACATATACGATTTAATGGCTATCTTAGCCTTTAGATTTATATTAGCAGCCTTTTTAGCCTATTTTCTAAGAAAAGAAGATAAATAAGCCTTATTAAGCCTCCTTTTAGAAGTATTAGGTAGTAGCAGTAAAGAAGCGGACGGCGAAGAAACTAATAGCAAAGTAGTTTACGGCAAAGATATAGGCAACAAAAAGGCAGGCAGCGAAAAGGTGCGCGGATTTTCAGCGGATTTCGCTTTATCTATATTTTTATCGTCTACTAAATCCTATAAAGAGCGCTTTAGTATATATTTTCTAAAATCACATTAGCTATAGGCACAATTTAGTATTAGAAAGCTTACTCTTTAGGAATAAAGTCTAAAGGCTTAGTAAGAGTAGCTATAGCGTGCTTAACAGCATCCTCGTTTACTTCGCGTATATTAAGTTCCTTAACTACCTAGCTACTATTATTTATATTAATATCGTTTACAGGTGTAAATAAAGGCATTATAGATAGTAGAACGCTAAGGGATAGTAGATAAAATAATAATAATAAAGTTTGCGGTGCGGTGCTATAAGGTAGAAGGTTAGTAGAGGAAGAGGTGCGGAGGTTAATTAAAGGTAAATATCTACGCTACTAATTTTATTAAATTAGCTTACTAATAAATAACTGCTACTATAATAACTTACCTTAATAATTATTAACGGTGCGGATATATAAATATCTTTATCTTACCTTATATAGATATTTTTATCTTAGCTTATACGGATATCTTTATCTTAGCTTATGCGGATATTATAATATTAATTATATCTATTAAATATAAGGTAGAAACTTAATTTCTAAATACGTACGTAGTAGCAAAGAGGTAAGAGCTACTATTTTATTACTCTAAACCCATAATAATAGTTAACCCGCAGCAATAGCTAACCAGTATCTACTTAAATTCTATATTAAGTAACCCAGCGTTGCGTATAAGTGCTATAATACCACGCCTTATAAACGTAAGCTTATCCTTTATCTTACTTAGAGAATCTTTAAGCTTACTTAACCGGCGATCTATAGCCCGAACATCTTTTGCTATCTTAGTTACCTACTTATAAACTATATTAACGCGTACGGAAACAGTAATTACTAAATACACCCTAACATTTTCCGTGCTAGCGGGAGCGGTAGTAGTATTAAAAGTAGCACTAGGCGTACTGGAAATTAGTAAAAAAGTGGGAGGAGTAGCAGCGGAATGGGTACCCCTACGGCTGCGTATATCACTATAAGTAAAAGTCTTAAGGGAAGGGGAGGTCTCCGGAGGGGGGATAGTGCGGGTATAAAGCTATACGGATATTAGCAATATCCGTATTATTAAGATGCGGATATTATACCTTCTTAGTAGGCGTTCTAGCTAGACTACTAGTAGAAGCTAATTATATATGTCTTTTACACTAAGGTGTAACCAGCTCTAGTTTTAGCGAACTATCCTATATATATATTAGCTAATAGAATAATAGTATACTATTAGCATATACCTTTTCGCACAACCTACTACTTAAGCAACATCTTAAGCATATACCTCTAAAATATAACCTAGAGTTCTGCTTATAAACGCGATATTTATAATTTTACTTAACGTATAGAGCGTATAGCGGATCGCGCAGCATACTAAAGCTACCCTTAATATTCTAGATGTAGGTATATATCCGCTAGCAAGCTTCCTTTATATTCTCCTAAGCACCAGCTTTTAGGGTGTACCATTTATTTACTAACAGCACTTAAATAGGAAGGCGCTTATTTATATTAATATCTAATATTATAGCTTAGGCCGTCTATATACTGCGGAGCTTATAAGAGCTACGGAGATTATAAGAGGATAAAAAAGGGCTTTTAAAAAAGTCGGCGTTATTAAGGTTATTCTCTTTATCATTATCTAAAATCTCTAACATTTCTGTTAGGTTACTATAAGAGGTAAATTAGTAGATAAGATACTAAAAGAGTATAGTTAACACATACAATTTAAAGGCTATCTTATACTAAATATTTTGCGCAGCAATTTTATTAGCCTACCTCTTAAGAGAAGCAGAAGCATAATAAGGATTAAACTTCTTAGAAGTAGCAGGCGACGAAGAAACAAGCGGCTTAAAGGTAGGTGGCGAAGAGGTAAGCGGTAAAGAAGTAGGCGGCAAAGAGGTAGGCAGTAAAGAGGTAAGCGGATTTTTAGCGGATTTCGTAATAACCTTATTATAGTGCTCTGCTAGATCCAATAATAAGTGCTTTAGTATATATTTCCTAAAATTATATTAGCTATAGGCATAATTTAGTATTAAAAAGCTTACTCTCTAAGCAGAAATTCTAAAGGATTAGTAAAAGAAAGAGCGTCCTTAAAAGCGTCCTTAATTATTTTATCATTAACGTCGCGCGTATTAAGTTCCTTAACTAAATAACTATCGGACGTATTTAGAGGTATAAAGGAAGGCATTATAGATAGTAGTATGCTAATAAACAGTAGATAAAACAATAATAATAAAGTTTACGGTGCGATACTATAAGGTAGAAGGTGCGGAGGTTAATTAAAGGTAAATATCCGCGCTGCAGATTTTATTAAATTAGCTTACTAACAAATAATCACTATTATAGTGACTTACCTTAGTAAATATTAACTACCTCTTATATAACACTTAAACTAAATAGCTAATATAATATAGGTTTTATAGATTTTAGGAGCTTTAGGTACGAACCTTAGTATCTCTCTAAATAAGAATCTAATAGACTATTTAAATACGCATGCGGAGATTAATACTTAATACTTAGATATTAATTAGAGCTCTGCCTAAGTCTTAGTTAAGTTAACAAATAAGTAAAACGCTAAGGAATATTAAATACTAACCTGCTAAAACTGCGTTATATCTAAAACTAAGGGCGGAGATTAAGCACTAGGCTATAGGTTCTAAGCTATGCTTAGTTTAAAAAGCGGAGATTAAATATTAGACTGCAAATTCTAAACTACACCCAATTTAGAAGGCGGGGATTAAGCATTAGTACGCGAATTCTAAACTACGCCTAGTTTAGAGGGCGGAGATTAAGCATTAGCCTATAAACCTTAAGCCTTAGAGTTTCCTAAAAGCGGAGATCTAGTATCGCAACTTAAATCCTAAGCCTTAGGATTTTCTAGGAGCGGAGGTCTAATACTATATTACAAATTCTAAATTTCTAGATTTCCTACTACCTAGGAACTGGTGCTACGCCGTAGATATTAAACTTTGGAATTTTTCGTAATTGGGGATTTAATGCTATGTTGCGAATATTAAACCTTAGGCTTGTCTAAAAGTTAAGACTTAGTAGTATACTATAAGCTCTAACACTTAGGCTACCCTAAGGATTTAAATTTAATACTACGCTATAAGCTTTAATATCCGGATTACTCTAAGGGCTAAGACCTAATACTGCGCTATAAGCTCTAATATCCGGCGTTTTAGCCGCGGCCCATTTATACTTATATTACCACTAATATTAGTAAATAAACGTCTCTACGTCTTTTTTAAGGTTATACTGCTAGCTAGTGCAGTACTAGAGGGGAGGATTAGCTAAAGAGACTAGCTTAGAGTTATATTAGCACTAGCTATATAAGTAAAGGTAGTACTTCTTACTTAAATAGAGCAGTGGTAAGTACTAGATTTACTTCTAGTTAATTCTACCCGCTAAAAGGGAGCTAACTTTATAGTTGTTAATATATTAGCCTATAAGTCTGCGCGTTAGAATAAGCTTCCTAACCGCACTAATAAGCTACTAGGCAAAGTATACGGTTGTTAAGCACTAGTATATAGTTAATCGGATAAACTATTTAAAAGCCGCTATAAGTAATAAGCCTAGGTTAATAGATAAGCTGCCGAACCACTATACTAACCCTATAGATATCCGTCTATACCTGCTGTATAAGCTAATTCCCTTCTAGTATCCTACTACTAAGTTACTATAGAGGGTGCCGTAATGCGGCAGTTTGCCGTCGCCGTTAATACTAAATTACTATAGATTGCTGCTAATAACGGACTATTACTAGTAGGATCATTAATAAGGCTACGTTAATTCGTAATAACCGCACGTGGAGATTGCTGCGGAGATTAAACACTACGCTATAAACTAGCGCCACCTATATTCGAGCCAATAATACTATTAAACCTCTGCTGTAGAGCTTAAGGGCTATACCGCGGACTAATACCTAGGTTATTCTAAGATATAAACTAAGGTAGTAGAGAATTGTAAAGATTGTGCGAAGCTATATTAAGAAGCTATTAGAAACAATAAAGGCGCTATAGGGAGTTATTAGGATGCTAAAGGTTAAGTTAAGGGTTCTATAGATATATACTAGACGATTTTTAAGCGGGTAGCCGTATATCTAGAGTATGTAGATATTAAACATCTAGCTATTAAGATAACTGCAATAGAGTGGTATATATAGTTTAGGACCAGTTCGCCTATAAGTCTTAGGTTAATATAAGCTAAGTTCTTTAAGACTTAGTTATATCCATTTATGAGCTAGATGCTAATAATAGCTATAAGGGCGGTAATACTTCGGTTTATAACGGTTAATTAAGGCTAGCACTCTTTGTAGTTAATACACTAATAGGTCCCTATTGACCTACTAATAGTAGAGGCGTCTATAACGAGCTTTTAAATATAGTAATACGTCTACTAGATTACGACGCAGCCTATAAGACGCTAGTACTAAAGTATTACGTTTCTTTCTTATAAATAAAGCGGATAAGCGCGTCTACTTTATCTCCTAGGAAGCTATAATCCCATTTAGGTAATATCCGCTTAAGGCCCTTATAAGTTAGCGGAGGTTAGATATAAAGTATGCGGATTTAATTATTAGATATAATATAACTAGAAATTGGACTCTAAACTGCATCCTAGTATATTATATTAAGCTATCCTTTAATTTACTTCTTAACACTTATAAATAGATCCTTTAAGTACTTACTCTTTATAATATTCCTAGTGTATAATATAATAATATTATACTCCTTATAAGCCTATAATAAATTATTATAATTAGAGTAATAGCGTAGACCTCTAGATAACGGACTCGTTTCCTTATACGGCTTAAGTAGAATATTGCGTAGATATCCAGTAGCTTTATTCGCAAGCTCGTATAATATATCTAGAAGTACCACCCGTTTCTCTATATTAGTCTTTACCCTCTTCTATTTTTCTATATACTTAATTAGCAGGGCTAATAATATTATATTCTTATTAAGTATTTAATCCTCCTCCTCCTAAGCAGATACCTATAAGATAATATTACTGTTAATTATAACGAATAAAGCTAGATTGCTGGCGAAATCTACTACCCTATCCTCCTATATCGCCATCCTAGTAGTAATAAAGTCACGGCCGAGTTAGGTAGACAAAAAAGCTATAGGTTTTTAAGACTTTTGCTTTAGCAGTATAATATCCGCAAAAGCGCCCTTATACTAGTCTTTAATAAGGATAATTATATATTTAGTAACACTATTGTATTAGGCAGCCCGTCTAAATCGCTGCAGTATTATATTTAGGCTTTTATTAGAATAATAACCGTATATAATAAAATAGATAATATTTAGAATATCCGCACTATAGGCTAGGGCATCTAACGTAATAAAAATGCGGGTAGGTAAGTCTTTTATATAGAAATTTTAATACTCCCTACTTTTGTTATATTTAAATAATATCGCATAATAACTTTATACTGCTATTTTAGCCTACTTTATAGTATAGCCCTTAGTTATAAGCTATAAACGGATCGTGTTTATATACCTATGGATATAATTTTTGGTATAAAAAAAGATAATCGTCTTAGGAATTAATTTAGGGCTTAAAACCTTTTATCCCTTTAGCTATATAGTACCTCCTGCTAGATTTTAGATCCGCCCGACTAATTAATAAATAAAGGTAGCGGATATTTAATTAGAAGATGTGGATATCCTACTAAGCGCTATAGGCGTTTAGCCGGATAATGCGGATATCTAGTTAAGGGTCGCGGATATATAATCCTCCTCTACTACCGCCTCCTTAAATGCCTCTTTAATAATAAAGAATAGTGCCTTATAATTATTCTTATCCCTCCTCTTAATATAGCCCCTAATAATAGATAGGTTAGACCAATTAATATTTGTTTATTTAAGATCTGTTATACTCTAGTAAAACCCCGCTAGCTTTATTACCTTTATATACATCTCCTTATTAAGTATTATAGTATATATAAACCACGGCACTATTAGACTAAGTAGTAACCAGACCTTAAAGAGCTGTGCGTAATAGGGCTGGAAGCTCTTACCCTAGTTAGTAACTAGATAACACTTATTAATTATAACTAAGAAAATATATAAGCAAAAAGTAGGCTAGGTAAGAATATGGTGGAACCGTTTACTTAATAGTAACTCTGGCAATACTAGAATATATATAAACTAACCCACCTTAATATGTTTTAGGATATCTATATACGCTTTTATTACCTCTGTATATATAAATATGGGATTTACTCCTAGGATGGCCTATATTTTTAATAGCTGCTCCTCTCTAATTACGTTTAAAGGTAATATAATAATAGCAATAGAAGCTTAAATTAGTAATAGAATCGCCTGTATTATTATGCTCTTACCCTATAATATCTTTACTACTAGGAATAAGTCCCTCCGCCCGTATATTACCCGTCTTAATACCTTAATTTAATTAGGTCGTCCGCTGTACGGATATAAAAGCTTAATAGCTCTATCTATTACGCTTAACTATTTATCCTTACTTGCCTCCCGTAAGGCTAGAAGCTTATCTTATATATCCTATAACTACCTCTTTACTAGAGACGTAAGATCCTTTTATATATAATTATCTAGCTCCTATAAGCTCCGTAAGACCTACTAGCGTTCCCGTTTAACTATAGGCTTCTAACCCTAATGTCTAGTAGTTTTCTTTAGAACTATAATAGGTTTTTTATACGGATATAACGCTTAATAGTAGTAGAGGCGCTCCGGGCCAAAGGAGGATATTTTTAAAAAAGGACCTAACTATAGCACCTACTAAGTATTATAATAGCTTTAAGTAGCAGATGTCTATATATCTATATAGTTTTATTAATATTAGTAGACTATTTAATAAGATATAATACGTGCTTAGGCTTTTAATAACGCGTTTTTTAACTTTAATGAAATTAATATTAGGACCGAGCAATAGCCGTATTATAAAATTTATACCATTTAGAAGCTCTAAGTCTTAAAAATAATATATAAACTTTTAGTAATAATAACGCGTTATATAAATAAATAAATTAAATATCCATAATCTCCGTTTTATGGATTTTACTTATACTTTTAATAAAACTCGCCAAAGCCTCTTAGACGTGATTTTGCAATTTGGAAGACGGCGTAGGTTATTCCAATGCTAGCTAAAAAATCGCGTCTAAGCTCGCTAAGGTAATCTTTAATTAGTTATCCTTATGGTGACTAATCAACCCCCTACTTAGGCACCGCGATCCTTACAATCCTCTATAAAAATGATTATACAACCTAACAAGACTACGATTACGACATTATATAATATTAGCCTTAGGTTATATGTTCCGACATTAATTAATAAATGCGTATAGATTAAGCACTTAACCTAGGGCATTCTACGATTACAATTCAAGAAGACGTTCGGCAGTCTTATAGATTAAGCAAGTTATATAACGTTTAGTAGTTAGCTACTTACTTTATTGTAAAGAGTAGTAGAAAGACAAAAAGCGTTTAGCAGCTTTTAGAGCGTTTAGCAGCTCTCTTTTTACTATTGCTACCTTTCTGTTAATCTTTAGAGTGTACGGCAGCGAACTAATCAATTCTAGTGTTAGGAACACTATTAGCTAGGCTTCTACTAATCGACGGCCCTGCTAGCCTACCATACCTCAATTAACGGCCCTGCTAGCCTACCCTACCTTATACCTTAAATAACGGCCCTACTAGCCTACTATACCTCAATCGACGGCCCTACTAGCCTGCCCTACCTTATACCTCAATCGACGGCCCTGCTAGCCTGCCCTACCTTATACCTTAAACGACGGCCCTACCAGCCTACTATACCTCAATTAACGGCCCTGCTAGCCTACCCTACCTTATACCTTAATTGACGGCCCTACTAGCCTACCCTACCTTATACCTCAATTAACGGCCCTACTAGCCTACTATACCTTAACCGACGGCCTTACCTACTCGCCTACCCTCTATTGCCAACCAACGGCCCTATTTACCTACTATTATGCCTACCTTCGTTTCTAATAAAAGAACTATTCGAATTATAAGGGACGCCATATAACTTTCCGATTCGGTATAAATTCTACAATTTCTATAAACTCAAGGCTTTATAATAGCCGATTTTGCTCTTATTACTAGAAAGACCTTATAAGAGCTAATTACGTACCTTAAAAGCCAAGGATTTCAAATTCAACTAACCGATCGACGTTACTCTCTTATAAGCGTACTCACAGAGTAAATAGAAGGTAAATAGTAAAAGGAAGCACAAGAGCAAGCTCGCCAAGCTCGCTAAGCTTAGCTCGAAGCTTAACGTCTAGAAGAAGTTCAACGACAAGAATAAGCTTATTAGGCTTAAATCAAAGCTTAACATTAAGAAGAGATTCAACAGTAAGAGTAAGCTCGTTAAGCCCTTTTCCTAGCTTAAGTTAAAGCTCGAAATTAATCTTAGTGGCCCTTAGAAACATAAAACCAAGCTTCCTTACAGTCTTAATCTTAGTAGTAAATAATAGGGAATAGGTGAAACGTTAGGAACGTACGACGTTTAATAGTATCTCTTTTTACTATCTTTTTATACTAGTAGTTTCATTTTTAAGTACCGCCAGTATATAATTACAGCACCTATTATACGGAGGAATTTTATATATATTTCTTATATTTTATAGTTTTATTTCTTACGTATTTCTTTTATATTTTATAGTCTATTAGAAGGCTATATAGTTTATTTACGGCCCGTTAAAAGGCCGTACGGTTTATTTTACGGGCCATAAGCAGGACTTACGGCCAGCTTAAAGCACCGTTTAAAAGGCAGCCTAGAAGGCACTTGGGAGGGATTTCTTATATATTTCCTTTATGTTTTACGGTTCTATTAAAGCAATTACGGAGGCTATACATAGGTGGTTTCATTTTTCAAGTACCGCCAGTGTCTAAACGAGTTCGAACAGGAATTTATGGTCGCAATTACGTAAGCTAAGCGAGCTCAGGAAACCCCTTAAATTGCACCTCTTTATATACAATTAGAAGACGATCATCATACAACCTAATAAGACTACGATTACGACATTACGTGATATTAGCCTTAGGTCATATATTCCAACACCTCCCCTTTAATAGAGAAAGGTCTATTAGATCCTTATCTTCCACTAAAATATAATATCTTAAAGGGCAAAAAGTCTATATATATTCTAAACCGGTTATAGCTACCGCTAAGAGTAAATTATAAGTTATCCTAATATAAGGAAAAGGTTAATAATATCTCTCTCCAATTCCGGAATTAAAAGTATAGTATTTATCCTATTAGTAATAACGTCCTTAAAATATGTTTAAGGGCTTAGTATATGTTTATTTGTATTATATATCTTTATCCTTTCTCTCTTTCTTATATACTCTACTACCACTTACCTTACCTTTAATGGCTTAAAGGGATTAACTAGGAGGCTATATACTAAACTCTAAGTACCGCGTTCTATAATCCTAAAGTCTATTTAAATCTTCTAGGTCTTTATCCTCTAGTTAAAAGGAGAAGTTAAGTTAGCGGTATTTATTGCTACGGAATCTGTATTATCCTACATAATATAGGTATTTTTACTAACTTCTATTTAGTCTTATTGTATTTAATAGTTGTTTTAGAATACGGTCTTTAATGCCTAATCTTCTTCTACTAGTTCTTAGCCTACTAGTTCTATAAGTTTATCTAAGTTAATTTAGGTAATTTGTTTTTAGTCCTACTTTGCTATTAATAAAGGTTTCTGTCCTCTTACTAGTCTCTCCTACTCTTCCCTTATAGTCTTTTCTTTCCTTACTTGTATCTCCTATATCTATCTTTCTTACTTAAATATAAGCCTCTCTTACTCAGCCTACCGCTGCCTCTTCTCTTTAAGCCTCTCCTACTCGAGCCTTTCCTATTTAAACCTCTCCTACTTAAGCCTCTCCTGTTTAAGCCTCTCCTACTTAAGCCTCTCCTATTTAAGCCTTTTCTGCTTAAGCCTCTTCTACTTAAGCCTCTCCTGCTTAAGCCTCTCTTATTTAAGCCTCTTCTACTTAAGCCTTTCTTACTTAAGCCTCTCTTACTTAAGCCTCTTTTGTTTAAGCCTCTCTTATTTAAGCCTCTTTTGTTTAAGCCTCTCTCGTTTAAGCCTCTCTTATTTAAGCCTCTCTTATTTAAGCCTCTCTTATTTAAGCCTCTCCTAGTTAAGTATCTCTTATTTAGCCTACTACTACCTCTCCCACTTAAGCCTCTCTTGCTTAAGCATTACCTATTTAGGGATCTGTGCTTACCTATAAGTTATACTACTATTAATATTAGTACGGTTTAGCTTTTTAAAAAAGGTAAGGTATATAGATCTTTAAATAAAGAATAACGTTATCTTATTAGATTATACCCTATTAGTATATAGCTTATCTAGAAATAGTAAAAGCTTATCTTATTTATAATTATAAATTTTTGGAATCCTATATCTCTTTAGTAACCTATTAGAATAATTAATATTAACTATAGCTCTTATTTCCTTTTCTATTATTTTTTAAGCGGTAGAAAAGAAATCTACTATTTACTCTATAAAGCCCTTAAAGGTAATAAAATTATATTACTAGCGGCCTAGTTTCCTAGCTTCCTATAGAGCTATATAGGCGATCTCCTTATTAGTAGACCACTAAATCAAACTATAGATCTGGTCGGACTTAAAGCCTAATTAGTAGGTAAGGGCGGTAAACTTATATAGGGCAGTCTTGCTTAGACTATTAGTTAGCTTCGCTAATAAATTATTTCTTACCTTTTTACGCTGCGCCAGGATCTTAAGGCAATTGTGTATAGCACCTATTTATATCTATTAGCGTCTAAAGTCTACTTAATTTATAAGACTTCCCGGCCTAAATATAAACCTAGATTTAGACTCTTAGATTATATATTAATCGGTTTACTAGTTTATATTAGAGAATATTTCCTATAAAGTATAAGATAAGGAGTCCTTACCTAATAGCAGTATTAGTTGTTTTACGCAGTTAGCCGGGCCTTATAGGTAATTAAGATCCTTAAAAAAACTAAAGAAAGAAGGGATTAAGCGGTTAGTAGAGATAGAGAGCACTTTACTCTATATAACTTCACGATCTTACTTATTAAAATTACTAAAGATCTAGCTGCACCGTAATTGGCTATATAAAGCTTTAGCATCCGCGCTATATGCTCTAAGAGTAGTAAGCTCTAATACTATTATAGTAGGTCTATCTACCTTCTATATATATAAGATTCAATTTACCGTCCGACCTGGTCCCCCTAATGGGTCCACACAGACTAATTCCTATGGGAAAAACCTCCTTACTGAGAAAAACCCCATTTTTAAGT
>Ga0307515_10006139_pt1 | contig 24152 bp, 30 predicted proteins | sample 17_EM_MG_FD_194513 | JGI IMG/M metagenome (GOLD analysis project Ga0307515, IMG submission 194513) | Populus trichocarpa ectomycorrhiza microbial communities from riparian zone in the Pacific Northwest, United States - 17_EM | ecosystem: Host-associated > Plants > Roots > Unclassified | place... | reverse complement strand
GCGTGCTCATTGAGGGGATGAAGAGTTGGAGGCGGCCATCGCATCGGGTCATTTAAAGGTTTCTTCACCCCCTAAACTATCCCGGTTCCCCTAACATCCAGGGTTGTGCGAGTCATTGACTTCGCGTTGACTCTTGACTTCCGTGACTAAGTAAGTAACTTTTGACCGCGACTTGAGTCATGACACAAGTCATTACCGTCGCGAGCGCAGAAAAGCAACGATAGGTCATTGGCAGGAGGATCCTCGAGCGCGTGGTCCCGGGGCACACGGTTCCAAGCTTTTTTGCGTTTTTTGCAGGACGGAGGCGGTCGAAAAGGCTGCAAGACCCGAGACTTTCACTCATGGGAAGTATTTGCCACGACGTTGGACGAAGAAAGTATGTGTAGAGATCCAAACGTGCAAAAAAAGGGGGAGGGGTGGTGACACGCTTGCGGTGGTGATTCAAACGAGAAGCAAACAGCTCTACGATACATGGTCACGCATAGTCTTACAGTGCACAGAAAGGCTTAGCAAGAGAGCGGAAGAGGAAATTGAGAAGTGAATTAGTTACAATGCATTGTATTTGGGGTTTGTACGTGTTTGGGAGAGGCATAGAATGGCGCAAGAAGTGGATCGGTACATGTGCTGGGTTGCAGGTGGAAGAACAGGCAGCCCAGCATGGTTTTGAGGATTAGTGCAACAAACAAGGGTGAGGCGGCCTTGGGTGGGGAGTGGGTGTATAATCACGGAAGAAACTGATCTGATACCGAATATCAGCTTAGTTTGCTTCTTGGGTTTGGTGATAAGGCGGGTGGTCACCGGTAGGTCGTCGGAGAGCGGCAACGAAGTAACAAATGGCACCCTAGAAAGTGGTGGGGTGAATGAAAGTATGCCTCTGGAAACTCAACAGCAGAAGGGCGTCTTCAATATCGATTCCACGGCCGTATTTCATGTTCCCCTTCTCGGTCTCCGCGTAAACGACGGAGTCGATTCCAAGCCTGGAGGAAAGCGTGTGCGTGGGTGAGATCTCGGAGGTGATGACGAAGGGGTGACAACCTCCCACTTTTGTCCTTCACCGTCCGAATGGACCAACGGGGGGGCGTCGGCCGTACTGCTTGGATTGGTAGTTGCCGTCCTGATCGACGGCCACTCCACCTTCCATATGTATACCCGTCCGGGTGCGTGGTGGGACCCTGGGGGAAGTACCTGGAGGCGGGAAGGTATGGAAGTTGAAGGCAGTAAACGCTATTCAAATGGCCGTGGTCCTCTTTCCCGGACGTGCCCATTTTTCGCTGCGCACGCTTCCTCGCCGTTCGCCCGAAGGTTCCTAAACCAATTGGTGGCCTTGATTACGTCCAGACCAATCTCCAAGGCGAGAGCGGTACGCTCGATGGTTGGTGTCCGATTGCAGAGCTCCCTGAAGGCATCGAAGTGATCTGGCTCAGGGAACCCTACGGAGACCCACGTTAAAACTCGTCAGTCCCGCTCGGTGCTAGGGCCGAGTTCTTTCGGACCGCACGATGCGCCCATCGGTTCCCCGCGGGTCGAGAACGTAGGAGCATTGCCACTCTACACTACTCGTGTGCCACTCCACCTTACCTTCGGCCCATGCTACTGGGGATTTCTCACTGAATCAGATTCTAGCCTATCAGACCCACCACGTGCGACGGACATCGGAGAGGCCACGCTCAGGTTTTGCATGTGAAGGGTTATCCAGAGGAAGTGATCATTAGAGATTTGTATGGCGTGGGGCGGGTCTGGAACACACAACACGGATATTGGCAAGCTGAGTTGAAGTTCAAACAACCAAGGAAATGAGGATTCATCTCAAGGCTCACGGACGTTTGAGGGATCCGTTCAAGACCCGTTCGCCGGCCTCCGCAGCGACTTGGAACTTTGATAGATGACAGCGAGCGACACAGGAAACCCAGAATTTCGTCGGACGATCCCCGGGAGTTGCGATCCAACAGTAGATTGGATGAGGAGTTCCAGGGCGGTGGTTGCGAACCGTTGTCACGAATCGCTGGTCTAAGGGCATTTGCACAAGAGGCTCGCGGTTCGCAAGGAACTGCGCAATCCTGTAGCTCCAACCGAGGCCCTTCCCGGAGGGAACGAGCGGGCGCACATGACTCAAGCACCGACTTGCAGGTTGTCGACGTGGTGGTAGAATTCACCGAGTTTATCTGATTCAGTCCATAACGTGTTTTTCTCATCCTGGTCGGATAGGCATGGTCAAAACCGCATCCAAGAGGTGAACGACACTTATGATCTTCACCACCGCCACGCCACCCAACCCAACCATTTTGTCGACGGAGCGGGACACGGAGTTGTTAATTTCACCTCAAGAGGTCCAACCTCCCTTCATACTAGTCAAGATTCTCACGAAGTCATGAACCGGTTTTCACCTTCCAGCGGGGGGTGTTTTGGAACAAAGAACATGAGGTGTCTGACGATAGCAGTTTCGGCAAATGCCAGTTCCTGCCATGTCAGACTCCAAAACCGACCCCTCAGAAGCTGATAAACCAGAAGAAACGGACTAGATACATTATACGTTCGCTACTTCCGTAGCCTACAGCATCGATGGCTCTTCCGCAATACCTCTCTTAATCTTCAACAAGATCGAAGTCTTCCAGTTGTCCAGTTTCATGACCTGGTCGTATTCTACAACGGCTGCAGTGAATGCCTCCTGATCGCCTGCCTCTAAGGCGTCGATAAGGAAACCCATGAACTTGCACTCGCGTGTCGATGAAAAAGTAGTGTCCAGGGAGGTGTAACGGGAAATGTTCCTGCGGCATCCAACGGCATCCTATACAGGAGTCAGAGGTCACGGAGAAGTGCCAAGTGTTGGGAACCGCACCCCCATTGCCAGTGCACATAGACCAGCACGCAACCAGTAATCCTTCACGCTGTACTTGGTTAGGTTGGATCCCAGCGATCCATTTGCCACTTGATCGTAGCGAGCAATGGCAGCAGGGTAGTTCTCAAGTTCGGCGTGGAGATCAGCAGCATCCTTGAAACAGGCGTTCGCCGTCCTGCGAGGGAAATCAATTGAACAATAGTGCAGCATTACTTGGACAAAAACTTACGCAGTGGCATCCTCCTGAGCATACCACTCCCCAGCTCGCTCGTAACTTTCGCATCCCTTGGCCAGGTCCTGCTTCTCTTGGATATAGATTTGGGCAATTTCCTTCTCGCGGTCGGCAGCCTGCCTGAAACGGCCAGCTTGGGTGAGGAAAGTGACGGTATGAGAAAGCGCAGCGATAGCCACTGTACACGAGTTCAATCGAGGCAAGCACCACAAGACCCGAAGAACACTCACAATCGGGATATCCACGCTTGTATGCCTTGGCAGCGTTCCACCAAGCGTTAGCAGCATCGTTTATTTCCTTGCAATTCTCTCTGCACTCTGCCTCTCGTGCGTGAGCATCGCCACCCTCCTTGAAGAGCTTGTCGATCTTGAAAGCGTTCGCAGCTTGTTGATAGAGATCTCCAGCTTCTTCCCACTTAGAGTTGTTGGATGAGAACCAGCCCCCTGAAGAGGCTGCCTTCTTGTCTGCCTTTTCCAGGAGTGACTGAGCGGCCGATTTCTGAGGAGCCATGATGGTTGAGCGTGAGGGAGCTGTGCCGGCTCCTTCGGCATCCCCCTACAGATCGGCCGCGAACCGCAGCGTACTCGTTGACCACTGTTTCCCGGAGCTGTTCACCCACTCCAAGGCGGCAATTCCTTACGGGTATAACCTGAACTCAATATTGGCCGCCTAAGTTATGGTACTTATCTGTGGATCGTGAAGGTTGAACGTAACCACTGACGCTTTTGTGGCTAAGTACGAACTACGAAATCACGGCTGGCAGTGGAAGACCTGCTGACATCTGTTCCACCGACCGGGAAAACGGCGTGGCTCCTCTGCTCATTTCAACTTTTCCACCTGTGACCATTGGATGTGCAGAGTATAGCGTAGTCTCTAGGGTTGTAGTGTCGGTAGACCCATCAATCGAACCCGCTTAGATGATCGTCCGGAGCGATTACAAAATTGGACACTTGGTTCGACCTTACTTGCCCAGTCGTCGACCGAGTCCCCGCTTGCCTCTCTACGACCACTTGCCCTCGAGCCATAACCTCCGGCGACTTTTCGCGTTTGACCTTCCCCGCAACTCTTCCAAGACCTTCAGCCCCCGCGACCTCAACAATGCCTCTGAACGTCAACGAGCTCCGTCGGTTATCCGATCTCCATCCAAAGCCTAGGGCCATCCATTTCCAGTATGGAACTGCCGGGTTCAGGACAGTGTGAGGATCTGTCCCATCTCTAAGCTTATCGATCAATGAATGCCGTTACAGTGCAAGCATTCTTGATTCGACACTTTTCCGAGTCGGCGTCCTCGCCGCGTTGAGGAGCAAGAGGCTCGATGGAAAGACCATTGGTGTTATGGTCACCGCTTCACACAATCCTGAGGCAGTATGTCTCTCACTTGTGATAGCCAATTGCTACGGGTTGCAGCTGACGGAGCCAACCGTAGGATAACGGTGTCAAGCTTGTTGATCCGCGCGGAGAGATGTTGGAAAACGCATGGGAGAGTCACGCAACAACCCTCGCCAACGCTCCCAATACTTCTGCATTCATCGAGGCGGTTGAAAACTTTGTTAAAGTCGCCAAAATCGATCTCAACAAACCTTCTAGGGTCGTATACGCCCGCGACACCCGACCATCTGGCGCTTCGCTCGTTCATGCATTGGAGGATGGCTTCAAAGCTATCGGTGCCGAAACCAGAGACGCTGGGGTTACCACCACCCCTATTCTCCATTATCTTGTTAGAGCAATCAATACCAAGGGAACCAAGGACGAGTACGGCCCAGACTCTGAGGAAGGTTACGTGACCAAACTCACAACCGCGTTTAAGAAACTTGTCGTAGGTCGATCTACATGTTCGGGGATGACACGCCGCTCAACACCTTACAGGCCGGAAAAGCTGCTTTACCGCCCCTTGTTGTGGATTGCGCCAATGGCGTTGGCGCGTTGGCATTGCAGAAATTTATACCCGCCCTTGGTACTAGCCTTACCCTCCTCCCCGTGAATGATGCCATTTCCACACCTGGTGCCTTGAACAACGCCTGTGGTGCAGATTATGTCAAGACCCAACAGAAGTCGCCGCCCTCCCTCGAATCGCACCTTCGTCCCGGACAGAGGGCATGCAGTTTCGACGGCGACGCGGATCGATTGATGTACTTCTACCTGGACGAAAGAGGGCGATTCCGGATGCTGGATGGAGATAAGATTGCCTCCCTGGTTGCGGCTTTTATCGTGGAACTCGTCAAGTCCGCCGGTCTCGAGGAAAAGATCAAGGTTGGCGTGGTCCAGACTGCCTACGCCAATGGTGCTTCAACGAAGTACCTGTCCGAGGTAAATGCGTCATCCCCGACTGAAGACTTTTCTGACTCTATGTTAGCGTTTGCCGGTGAAATGCGTTCCAACCGGAGTCAAACACCTTCATCACGCCGCAGAACACTACGATGTTGGCGTTTACTTTGAAGCGAATGGACACGGAACTGTGTTGTTCTCCCCAGAGACACAACAAGTTATGCGCGATCACCAGCCAGCAATCCCTGCGCAGCTTACCGCTCTCACCCACCTGTTGAATCTGAACGACCTGATCAACCAGACCGTCGGTGACGCCACCTCGGACATGTTGCTCGTCGAGGTTGTTCTTGCCCACAAGTCGTACAGCGGCGTGGAGTGGGATTCACTGTACGTCGACCTGCCCAACCGACTGGTCAAGGTCAAGGTCGCGAACCGGAATGTTTTCAAGACCGAGGATGCGGAACGAAGGCTGACCAGCCCTCCCACGTTGCAGGCCAAGATCGACGATTTAGTGCGGAAATATGAAGATGGTCGGTCTTTTGTCCGACCCAGTGGCACGGAGGACGTCGTCAGAGTGTATGCAGAGGCTCGTGCCAAGTCGCAGGCTGATGGTAAGCAAGACCCGCCACCCTCTTGCTGTAATGACTCTGACTCGTACGTTCAGACCTAGCGTTCCGAGTTGCTGGCTTGGTTTATGACGAGGTCGGTGGAGACCCGACTCAGCGTCCCCGAGAGTTTTTGTAGTCAGGTAAATCACAGCGATGTATGTACGTTAGTTCGAAATTGGGTCGGACCAGACAATCTGGAGGCACAGTCATGACGGGCCGTAACTAAAAGGCGGGAAACCCATGGCAGCTGAAATGTGTCCGTTCTGGTCCGTCACATACAATGGCGCGGGAAGCGGAATTGCCAACTCCGAGGGATGGTCCGAGTCCGGGAAGCGAAAGGGGGTTTCTTCCCGCAATGAGCACACAGCAAGACGTAAAACGGCTGCACGGTTCCGAACACTCTTGCGAGTAAACCACCAGCTATGTGTCGGTTCGTAATCTACAAAGGAACTGCTCCAGTTCAGCTCTCGCATGTCAGTTTCGACCTACTTCTCATCATGATTCACGCTCAACAACTTGTCCACTTCCGCTCATTGTAGCTACTGACTAGGCCATGTCACTCAATCGTCAATCAAGCATTCGGTCCCCGCTTGCGCCTTGACCCAAGGCGGCCCATCAACGGAGACGGTTTCGGTGTTGGGTGGTACGACTCGGTCTACGACGAGGAGTTGGGAGTTCAGCCGTGCATATTCACGTCTTCAACACCTGTGAGTGATACGGTCTCGCCATCTCTTGAATCTTTGACAAGCTTTTTCGACATCTATTTGCGATTGCTCACTTAATGACGCGCTTAAGGCATGGAATAACGCAAACCTCGTTCGCTTAGCCGAGAAGATCAAATCCCCACTCGTGTTGCAAGTATTGCGACATTTCTAACTTTAACTGCCCCCGCAGCGTGCTTTGGGCGGCTGTGACTGACTTTTCATGTGGTCGTGTGCGTTCAGTGGACATGTTAGGGCGACAACTTCTGGCTCACTCTCACTGGATAACTGCCACCCCTTTGGGTTCGGGAAACTTATGGTAAGTTTCCCCTTCCCCAGCGTCAACGATTTCTAATTTATCCGGGCTACCTGCAGTGGATGCACAACGGAGAGATCGCAGGGTTTTCGAAGATCAAGCGGAAACTTCAAACGGTTCTGTCGGACGAGATTTTCAATAGCGTTAAGGGAAACACCGGTGAGTGTTATTCCAAGGAGGAAGGGTTCCTCCTCCCCTCCTCCCTCCTCTAATGCCGCTTCATTAGATTCAGAATGGGCCTTTGCCTTGTTTCTCTCAAAGGTGGGTCTGCTGTCCCGTTATTGTGAGCACGACTCTGAATACATGACCATGACAGCTCCCAGATCCGAACGCCAAGTCATTCACTTTCCATATCCTAAAGGACGCAATGCTCGCAACTATTGCCGCATTCAATAAGTACCACGAAGACGCCGGAATAACAGAGGTGAAGACGTCGGTGAAGCGTTCGTGTCGGATGTATTCTGATCTCCCTTGTTCGTACTCCTTGCAGCCGAGCCTCATGAACTTCTGCATCACGGATGGAGAGAGCGTTGTCGCGACTCGATATATCTCAAGCCGTAAGGATGCGGCTGCGTCCCTGGTTCGTGTGACCGTAATCATAGGGAACCGCTACTGATTTTTGGCGGCCTCCCATAGTGGTTCTCGTCAGGCACATCGTTTAGCGAATATGCGCCGGGGGGACACTACAAAATGTTCAAAGAGGACAAACGGGAGAATATCATTATGGTGGCAAGTGAACCACTAACGTTCGAGAAAGGTGAACCAGATTGAGCGTCCTACTTCCAGCTTCCTGTTTCTAACCTCCTATCAGCTGACTGGATGGAAATCAAAACGAACAACATGATCGTCCTCACACAGAAGATGAATGTTCTACTGATACCAATCATCGACAAGTTCTACGTCCACCCATCTGACCCAGAATCTCAGAATCGGGGTACAGACTTCGCCGCTGCCAAGGGTCTCTTTAGTGAGCGATGGCAGGTCAGCACTCCAGGGACCCCTGCCCCAGACTCAGTCACCCCGCAGCCAGTCTCACCGGTCTGATGCGTGTGTATCCTCCCGTGTCTTTCACATTCTCCCCTCAAGGCACTCTTAATCATACAAAGTATTTATTCGCATACTAGCGATACCACTCGCCCATCGTATGTACCAATAGAACAACCGCGTGTGCCCGCATCAAATACACCATCCATGGTTCGCCCAACCCATCCCGTGTGATATCGGTCGCCGCTCCGTCTTGGCGACCACAAACCTCGGGATGATCGCCCATCATTCCGCTCAATCTCGTTTCTTCCGAATACAATCATCGCCAGCTGCAGGCGCTCACCGCCAGCAAACCACACGAAACCTCGCCCCGGCAATGCGATGGGGGCTACAACCAAACCAATAGCGCGACTCCTCGTCACCGGGTTGCTCTTCCACCTCATTTACATCGGAACTGTTTTCGACTGTTACTTTAAAAGTCCTGTCGTCCATGGGATGCAACCGTTCAATGCTGGATTTTCTTTGGCCAAGAGGCTTGTTTTGATCGTTGGTACGAGACTCTAGACAATCTGCTTTTTTTGGGCTGGTCGATGAGAGGGCTAATCGATATGCATATGCAAGGTTAGCTGATGGATTGAGAGCGGACTCGGTGTTTTCGTATAATGCCTTCCCTGCGTATCACAATTCTACGGACCCTATTGCGCCGTATTTAAGGTCTATTGTTCGAGAGCGGGGAGCGTTCGGGGTCTCACATACACATGTACCCACGGAAAGTAGACCCGGACACGTTGCGCTTATTGGTGCGTTTCTTTGATGCTTCGTCCACAGTCGGGCTCGGCTTAACCATTCACCGTATCACGCGTTAGGTGGAATGTACGAGGATGTATCTGCTGTCACCAAGGTAATTTATTCCTAGGTCGTCGTTCAGGACGGAACTGACGATTGCTTCAAGGGATGGAAAACGAATCCGGTGGATTTCGATTCCGTCTTCAACCAATCAAGCACAACATTCTCGTTTGGTTCGCCTGACATCCTCCCCATATTCGCCCACGGTTCCATACCCGGTAGGATCCACACATGGTCCTATGACGAGAATGACGAAGACTTCACGAAAGGTACCCATCGCCAACGCGAGCTTGGTTGAAAACGCTTGAGCACCTGAGAGCCTTTGCTAATGTTCTTGGATTCGGTTGCTTTTCAGAGGCGTCGACGCTGGATACCTGGGTCTTAGAACACTTTGAGTCCCTTCTCCAGAACGCAACCTCGGACCCTTCATTAAACCTACAACTGCGCCAAGACAAGACCGTTTTCTTCCTGCACCTTCTGGGTTTGGATGTCACTGGTCACTCACACCGACCGCATTCACGAGTGAGAACCTTCCTCTCTCCCCTGTTCCACCTTACTCGATTCTCGGGCTCACGTCATCTCTCGGTGGGTCAGGAATACATGGAAAACATCAAAGTCGTAGATGACATCGTAAAACGAACGGAACGTCTCGTTTCGCAGTTTTACGGGGACAGCGAAACAGTTTTCGTCTTCACGGCCGATCATGGGATGTCCAAGATCGGGAACCACGGTGATGGAAGTACGTTTGAAGCCCAACACATGCACACCTAAGCGCGCGCGTTTGCTCGAGTGTTTTGTAATCCAATTCCCTAGATCCCGACAACACTCGAACTCCCCTCATTGCCTGGGGTAAGGGCATCAGAGGCCCGCTCCCTGACTCCAACCCATCCTCACACGATGGGTACTCCCTCCCATGGGCTTTGAACGACTTTTACCGTCGAGACGTCGAACAGGCTGATGTAGCGGCTTTGATGACCGGGCTGATTGGCATCAATTGGCCGATTAACTCTGTCGGTGTGTTGCCGGACGTTGACCCTACCAGACCCGGATTCTTGAAGAGTGACGATGGGGGCGGGTCTGAAGCGAAGCTTGTTCTCGTGAATGCCAAGGTCGGTTGTTTTTGCTCTTCTATCGGTGTTTGCGATTCTCACCAGCGTGCCTGATCGGCCTCCAGGTTCTGCTCGAACATTTTAAACGAAAACATTGTGCGGGAAGATTTTCGAGGACCGAAGACGGGCTCGCTGATTCACCCATCCTCCAGTCCTAAAGAAACAGAACGCACTATTTTACCGTCCTTTCGGACCACTCTCTCACGAAGAAAGCCCAGGAGAGCGCGAAGTCATGAACATCGAATCGCTCATCGCAGCTGGGGAATGGTACGAAGCTCGCCAGGAATCTGCTCAACTCATTCGAATGTCCTTGGCCGGACTACGGTACCTGCAGACGTGGGTTTGATTCCCTTCTTCATCCGTTCCGCTCCGTCTCACTGAATGATTCTAGATACGACCAGTCACTTGTCCGAGTCATGGTCGTCATCGCGTATTTAGGATGGGCTGCTTATGGTGCCACCACGATTCTATTCCCTGACCACCAGCCAACCTTCGGTGCAGCGATCTCGGGCGTGGTTTTGGTCGCGCTTGGCACTTCTTGGGCCTTGTTCGCGATTCAGAAATTTCCTTCGACTTTCTATATTTACGTCGCGTTCCCTTGTTATTTCTGGAGAGAGGTTTTAGTCACGTCCTCTGGACCGTTGCTCGAGTTGTACCGCTCCGGTAAATTGCGAGGGAGTATGAAACTCTTGGTAAACGCGGTTTTCGTCATCGCAGCTTTGCAGAGTATGGTCGTACGTATTCCCGTATTTTTACACCTCGCGACCTTTGACTGAACCCAATGAGCAGGTTGGGTACACTCACCGAGGTGTCTGGAGCGTCGGGTTCCTCGCTATCGGGTTCATATGGCCAGCCTGGTGCTGGCCAAAAGAAATCTTAGAAGAACATCCCATGACGTGTTTGATGTGGATCGTGCTTTGTTTGACTACTGCCGTGTTCCCGATGTTGGACGTGAACAAGTCGGAGAGTTTGGGTCTGATGTGAGTTTTCTCTCTCTGGAGGCATACGCTCTAGGATTTACGGTCAACGGTTGTTTGTTGAATGTGATCGGCAATGCCCGGGTACTAGAATGTTGGGAGGGGTTTTTATGTTGGGAACTGGGGGTTTGGCTTCTTTGAGGCTTGGATCTGGGGGAAGGGGGAAGGGGAAGGGGCGCGTCGATCGTCCGTTTTTTGTACAGGTAAGATTCATCTTTGCCTTCCGATTTATGTCGCTGAGACCGCCCGCAGATCCTGTTGTTGGCCCTTACGGTGCTCGTCACCGCGAGTTCCGTGTACAGTTTACGGTCGAAGCGAGGGTTGCCCCTCGCGAACCAAATTTTCGGATGGGTCGCTCTTTGTGAGATTCCTGCTCCCTCCTTTCGCCACCATCGATCATTGACCATGCATTCATCTCCGTGTTGCGAACCCTTTTTACCTCTGCCTCTGACAGCGTCCGCCTCGCTGTTCCCGTTTGTGTGCCCGGTTAAACACCGGAGCCCGCACTCAAAGATCCTCTCATACTTCCTCGCGTTCTCAGCTTGCTTCGTGATACTTTCCATCAGTGTTGAAGGGTTGTTTTTCCTTTCGTATTCGGCGCTATTGGTTGTGTGGGTTGAGGTTGAGGTTGCCATACGGCCCTCCCTCTCCCGGACAGGCAGAGCCACAGAAGCAGAAAGGGGAGGAGAAGGGGGAACGGATGGAACAACACCTGGCAAGACGACGACGGCGAGGGTGGCTTGTTATCGGCCCAGGGCGGATGACCTGCGGATCGCACTGTTCTTCTTGTTTTTTGTCCAGGTCGCGTTCTTCGGGACAGGGAATGTGGCTTCGATTTCGTGAGTTGTTGGTTTTTTGGGTCTCCATGTCCGTGCGTACTTGCTGAGCCCTGTCGGATTGTTTTTTTAGATCGTTCTACTTGGATCCAGTCTATCGATTGATCCCGATATTCAGTCCATTTTCTATGGCGGCATTGTTGGTGATTCACATTCGTGTTTTCCTTCCTTCGTGCCGGTGCTGAGATTCGGGTGCCTCGCGTTTTTATAGATGTTCAAAATCGTTGCACCGTTCGTTATTCTCGCCTCGGTGTTTGCAACGTTGAACGCGAGGCTTCACTTGCCTCCGTTCTCGCTATTCCTTATCGCGCTTACCCTTACTGATGGTGAGTGGAGGATCTCTCAGCAACCCTCTCCCCTATCGTTTTGTACGGCGCTCAACTAATTTGGCTGCAGGCATGACCGTCACTTTCTTTTTCAAGGTCACCGACGAAGGATCGTGGTTGGAGATCGGTCAATCGATCAGTTTCTTCTGCATCACTTCTTTGTTGCTCGTATGGTCTGCGGGAATTTGCGCGTTGGGGGAGGGTTTGATGGCTGAAACGTTGGTGGAGTATCGAGCGACGGTTCAGAAGGAGGATTGAATGACTCGAAGGTGGTTCCAGGGGGGTTTCAAAGGGCCGTACGCTACTTAGACGGTTCTGGATCAAATGTTCCTGTAGCCGTAGAAATACCTCAAGATCGCTTGATTTTGGGAAAGCATTCATTGTACATTCGCGAAGGTAGCCAGGTGGATTGACACATAAAACGCATGTGTATGAACAGTGCTTAAAGCGGTTCCGGAACCCTTTGACCTCTCAACATTTTTTCCGTTGGCTAACCTAAAAAACAAGTGTAGATAATGTGCAGCACTAAAATCGTCATAAAAATCATCAATATTCAGCCAGTCATAGGTAGTTGGCGTTCGCAGCGTCAGCGGTATACACAGGGTTGACCTGCAGGAAGCAAGAAATGGGGTATTTAGCTGGGGGAGATGGTTTAAACTGGGGGTTCCTGAACCTCCTGAATGGTATTCTCGCGTCTGTGGTTGTTGGACATGGAACGGCCAACTTCGTCAAGTGCACTCGTGACTAATCACCGTCAGTACGTGCGAGAGATGTACAGGATAGATCGCCCACCTTTAGTCTGGTAGCGTCCTTCATGGAGCTCGAGTTGTTCAAACGTCAACCGGAGGCGCTCTTCCTGATGGCGAACCGCTTCCTCAGCATCGATGAGTTTCTGCTGTTCAAATTTGACCCGCTCCTCGTCAAGCCTGAGACGGTCCTTGATCTCGAACACGTTACGATGGAGGTCCTGTAAGAGGAGGATCTCTTCCTTATGAGCGATCCTTGCAACATCGAGTTCCTCCCCTAAGGCGACGTTCAGCACTGTGTACCTACGCGAAAGATCATGTGAAACGTACCGGCATAACCGATTTCTTCTACCGCAGTAGCATATCTTGACTTTCCGGTGTCATTTAATGCCCAAGAAACAGTTTTTAAGCTTGAGCGACTGTTTGAACGCTTCAAACTGCTCCTCTTCCTTACTAACGGTGGCCGGTCGAGGGTAGCTTCGCCCGTGTGTGGCACGGGCATTGGAGGAGCAGCTTCAGGGACACCAGGCTCTGGCATTATTATGGAAGGTTCACTCGGCGGAACGACGTCGATGGGCGGAATATCACCGTGAGGGTTAGGCATTTGGCCAGCGAATTGATCGCGTAGCTCGGAGAGGGTGCTTTCTCGAGGTCGGTAGGGCATAGGTATCGGATCAGGGGAAAAGACATCGGGGCGGGAAGCATTGAGTTCAGTGTCTGAGAACCACGGAAGTTTTCCCGGGATTGCGTCGCGGTGTTCGACGTGCACGAAAGATTCCGCAGGAACCGACGGGAGGGTTTTCTCCTGTTCGTCATCCGAAAAGTAGGACCGTTCTGTTTGCTCTGGGTAATGACTATCTTCTGCATAGCTGAGCCCGGATTGGGAGGATCGACGGCTGGCGGTCACGCTGGGAGCGCGATGTTTTCCGCTCATCCCCCGAGAACCACGAGATTGCTTGTGTGGGGCGTGCGATTTGCGAGTCTTTTGAACAAACGATGGTGGGGCGTTGTTTGCATCATGCCTGTTCCTGAACCATTTCTCAAGTTCCTAAAACCCGACTCAATCACTGCTCGGCTGTATCAGGGAACCGAACATACCTTGAGAGTAAAATCGGAAGGGGCGTAGAGAGTGCGGAACTGAGCCTCTTTGCCATGTGCGGGGCTGAGGCGAGCTAGGCGCCTGCATTTCCCTGTTGCCAACGGTTCAAGTTGAAATGAATGCGCAAAAGGCGTGAATGTTCAGGCGCTCACTTATCATACGATCTTTGAGGTGTCTTACGTGCATCAGACGTTCCCAGGACGCCTCTGTTCCCTTAGCAAGTTCTGCCTGCTCTTGGCTCAGTAGATAAGCGTATACCTGGGACGCTCTCGGGGGAAGGAGCACTGGTGGTCCAATATCAGTTGTAGGCCGTCAAACCGTCAGAATGTGCTTGCCTCTGAGCTCGTTTGGGGTGTCTGTGCATTGAAGGTACCTCCATCCAGGTCTGGTGTTCGCGTCTGGTGGTTCCAGTTGGCCTCGAACCGGGCTTGGTTGGAAATATTGAAGCGGGGTAGTCATGATTTAGCTTAGAGGCTTCCCGAAGCCTATGCGTACAGTTTCAGAATCGAGTTGAAGATGGAAACGTGTTCCGACGTTGACCTGGCCACACGGCGGGTCGAAAGAGAGGTTGTGTGTACCGGCGAGGCATAGCCGGATCGAGCCAGCTGTCGGGTCACTCGCTTTCACGAGCCGTGTCCCCCACACCCACCACAACACACAACGTTCACCCGGTTTTCTGACATACGACTGGCGCAAACGTCCTCAAAACGTTTTCTGCGTCTCGCTCGCGCACATTCCGGTGATGTCGTCGGCGTTGGCAAGATATGAGGGCTTCCTCGTAAACAATGTTTCCGTCATTTCAAGTCTCGAGTCATCACTCCGTTCCGTGACGTGGGTTTTGCCAGGAAGGTTCAAGGATGCTGAACTCGCGTCGGAAGCATGTGTGTACCCCAACCCGCGTCCCAGATTTTTGCCTGATTTTCGATTCAGTGGCTGCGTTGCTGAACACGACCAGTCTGTACCATGACACGCTGCTCAACAGGGTCATGCAGTCGGACCCCAAGTGCAAGCCCCTTATCCCATCTTCCCCTCACTCTCGGTACACCCGCGCGTGGGCCAAAAAGGACTCGAAGTACAAGTGGTTTGCAAGAACCCTCGAAGTCCTTCGTTACCTCGAGTTGTTGATAGAAATGGGTTTGCGACGGAAAACTTCCAATAGGACCCGTTGGAGAGTCGTGATTCTTATCGAATGCATCAAGTACGTCTTCAATTCTCATCTGTGTTATACTCCCGTTCGCCTCGGATCCTTATCCTTAACCCCGGATCACTAGGGCAATTTTACGTTTCGCCCTGTTGCGCATCACGAGGCGTCCTTTGGTCGGTCCCCCAGTACCTGAAAGAGACTTCGATATCGCATCTCTTCCGCCCCCTTCCAACTCTTCGTCCCCAACTTTGGCACCTTCCTCGCCTTCCCCATCCCCACCCCAGACCCCGGATCACCTCAAGAATAACCATATTCCACTACAACCCCACCATCTTCTCGTTCCGCCGCCTCCTCCTGCCACGGTTATCTCACCGGTAGACGACTTTTTGCTTCCGAAGGCTCTTTCCACTTCGTCCGTGAAGGCACCGACTGCTCTCGTCAAGCGCTTGTCCAGCCCCAGAGACTGGCTTGTCGAATCTTTGTACATCTTGCGGCCCCTCATCTATGGTAAGGTATTCCGCGATGACCTAAGGCTGAATCATTCTCATCACCTCCGAAGCCATCATGTTGTCTCGTGACCAAGATACGAACAATCCGCTGGTGACTTCGATTGCATTGGAAATGATTTCGCGAAACCTTCGTCGGAAAATATCTGCTTCTTCGTCGTTGGAGCGATCAGAGTACGCCCGAAGAGACAGGGACATTCTGTGGTATTTATTCCGCGGTGCTATTTGGCGCAGCTTCACACGGTATTGGTTCCGTCTTTATTGCCGAATATTCAAGCAATCTGATCCTCGGATTTTAGGCCCAAGTTGGATGCGGTGGCGGATGGTGTTGCTAACATACCCCTACTTGGCATAGCGAGTGCGTTTTTGAAAGACTGGATGCCTTTAATCGACGAGTATTATTATTGTGCGTTTGATCTTATCCTCCCGCGACGGATATCTGACGAGAAATTTGTACAGACACTTCTTCTTAGCTCAGACTGTTGCTTCTGTTACGGTTCCCGGCTCTGTATATGGATTTATACATTGTAATGCATCTTGGTCCAACACATGTCCCTTGTGGTCAACGGGTGTTCCCGTGCCATATTATCATATCTCCATGAGTAATATTTTCTTCCCGTCTGATCCCTTATTCACCGGTTCTTGTGTATCCGTTCCCCGGGTTGACCTTAGGTTCCACCACGGAGAGTATATAAGTGAGTTGGATTTGTCTCTCCAACCTTTCATCTTCAACCCAACTACTGCACCCACCCCATCTCTCTTGTCTAAAAATACCATGTCACAGTCCCAGACGATGCTCCCCCCGTCCGCAGGATTGTCACTGCCCACGACAGCAGTGGTAAAGAAATCATCCGCAACGACTCTTCCATGCCTGTAGAGGTTGAGAATTTTTTCGTGGAAGTACTCACTCAACCGCTCACCGCACGACGCCTTAACAGGATGTGCCTCAATACAACGTCGCCCTCGGGAAAATATGGGTGACTGACTCTTTCCCCTCTAACGACAATAACACTGAGTGAGTCCCCTCTCCTTCTCAATGTATCCGTTTGTGGGCTGACACGTAGGACGCTTTGCAGGATAGATGGAGCGACGAGGGAGATAAATGGAATATCTGCTCCGGAAAATGCTAGTTGCCTTTTTACTGACCTCGGACCCGGGCAAGAGACTTTAATGGTATGCCCCCCATTCCAAAAATTGTACGCCCCCAACCAGAACTCAAAGTGACCGTTCTCGTTTATAGCATCGCACTTCTACGGTTGACCTGAACGTCCTCTGTAAGCGTACATTCGCCCGTCTTACCGGCGGCCACGTGAAGTTGTTCTAACTGATTCTCGTTGTTCTAGTATCCGGGGAAGTCATTCTGGTCTTTCCGAATGGTACTGAGACCCACCTCAAGAATCCTGGGGATACTGTCGTCCAAAGGGGCACGAACCACGCATGGAAGAACCCAGGAACAACCTGGACGCGCTGGATGTCGTTTGTCATTGATGCGGCTCCAGCGAGAGTGAATGGACAAGAACTCACGGATGTCCTCCCCACGCCTTAGGGTACCCAAGCTAATACCCCCGTGCCCCGATACCGGTCTCGAATGCCGTACAGTAAAATTAGATTCCTGCCCCATTTCGTGGTAAAGTCGTACAAAAGCGCCGGAAGGCTCGCGGCTTTGGATCGTGATTCTGAATACACAAACTTGTATTGCCTTACGAATTTTGCCTAGGGCAGCGGGTCGAGATCGTTCCAGGGGCTCGTAAAACTTAGGTGCATTCCCCATCGCTCTCGACTTTGAAATTTGAAGGCCGGAACAGCAACTCCGCCGATCGCGAGCGCCCGCTCTGTAAAGGGCGGTAGTGAATTCAATCGCACCTACTAAGAAGCCTCGTCCTGTAAAAAGGAAAACAGTAGACCAGCGCTAGTGCAAACGGGAAGTGAGCGCCTAATTTTGGGTACCATGTCGGGTGATCCCCGAGGGAAAGGAAGGGGATGCCATGGCTCTCCTCTGGGCTCAATATGCCGATCTCGGTGAGCCCAGGACGCGTTGAAACGAAACCTCTCCTCCATGCGGTGAGCACCTCCCCGCGTGACGGTGCTGCACTGAAAGATTACATTGCCTTGGGGTCCTGATTGTAACGACACGGGTTCCCTTAGTCACCGCCCAGTGGGTGTGAACCTTGTTCGATCGGAGTTTTCGACTTACAGCCCTTCCGGGGAGTTGTAAGTACCGCCAGATTACTCGCTCTCTTATCAACAATCTGATGTCTCAAACGCCTTGACAGAATAGCGCGTGTCCGCCCAGTTACTCAACGTCAGAAATTATTTGACGACAGTCGCATCGCCCCCCGGGAAATCAAATCTATGAACACCATCCGGGGAACTGGACACGTTTGCCGTTACCACCACTCACTCCCTCACTCACCGTGCGCCTGGTCACATTCCAAAGTTGGGTGTCACCGGAGAAAACGATGATCGTCCAACTGGCCGCCTCTCACCCTAGTCCTAGTTTGGTCGCTTCAACCCGCAGCACAAACCGGCGACAACCAACGTGCAAAGATCAAGCAGCGCTTCGCGTATTTGCGCTGTTGGATGACACCAACCCTGTTTTTTTCTTCCCAAGGTGTAAATGGCAGTTCCTTGATTTGTGGTGATGGGTGCCCACCCTAGGACGGATGGTTGCCGTTATCAAGCTCTGACGTGCTAGGTGCTAGTTTCGAGGTTGGTATTCGCCTTGTGGCTGGACTCGAGCCATTTGGACCTTTCTACTTTATCACCCCGACCTCTTCCCCCTTCCTGGCCCGGGTGCTCCGGGCGGCAACGCCTGAAATGTGTACCCAGCTCCCCTTGCTAAGTTGGTGGATTATACAGCACCCACCTTACCCCCTGCCATTCCCACCGACGACTTTCATTGGCAACGGCATTTACGAAAGACCAATTATGACTCTCGACAGGCGGATTGTAGATTTGCATCTTTTTGACCCTGCATCGGTAGTGTTACATGTTGGGCACGTTAATGCGGGTGCTCAGCACACGACTTCGTTTTGCTTCAAGACGGCGATGGGCCCAGGCTGACAACGAGCTTTGGTCGGGACCTATGGGCGGCGCCGAAATGCACACCCATAGGACTGGTCTAATCAATTCTCCCGCAATGTGATCTTATTCATCGACTTCAGACCCTAGAATTCCTTGGACACGGTGATCCATTCGCTGCATCTAGTAGACACCGATAACCCCAACATGTCTAGACTGGTTTCGCGATTGGCATCGTTGCGAAACCAAACCTTCAGGACTGTATCTCTAACTTGGGGATGCCGTGTTGCAGCAGCAACATCCATTTCAGTTCGCGCGGGTCGGATCAAGGATTGGGGGTGCGCGTCTTACTACGCTTTTTCGATATTCACGAAGACAGCGTTGAAATGTACAACCTGATTTCAAAGAGGTACATGCATTGAATTTGGATATTGGTCGGAAGACCATGCGAGGACCCTTCTTATACCCACAGATTTCCCTAACAATCCCGTGGTCTAGGTTACAAATTCAAGCAAACGCCTGGGTGAGGGCATTCGCTGCGTCTGTCACGAGCTTCTTACCAATCTGCAATACCCTAGATGTGGCATCAGCATGTTGCCACCCAATCGAAATCTTAAGTATCAGATATTACAACTCCACTCACCCTTGACAGACCCGCGAACCGCATCAACCCTATCAGCTAAGAATAACCAACAGTGTATCAAAGTCCGCTTACCGTCCATCGCCAGGATGGCGTGTGGGGCGTTTGGATAAACTACCACCTCGGCCTTTTTACCGAGCTTCTTCAACTTCTCTCCATAGAAAACGCCTTCGTCTCGTAGAATGTCGCGCTCGCATACTCCAATCCAGGCGTTTGGAACTTTCTGGAAAGTCTCTTCCGGAGCGAAAATGGGTGAGCTATCCCATTGGGTTCGATCTGCCTCGTTGGGCAAGTAGAGGTTACGGAACCATAACATACGGTCAGGAACTAGACCGCAGGTCTTTACGTTCTCTGACCATGATGGGTAAACGGTCTCCGTTGAAGAGGCCGTGTTATCGGTGACTGGAACGACCAACAACTGGAAGATTAGTGGGGCTGGTGGGGTCGCTAGGGCTGCCTTGTGAGTGAGGACTGCTGCGAGGTTACCACCGCTTTATGCCGAACGTCAACTTTGGGATACCGAAGAAATTATGTATGTAATTACCTTGAAGAGCCCCCCACAGCAACTTTCTTCGCATCTACTCTTATGGTTTTCTCGTTTTCCAGCACCCATTCCAGAGATTCTACGGCATCATCGACAGCGGCGGGATACGGATCCTCCGGAGCGAGTCGGTAGTCGACGGAAACAACGACACAGTTTGTCCCTGATACACGGTATCAGATACACGGTATCAGATACACTACCATCCAGCTGGAAACCACTTACGTTTACACATGTTACTAGAGAAGGAATTCTCAGTTGAGATGTTGCCCAGGGTCCACCCGCCTGCAACAGCAATAATTTCAGCGATCCGAAAACGACGAGATCCGCTGTCACTCGCCTCCATGGAAAAATATAAACACCGGCCATCCATCCGTAGGTGGCTCACCCTCTGGGGTGAACACACGAACCTTGCATTTGCTTAGGTTGTAGTCGACAATGGACCCAATAGGGAGTGGATCGGATGTACCAATGACAGCCGGTGTGTCTCGGGTGGCTGGTGACCACGGAATCTGATCCGCCCTTGGTCTGCAGAGCAGGTTTGCTTTGTGAAATCTGACGTATTCGGCATCGAGCTTGTGCTCAAACTCTGGATCAATGGGTTGCCAGATCCTGTTTGTCTCTGCTGCCATAACAGAGTGAGAGACGACGTTCAGAAGAGAAGTATCGCAGGGAGGCACCTGAGGACGATCAAAGCTCAAGCGCGGGGAAATAGATCCGACTGAGATATTGGATGCGTCCGGTCCGGCGACTCCGTGATCGGCTGCATTAGGGAACGCGTGGCTATCTATTATCTGTTCTGCAACGTTGATTCGATCGCAAACGTACCCACATCCGCTTCCACCGGTTGACCATGCAGACCCTATCTCCCCGGTATCTCTCTGGCTCACCAGACAAGAAAGTTTTGAGCGATGCGTTCGTCGGGAAGCCGATTACTTCTTTGCGGACCCCTGCGTTTGTCCTTGACAGAGCGACCTTCGCCGCGAATTGTGCGCGGATGCACCAGAATGTGACTAGCTGGGGTGCAGACTTCAGGGCTCACATTAAGACGCACAAGGTACGCCTATAAATCAGCAGTGTTCGGCCAGATTTCTCGACATCTACTTCCCCGAAGACGGTGGAGGGTACAAAACTCCAGTTAGTTTCAGAAGGGGGCCGAACACACTCTATTATCGTCTCCACTCTAATGGAGGCATGGAAAATTGTAGACGGTGGTCTGGTATCAGATGGGGTTGTTAAAGATGTGAGCTGTTTCCTCTGTTGCTCCGCTCCAGTAAGTAGCCTGAGCAGCGACCTCCGTCCAGATTCTTTACGGGTTGCCTGTATCAGTCAACAAACTGGATGACCTTTCAGCTCTATGGGATGAGGTCGCCCCACTCGGTGCAGTCATCCGGGTTCTCGTAGACCATCCCGACCAGGTGCAACTCTTGAATGAGTACGAGAAAGTACAGCCAAACCCGAGGCGATGGTCGGTCTTTGTCAAGGTAGACGCTGGATACCAGTGGGTCAATCTCTCCAGCGTGTGGTTGACCCTTCTTCTGACACGAGAAGTCGAGCGGGATTATCACCGAAACATCGGGTGTTCCAAGAGTTGCTCGAGGTGATCCTGGTTTCTCCGGCGATCTCGATATATGGGTTCTACTGCCACGCCGGTCAATCCTACACTTCAACCTCCTTGGACGAGGCATCCCAGTTCCTCTCAGCAGAGTTGCAGGCGGTTAACGACGCAGCCGAATTGGCCACATCCGTCATTGCCCAGATGAATACCGTCCCCTCGCACAATACTCCGTTCGTGCTTTCGGTCGGATCAACACCGACTGCCCATGCTGCAACTCCAGAGACGAAAGCAAAGCTTCACTCTTCGTTGCACGGGAAACTTGAGATACACGCGGGTGCGGAATCCCTCAGTCTTGCGATGATGAATTCAAACTGACAATCAGATCGAAGGAAATTACGCAATGCTTGACCTGCAGCAGATTCACACCAGCCTGGTTGGCTCCTCGCGCGTCGCGCAGAAGGTCTTAGCTACGGTGATTTCCTATTACCCCGGTCGAGGTGCAGACGGGACCGACGAAGCACTCTGTGATGCCGGAGGAATCGCCATGAGCAAAGATACTGGGCCAATCAAGGGTTATGGCTGGGTTAATGGGGGGTCGTGGTTTCTGAAGAACATCTCGCAAGAGCATGTCATTTTGGCCCAGGAGTCGGGGAACGATTCCGGCTTGATCAAGATTGGAGACAAAGTAGAAATTATTGGGCAACACGCCTGCATGATTGCCGCAGCACACCCCTGGTATTACATAGTAAACTCCAGTGTGGTAGAGGACGCAGGCAGAGTGGTGGACGTGTGGGTCCCGTCCAAAGGGTGGTAGTGGGTGCACCGGAGGGTGATCGAGCGTGAGAAAATATTTTTGACCCGTTTCTGGTAGTCTTCGGTAGGGCGGCAGTTGTGGCAACTTTGGCACTATTCCTCTTCCACCTTTTCCGTCCCAGATGGCCATAAGCGACTACGATGGTGACGCCACTGAACTCCTCGAAACTTATGGTGCGCCCTATTCCGTCCAGTTCTCCCTCTTGAAGGGCACCGTTGAGCTGATTCGTTGTGGCCAGACTTCCTCATGAAATATATTGTCATCGGTCAGCAGCCCGCGTCTCTACCTTTCTCCCTCTCGACCAACTTCTGCACTCAGGTGAAGCCGGAGCAGGCAAATCTTGCCTCCTACACCATTTCACGCACAACACCTGTTCGTACGACCGGTCACACACCTAACGCTTTGTTGTTCACATAATCTCAGTCAAGGAACATGCCCAACATACCATCGGAGTGGAGTTTTCAAGCCGGACAGTGAAACTCGGGGAGAAACGTATCAAACTACAAGTACGGCCCTATCTTCACCTTCCGCAGTAGGGAGACTTACGCGTCGGCCGGGTTGTAGCTGTGGGACACTGCGGGGCAGGAGCGGTTCAGGTATGTCAAGTCTGCATGTAAACCAGGCTTACGTCCTAATCTTTTATCAATACCAGATCTGTTACTCGTAGTTATTATCGAGGCGCTGCTGGGGCAATCTTGGTGTACGACATCACAAGGTGCGCTCGCGTGATACCGGAGGCAATACGAATAGGTCAACCTTCCCGTCTAGCCGTGCCTCGTTTCTGAACCTGTCGCGATGGCTCGCTGATGCACGAGCACTTGGAAGCCCGAATCTAGTGGTCGTGTTGGTGGGGAACAAGTCCGACCGGGAGGATGACAGGGAAGTCGAGTGGGCTGAAGCTAGCAAATGGGCCGCAGAGAACGGTGTGTCCCCAAAAAACCCTATGATTTCATCGCCCCCTGTTATCCAAAACCGATCATCCTGGTACAGACGTACATTTCTTGGAAGCTTCCTCGCTATCAGGTGACAACGTTGAGGCCCCGTTTCTGCTGTGTGCTCGGTCAATCCTGCTGAGCATAGAGTCTGGCGCACTTGATCCAGAAAAGGCTGGCAGTGGAGTCAGTTACGGCGATCGGGCGCTGAGACGGGTCAATAGCTCAAGCCGCCTGAGTTTCGGGAGCTTGAGTGGTGGGCGGCGAAGGGGTACTGTCAAGATCAAATTCCCATTACCTGGCATGGGTCGATGTTGTTGAGGGGTGGACGACCGATTGGATGAGTGCTTAGTTTCTACCAGTTATCATTTGGGTGAGCCGATGTTGTTCCATTTGCCTATCAGCAGCTGACGGCCGTTTTGGATGGCAGATTATGACCTTTTAATACCTATTGACCCGACCACGCCCAGTACCCGCTACTATCGTACATAGAGAGGATGCTTGCTCGGACGACTACCATTGCATTGATTCCAATGGGGCGAGTTACATCTATTTCACATCCCGATCTTGTTCCTCTTAGCCTTGCACTGTAATCATACCCCTCACCTTGACCGACCACGGGGCGCGGCTGGGGAATTTTTTCATCTCCCTTCTGACCTTTTTGCTTCTCATCCAGATTGTCAACCTCATCATCAATACATCGTCATTTTGACGATTTTGACCGTGATGACCCCTCCAGATGGGTGATCGCGTGGGTCAAGTATTATCAGTTGATCGGTTTCCCGTAAACTCTGCTTGCAGGTCTATACTCCGTTATTCCCCTCGAGGCCTATTCGTCAAGTATACCGCCTGTTCTTGAAGGCCACTTCTACCGAGGCGATGCCCCGATTTCTCTGCTCCTCTGTAGTCTCTGTCCCTACCCGGAGCCAGCTCAGCGGTTATCGTAGAGCGAATCACGCGTTGGATCTGACCATCTTGGTGGCACCCGGATTCGTCTGACGAGCGGCCGCGGGACTTCTCCATCCGAAGGTGTGTGTTCCGGGTATTTGATTCCCTCCCCCGCGACGCGCCACCCAGGGGTGCGTACGTCCATTCGCGCCCATTTTATGGGCGGG
>Ga0307515_10006138_pt1 | contig 24154 bp, 22 predicted proteins | sample 17_EM_MG_FD_194513 | JGI IMG/M metagenome (GOLD analysis project Ga0307515, IMG submission 194513) | Populus trichocarpa ectomycorrhiza microbial communities from riparian zone in the Pacific Northwest, United States - 17_EM | ecosystem: Host-associated > Plants > Roots > Unclassified | place... | reverse complement strand
CCTCTTCCCCCCCTTTCTCCGCCTTCCCCTTCTCCTCCACAATCTTCACATCCTCACTCCACCACCACCTCTCAGGCCACCGTCCCCCCTGCCACCCCCCAACCCCACAAAGATTAACCCATACCAATGCCGCCGCCGCAAGCACCCCGGTACTCGCCATAACAACCCCCACAAACCTCCACCTCCCATCCACAACCGCTAGTACCGCCGTCGCTCCGGCGGGGGGGTGCACCGTGCGCGTCACACACATGATCAACGCCGTCAACGCTACCGCAACTGCGGGCGCTGCCCACCCGTGCACAAACCTGGCTACTGCAACACCGATCACCGATGCAAACAGCTGTGAGAGGAGAAGGTTCCGCGGCTGGGCGAGGGGCGAGAGGGGGGTGAGGAAGAGCAGTATCGCTGCTGCGCCCTGGGTTTGATTAGACGGGAAGGGAGAGAGGGGGGGAGCAGATGAACCATAGACCCGACGACATGACTCTCTAGCTTAAGAAGCTGTGTTATTCCCGCCACACTCGAGATACCGACGAACGCGCCTGCCGCGGCTAAAGTCCAGATAATCATATCTGGTAGTGGCTGTTGTGCTGGCCTCGGAGTCGGGAGGCGGAATCCAAGGAAGTGTGAGATACCGCGAGGGAGGTGATGAAGCAGCGATTGTTGGGGGAGGAAGGGCGCGAGACGAAGGATAAGTCTGTCGACATTGAAGTCTGCCCATCTCTCATCTGCGGGAACAACAGGAACGGGGGGAGGATGTGTATGTCTAGCAGTTGAAGCTATGGATGGTGGTGGAGAGAGTGTCATGATAGTATAGTATAGATAGGAAATAAAATATACTCTGATAACGGGCACACAAAAACAGGTGGCCTACGGCGAGGTCAAGTACTCTATACATTGTCCATTTCCAGGTTTTCCGCGGAGATATTCTCCTGCGGATGATGTTGGATTCAACGAATCGCTACCGTGTTTGGCGCGCTTCTTGCGTGGTGCTAAGTCACACCACCGGATCCAAGTTAGCGTCGCGTAAGCCTTCTAGAAGGAGGAAGGAAGCATGTGGTATATGGGGATATTGAATGTTTGATGGATGTGGTTGGTGGGGAAAGGTTAGCAGCGGAATCCCTTCGGCTGCGGGTGAGGCGGGCTCCTGGGGGGGTGAGTGCGGGAACTAGCGAGCTATTGCCCCCCATGGATCGCAGATCTCTTTCTTACGCACAAAATATAGCCCTCAGATCCAATATCCAAAGTTGGATATTTAGTACAGGGTACTTGTATTTTAATGTGAAAAAAAGCAAAAACAATACTATGCGCGCCCGACCTTACCCGCAACCCCCATTTTTGTGATGCCCCCCGACCGACCAGCTTCTCTCCCATTTTGTCCTGTATTTTCCTGGAACTCCGTAACAAACTCCAATATAACTCCAAAAAGATAAGACAACCAATCCCCGAACCCTCCTGACAATCCCTTGTATCAACGTGTCACCACGAACAGGGAATCAAACAAATAACCAATCCTTCCCGCCCCTCTCCAGCCATCCCCACCCCGTCTCCTTGGTCCCTTCACAATTCACCCACAACTCCTCCAAAACCTTTCCTGCATTCCGGATATTCCACTGTGGCAGGAGATCCCAAACCCTCTCCAACTGTCCCCGCGTCCACTCTTTCTCCTCCTCGGTCCTAGCCCCCGTCCCCGCAATAAACACCGGCCACACCGCGCCCTTCAAGAACATGCTCCCATCATCCAATGCGCTCAGGTGTGTTCTCAGCTCCAAGTGGTACGGTGCTAGCGTGTCGAACGTTGTGACGGTGGGAAACAACGTCTCGACTGCATAGATACGTGCAGCGCATTTATATGCATACACTAGCTCCAGGAGGCCAGGGGGGTCGCTCTCGTAGATGTCGATGCGCGTCATGATGTATAAGTCTGGAGCGAACGAGTCGATACGGGAGAGGATTTGTTGGCAGGAGTACAGGTATGTGTCTGGATCGTCTTTTGCTGCGGCGATGGGGGAGGATGGAGAGCGGCATTTGAGGAGCGTTATCGCGTGGATGATTTCGAGGAGTTCCGCAGGACAACCGAGGAAGTTGTAGGCTTCGCCGTCGCGAAGGACTGATAGGAACTCGGGAATCTCGCTATCGAACACTACTGGCTCCGATGATGTACCAAAGGCAAGCGTGCGCCCTATGATGTCGACAAGTGTGACGTGATTCATAAAGATCTTTAGCATTGCGGAGGTGCCTTCTGGTAGGGATTCCATCTCAAGGCATTCCTGAATGAGGCGTCGCGCGCCACGGAGATGGATCTTCCACGTGTCAAGGCCACTATCCAGTGTTTCAAAGAAGATGAACAGCATCACCACTGCAAGGGTGGGTTCAGTCAGGATCCCCTTGGTACCGAGCCGTTGCAGATCACGGGAGAGGTAGCTGAAGGAGAGACCCTTGTAGTGTAGATGCTTTGTAACCGGAGTGCCGCAAAGGTTAGAGTGATGGCGGGCAGCAACAGCAAGCATGCCGTTGAGGAGCGCTGGGTGCTGGGTGGCGGCGGGCAAGAGATGTCGGTACGGGTTATCGGAGACACGGTCGAACAGGACGAGATCACGGGCCACGCGGTGCTCAACTGTTGAGTGTAAGAGATGATATCTATGGGGACACGGGGTGAGTGCATACAATAGTCCATGTAGAAGCGAGCCTCGGTGTTGAGATGCCCATATGGTGAACGATGTGCCGATGGTAGGTATAGATTCAGAGTCAATTCTCCCGGTAGTGATCCCGCCCCGGTATAGCTTCGCGGAACTACAGAACTTTGCCTATGTACGGTAACTAATGCACTCGGGTTATTATTATTGCGACTGGGTATCACGATCTCCTCCACACCCTCATCCTTCACACCCTCTTCCCTCTTTACTGGTGATCTGGGGGAATTGAGAGATATAGGCGTCAACGGAGCAGTTTGCAATGCTGTCGCTGTCGAGATTGTATTGTTCCTAACTTGCTGTTTCCGCCGTGTATGGGCAGTCGTGGGCGAGGATGTAGAGCGCGAGCTGTCATCACTAGGCGCGGGAAATGTCTTCCCCATCATCTTCCCGCGCGACGCAACGCCCTTGTTCCACACCAATGGTTTCTTGTAGCCTAGACATTCGAGCTTCGTGCGTTCGCATTTCGCGCAGAGCGGGAGCTGGCGGTCGCACTTGACGCGTCGGCGCCGGCAAGTGTAGCAGTCGGCATTTGAAGTTGCAGCGGGGGCTCCGGCCGTGGGAGGGGGTGCTATTGTCGTCCTCGGAGCGGATTGCTGTTGCTGGTGCACATCCAACGGGTGTGGGGGACTGTGGGCGTGGGTGTGGGTGTGGGTGTGGGTATGGGTGTGAGTGTGTTGGTGATTGTGGTTATGGTTGTGGTTGCAGTTGTGGTGGCTGGGCTTCTGCGGCTTCGGCCGCCCAACATCTCTCTCCCTGCGCGGATGCTGGGGTGACGTGATTTGCGGCTCCCTGTTGATTCGCTGGATCTGGGATTCTAACAGATGCGATGGGAGCGGCGACGTTGCAAAGGCGTTGGACGACAGCGGCGAATGGCGCGGTTCCAGTGACATTTGCCGGCGTAGCAGGAGAGCGACTGCGGGGTATGGCTCTGGATTTGGTGGGTGTCGTGCGGTTGGTGTGCTGCGCCGGACGTGCGTGTGTGCCTGTCCTTTTACAAGTGGTTGTAGTAAAAGCCGACAGTAGCGCCCGCAGACTGCCTCGGAGCGACAAGCTTTTCCGTTTGAATCGCGATCGATAGGTAGACAGATGCGCCGATAACTTTGTTGCGACTACAACCAACTGCTTACTCTGCTATTCCAATTCGACAATAGCACTGACAGCTGCCGCGTCCGGTGGGCAAAATGCTGTTTCCGTCGATATCGCGAAACCAGAAATGAACAAGCTTTCAACTTCGTAACGTTGCTACGACAGACACCCCGCTGACGTCTTGCTCTGTAAGGGGAGTAGGACTGTGCTCCGAAAGAATAGAAACAGCCTTCTAACCGATCGGATAGCTGCTTCAATGTCGCTGTCTGTGTTTGTGTCTGGCACCAGCACTGGCAACTGGCAACTAGGACGGATGCTGCTGGCTACTAGCTGCTGGCGGCGGCGGCGGTGCTTGTGCGAGGAAAAAAAGTTTGTCTGGTGGTATGGGTGGATGATACTCCAACTCCTGGGTGTGGGAAGCAGCAGGAGCAACAGTAGGAGTTATGGATTCTCTCTCGCGGTACTCTCTTTCTACGGTGAACCGGCGGAGTGGTGGAGTCAAGCAAGTTTGCGGGGAGGTGCACGCTGTAAGTCTTCCGAAGAATGTAACGGAGCGAGAGAAAATAGCAGCGAGGACGAGGAGATGACGGTGATGATAATGACGATGAAGGCGGACTATTACTACTATAGCGTACGGTAGATGCGGCGCGGCGGTAAGGTCTCATCCACAACCTCCGGCTGATGATGATGTGCACTTCTCTTGGATTGTCTACCTGTCCCCTGTCCGTAATCTTTCGTTGCTCTTGGTTTCTTTCTTTGGCCTGCTCCCTCCTTCGCGTGGCTAGGTGTGGGAGTGCATGGAGAAGCGTGGGATCACAGACTATCGACGGCCATAATAACTCTCCCCTCCCTTCCTGCTTGCTCCTCACTACACTCATCCACCCAGACCATCGACTGATTTGCTTGAACCACCAAGCCAGCACATGGTATCTTCTCAGCGCATCGACTGATTGAGTGCTCCCGATTCACCAACCAGCGCCACTCTCATCCTAAACCAGCGACCACAGGCGCATTACCGGCCTGCTTAGATTAACACGATTGCAAGTCACGCTTGGCCATCATAACGAGATGAAGAAAAAGAAGACTCCAGCGGCAAAGTGGGTGTGTGAGTGTGCTTTTCGCTGCAGTAGGACGCACCGCTCCCATATGATACGACGAAACAATGACCTGCCAGCAACTCGAAGAACTGTGCTGCTCGTCTCCACACTTACCTGGGTCTGCGTCAAACACCACAAAGACCAGTCACTGCGAGACACGATGTGATCCAGTCCTTCGAGCGAGAGGGGCGGGAGAACGCACTGAGACACACCGCACTGGTGATACATCGTTGACCCGCAATCTCTCACATTTTCGATCACCCCAGCAAAAAACTTATCCTATGTACATAAGTTGTATAAGTACAACCCTGCGAATTGCCGCGGTAAACATTGGTGCCCGCCCCTGCCAAACATCAGATCCACACCTTTCTTCGCACCCCATCCAGCTCCATTCACTCCAGGCCAAGCAAAAACGCCACCGCGAGGGAATAAATAACCAAGAAAAACCCTCTGATTGGCAGAGCCTGCACGATATTGTTAAATCGGTGCCAGCTGCCGGAATCCGACTCCGGTCATTTAAAGCCACTTGAAATCTGGAAAGTGAAGTCGAGGGCAACAGTGATCGCTGGATGAAAGAATTGGATCAGTTAAAGCACTCTCTGCACTTTAGAATCGTGGCGTTTGCTATTCATATATGTAATAACTTTTAAGTTTTGGAGTGTAATGTAACGAAATAGCAGGCTGATTTTCCTGAAGCCTTGAGGGGGTGGATTGTAGTGCATGATTGTGCATGTTTGATACACACTGGGTGTACCCGTCCGCTGCAGGGTTAGCAAGAAGGTACTAGATGTCTCCCCCTCACAGCTGTCCATCTCTCCGCACTCCATTTGCGATTGCCCACAGCCTGTTCCTGGCGTGAGCAAACGTGGATATTCAAACATCAACAACAGCACACGTGGACAACGAGAAGGGACCCAGCTAATTCGATTTCCATCAGAGCATGTGAACAGAGTTTCAACACGGATACACGCCGGATTTAGGAGGATGTAACCTTATTCCCCCGTTTATAATGTGCTTCTTTTACCGAGCATTTGCACTTTCTTCGCAATATTTCGTCGCATTTCATGCTATACTAGGCTGTCTTTCGTTCCGACGTCTGCCGTCCTGGAGGGGAAAGGTGGGGAGAAGTTGTGTTTGACTGAGAATTAGATAGAATGTTCCGGTAGTTTTTTTCGTGTTTGTGTTCGATTGCAAGGCCATCAATTATCTCTTTGATGGCGGTTGAAGTGATCACGAGGCATGCTGCTAAGTTCCACCTGGTTTGGAACGGATGAATGGGGTGCTGATACCCGGTGATTGATCGCCTGCCCAGAGTTTTGTGTAGTGAAAAGAGGCGTTTCAGCCAAACCACTCGTAGATAGGGAGATTATACTTCGTCTAAAACCATTCGTTCTGCACTTCCTTTCCCACAGTATCCATGATTCAAATGACTGGCCACTGGCGCGTTTGACGGGAACAAACGTACGGGAACTAGAGTGCAGTTTTTCTCGGCTGTAGATTGCGTATAGCTTGCAATGGTGGAGTTGAGGCGAGCATTGTTGAACCGCCTAACTTACTCTGGAACGGGCGCACGAGGAAGGTGCCGGTACCCGAAAGTTACACTACTACTATCTCTAAGGTAAATACGAGCGAGTGAGCGTCCCCGTCATGGTTATCGGGTGAGATGGACATGAATTCTCAAGATCTCGTTGGGAGTAGCCCGTGCTTAAAACGATGAAAACTCATCATTTGCACAGTCCTGCTGTGCTATATCACCAAAAAACCCGCCTACGTGTAACCCAACCACCATGAATTCCACGCCTTACCTGTGTTTCTTCCTCCTCCACCTTCTCTCACTCCTGTATCTCACCCCTCTTTCAATCTTCTCACTCAAGCTAACTCCCGCAGCGTTGTGGTATGCGCATGCGCCCCCGCACCCACAACTCCCTTCTTCCCTCCTCCCCCTCCGAAAGTTGCAACAACTACGGTTACAGCACAATCTATCTACTGTCCAGCCCCCGACATAACCCGACAGTGTCCTATTGCGCAATGTCTCGCACCAACAACTACGGCCACAGTATTCACGACGCAGTATCTGCCATGCTCTGAGTATGAGATAGAGCAGGAGGAGGTGATAGTGACAGTGTGTCCAACAGTGTGTCTGGAACTGTGTCCGGATCCCATTATCACTAGTACTAGGAAGATTGGCGGTGGGGGTCCGAACCCTCCGCAGGTTATTTAAAAGTTGAGATGGCACAGGAGATTATTTGTGGATGGTCTAAGGTTCGGGTGATAATTTGGGATACGATTTAGGGCTAATTCGAATGGATAGATAGTTCTTTGCGTGGTTCTTACAGTGAATTCGGGATCGCAGATGATTGTAATGTAAGAGAGCTAGGGCTCGATATGGTGGCTGGATTATACTTCTCGAATTCGTGAATTCTGACTAAGTTGTTGTGTAGAGTAGAAAGCTGGAGGGCCAGTCGAACAAGCTCTCAAAAGCTGCCCATTTCATGGAATTTCAGATAACCGTTCAACTAACCCTCCAACCCCCTACTTGCTTACTGAACTGAGAAGCACGCTTGGTCACTAGATTGAAAATCTGTTTCCTTTTGTAATCGACCAGCTGACAATTGGGTAATATTGATGCTCGCGTTCTAGTAGATGGTGGTGACGGATGAAATTGGGCACGAGAGTGATTCTAGCACGGCGATGTACGGACGACGCAAGGGGAACTTCGAGAGAGCTGACGATTACGAAATATAAGGACACCACACCTAAGTTCAGAGGTCTAGTCATTTTACTACAGGACTAAACAATTTCAAGCATGTGCATAGCAGTAATTAAAAATAAAGAACGTGTAACTAAGCTCCCAACACCGCTGGAAAATATGGTTCCTTATGACTTTTTGCAGTACCTTATGTTTCGATTCTTCTGAAGGGACATTTACAATATGGCTTGTTGATACGCGTTCTCTCTATTGTGACAGCCAGAACCCACCTGGAAAGCGTGCACCCTTGTAAGACACCAAAATCATGTTATGTAACTTATGTTATTGGCTCACATAGCATTAGAACGAGTGACGAGTGGAACCACCAGAACGCGAGACTGGATAAATTCTGGCTTATGCAGTGGTGAAAAGAAGCCAGAGTATTGATTGGGGGGCCAATTTCACACAAACGCGGGCTTGTAATTGTAATTAGTAGTACGGTAGATGAACTGACTTGACGACCAGTTGCAGCCACCAACTGCAAAGTTAAGCCGTATGTACACTTTGTGTTTCAGCCATCTCGGCCCACATGGCTACAGATAATGATGGAGTACATAGGATTCCCACCCCGCAGGTTTGGGGCATTAAAGAGTCTCGCATTGGGAATTATGGTTGGAATGTTGAGGACGCTGCAAGAACAACTCAGTTGTCGTTGCGCAACTTTGCTAGTCTCCACATGGAATCATCAGGCATATACGTTCTGCCATGTCAGTGTGGGTGCGAACAGCGAGCAGTTTGACTCCACATTCCGCCTCCAATCTGTGACGCCCACGGCGTTCGGCTACAGTAGGGGGTTTGAGTTTGTACAGGAGGAGAGCCTGCCTGCGGGAGCACTTTTATCCAATTGATCTCCACCATTTCCTTATTTCCTGTGCTTTACTCCCTACCTTCCGGCGAGCTCCCGTCCCTCCCCTCCCTCTTAGCCGGCGAGCGTCAAGTTTCAGACGAAATCTCGAGGGTGACAAGGTCCCTTAGCACCGAGAGCAGATGAAAACTGCAATAACACCCCTTTAGGCTGGTCTTCCATGACGTGTGATGTCCAAGCCTTGGCCCACGCTACAGTGCTGGTGAGGAATGGGCCTAGGTGTTGAGACACCACCAGGATGACTTGACCTCCTGGTAAGCGGCTGGGTTGTCGATTTACAACTCGGTTGGCTTACCCGTTTACTGTGTTGACCAAATTACAAAATTGACTTCTTAATCAATCATCCAGCTTACTTATATTCTAACCTCATGGCCTATGGTCAAGTAGATTACTCTCTAATCGGGCCAATCTATCCGATAAGTAGATCCGATCCAGTTGTATAGTAGAGCACTTGATAACGGGGTCACTACTTGAGGCCTCAGCCGAGAGTTTTACAACATGACCAACCAAGACTGTCAGCCCTTGGAAAAATTGTGGTGAAGTGATGGCATATGTCTATGCCTATTGCAGACCGGGGAATCGGATAGTATTCCCCAGAGTTTGGTACCATATAAATGATGATGATGATGATGATGATGTGGCAAGACGGCTGGGTGCGGCTGGATGGATACGGATGCCTTACCATAGCTATTGACACTATGTAACTACCCGTGTTCTCGTCACAGGCCTATGGTCCGAGTTGGTGGAGCGCGGGTGCTCACAGATTTACAATGAATTCATCTGATAGAATGCTCCGTTACCTAGGGAACACATAAACTCTGGTGGTGTCTTTGTTGATGACAAGCCTACTTGCTCTAGTGTGAGTGTAGTTAGGCTGCCTGATAGCCGGCTCATTCAGTAACCAAGTATAACTTACTGCTTGGTATCTGGAACCTGCGTCCCAGGTAGGTCGACCCAGCAATAGTAGGCCCGGTTGGTGAGTGAATCGAGCTGTCATATGACAGAGCCATTGGCATATCTACTTAACTACTGGGTTAGAAACGTTTGGGAGAGTGCTCGTTTGGCGTCTCAGTCCAAACAGATCTAATACCACATCGGTGCCGAGCGATCAAGAGGCAGTATATAGAAGGCCAATGAAGCTGAACAGCTGTAAGTATCCGGAAGAAACCTGGAACGCTTTCTCTGTACCACTGAGTCAAATGTCAAGGTTCGGACGAAATTCCGAATGTGACAAGTTTCCATCACCGAACGCCAAGGATGGGCGAGAATCGTAATGAAAGCTCTTCGGACGCTTATGGGTCCTCCCTGACGTATGACGTCCTAACTTCACGCTCGGTACAGTATCTGCATCGGGCATTAGTCCGGTCGTTTCTCGTTTCTCGGTATGTATATGCAGTTGTAATTATGATGGATGCCAGCGATTGTCCAAACATGAGCAGGTTTCTCTGATATCGTTAGCTCAGCTCTACCACTTTCCCGCCTGTTCAGATATCTGTACGGGCTGTGGATACAATATCAATGTGAATTCCAGCTAGTTAACGAAATTTACATCTCCGATTAGCGTGCACTCCTTTATAACGTGCGTAGCTTATATCTAGTTCCGGAGGCCAGTTATGTAGAGGCAGAAAGTGTTAACTGCTCTACATTTATGCATAGATGGCCAGGTTATTCCAGTGGCCCCCTCTAATCATGACAAAGCAGCAGAAGAGTTGATTAGGTTTCAATCCTGTGATTTCCGATGTTTACAGCACCCGAGGTTTCGAGCCTAAACCGAACGTTTAATTACCTGGTGTTTTATACACCAGGCTCTACTAACTAAGCTAGACAATCAGCTCTTGTATCTTCGATTATTTTATAGTACCTTGCTTATCAGACTGCACATTGAAAATCTACTCGACACCGTACATAGTAGCTATAAGATTCGGAGGCTACAGAGAGAAACAGCGGCAAAATTTTCCTTGATTTTGTGTATATGTAAGTATAGTACGAGTGGTAGATAGCAAGAAACAGTATCGCTTCTAGATTTCTCTTAGTACCCGCTAGCTACTTCAATACCGTATATCATATGCACATCCATGTCGAGAAGGTTACGGTGAGAAATCGTATGTTTTCTTCTTGCAAGCCAAGGAAAATAGCAGCGGAATTAGTGTAACAACAAAAGAATAATTACTGGAGGTTTTGAACTTACACTTGGCGTTAATGTACCTAGAGTTTACAGCGCTGGAGTAGCATTTAAAGCACCATACTCTGCCAGGTAAGCTATACAGAAAGCTCCTGTATATCGGATCGTTTTGCAGGATCTCGTCTATCAAACCGCACACTAAAATCGTACTGAGAAGGCTATAGATAATTTTCTGTAGATGCTCTTGGGAAAAATGGCGCAGAACCAGTAAATGCCCTGCCCCGAGGCAGGAGCATGCGCATAAGTCTCAAAAGAGAAATTATCCCAACACTCAAGCCTACAACAGCAGGTGTTAAAAGTACCTACTAAGTACCTAGCATTTAAAACACCAAGTAAGCTAAGCATTCTGCTTGTATGTTAAATCACAACGCATAGACATCCCGCACTCGTTCAGACCAATTGCAGTGATACCAATGCAGTCTAGTCACTCCCAAATTACAATTTTATTCACAAGCCCATCAGAGCCGACGTAGTAGCTAGCTAGGTGACTTCTCAGCTGAGTGGCTGGCCTCTCCAGTTTCTTCATCCCCTTCGCCCAATTCATTCATGGGAATATGAATACATTATCACCAGAGTACACTAAGCGACCGATCCCTCCAAATCAATCACATGACAGCTTAGTTAACCTAGTTTCCTAATCGAGCCTAATTAATAATGGAGAGATTTTGGCCTTACCATAAAGTAAACTTTATGGCATATATATTTGTATAAGATATATGATAGGTGGTGAGAGTGAGTGAGAGGGTAATATCTCAATTGGCTTCGAGTCTTGATTCGTCTGTGAGCAGATCTAATCGATCTCTATTCCATCTAATCTAATCCATCTTCGTATGTATATACTCGCCTCTTCCTAACATCCTTGTCATCATATCTCTCTAATAAGATATCCGTCGGGTGGTATATAGTGGATGCTTCATAAAGCAATGAAAAGTACCGCCGGCCATATATTTTATCAATTGTAGATGAGTGAGTGACCATCGATGAGAATCACATGCATTTGCGATGACATGCAGCTTCAGGATTAGATTTCGGCAGAGAGCAATAAAGCACCATCCACACAACAAGGCGGCACCCCATGTGTAACGATGACAACAGCTGTGTCAGCATCTTTCATTGCCTGCTACAGTATATAGATGAAAACGCCAGCAATATTTAATGTCTCTCACCGGTTTGCACTGTATTATAGAAGTTTGGATTATTTAATGAACCCAGTTCATGCACACGACAAGCCGGATCTAGAGAACGCCATAGACACACATATTCACCAACCACCAACAGATGCATCGATGCCTGATTCAACAAAGAATCGACGATAAGGAAATGCTCGCTAACAGTCCTAGAACTCGAAACAACTACAACACATTTACTTACCCTTCCTATCGAGAAACACCATCAAGAGATATGTGGGGCATTTCCCTTACCAAGGCTCCAGTTAATCCTTTGGGTTCGCAAGATTCACGTCATAGAAGAAGAGGATTTTAGCAAAGAACACTGCCTAGAGTAACTTAAAGTAACAATCTCTAATATGCCTCTCCCTTGGTATCATTGGGAGGGGGAACAAACAATTACATCCACACCAGGTTCTACTAGGACACTGTCTAGGATCCAGTAGAAACTGTTGGCTTGTCTCATTATTATCGCGATTGCTCAGATTTGAGTAAATCTACCGCTCGGATCGAAAATCGTCCGGATTTTCGAAGTAGACTGGGTTCCGGCACGACGTCCATAAATAAATAACAACCAAGGCCTTGGAGAGTTATTAACAGAAAAAAGGTAAGATCGAGATTGCACACGTACCCCCTCAGGAATATAAACTTCATCAACCTCTTCGCCTGGCGAGTACTGGGGCCATCCTGATAGGTTAGCGGGGCCTATTCTCAGGCCCCCTTTTATTAGAGCGGTGTGGTATGGAAGCTCAACGGTACTCGTGGCACCAATTTCACCAAAGTTGCTGAAGGCTCCGCATATTTCCTGATTGAGAAACCCAAGCAGTCGTGGTGTCTTGAGAAGGTGACACATGATGATAGTGACGGAAGTTACAACCGATTCAGCACCACCTAGTCTACTTTAGTTAGTACCTTAAATTATGACCAAGTATACTTAGCTCGGTGATATAGGCGGTAATTTCTTCGTCATTGATGACTTCGAAGACTTGGTTTTCAAGGAGACAAGTGAGCACGGTTCGAGGTTGACAGGTTGATCAGACTTGGAGGCTTCCTAGCAGCGCTTGGCGAGCCGTTATATCAGCGTCAGTACATAAGAGGTTGTGTTTCATACCTTAGTCATTTTCTCTTTCGTCACTTGGATGTAGATCTACCTTCGTTAAGAGCCCTTTCTGCAAAGAATGTTTTGATGACGTAACGCAAAACAGAATCTCCATGCAGTTTCTATAACCGCTGCGCCAGCTTCAAAACAACGTGAATGTTTACAATTGCTGTAAGGTGAATCAGCATCAAGGTGTCTTATGTACTAGCATTGTCTAGAATCAAGACATCCAACGATGCGGGGTACCTACAGCCGTTATATTACTTTCGGATTTCCTTGAGTTCACACCAAAGACTTCTCTCGTGCCCAGATTTCTAGCCTCGCTCGCTCAGCTAAACGGCCGCAAAATTTATTTTCGCGGTCTGGGTACGAGACAAACTAAGGATCCAAATTAACTGCCCTAAAATCCTTTCCTAATATGAACTAGCTAGTTTTATCAAATGTCAAGAATGTGAACCTCAAACCCTCTCACCTTCAGAAACTGGCTCTAACTCAAGGTCACTAGGCGCAAAACCATTCAGTTATATCCACATCTTCTGCTAACGCAACTTCCAGCTCGATATTTTTCGTGAACTTATTCTGAAACACATCTTCATCGCCCAGGATTGCATGCGCAGAAAAGAGCGGTGCAAGCATCTTTTTTCCCAATTGAAACGCCTACTGTGAGATTGATACTAACCACATTTCTCATGGAGGTCTTGAATGATATAATGTGATCCGGAAATACTGGCATAACCAAACCAGATCTGTGGCTGATTAGCACGAGATAATGATTCATTATTAGATAGCAATAATCTTACATCAGATCCACCAGCAAGCTTAAAACCTAGCAATTTCTCAAAGGGCGAAAGATCAATCGGTCGACAGCTAACGTGAGATAGTAGAAAGCCACGCTCCGTTGCGGCTCACTGCTTCCTCTGAAGCACGATTCAGATCCGTGACCACGCCGCTGGAGCGCACACGTGAATGCGTTAAATAGCAGGAGCGTAGTTCCAATTTGCATTTAAGCTGTAACATCAACATGCATATGCGTGGGTGCAATGGTCGGTTGGCCTCGCCCCACAGCGCGCCGCAGCGCTTACCTAAAGCAACCAAGTTAGCATGCTACAGCGCTAGCAGAGGTTGCACAAAGTGGAGTCCGGTAACCACGCTCAAATTTTGACACCACCCATCATCACCTGAGTACCCTGCTTAGGTCACTCCTTGATCACCCGGTGGTGACACTGCCGATTGCCGGTTGAAACGCAGGTATGAGTGCGAGTCAATGAGTGGCAAACAAGTATCGCAGCCAACTTCCCAAAACCGAGCGAGAGGGGATATGCAAGTGAGCAGCGATAGTGGTTTTAACTGTGGGCATCGCAGTAAACAAAGACGCTCTGGATGCTCCTTCACCCTAACCTTTGTCCTATGACTGTGTCAAAGCCTGAATATGGCGTTATTCTCCTGCTGCAATGCGGCATGGTGTGGATACGTATCGCTTTAACGGACCGAACTCGGGAGCAAGAAGATAAGGAGCATTGACTTTACCACCTAGCGAGTTGTTAGAACTCATCCTGACAACTTCCTTCTAGTCGGGGTAATATATTCTGCTGCAACAAAATTATCCCAACAATCCACCAGATATACGCACACTTCTAGTCACCACTTGCCCTCTCACCACATCTTTTCCAATTCCACTCCGCCCCGAGACTAAGATGTCGAAGAAACATGCAGACCCCGTCAGCTATGGGGATGCGATATGGCGATTCCTTGATTCCATGGGCTTTGACCTGACCGAACAACGCATCCCTCAGAATACAAAGCTCGAAAGTACCGTAATTCAAGCGTTCGAATCACAAGGCCTGAATTCGATCGGTGACAACTGGAAACCATTGGCTTCGACTGTGCGGCTGGCATCCGAATTCGCAGATATGACCCTTCTTAACCTCCCATTCGAAATCAAAACCGTCGTTGCCATCTACACAGCGATTCTTGTGTATCTCGACACCGGGTGCGATCTATCACCCAATGTATTCGTTCCAGAACTGAAGATGGTGGTTTCGTCAATGGGAAAGAACTTCCAAGACCCTGTTGTCGGTTACCTCTTTCATCTGATCGCTACGGAAATACCGAAATACTACGGCCCAATATCCTCCAGCTGTATCCTCAAGAGTACATTGGACTACTGCATTGGTAGCATTATCGAATGCGAATATCCCAACGGCGTATCGGTTCCCCCATCGTCTAGCCGATTCCCCCGATACTTGCGCAGGAAGACTGGGACCTCGGAGTCATTCGTCCATTTTATGTTTCCCGACGTCGTCTTCCCGGAGAAGCAATATATGGGGACATATCTTCCCGCTATTCCCGATATCATCGAAATCGTTGACAGGACCAATGACATCATGTCCTTCTATAAGGAGTGTGTCGTAGGAACAGAGGAGAACAACTTCATTGTCACTTCCGCTAAGTTGCAGGGTTGCGATCCTGTCTCCATGTTAGATGAGGTTTGCCAGGATCTGGTGAGGTTGTCAACGGATGTGAAAGCAACATTAGACCTCATCCCTGGAGGACATTTGAAGGAGGCGTTTTTTATCTACGTTAAAGGTTTCATTATGTGGCATATCACTGGAAAGCGCTACCGGCTAGATGAGATAGGGTTTCAGATGGGTTCCTCTCCTCAGAGTCGCTGGAATACTAGGAAGCCCGTTGTCCGAAGTTATTCTTTTAGGTATTTTCATGGCCGATCTGTTTTCGTGGTTGGGTCGGCTACGGCGGCAGCGGTAGCAGCAGGGCTGGTTTCGTTGTTTTCCTTTACAAGGTGATGATGTCCTTTATTCACGAGTCATGAGTTGTGCGATCTATCTTGGTTATCTGGAACTCTTTGCCAATGTTTTAGGAGATAGAAGAGTATTCACTGGATACTTTTGAATATTTCGTAACGTAGCAGGACAGACATCTGGGCAGAGCAAAAGACCACTGCCCGTTACAGTATTGAGTGGCCGCATTTATCATTTGAAATATGAATTAAATTATGATTATTCGTATTCGTGACCACTATTCGTTTACTATTGACATTTCCAGTAAGCTCTTAACGCCTGTATGCTTGGCGCACACGCGGTCTTCCATCTTAACGTATAGCGCGCTCTCGATGCGCGGTAGTTTTTGCTCGTCGGTGAAGATGCTTTAGAGCAGCACTATAGCATCCCCAGGACAGATACCCAGAACCGATGGCTGATTGCTCGACCAGTAAGTCTGAAGTGAATAATCTGCGTAACACGCAATTCGCAGCCATTCATGGGTTTCGATAGTTACTTTCCCGCTGCTCACGACATTTTTCAGGCGGACAACTGGCAATATTTATAACGGTTATTATGCAGGATGACCCCCGGAAGTGTCCGATTTATGTAGAGTAACCCCTTGTTTTTTTCTTATGTAGGATAACCCTCTGAAGTAGAGAAAAACAGGGTCTTACACCTTTCCAGAGTCTCCACACCGTGAATTTGGGAAACTAAAATATTAGAATTGAAGAACTCTCCTGATCTTGCTCTCAACTCAAGCGCGTATAGTAATTCACTAGAGTGGTGGTTTTGCAGGTGGTGCAGAAGGCTTCAGTGCATTGCGCTCATTAGCCATCTTTCAGCTGACTTCGCAAACTCAGTATTTTTCCCCACGAGCTTGTCGAGCAGAAAGAAGTCTGGGCACGAGAACATAAGTGCAGTATATGTATGCGTAACTTTTTATATACCACCCTATAAACTACACTGAAGAAGTACTATTCAACTTTACATTATAAACTAAGCAGCAGCACTAGTAGTTGGTGGTAAAAGTACTTATATGACCTTCTTGAAATCGTACAAGCTTAAGAAAACCAGGCTGAATGTATCATAATATTGATTTCTTACAGGGCATGTTCACCTGTGCTCAGAAGGTTATCCTACATAAGAAAAAAACAAGGGGTTATTCTGCATAAATCGGGGTCATCCTACATAATAACCGAAAATTTTAAAGGTACGCAGCTGTTCTAGATCTGATAGCTCCCAAATATCGTACATATAATATAATGGTCCGTAACAGGGCGTGAGTTCGAATCTCAGTTATCAATACTCTTTTGCCATTTGATGATATCATTTTTTCGTCCCTCGAGGAGTGAGGAGTAGTTCCCTAAACCCTTTATCAAACCCATTCTTACTGCGAGATTAGCACCGTAAGAGGGCGAAAGATGCTGAGTTCAACGGGTACCACGGCCCCACAGTTTCACACCGGCTATACTTCGCCCAGACTTGTTTTGTGAAGAAGGACACTAGCAAGCTTAGTACCATCCTTTCTCTTGCTGCTAGGTTAGTGCGGTAATTCTGCTTATGGTGGATACGACTTCTCTCTTGTAGTGATGGTGACTACTGTTGCTAGGGATGGAATGTTAAATTGTTAATGCATTTTGGAGTACTGTACTGGTCGATAATGTTGGTACACGTCCACGACCTGACCCGATTTTTATTAGTGTAAGAGGTGTCTGACCGGTATTTTATCAACTATGGTGATGCTGTGACAGATAATTTTAGGAACAGTACAGCAGACGAGGGTAACATTGAATAGGAAAGTACAACCCCAAGTTTAAGAGCAGCCTTAGTAGACCATAAATAGTCCCATAATTCATCAACAGTCACTCGCATAACAGAGCCCTCCTTGTGTTACATATCCGGTGGCAAGTGAGTTAGAGTGGCGAGTGGCGAGTGGCGAAGCATCAAAGTTTTCTCTCATAATTCTCTGTATATATCTCGAGTCTTTCTCCTTCCCTCTTTTCTCTGTACCGCAGAATACACACACGGTTCTCTCCAACTTCCATATCGTAACACCTTGATGTTGCATGTATACCTGTATCGTGAGTCTCAGCTCCGTTTGCGTGTGAGTCTCAGCTTCGTTTGATGGCGGCATGTTGAAGGTATACATGGTCAGCATCAGGATCAAGGAGAGCGTCTCAAGATAGTGCAAACGCGTATGCAAACGGATATGGGAGCCTGTACATATACGGGCCTTGGGCCCTCGAGAAGCAAGTCAATCAAGAAGTCACCGAACCACCCAAAGTAACACCTGACATATTTTACCCTTTAGTACAGTCACCGCTGACCTCTGACCTTGCAAGTACAAAGCCTGCGTGACGCCTACCATTTTATAATATAGTCAAGTGCGTACACCCTCTGTGACCGTTGATGTACTAACCTTGTCGACCGGTACAGTACGGTAGCTGCGGTATTGAGTCCCAGGGAATACACTGCTCCCACAAACCAGACTTTCGTTTCGCTTTCTGAGTATGAGAGCAGGCAGCATGCATGAATCAAGGGGGTAGATATTGAGATGTTAGTGTTGCGAGGATCTGCACGACATACGCAGAACAGTGTGTAAGAGTGCCAAATCGGAGGCAGGAGTAACAGCTCAAGGATCTCAACATGAAGTACTAGCCTCCACTAGAAAAAATACTTAGTACTTATTACAATTGCCTACCTACACATAGCCCGTATCGAAAACATTTTGGCAACTCCCATCACTCACATAATCAACCCATACCGCCCTTTTGCGCAACATCCGAAAAATCAGACAATTCAGTAAGGAGAAAGAAAATATTCCATGTAATGCGGTAACATCTCAATCCCACCTCGTGTTAATTTCATAATCCATCAGTTGGCTCTATACGTAAGTACATCCCCAAATTGAACCATTCTCGGCCAATACCACGCATCACGAAATCAAAGATTCTAAGTATGGGTCAGAGGTACATACACAACCTAATTACAAACAAGCAAACCTAACAGTGTTGCAATAATCATAAATTACTACTGTATAACTGATAAGTATCAGTTTGAGTGATGCTTTTGATATCACTCAGTTCCCACATACAGCATACCTTACATGCTAGGAATTAGGACATTAGTTGTAGTGCTCAAGTGACGAATAAGAGTATCGCTAATTGGACTTCAATGGCTATCTGTGGCAAAACAGAGCTTGCTTCATTGGTCACCTCAGCTGATCGACAAACCCAACCGCTAGAATCGAGTATTAGCTGTGGTTCACATCAATCAGTTTTTTGAAAGTCGTCTGAGTAACAAGTATCGATAACAAACGAGTTTGTTGTACCAACTAAAAAATCAGTACTTCATTGTTTATCTGACTTTTCAGAACTAAAAAAAACGTTGATCGGAAGGTTAAAAGTTACAGAGAAATAATTCTGCAAAACCGGAACCGATTTTAGAAATAAATTGCTCTCGTTCCTAGAATTTTTCGTCGCTCAAATTCGTGATATTCCTATCCAGTTCACGAACCAATAGTCTCATTTTTTCTACTAAGTTTGTTTGTTTGTAATCATATTGCATTTGGCCGCTGGCGGCCATGGCATATCCCGTACACATTTCCTCCCCGCTTCTTCCGTAACATAAAGAAACAAAAGCAAAGTCGCGAGTCCTCTTCCCCAAACAACAAAAGAAAAGCCGCCAAAAAACAACATCAACTTTTTACACCCCCCCATCACTCGACTCCTCATGATCTTCGTTCTCCGCCTCCTCCACCATGCCGCTAATTCTACCGACATCTGTGTGGAAAAGAAAATCCAACAGTGCCGCGAACATTTTTCTTCTGCAAAAACAAGAGACATAGGCATACTGATTTTCTACTAAGTACTAGTATTCTATGTTCAGCCAACACGAAAATCCTTGAGGCAAAATGGTATGAAAAATTCTGCCCCAGTTTAACCTTGCGTTTAACAAATGCCGTATGATGCAAAGTGTGTAGCTATCATTGAGTGATTATCTACGAGTCAACATCTTCCAGCCTACTTAAAGGATGATATACGAAGAGACATAGTCGCTGACAACTAATACCATAGATTAGGAATAGTTAAGCTGCCATTAGTCAGATCAGGAAGTCTCTTCAGGCTTCTGGGTTGTATATTTCCTGTCCTATTCGCAAACCGGTTTGTTCGCGTCAACCGGCAAAGTTCGTGTATCGGTCGGAACAGATACGTAAGTTGAATGGCTGCTTGTAAGTACCACTTCGTGATCGGTTCGGATTACCAATCCTAGTATTTCGCGCAGTGCGCAGCCCATGGCCAATTGCTACAATCCTCATCTTCTAGGTGGAAATGGCCTACGGTCTGCAGTCAAAGGGGCTCTGCAAGATGACAGCGAAAAAAAAACAAAGAAAACACAACGCAAACATGTCGGATGATACTCATGCCGGCGGAGATAAGCTCGCTAAAAACTAGCGATGTCGCTCTTGTACGACTAGAAGTAGTAACCACACAAATCGTTGTTGCACAATTGCGTACCTCGCACATTCGCGCAGTAGGGATTTTAGGAAATGTGGTGATGAAATGCATGCAGAATGATATCGCGTACAAAAATAAACATAATATAGCTGTTATATTCATGGTTAAACTAGACGTCATAACATTATGACCAGACAGCCGTCTCTGATGATCTCGTGCCCAGACATTTTCTCAGTGCTTGTTGAAATACTGATTGCTAGAAGCTTATATTCTTAAGTACAGGTACATTCGTGCTCTTATATATACGGTATTCGGAGTATGTCTTGTACGCATGCATGCGCACTCAGCTGGCATCTCCAGCTGAGTCTGGAATGACCATCATCTTAGAGAGATTATGCATCAGCCCAACTGAAGCCATACGTCAGGGAGATAAACCATATATGCAACACTCCCCCCTCTTGCTACGCTCCGTGGAGCAAGAAAACAAACAAACAAACAAACAAGCAAACAAACAGTGATTCCCTTAGTAGCCTCCTTAAAACCCTGCATGGCAAGAGAGCAGGGAAAGAGTACTACGGTAGCCTGAGGATGGCCATCCATATAAACAAAGAAATCCGTATTCCCACAACCAGCATTACTATAAACCCATTGCTTTCGTGAACCTCGTGTGCTTTCGTGAGTATATCTGCCACATTTTTGTTTGTGTGTACATAGGAGTAGTTGACTATTTGTCGTCTATGCAGATCTCGACTGTTGTGATAGCAAACTTCGATGTGTTTAGTTCGAGCTTTGATTATTCCCGTAGTTATAAGGGTGAGAGCACCCTGATTGTCACAGTTGATTGGCAGCGGTGGTAAGTCTTTGCCGTGAATGTCTTGCTGTAGTTGAAGTAACCATTTCGCTTCTCTAGAGGCCTCCGAGCAGGCAATCAACTCAGCCTCGAGAGTTGACATGGCGATGAGACTTAGCTTTCAAGATTGCCACCAGATAGCTCCATTGCTGGCAAGAAACACATTGCCTCCCTGAGACTTGCGGTCTGCCCTGTCATTGGCCCAATCAGATTCTGAGTACCCTATGAGACTGTTGTCGATGTCGATGCCTATGCCAATGCCGATGTCGATGCCAATGCCATTGCCATTGAACTGTAGTCGAAAATCGGCTGTAGATTTGAGATACTGAAGGACTTTCTTAGCAGCGGTCATATGGCTGGAGAATGGCCGCGAATTGTAATGAGCAAGAGTAGCAACCGCATATGAGATATCTGGCCGAGTTGCATGTGCTGCGTTCATTAGTGATCCCACAACTGCTTAATAGCCTCTGATATCTTCCAATTCCTTCTCCCCCTGATCCTTGACCAAGTCCAACTTTGCATTGGGATCTATGCATGTCGAGACATCATTAGTATGTTCCATGCTGAATCATCTGAGAATCGTGGTGATATAGGCTTTCTGACTGAGACTGATTCCGGTATCTTTGCAGTGGATTTTGATGCCGAGGAATTGGCATGCCGGGCCGAGGTTTGTGATCATATATTCCTCTGAGAGTCTCGCTTTGAAGAAGTATCAAAATGCCATCTCTCCGGAGATAGAGGTTGTTGAGCAGGATCGACATGCTTTCTTCCTTCATGGCTCTTTTCCAGTGATCTGGTGGAGGGCTTCCCATAGCTTCCGCGTAGGTGAATGAATCTCCAGTGGCTGCGGATGCCGTTAATGCTTCTGTGGGGGCTTTTACCTTGACTTCTTGTAACACGACTCGCTATCGGTGGAGCTGAAGATGCTGGCGGTACTTGGCTTGATTTCTTGGTTACTGCTGCCAAACACTGGACAGTGTGATCCTTACTGCGGAGGTGCCAGCTGTGGGCAATGCGTTCGGCTTCTGCTGCCGAATGCTGAGCAGTCTGATCCTCTCTGCGGAGGCGCCGGCTGTGGGCGTTTTCTGCTTCTGCTGCCGAACGCTGGGCAGTCTGATCCTCTTGGCGGAGGCGCCGGCTGTGGGCGTTTTCTGTTTCCTCGTCAGGAGCTTTATGCATGTGAGATGTGGATCTCTTACCGAACTGAGTAGGTTGACTATCTTGTCCTCGGAGAGGCTCATCTCCGGTATGTATTTCTTCGAGATATTCATCATCTTCTGGTAATCCGAACATGTCAATCTCATTGCTTCCATGCTGACATGACATGTGTGCATTTCTTTCTCCGTCGAAGACAACTTCTGATGGGGCTTTCACCCTCTGGAATTCGGGATTGCATATCCTCCACAATATCTTTGAATCGTGTGTAGCCTACCATCATGCAGGGCTTTTGATCTCGGGCCGAATTTGCCTTGGCGTTGAACTTCGGGGATGAGTCTGCTGGCGTTGTGGTGAAATGGCGGAGCTAGAAGGCAGAGAGCCCATCAACACTCCGCCGCACCTCTCGCCGCATTCCAATAGGAATTTGTTAGAAAGAGCTGTTCTGGCTCGAGGAGCATAGAAACAGGGTGAGAAGATATGATACTACCCGGCCGTGAGGATTCACGAAATCTCGGACAGAGCAAGTGAGATCAAAAGATGGGAAAGATAGAGTGTGTAATTCATTGTATGATATCAATGAAACTGTAATGCATAGTGGCGACTGAATTGTTGTCTCCGAGTTCGATTACTATATGCAGTGATGGCTTTTTGAACGTTGAGAAGTTCGGAGCGGCCACGGCCACAGCAGTGAGAACACAAGCGATCAGTCAGAAGGGATCGTAGTCTTCGGTCGTAGCGAGAGCTGCTGTAACAGTGCCTTTCTTTACTCTCCACCACTCCATTATACGCTTGTAGGAGACCCAATCGACTTTGACGTGGCCTGGGAGCCCACACTGGAAGCAAATGCGCTCATCGTTTCCGTTGTTTCCTCCCTCCTGAGCGTGTTTGCGCTTCCTGCATGCATCTGTAGTATGGCTGTTAATTTTGCAATAGGTAAACTCACTTTCGTGGCTGTCTCCGGTTCCACTATTTGCACCGTGTCCACTGCGTCCACTGCGTCCCCCACGACCACGGCCAGGGTAGCCGCCACATTGAGAAAAATGGGTGGCCCCCGTGGATGCATCTCCAAGTTCTTTGGTCAGGCTGGCTGTACTTTCTTCTTCTAGGAGGTCATGCATGGCTTCTTCAGGTGTAGGTAAGGGCCTTCTATGCTTTAGAACCATTAATATCATCGCATACTGAGATGGCAGTGATGTGAAGATTTCCACGCGGAAATCTCGATCGGTGACCGCATCGTCGGTATGGTCCAGTTGTATGCGGTAGTTACTGAGCTTGGTGAAGTATGTTTTAAGTGGTTCATCCTCCTTAGGTCGGCAAGCACGGAACTGGCAAAGGAAGTGCTGTCTGCCGATATAAGATCCGGCGGTGTCCGGACTCGTTTCTAGTGTGTTCCACATTTCGTGAGAATTTTGTATACCTTTGACAATGCGCCGTACTTCGGGGGAACAGGACAGTCTGATCATAGATGCAGCCTCGGCTTCCTTAGCCTTCTAATCATCATAGATGTCATCGTGGTCGAAATCATGTGGCTGCGGTTCAGGATCCTCTCCGGTGACAATTGCGTATGCCCTCATGGCTGACAGGATCATGAGTTTCATGTTGTCTTTCCATTCATTGTAGTTGGTGTGAGTGAGCTTAGGGATGTCGCCCCACCTGGTTTTGTTGAAGGTGGGTTCGGAGGAAGTCATCGTGAGATCGTGGAGATGGCTCGTGGTGGTGTTGAGTTTTAGTGCTGTTTATGCGGCTGTTGCTACGGTGACAAGGTTTAGGGTTCTTGAGGCTCTTTTGGAGATTGTGAAAGAGATTGTGAGAATTTAGATAGTAGCGATAGCCGGGCTCATAACCTGTTGAAATACTGATTGCTAGAAGCTTATATTCTTAAGTACAGGTACATTCGTGCTCTTATATATACGGTATTCGGAGTATGTCTTGTACGCATGCATGCGCACTCAGCTGGCATCTCCAGCTGAGT
>Ga0307515_10006137_pt1 | contig 24157 bp, 29 predicted proteins | sample 17_EM_MG_FD_194513 | JGI IMG/M metagenome (GOLD analysis project Ga0307515, IMG submission 194513) | Populus trichocarpa ectomycorrhiza microbial communities from riparian zone in the Pacific Northwest, United States - 17_EM | ecosystem: Host-associated > Plants > Roots > Unclassified | place... | reverse complement strand
ATAGCACTAAAGGAATAGAGAGCATTCTTATAAGGCATAGAGAAACTATTTATAGTTAAGATAGATTATAAGAACCTAATAGGATTCCTAATAATAAAGGAACTTAACTAAAGATAGGTTAGATAGGCAGAGATGCTTGTAAAATACTATTTTAAGATTTAGTATACTAAGGGTATAGACAACACAAGAGTAGATACTCTAAGTTAAAAGGCTAAACTATAAAACAATAAAAAGCCATTAGGGGCTTTACTGCGAAAAGATATAGACGGATTAATTAGGTATAATTATCTGAAAATTATAGTAACTTAGGAGGAACTAGAGAAGGTTTATAAGTCACTAGAAAGCTTTTAGGTATAAAGAATTCTAGAAATATAGCTAGAAGATCTATAGACGGATATATACAAAAACCGAGAAGTAAAGTATATCCTAAAAAGCATAGCAGAGCAATTTATGGAAGACTTCTATAAAGGACTAACTTAAGGACATAATGGAGCTATAGGCTTAGTGTTAAGACTCTAGGAGGAGTATATTATTAACGGAATCTAAAGAATAGCTAGAAAGGTTACTAAGGAATATCTAGATTACTAAAGGAATAAACTAACAAGGCATAAGCCATATAGAGGGCTATAACCTATTAAAATACCAGAGAAACTATAGGAGGTTATATTATAGGACTTTATTATTAAGTTGCTAAAATTAAGAGATCCTATTACCGGATAAGATTATAATGCGATCTTAGTAATAGTAGATAAGCTTATAAAGTGGGGATACTTTATAGCATATATAGAAGAAATATTAGCAGAAAATGTCGCTAAAATCTATGTTAAAGAAGTGTTTATAAGGCATAGAGCACTAAGTAAGATTATATTAGATAGAGATTTAAGATTTATAGCAGCATTTTAGGAGGTATTTTTAGTGGAGTAAGGAGTTTAAGTAGCAACTTCTACCGTATATTATTTACAGACAGACGGTTAAACGGAAAGATTAAATTAGACACTAGAATAGTATCTAAGATATTATGTTAATTATATACAGAATAATTGGGTATTACTGTTACTAGTTATATAGTTTATATATAATATAACACTACAAGAAGGAATGGGTATGTTACCATTTAAGGCGAATTATGGATATAAGCTAAGAATATTGCTATCGCCACGTTAAGTAAAGAAGATAAATAGCACAGCTAAGTAAAGAATGGAGATATTAATAAATCTTTATAAGAACCTTACGGAAATAGCTAAGGTAGTATAGCAAAGAATAAAGAAATACTACGATATTAAGAGATCTGAGGGACCAGATCTTAAGGAGGGAGATAAAGTATGGCTACTATATAAAAATTTTAAGAGTTAACAACTAAGTAAGAAGTTAAACTACGTTAGACTAGGACCTTTTAAAATTAGCTAGAGGATTTCACCGGTTATATTTAAGTTAAACCTACTAGCTAAAATAAAGATCTACCCTATATAGTATATCGCTATGCTAAAGCTAGCATATAGAAAAGTTAAGCTACTAGTTTATAAGGTAGACACGTATAAAGGATAAGAGGAAGATAAATGGTAAGTTTTAAAGATCGTTAGTTATAAGGACGTTGACGATAAAATATAGTATAAGGTTAAGTGGATAGGCTATAATAAGACTACCTAGAAACCACTAGGAAATTTAAAAAACGCTATAAGAAAGGTATAGGAGTATCGGAAGAAAACAGGTTAGGTAATATTAAAGAAGGATTACTAAAGAACGAGTTACCTAAGGGGGACCTAGAAAGAGCGATTGCCGAATTACTTAGAGTTATTTCCTTCGCTAATTAAAGAAAATCCGTTCTTTTATTATTAAGTTCCTATAGACCTTATTCTATAAGTTTCCACTCCTTAGAATAAACCTTCTTACAAACCTTTTTAAGACAAAGAAGCCGAGTATAAGCAGAGGCATAGGCTTTAAGAGCTTAACGATTCTCTTCCCTTACCCACTTAGCACGAGCTTAATCTTCGCGTTAAAGACGATAAATCTCGCCTAGGGCACCCGCAAGTTCACTATTAAGCTTTATAGCGGTAGATTAAATATAAAACCCTATAACAAATTACTTAGGGAACTTAACAACTATTAAAAGTTATAGGACGCGTATACTTAGCGTTAGATATAGAGCGAACGTCGTAAGACAAATAAATATTCGCTTTAGTACACTCCGAATAAGAAGAGGGTTACTAAGACAAAGGACTTGCTAGCGTAATATAAACTAACCCCTCTTTCGCACAACAAGAATACGGAGATAGCATTATTCCACCTAAAGATAATATTATAGCAATGGTACGAGACTAATAAGCTATAGAAGAAGAAAGCGGAGGCTTAGAAACCTTTAAAGGTATTATAAGTAACGATGTTAACCAAATTAATTAGATAGATATTATACCTCTAGTAAACAACTTAGAGATATTAGGAATCTTTAAGGACAAAGATAAAAAGGAGGGAGATAGTGTTATAGACGCTTTAAGTATAATATTATAACTACTTAGAGAGGAGTTGGAGGAAGCTAGTTGGTTAATATAAGCACGGTCTAGGATGGATCCGGTAGAACTATGTAATAAGGAATAGTAACCGAGTTACATGATGTAATCTGTATAATCTGTGTAATCTGTGTAATCTGCGTAATAGAGTAGATAGAGCACACGTACCTTACGTATAAGAAGGATTTTATAGGAGTACGGTTGTGTATTTAAGGACCCTTAGTCCCTACCTAGATAGTTCCTTCCTTATAGTGATTTTTAGAATATAATTAGAGTTAATTTGTTGGGCAACTACTCCACCAGTTGTTATTACGTTGTTGACTTTACGCATTACCTATACACCTAGCCTAATAACGAGCCCACCGTAGTACTTGCTACAAGGTTCCGTTATACTAGTAGGTAGGCCGTTAATTAAAGCTCTTAATTGCTGCTAGGGGGCGCGCTAGCGGGTTAATGGCAAGGCTATATTCTATAGCCGTCGCCGTAGGATAATTAAGGATATAAGATGGTGCGTAGAAGACGGTATAATAAGAAATAAGAGATAGGCTATTAACTAGCTGGAACAGCTATAAGGCCGGCATTCTTTAGATTGGCTTTATAAAAATATCTAAATAGTTATTTTACTATAGTAACTAAGACGCCTTAATATATAACTATACTAGTGACTAAGACGCCTTAATATAAGACTATAGTGACTAAGACGCCTCGATATAGGACTGTAGTGACTATAGTGCAGTCCTATATTGAGACGTCTCGGCTACTAGAGTATAGTCCTACGTTGAGGCGTCTCGGTCACTGCAGTGCAGGTGTTTTAAATTCAGAGCAACATTACGCGACCGCCCAGAAGTGTACCGATCAAACTCAAATGATGTACCTTTTCGCCCAAAATCGCGTGCGAAAGTACTTGGGGGCGGTCGCTGCGCGACCTCGTGCGGGGTTCGTGGGCGTTATCAGCAGGGGTGGCCCTAACCTCGTATTAACCCGGGTCGTAACCGCGCCAAATCAGCCCCCCCGATATGTGATAGGTAGCGAATGTAGATTGGAAGAGTTGGGTCTAACTTAGCCCCAAGTTACTATGACCACCTTGCTCAAGCAACCCAAACACCTACCCTACCAGCCCCACCACGCCGCTTTCCCCTTCTACCTCCATTTTTTGTAAAACTCTTACGGAGTACTACTTCCACAAAATTAGCCACAAATATCGTATCTAGGCGGTGCAATGTCGATCAAGCAACGCCGTCGAAGGCGCAATTACACCCCGCCTTGTCGTCAATAGAAAAAGCAAATTGGTGCCTTTGTTCGCAATCCCATGTTGAAGATATATACAGCATACTAGGACCCCCGGACCCTGGAATACCTGCTACACACTCTGAAATACAACTGAACCTCTTTGATCTATCAACATGACCTCCGCAGTAGAGCAGAATCTGGTTGAAGGTAATAGAGCCTACAGCTCAACGTTTAAAGACGGGCATCTTGCGCTTCCTCCGTCGCGGAAATATGCTGTTGGTAAGTTCCTTGGAAGTTTACCTTATTGCCTTCTCCCTGTCACATACTCAAGCATACTGACCTCTCGCAGTGACCTGCATGGACGCGCGCATTGACACTGCCGCCGCATTCTCCATTCCCCTCGGAGCGGCCCATGTCATCCGCAACGCCGGCGGTTCGGTTCGCGAAGCATTTCGCTCTCTAGTTATCTCGCAGCAGCTCCCTGGGACTACCGACGTACTTATAATTAAGCATACTGGTTGCGGAATGCTTACTTTCGATAACTCTACGGCGCGAGGGGTTGTCGCGAAGAACAAAGGCGAAGAGGCGGCCAAGGAGGTTGAAGAGTTAGATTTCTTGCCGTTCCCGCAGCTGGAGCAGGCAGTAAAGGATGACGTAGAATGGTTGAAGGCAAAGAACGTTGAGGAAGGTATCAGGGTTAGTGGGTGGGTTTATGAGGTTGAGACAGGGAAAGTTAGAAAGGTAGAATAATACGCATTGGAAACATGAAATAGGTGAAAATAGTCTGGAGCGGGCACTCCAATGTCTTTTACTGGGTTTGTTTTTCTATGTAAGTGTAGGGGAAGCTCGGATTTTCTATGCTCAGGAGAACAGATACTGTTATGGAAAGTCTGCGAACGGCAGACCAATCTTTTCTTGCAAGTATTGGAGGACCGCGAGAACCTTCTCGTCTTCGTGTCTTCGTCCAACAAGCTGTAGGGAAACTGGAAGACCAGCAAATGTCTCCGGGTCATCTACTGCGTGTTAACCGTAATGTACAATATAATAAATTGCCAGTGAGCCTTACAAAGTTTCCAGTTCTCTCTATCGAGTCTGGTCATCGGCTTGTACCCATCTTCCTTTCTATCCCGCTGCGGATCTACTTTGTCTACGGGAAACACAACTGCAGGATAATTCAGCAAATTCCATTGACTCGTGTAGTACCAGTATTTGGCCGTATTGTGTATTGGAGCCACGCCTGGGCCAGCAGGGCAGAGGATTACATCTACAAGCCCATCCAACTCGCCAGTCTGTGGGTTGTGTTCAATAGCAGTATCATTCCAGACTTTGGCGTATTCCTTGCGGTAGGCCTCCCGCTCCTCAAGCCAGTATGAGAGTTCTCCAATGCTTAGCTTCTTCACGCAAGGATTCTCTTTAATAATCCATTCAGTCAGCGGCCGCCAAGGCTCACCGGAACTTTCTATAGCCTCTGAATCTTCAGCTCCCCCGTCCGTGAAGTAGAGACTGGAGATTATGGCCCAAGCTTCGTTGTGTAAGTGAGGTTTCCAGTCCACAACAGAAACATTTGGAATATTTTGGAGTTTTGAGACAACTGATCGAAGAGCATTCGTAACAGGCGGATGAGGTCGGACAATGTCGTCATGCCAAAGGACAGCTACTTTGAGAGGCTGGACGTCGGAGAATTTTAGGGAAGAGTCCCATGGCAGTGGGGTAAGAGCGGGTTCCACTAGCCAAGGCTTGGTATCGATGATTGTCTTCATGAATACTTTGATGCCAGAGAGGCTGGTACTCAATGGACCAATAACCGTATCAATGCAATCAGCTCCTGCCATGATGAACCCCCAACCGTCCGTGGGGATACGAAATGCTGTCGGCTTGAAGCCATACAGCCCGTTGTTGGCGGCCGGGCTACGGATGCTTCCTATTAGGATTAGGCCATAATACACATGGAAGGAGATGATGAATATACCACCAACATCTGACCCAATACCTAAACAACTGCCCCTCAGGGCTATGAGGGCACCTTCTCCCCCGGAAGAGCCTCCAGCGGTGACGTGAGAGTTGTACGGATTAACAGTAATCCCATAAAGGTTACTGTCCGTTTCGAGGTGCATCATACTCTGAGGCTCGGTAGTTCGTGCATGAAACACAGCACCAGCATGCCATAGGATCTGTAGAATGTGAGCGTCTTCTTTGGCAACCTTGTCAAACCACGAGACATATCCGGCATTCAGAGTAAGTCCTTCCATGCCAATGTGTTCTTTCACAGAAATAGGCAGACCATGCAGCGGGCCTATGGGCTTCTTGTGTTTCGTAAAATAGTCATCCAGAAAATTGGCGCGAGTCAAGGCTCGCTCTGGGAGGAGCTCTGTCACACAATTGGTCTGCCCAGTAGCTTAGTGCAAGAAACAATATTTGTAGATTCATAAATACCAGTTTCTGCGCCAGGCCTGCACGCCGTAAGAATGCTTTTGTCACAATGGTAGCGGTTACTTTGCCAGATGCGAGCAAATTCAAAAGGACTTCTGTGGGTAGTTCAGTGATTCGCACCTCATCTGGCTCGAGGGCTACTCTTGGAATGCCCATGACATTCCTGGGAAGTTGTGCAGGGGTTTCTGGAATTGACGGCTGGACTCGTGAAAGGCTCGCATCTCTGTAGCCCTGTGCCTCTTGTACAACATCCTGCCAGGGTCTCTTGGGTTTTGCTTTCGCGGTGCGGGGCATGATGAGCAGAAGGGTTGAAATTTCTCAGCTAAGGTTACTGTTTCTTGAGCTTCCCTCTCAGTACGCCTCCAACTGGAGTCTTTCTTATCTTCTTTGAATACAAAATGAAGATGAGGGTGAGGACGATGAGCGATAGACGAAGAGGCAGAGCGGCTCTAAAAATGAATACGTTTATGCTAAAGCAGATGGCAGAGAACACAGCAGGGGAGAATTTAGAATGATTGTAGGAGTTTATTGCATAATTACGAAAGATATTGCTATTATCAGTTGCTAACGAATATTGTTGTAACGGAGTCATGCCAAGTAAGATACCTCCAGTGTTTGCCTTGTCGTAGGGCTTAGCGCATTTGGACGAGGTTGGTTTATAATTTCTGAGGCAGTTAATCCTTGGCATGAAAGAAAACTCGTGGCCCGTGTGTTCTTTGCGATTATCCGTCTCCCTTTGGAGCTTGTTTTTCAATTCGTTCCTTGTCCTTTGTTCTTACTTACTGAAAACAGTTTGATGTCTATTCTGTGTAAAATAACGAGACCTCTGGCTTCTTGTAGAGCACCCGCAGAATTGACTTCTATCACTTGCATCTCCCGTGAGCTTCTTTCAAGCAAGCTTTGCTCCTTTCACCTATATTCGTGCCAGTCCACAAACTCACTGTCCAGTGTTTCAATTTTCGCTTCTCTAAAAGGAAAACGTTGTCTTCATCAACAGCATCACCAACATCTTACTACGCCTTTGTCTTTACCTCCGAGTCTTCATCCTCCCTCACACGATACGCTTGACACATCACAACAGATCATGGCGGGCCTTCCACCCATCTATAACGCTGAGAATTTGAAAGAGGCACATGCGCATACCTTCAAGAGCCTTGGGAACAAATTGCAGGCTCCGTTTCTAAAGGCCTTGGATAATATGGGATATGAGTAAGAATCACCTAGCGCATTTCTTATAAGCGCGGCAGAAAAGGATGCAGCCTTTGCAAAAGGGGCCGTAGTTTTGACACGGAATTTCTGCGCTGGCGATGATCCTGAAGCGGATCTCTTAACTCAAAGCATTTTGGCTCGTCACAAGTTCTTGATAATCCTAAAGGTTACCGCAACGGATGAATTAGAATACGCCGCCTTGAAATGATGTGCATCCGTTGATCCTGCTTGGAAAAAGTGTGGACCTAGATCATTAAAGTCAGATAACTCAAAGCGAAACTCGTTGCGCGCAAGCGCTGCTTTTTCTAGCATGAGCCCTTTTGTTTTGCACTCTACTTTCCCTGCATGCGCCTGCTATTGGTTGATTTATTCTATTTTACTAATAATTTCTAGGTATATGACACCTGTACAGCAGAAAGTGTTGACAGAGCTCCCGTCCTCGTCCAGCGAGTGCCTCGTCCAAGCTAAGACTGGCACTGGCAAAACAATCGCATTCCTTCTCCCTGCCCTTCAGGCACTGCTCTCTGGCAAGCCACTACCGCCTGGCCAGGTCGGAATCCTAATCCTGTCCCCTACGCGGGAGCTCGCTCTGCAAATTGCCAAGGAATGTGATCAGATCACCGCTCCTTTACCACAACGTCTTGAGTGCCACACTGCCTTTGGGGGTACGGCCCGCGCTTCAAACCTCAACAAATTCTTGAATGGCAAGCCGACAGTTCTTGTGGCTACGCCTGGGCGTCTTAACGACTACCTGACTGAAGAGCGCGCTCGAGTGAAATTCCAAGACATCAGGACGCTCATTCTGGACGAAGCGGACACAATGCTGGAGCAAGGCTTTCTTCTAGCTATCAAAGATATCTTGAAAAGACTTCCTCCGAAGAATGCTGGCTGGCAGGGAATGGTGGGTGCTTTTCTAATCACGTAGACTAGTGATTGTATGGCTAACAAAATTTCAGTGCTTCTCAGCCACCATCCCCGCGAAGGTTACTGATGTAGTGAAGATAGTGCTTAACCCTGGTTACACGCACCTATCAACGGTCGACGAAAGTGAACCTCCGACCGTGGCGAAGGTGCCTCAGTATTCTATAACTATTCCGAGAATGAAGGATACATTCAATGTACTCTTCGCACTTATAAGACTTGAGTGAGTCAATTTCCCCGTCCCTGTTCAGTATGTAACTGTTCTGATTCTTAGACAGATACGCTCAAAATCCAGCTGAATTCAAGGCAATCATATTCGGGACTACTGCCAACGGGGTTGCTCTCCTTGCCGCCCTGTTCACCAAACTCGTGCCGGAGCTTAAAGTGTATCAACTCCAATCGCGGCTTTCACAAAATGTCAGGACTCGGACTACAGACGAATTTAAAGCTGCTTCTAGTGGCTTGATGTTCGCCTCTGATGTGATTGGTCGTGGTATGGATTTTCCCAAAGTCGGGCACGTTTTTCAATTGGGGCTTCCAGCTTCCGGAGAGCAATATGTGCATCGAGTGGGGAGGACGGCCAGAGCCGGAAATGATGGTCGGGCTGTGATTCTGCTGAATGAGAATGAATCGTATTTTCCGAGAATAAACAAGCAGCTGCCAATTAACCCGGTATGCACTCCCATTCGAGTGCTGAAGGATTCCCCTAATCTTTACTTAGTACCCTACCGACTTAACTCCGTACATCGCCTCAGTCGCTCCAGGCGTATCCACAGCGTTTGAATCAGTGGATGAAGTCACGAAATCAAAAGCGTATCAAGCTTTCCTAGGTTTCAACAAAACATTCCTCAAGAACCTGCGCCTCAATACACCGGGCTTGGTCCGCATGGCTAATGAGTATGCTGATGCTATGGGTTGTCCAGAGCCGCCTATGGTGGACAAAAAGGTTGTTGGGAAGATGGGGCTGAAGGGTGTTCTTGGGTTGAGAGTTGGCACAATTGAACGGGACGAGCCGTCGAGGCAAGGGCCGAGGCAGGGGTTGAGACAGGGCCCAAGACTAGAGAGGCCTAGTGGAAATGGAGGGACAAATGGGAAGGGAAGGGGGAATACGAGTGGAAGGAATGGTAGTAACGGAGCTGCGCCATCGAACAACGAAAGAACTCGTGCTGGTGGACTGCCTCTTAGCAATTGGGGAAATGGAGGGAACGACAGCAACAGCAACACAAAGAATGGAGGTAGAAAGGGAAAGCGACGTGGTGGGGCTGGAGGGGTGGATGACCGGGCGACGAAGAGATGATTTGTATTTGACATGAGTAATTCCATGGGGTTCTAGGAGGCTTTTAGGAAATTCCTGGAAGAATCATGGGAACACTTGGAGATGAGCATTAGTTTACACAAACAGTGTTTCGGGCCTATAGATAGCGTTGCTCTCATTGGTGTAGTAGTAGATAGACATAGAATGGGATAGACTTCGCTTGCTTGACTACCATTTAGCATACTTTGGTTAATCTTTATTATGTACGTTGTCGTTTACATAAGAGTTATAGACTACTGTATTGGAATAAAAATGGGTTACGCTATATGTGTTAAAGATGCTACGGTATTGACTATTGGTATGATAATCTTCGGTAACAAAGGATGGTGTTCAATCAACCTTCTTTCGGTACACTCACAGTTCGGCGCATTCGAACCTCAACCTCTTGGCAAGAGTATACCGGACAGCTACACACAACTTTACCAATTCTATATGCGACCACCAATGTGCCAATAGAGCCACAAATTCCCCCAACTCCCTAGCCTCTGGAGGTTCATCCTTTCTTCTCACCACTTCCTCTTACCTCAAAAGCGAAGACCTACTCTTCTAACCCCCTCCGCAGCTCCACCTCTCCCACCTCCCCCCCCCTCCTAGCCGAAGATGTCCTTCGACAGCCCCTCAACGCCCTACAGCGACCCCACTGCCACCTACCTGAACTCAGCATGCCTCGACTTCCTCCTCATCGAACTCGTACCCATGGCGTACCGCATCGCCGCCGACCTAGCGGCGCGAGAGGAAGAGTGGACGCGCGGCGGGGCCGCAGCAGGAGATACGGGCAGCTTGACGGGGAAAGGGGAGAGCGCCGTTGACGAGGAGGAGACGCGGGAGGCGGTGTTTTTCAGGCTCGAGATGCTGGGGTACAGGGTTGGGTTGGGGGTTGTGGAAAGGTGGGTTTGATATTTTTCATGCCAGGCTTTGGGTGGAAGCTTTTGTGGGGTTCATGTGGGAGAGAAGAATAGAAAGAGCTGGGTTTGCGCTGGTGCAATTTGGGTGGAGCTGCGTGTGGAGAAGTTGGTGGACGAGATGGTTGCGACTTGGTCCTATATGTTACTGGGAGAGCTCTACTGCTGCTTGGATGCTTGCTGATGACTCTGCATCCTAGATTCTCGCGCGACAAGCCTCGTTTCACGGATACATTGGATGTGATCAAATTCCTCTGCAAAGATCTCTGGACCCTTGTATTTCGAAAACAGATCGACAACCTAAAAACAAACCACAGGGTGAGTTCTCGCCGCCATTGCACCTCGAATACTCAAGGGTTGCCCATAATAACGAGCTGTTTCTTCGACAGGGGATCTACGTCCTCACCGATAATACATTCAAGCCACTCTCGCGCATGAGTCTTGAGAAAGGCCAGGAGAACACTCTGTCACGAGCACAACCGGTAAGGAAATCTTCTCCTATTCAATTTCATTCAATCCTCCACTAGCCACTGGCGCATTTATCGAATATCCTTGTTATCTTCTCTAATACTATTTACATTTTCCCTTTCCTAATTATAAACAGTTCCTCTTCTTCCCCGCTGGCATTATCCGCGGCGCACTAGCTAGCATGGGCATCAACGCAACAGTACAAGCCGAGACTTCGGCACTGCCTGGTGCGACGTTCCAGATACGGACCGTCGGAGCAAAACCTTGAGCTTTTCATTCCGAGAGGGAAGACTTAGAGATGGTAGAATCGGTGTAGCATTTAGCGGCATTGGGCCGGCGTTCTGGAGTTTCAGGACATGAGATAGATGCAGCGATCGTTGCGTGCAAGTCCTTCCGGCGTTGATATTACGAGGGATAAGAGCTATGCTTTTCAAATCTAATTCATAGACGTTGCTGGAACTTAGGTATCTCAATTACCTAAGGATTCACGGTAACAAGCCGGCGCGAACGGAAATGTGTATTTGTACGCTGACTATATATCCGCTCTGCGTTCACTTGATGCGTTCCCACGTTCGTGTCACCCGCTAAAAATGGCCGTATCCTTTACTCTATATTTTGGTCCAATTTTCGCTATGTCGTTTCTCATCTGTGGGACGTCGAATCCGGAAATTGTTTAGGACGTTCACAATCTATCTGCCCATGCTGTATGAGCAACTTTCTCCGTCTACTACGAGGGGATTTCTCGCACCTAAAGGGGTATTGAGCGACGGGTAATAAGAAATCAACTCACTTCTGGGCAGGCTGGGGTGGGTTGTTGACGAAATCAATGCCCTTCTCGATATTGCCCTTGAGGCCCTTATAGCAGGCCTCGAGCAGCTTCTTCTCGTTGTCATTGGCACCGCTAACGACATCGATGGCTTTTAGAGTGCCATTGGGCTAGACGATCGAGTTAGTGTCTAGGAAGGTAAAAAGGTGAAAGGATGAGAGGACGAGCTCCAACGTACACCAAGTTCTACAGGCACGGAGAAGAAGTCGCAGCCGGTAATCTTGGCAATAGCTTCACCACCTTCGACACCTGGGAGGTAGACGAAAGTTGGCTCGACGATGCCAGTCTCGCCTTTAACGGCCTTGACAATCTTCTCGGCGAACCTATTTGCAGTTAGAGAGGTGATACTGTTTCTATCGGGAAGAGTAATACTAACCGGAAGCCAGCATATGCCATGGAAAGCGTTGCTGAACCTAGGCCGTCCTTGGCCTTGACAACCTCGTCACCACCGAACTGCACGCCTAAATGAAATGTGAGCATTCCAGCGGCGTTCACCAGGAGCTATGGTCTCTCCATGGCACTCACGGTTTACCAAGGCATCCAGCTTATCAGCAGGAATCTCGACCTTGGGGTTTGCCTGGCTGAAAAGCGGGACGATAGTCTCGCCAGAGTGACCTCCAATAACGGGGATAGTAGCTTTTGAAGGGTCCTTCGCGCCGCTAATAGTGGCAACAAAGGTCTCTGCACGCACGACATCCAAAGTTGTCACGCCGAACAGCTTCTTTGGGTCGAATACACCTGCAGCCTTCAGGACCTCGGCGGCGATGGGAACGGTAGAATTGACGGGGTTGGAGATGATAAGCACAAAGGCTTTTGGGCAGTGCTCGGCGACGCCCTTGACCAGGTCGCGGACGATGCCGGCGTTGATCTTGAAGAGGTCATCACGAGTCATGCCAGGCTTGCCTGTGTTACGTGAGTGCCTGTTTGGCCCCCGCTTGGGACAACGGGCGCCGAGTGGGCTTACGGGGGATGCCAGCGGGGATGACGACGATATCGGCACCCGAGAACGACTGCTTCATGCCATCATCCTTGGGCAGGTATCCTGACACCACCTGCTCTCAACTCAGTATTGCCGGCTCCTCAACGAACGCATTATTGGACTTCGTACCGCGGGCGATGAAATGTGCGAGAGATCGGTGGCGACACCGGGGGTGTTTACGACATCGTAGAGAGAGAGTTCGTCGATAAGAGGGCAGACCTTGAGGAGGAGAGACAGCGGCTGAGGGGTGATTAGCTCCGTGTTCGTGGGTAAATAGCGTGGCACAAGTTTTCTCACCTGTCCAATGCCTCCAGAAGCTCCAGCAACGACTTGGCATGTGAATCAGCATTCGCTCAACGCAATTGAACGCGCGCCTACGCACCAGCTTTCATGATGACGGTAGCGAAGTAGAAAGAGAGCTAAAGACTATAGGAGAGTCAGAAAATGGAGAGGTTTGTAGTGGACGAGGAGGAAGAGAGGAGCAAAAAGACGGGAGTCGGTGTACAGAAATAAAATTTTGTATGCGTGGGATAGTGAGAGGCCACGGGACGCTGCAGAGCTCGTTGGTTGCTGGGTAGGGCGGGGGGATAAAACCCAAAAAGCTCGGGCCAGCGGGGTAAAGAGCGAGCGAGGGGACGAGTGAAACAACGAAAGCCGGATTGACTCACCTTAGGAATAACAGAACCCACGTTGACAACAATGCGTTCAAAAGAGGGTCTTAGGTGGGGGTGCATATACACATGTATATATATAATTTTCTTCACACGCCGGTACACCCCTGTCTCCAACCCGCCGAGCCTCGGAATGCCATGTGAGCCTCATTCTCGTCCAACCGTCATTCTCGGGTTCATTCGGGCTATGACGCCAGCTTCCCGCTTGAATGGCCTTGGAGTAGGTAAAGAACTGGTCTGCGGGTACATTCCAAGTATAAGAAAGAAGTTCAATTGTGTTTGTCCTATTTGATACGCCCAAAGTAATAAATTCCCGCTACTCCTCCGCGGCCGAATGCCCGTTCGGCCAAGCCCAAGCCCAAGCCCCAAATCCATCATTCTAACGTAGGTACTTGACACATGTCCATAGAAAAAAAATTTGTTTGGGTAACGCCCGAACACTACAAGCACCTGCAAAGGTGGATACATCCGGTAACCCTGCATTTCGCCATTCTGAACACCAGAGGTCGTACAAGATCCGCAGTCAGCGAATCTCGAGAAGCCCTCTCACATCACGCCAAACATCACACCCAATATCATACCCAATGCGACTCTTGCTTGACTAAAACACAATCTGTCATCAGCTTACTGCTAGGAGACAAAGTCTTCTCTCTCACCCTCAGCATCAGCATCTCCCTCCGGATCGTGCGGTCGATATGCTTGATTTGGGTCACCAGCCCCAGTCGGATCAGGCCCACGTTGCCCGACGGGATACATTTGCTGCACGCGAGTTAGTGACGAAGACAAGAAGATTCGACTGTGATACTGACCGGCTGTGGTGGCATGCCATATGCTCCGTAGACTCCTGGATCAAACATCTGGGGTTGCGGTTGTCCATAAGCTCCCGGGTCTCCCTGTACCGGAGGTGCATACATCCCCGGTTGCCTATACTCCTGCTCCTGTGCCATGTGTGGTCCCATGCCGTAGTCTGGCGCCATTTGATGTGGCGGATGAACTCCAGCTTGCTGAGGAACTCCGCCCTGCGGAACAGCCTGAGGACCAGCTGATGACTGCACCGCAGAGCTGCTCTGCCCGCCGCTGCGTTTATGAGGATGTGCTTCTTCCCGAGGAACAATGTCGATGAGGAAATCAAACATATCTGATTTTGTTAATGCAGACGCGATGTCTGACCGTTGTAGAGTCCGGCGCTTGTTTTCCTCTGCGTGGATCCACGCACGCATTGTCAGCTCCGTGATGAAAATGTCGCACCCCTTTGCGAAGAGGATTGGCGCCTCGGCTGATATCATTTTGACTTCTGGGTCGGCCTTCATGACCTTCTTTATGCGAGCTAGTGGCAGCTGGTGGAGTTTGTAGTCGTGTTCGTCAGTCTCAAGCTTGGTAACCTGTTGTTGCCAATATGTATTAAGGATGTCGCGGTACGTGCCTGTGAGGCCTTGGTTGACCTAGAAACGTATCAGCGTATGCTTCCACCTCGTAGTGAAAAGGCCTATATTGTACATTTGCCCATGATCCTGTAAACAGTTGCGGGTCTGGTGCGTGTCCTTGTGCGGCTATCTGGACCAAATATCAGCTATGGGTATGGCCGGCTGTGGGCTCGGAGCGATGCTCGCGGACGCGAAGACGTACAGATGCACTGGCTCCTACAAACATGCGTCAAGTGTCAGCCTGCTGTACATGTTTTAGGTCGATTTGAAGCATTGTGATGCCGGATGCCCCGGAAGGCTTGGCTCAGTGGAAGTTGAAGCGAGCAAAAGCATACCATAGTGACCCCCATTCGCGGGGTCGTAGAGTGGGTTCCCATTCACGCCATCATAACGGCGCGGTGCAGCCTGCTGGCGCATTTTCTGCTGCTGGCCATGAGTTTGGAGGTTTGTGGGATCCATTGAAAAGTCGTTTGCGCGCCCGTCTGTCGCAACCCGACCACCATTCGCTGACACCGGCAGAAGTGAAGCTGCTGGGCTTTAAGCACGTACGAGTGGACGTGAGAATGGAGCACTAAAAGCAATTGGTTCGTTCAGGGTCAGAGGAGGGCAGTGGTCGAGGGTGTAGCTGGACGTTGTAGCAGCGGTCTGGGTGGTTTGGTTTAGGTCCCAAAAGACACAAGCGCGGAAAAACTGAAAGCAAGCAGCGGGTGGGAGCACTTGTGCGCAGGGTCTGCGATCATTATCAACTGTACGACAGTATCAAGTATTTCTCGGGATGTTGTTTACCTGCTGGTTCGCCCCGGCAGCACGCAAAAATGTTTTGGTCTCTCCGCGCCCTAATTTGCTCTGGGGGGATTCGCGAATCGGATGGAGCGACGGCTCTGGCACGACGGACGAACCACACGCCAGCACTCGCGCTGAGGACAGGAACTTCGGGAACGCTACTAGTATTGTGATAAGATCTTCTGGGGACGACGGTGCCCGAGAAACGGTTGCAGACGCCCGCTGCGAAGGGCTGGAAGGGGGAAGCTGGTCGGAGAAGTCTCCAAGGCAGATCAAAAAAGTGCCATCGAGATCGATCGTCAGTCTACTGTTATATGTGTGTAGCTGCACGTCGCACAATGACACGGCGAAAATGAGGGGTTGACAGCGCAAAGAGGCTGCCTCATGCCGTTCTAGTCACAATTATAACTACAGACGCATCCAGATGGCGGCAGCACGCTCGAAATCGTCAGGGCTGAGCAGACAAGGCGAAACACTCATCGAGAGTTAGGATGTCTTGAGAGGACTTTCAGCGCCTCGTACATCACGTACATCACCCCACGATGATTGGGAGAGGCCGTGGGGGCTGCATGGCATTGGTGGAGAGGCTGCATGGGCAGGGTGGTGATTGGCGGGTCGCCCTGTTTACTCACGCCGGCCCTGCAATTGATGAGTTGTCCCTCAGTCCTGGTTCAGCAGCGGATGCCGGGCACAGCGAGAGCACAGCGAGCGCATTGCTCTGTAGACTGGATTGGAAAACAGTCTTGACAGTGAAGCTGACCAGACCGCGATATTTTTGCACGTATGTATCTATTAGGGAGGGCGTCACGGTGTCCAGGGTTGCAGCTCCGGCGCGGTGAATTCGGCTCTCGCGTGGTTTATTCTCTGCTGCTCTGGACCTCGATGCTTTGCTTGAAAGAACTCCATGAGTAGGGATATGCAGGGGAAGTTCTAAACTTGTTAGAATTGGTTAACTTTAAGCTGTGCTGTATTTAACTATGTTTGCCAAGTAGTAGAACTAACGATCGAACTCTCTTGCAGTCGTCATTCAGCTCCCTATCTAGGTGTTGAATGCAGGCCTTCAAAGCATGACTAACCGACTCGCTTCAATAGGCAAAACTCCTTAATACGATACCGGGTATATAACGATACATTTGGTATTACGATCTACACGCCCTAATCAAGCCTTTTTTTGGTGTAACTAACGATAATCTGACTTTTGACGATATCGTTAAGCTCTACCACCAATATCGGTATAACTAGTTGTATGAAAAGGGCGTATACTCGGCCCATAAGGCGGGAAATCTATACCCTTTAGGCTTTAAGATTCACTTTTTATTGAAGTTTACTGCTTATTCGCACTACACGTGACTCTTGATATGACAATACCATTGGTATTACGATATATTTGGCGCCAAAAAGGAGTTTTGCCTGTAGCACCCGGCGTGGAGTTGTTCCGGAATTAGTGCCGTTCTGGAAATCTTCCAGATCGAAATCTTCTCATCCACACCTCCTTCACAAGACAGCCCTACGTCAAGAATGCCAGCGCATCAAGGCCCGTTCCTGGGCGAAGCTGAGGACGTACCGTCTGCAAGTGAGGATGATTTGTCAGCCGAGCAGATTCATGACCTCCTGAAGGAAGCTGAGAACAGAATGCGGTCGAAGAACACGTCTGCCCAGAAATCACGAGACAGCTCAGAATCGCACTTCACCCTTCCCAAGCTAAATACAGGAGTTATCGCAAAGCCATACATCCGCCGCGAAGGTGACGTGGCTCGGGTCGACTCATCGCGACTACTGGACCAGCAGGACCGGGGACTGTCGAACGGCATACGCAAAATCGAGGATCCTCTCCAGGTGAAGAAAAGACTGGCAGAGGTAGGTCTTTTCATCGTGATCCCTATTTTTGCCAATGAGGAAAATTTTCCCAATCATTTCCTTGACGCAGATCATGGCCCCGTCTTGGGTGCCAACCTGCAGCACTGAGAGCACATTTTTACATAGTTACTCTGAGGCAAATAATCTGACGTTGTCGTTTTTGCATGCACAATCAAAGATCTTCAGGGATGCTAACTTCGTTTCTGCAGGAGAAGAAGGCCACTGCTGGCAGTTCCTGGTTTAACCTCCCTCGAACCGATCTAACACCCGAACTTAAACGAGACCTCCAATTGCTGAAAATGAGAGGAATACTGGATCCGAAGCGATTCTGTAAGTTGATTTCACTGTTTCAAAACGGCTGGCGGCTAAACTTTGAAACAGATAAGAAGGAGAACGGCAAGTCTAATATGCCTGAATTTTCCCAGGTTGGGACGATCATTGAAGGTCCTACTGAATACTACAACAGTAGACTACAAAATAAGGATCGGAAGAAGACATTTGTGGAGGAAGTTCTCGCCGGAGAAGCGCAGACTGGCAGGTTCAAAAAGAAGTATAACGAGATCCAATCTTCCAAAACTAGCGGGAAGAAAGCGTATTACAAAGCCCTGAAAGCGAAGCGAAAGGGGAGAGTCGAAAAAGGCTGAGCTGTGATGGAGTCGTCGTCAACGACATCAACCATTAATAGCGTCTTGAAGAACCAACACGAAGCCTGCACGCGACTCGGAACCATTCGTCACACATGAATGGTTGAAACCCTGCAGGAACATGGCACAGCCTGCAGTCGAGTTCCAACACATGTTGCATGGAACTCGGTACTATTGCTAGTCTACGTATCGACGACGTGGTATCATTAACCACGGTAAACTGTTCCGCTACTGTACGTAGAGGTCAGACAAAATTTGCTTCACGAGTGCCTACGGCACCATTAGCAACTAAACCAATCGTCACATTGAGGATAAAGAATAAAACTATACCTGCATGTCCTTTGCTGCCTCTCGTCCTGCTTCGAGCACTTCCTCATGGTTGGCCTTGCCTTTGCTCAGGTGCTTTTCTAGTTCATCCTTACTCATTGCCTGAATCGCTTCATCGTCACCCCTGGGTCCAGCTTCTAGCACTGCACTATTAGTAACTAGACTGAACGCCAGGACCCTCAATCCAGAGTGGCGTGCAACGACGATTTCTGGGACTGTGGACATTCCTACGACGTCAGCACCAAACCCTCTCAGCATGCGGCATTCAGCGCGCGTCTCATAACTACTCCTATTATCAGTGTCTTGTAAAATAGATTTGAGCCCCCCGAACTGTCAAGAATAGTAACAGTCTCCATGAATATTTTCGGAATGCAACGTCACTTACGTCGGTCCAGCTACGAAGGCGTAAACACCCTCGTGCAGCCGTCTTTTCTGCTTGTCTAATCCGAGTCTCTTCCACGCTTGATGTGCTCTCCTTCGCAGGTCAAGATCATAGGCGTCTGATAGAGGAGGAAAACGGACACCAAAGTCATCGATATTCGGACCACGGAGAGGATGGATGCCTACAAGGCCGGCCATGTTCAGATGCTGCAGCAGGTTAGCTGTAGCCTGCCATCGTATTCGCAGTTGCTGGGCGGGTAGTCAAGAGCGCAGTGGATGTCGTTACATCGTTCAAGCAAACAATATCTCCAACGGCATATTCTTGATTCAGACCACCAGCTGCATTTGTAACTACAAATAGTATCAGAAATGCTCTGATAAACTATGAGGGCTTCTTGACGCACCAATGATTGTCTCTACGCCCATGACTTTGCAAACTCTAGTAGCAAATGTGACAAGGTCCATGGTGTGTCCTTCATAAAAACTATCACTGAATTAGAAGGCGCCTTGCGCTGCCATATTCTGCTGAAGGTCACCAACTGTGCTCGTCCGACTAGTAGTACTACGGGAGTTTTTGCTGGCCCAATCAGGCCGAAAATGAGCTTGCCCGCATGTCCCTGTACTGTAGCCGCATGCATAAAATTACTCTCTGTCCTCTTACAAGTTATAATTTACTGTTCCAGGAGCAGCACTCACCAGTGCTCTGAGGGAAATTCGGGATATTCGCATACGCTGTTTCTAGCCTAGGCTCGGGGTGGATGGTCTCTGCCAGCCCTCCGAGACCAGAACCACAGACGATTGCGACCTTTGGGTGCTGAAGAGTGTCTGGTAGAGCAACCCGCAGGTAAAGTGCGGTTTCGGTTGCTCGTTGGAATACATTGCGGGAGGCTGCTGGATCATCCATATTACGGAATCAGTTAGTAGTTTGCGAAGAGAGGGGGCCTCTCAAGCACTTTATATAGCTAGATACTGCAGGCAATGGGCTCAACCTCAGTGAAGCACTATTAATGGATTTGGAGGGCGCGGTGTTACGATAATCTTGGCGTCGGTGACTTTCGTTTCGGTTTTCTGCCAGGCGGTGAAGCAACAGGAGCCTCAGCCGATAGAAAGACTTGCCTCCGCGCTTTCACGGCCGTTCAATCGTGATAGCCATGGCGACCCCTTCATGTGCAAGGTCGTCATTCGGCCTCATGAAAAGAGTTAAGGTATGTGCTGTGCTCTGAATGATACCAGTGGGCAGACCAATTGACTGATTTGAGCGCAGGTTGCTCCCCAGAGAGTCACACCGTTTCGAAGGGCGGCATCTAATGGTGCAACGCACGCTGTGGTTAAGCGTATGGGCTTAGACCCAGCGGAATTTGAGAGGTGAGGGTGGATGCTGCTCAAAATACAGGAGAATAGTCTGTAATTATTCGACAGAGTGAAAAAGGAAGCGAATAGGAACATGGCCAAGGAGACCAAAAAGTTGCAGGATCGTGATCCTCAGGAGCTCCAGCGGTGGGTTATATAGCCAAAGCGCTGAGGGGTCACCCCATGCTGATCCCGAACTTAGGCGATGGAAAGAGGCACAGAATGCGCCGGATTCGAATAGCCTGCTCCAACTGTGGAAGACGGCTGGGATAGAGCCTATTGAATTGGCTAAGTGGGTTTTGTTTCCTTACTCTGCTATAGTTGACATACACTGATGTCGATCTAGAAAACGAGGCCTCGAGCTCCCTAACAAAAAAGAGACCCAGTATGTTATTGCATGGCCTAGTCCGTTCCAGGCGAAACTTCCTATAACAATTAGATAGACTCGATCCTGAAACGGCCCAAAAACTTCACTCCCTACGGATACCTCGCAATGTCGAAGCAGTTAATCTCCGCCCTCTCCGCCGCGCCCCCTCACATGGTCTCCCCGTTTGCGACCTCCAACTACGCACTTATTCCGTTCGTAATATTGAGTTTTTCGCCGACTTTGCCATGCGTGCTGCCTACTACCTCAGTCTTCCTGCACGTGGCCCCATTCCTTTGCCTCGCATAACCGAGCGCTGGACTGTTCCTCGGGCAAATTTCATCTTCAAGAAATCACAGGAGAACTTTGAACGGATAACAATAAGGCGACTGATACAAATTCAAGACGGGCATCCGGATGTAGTGAAGGCTTGGTTGGCATTCCTGCAGAAGCATGCATACTATGGGATTGGCATGAAAGCGAATGTGTGGGAGTTTGAAGGTCTGGATGTTGGAAAGAACATGGACGCTGCGTTTGAGGGGGGTGGTATGGAGGGTAGGATGAATCAAAAGACACTCAAGAAAGTAGAGGAGTTATTAGGTAGTGAAGGGTTTAGAAAAGCTATGCAGGAGAAATCGGGGGGATTGCGAGCTTTGTGGTAGAACTTGTAAATTATTTGTATTGATATCGAGGGTCAGGATGCACTTTTGGGCGTACAGATTATTAATAAATTACGTACATGCTTCTTGCACAAATTAGACCAGCTACACTCTGTGAGGCCATGGTTGGGCTTCTAAAAGATGCAATCAGGTCCATCCACAGGCACGACAGATGCCCTAACTTAGAGTCACTCCGAGCCGTAAGCATGGTATTTGCTTTGGCTGGAAATTAGTCGCGGTCGGACTAAAAAAGAAATATAAATCTGGAGTGGGTCTAGCAAAGAGTTTTGATTTTCGTGAGTGCTATTAGCAGGATATTTTTGCAGCTCTGCAGGTAAATCTTTCATTTCGAATTGTGTCTGATGCGAGCTAAGAGGCATAAGATCGTTCTAGAGTCTCGCACTGATCTTATAGTGGACAAGTTTTTGCAAGGTCATGCTGACCTAATAGTAAGCCTCTGAATAGGGGAGTAATTAGCATACCTACGGCCCATTACGAATGCTGAGGAGATAGAAAGAGTCCAGGCGCGAAATGAGTCACAAAGAGCTTGACGGAAAGTGCAGTGGAAGAGTCCGCTTTCTTTAAGTTCTAGCAAAGTCATGGTTGGAATGAAGAGCTGGATAAGTATCGGTCGGTCTAAGTGTGCGCCAAGATGGGTCGTGGCTTGTCTCTGAAGCAAATTCTAATTTTGCCCGGCATCTCCATCTTTATTCGTCTTTTTCCCACTCTTACATTCACTATAACACTCCTGTTTAAGTGCGACCCCGTAGAGAAGCACTCCATCATCAAGCTTGGTCAGCCACCCAATCTGCGCTAATTTGACGGCTAGTGAAACCCAACCGCCGGGTACGTGATACGAAGATTTATTCCCAAGTTACCTTCGTCTCAAAATAATCGGTACATAAGGCTAGGATGTACTTACTGGGAGGGCAAAGAAGCATTCCCCCATGAACAATGGTTGGAGTTCCCCGTAGCAAAGGATGTTTGTCATGTGTAAAGCAACGGGTAAAGGCACGTCTTAACTTTTTTTCTTCTTCTCTTGCCGTCTTCTCTATATTCCTAACTTTGATTTCTTAAAGTGCGATGAGACAAAACCTGCATGTATACGATGCACCAGGTTTGGAAGAGAATGTCCGGGATACGAAAAACCAGCCAAATTTGTCTACGAAGTACCCCGCGAGGGAGAGGGTCAAGGTGCTTTCCACCATGTTCGCGAGCTATCACGTCCCAATTCACGGACCAACAAGCGCCGCAACAGAGAGAATTCGTCTGAAGCCCCAGAAAATAAGCAGCCAAGAAGTGCCTCTCCTGGTTCCTTAGGAATTCCCTCGACTGTAGCTCTCCCTACACAACAAGATGTTCAGTCCCTCTCGGTTTTCATTGCCAACTCCTCGCTACCAGATAGGTATACTGAGATCCACTGGATGCGGAAGTGGCTGTCATTCATACCATCACGCTTAGGAACGAATAAAGTCTTGGATGATGCTGTTCACTGTCTAGCCAGCCACTATGTCGGAAAGCTATCCGGCCAGGACCAGGTGGTCAGACGTGCTCGCCGGGCATATGGACAAGCCCTTCTAGGCCTCCGGCAGGCCATTTCTGATCCAGAGCAAGGCGTATTATCCAACACCCTTTGTGCCACTATGATTCTTTCGCTCTACGAGGTTTGTAGAACATCATCCTGGATTTTGGTATGGTCCTAACCGCTGTTGCGTAGTTGTTTTCATGTACTAAGAAAGACGCATGGGTGAAGCACGCTGGCGGTGCTGGTCGGTTGATGCAGATTCGCGGATCAGCTCGGCATATGAATGAATTCGATAGAGTCATGCTATATGCCTTTCGTGGTCAAATGGTATATAAATGAAGCTGAATAAGCCAAGGTCACTCATTTTAACTAACAGTACTTAGATAATGGAGGCTTTTATGCAGGGAGCTAGCTCCTTTCTTGATAGCGATGACTGGAGAGTCGTTCTTTCAAATCCAACATCGAGTTTCTCCTCGAATTTGCTCAACCTCTCCAACGAATTCTATACATACCTTGCAGCATGCCCAGGAATGGTAAGAGCAAATTTTAATCTCCAGAGAGACAATCTAGGTGAAGTTATAAGCTTCCTCAGTAGGGTCAATGAACTTATCAATAACCTTCGCGACTGGTTCCGTCGCTTTAGAGATGTTTTGCGGCCGCCAGAAGAAATTCCTTCGTCCAAAAACGATCCTATGTTTCCGGTTGTTTATCGCTATGATTGCCACTGCAATTTCCTTCATACTGTTTCTTACTATGGCTGTTTGATTCTCCTGAGAAACTTCTTCAAGTCTTTACAACCTGACCCAAACTTGGAGGCGGAAAATATCTTCATGGTGAGCGAGGTTTGTAAGACTGCGGAGAGCTCTTACTATTTTGGCCTATTTGGGCCGTATGGGGCTGTGTTTGGTCTGCGCATGGCATTTATGGTTACGGATTTACCGACAAAGATGTGGATTAAAAACGAGCTGGACAAAATGTCAGAAATTATGCCTATTATGAGATATCAAGTTTCAATAGGCGCAGATGTGGTTTTGGTCGAGGAAGAATAGATGACTTGGTAAGTGCTCATGTCAGACATCAGTTTCAGCCTAGTTTCACCACTCTCTAGGGACCCCTGTAGGGGGTACCACCTCTTGTATATATAGCCTCTTTTCTCCATAGACCAATCTATACACGAGTCCTCGTTTTCTGACCTGGTATGTCCGGCTGACCAGGGTGGTTTTGGATAATGCGAATAAGCGAGCATAAGGTATCCTTTATCCAATAGAATATGCATAAATATCGCAATTGATAAGGATAAAAGTGCCCTGTGCGGAGCTTTTCTACCCCAACCAGGTAGAATAGGACTCGGTTCTAGCAGAATTTAGCAGATATTGCAGATATTGCGG
>Ga0307515_10006136_pt1 | contig 24160 bp, 20 predicted proteins | sample 17_EM_MG_FD_194513 | JGI IMG/M metagenome (GOLD analysis project Ga0307515, IMG submission 194513) | Populus trichocarpa ectomycorrhiza microbial communities from riparian zone in the Pacific Northwest, United States - 17_EM | ecosystem: Host-associated > Plants > Roots > Unclassified | place... | reverse complement strand
GGGCCCAGCCAGCCAGTCAGCACGCCGGGCAGGTCGGCCAGCGTGATCATGTAGCTGGCCACCTGGGCACCGGCGCACAGGAACATGACGATCGCGGTGGTCTTGGCTGCGCGCACCAGCACGCCGTGGACTTCGATCAGCTTCATTTCGCGGTGCACGAACAGCGCGACGACGAGTGCGTAGAACGCGGCCACCACCGCCGCTTCGGTCGGCGTGAAGACGCCGGTCTTCATGCCGCCGATGATGATGATCGGCATCAGCATCGCCCAGAAGGCCTTGGCGGTGGCTTTCAGGCGATCCTGCATCGACAGGGGCTGGCCCTTGGGCAACTCGATGCGGCGCAGCACCCACTTCCACGCGAAGATCAAGCCGACGCCCATGATCAGCCCGGGCACGATGCCCGAGACGAACAAGGCCGAGATCGAGGTGTTGGTGGTCACGCCGTAGATCACGAACGGCATCGACGGCGGGATGATCGGCGCGATGATCCCGCCCGAGGCGAGCAGCCCGGCCGACGTGTTCATCGGGTAGCCCTGGTTGCGCATCATCGGCAGCAAGATGGTGGCCAGCGCCGCGGTGTCGGCCAGCGCCGAGCCGCTCATGCTGGCCATCAGCACCGCGGCGCCAATCGCCACGTAGCCCAGCCCGCCGCGGATGTGGCCGACCCAGGCCTGCGCCATGTCGATGATGCGGCGGCTGATGCCGCCCGAGTTCATCAACTCACCCGCGAGGATGAAGAAGGGCACGGCCAGCAGCGGGAAGCTGTCGATGCCGGCGACCAGGTTTTGCGCCAGCAACTGGGTGTCCCAGAAGCCCAGTACGAATGCCATGCCTGCGCCGGTCAAGACCAGCGCCAGCGCCATGTTCATGCCGATGCCCATCAGCACCAGCATGCCGGCAGAGAAAACGACGAAGGCGAGTGCTTCAGCAGACATGGCGCGTTACTCCGTTCACTCGACTTCGGCGCCGTGGCCCAGGTCCAGCGGCTTGCGTTGGACGATCTCGATCAAGGCCATCACACCGATCGCGGTGGCGCACAACAGCGCGGGCAGTGGCAGCAACGCGGTGGGGTAGGCCAGCACGACCGAGCGGCTGTCCATGCCGACCACCACTTGTTGCCAGGCACCCCAGGCCACCAGCCCGCAGGCCAGCACCACCAGTGCGCGAATCAGCAACGTCATCCCTCCGATCAGCACCGGCCGGTTCTTCAGCAGCCCGACCAGGCTGGTGAAGGCCATGTGCTCGCCAGCCGGGTAGGCGGCGGTGGCGCCGATGAAGACCATCCAGACGAACAGCAGGCGCGACAGTTCTTCGCTCGCCGCGATGCCACTGCCAAAGCCATAGCGCAGCACCACGTTGATGAACACGGCGACCGCCATCACGCCCAGGCAGGCGGCCATCGCGCCCTGCGCGATGCGCTGCGACAGTTTGTCGGTGGCTAGGGTGGGGTGGTTCATGCGTGCTCCTCTTCGGCCAACCAGGCACTGACCTCGGCTTGCAATTGGCTCAATGGGGCCTCGGCATCGACCCGCAGGACGCCCGCTTCGCCGTCCGGGCGTTCGAGCGTGGCGAACTGGTTGTCGACCAGGCTGGTGGAAAAGAAGTGGGCGGCGCCGCGGCCCGCGACGCGACGCAGCGCGGCCTCGCGGCCGATGTCCATGAACACGAAGCGCAAGCCGCGTGCGGCGGCCCGCAGGCGGTCGCGGTAGGCGCGCTTCAGCGACGAGCAGGTCAGCACGATGGGCAACGGCGGCTGGCGCAACTCGGCCGCCAGCGTGTTGAGCCAGCCGTCGCGGTCAGCATCCGTCAGTGCAACGCCTTGGCTCATCTTGGCGCGGTTGGCCGGGCTGTGGTGCGCGTCACCTTCGACGAAGCGGGTGCCCAGTGCATGCGCCAGCACCTCGCCCAGGCTTGACTTGCCACAGCCCGACACCCCCATGACGACCAGTGATTGCTTCACGTGTTGGATAGCGCTATCCGAAGTGGGCCAAAAAATCGGTACCCTGATCAAGACGCTGATTCCCTGTGAGGGCCAGCGAAGCGGCCCGGGGAAGCGCCGGCTTGCGTTCAGGTACCGGACAGCGCTATCCTAATCACCGAGCCCCTGCCGCTCATCCGCACTAACCCTTAGATGACCTCTGCCATTCCCCGTCGTCGCGCCAGCGGCCGCGTCACCTTGAACGACGTGGCACGCGCCGCAGAAGTCAGCCCGATCACAGTCTCACGCGCCCTGCGAGGCGAGCGCGCAGTCGACCCGGCGTTGGTTGCGCGGGTGCGCGAAGCCGCCGACCGGCTGGGCTATGTGCCCGACCCGGCGGCCCGCGCATTGGCGTCGCGCCGCAGCACCCATGTGGCGGTGCTGATCCCGATGCTGTCGAACGCGTTGTTCGTCGACCTGATCGAGGCCGTGCAGCGCACGTTGCGGCCAGCGGGCTTTCAGACGCTGATCGGTGTGACCCACTACGACGAGGTCGAAGAGGCCGCTCTGCTGCGCGAACAACTGCTGCACCGGCCCGCCGGCCTGCTGGTCACCGGCATCGACCGGCCCGCCGCAACGCGCACGCTGATCACCCAGGCCGGCGTGCCTTGCGTGCACATGATGGATTTGGCGCCCGCCAAGTCGGGCTTGCACAGCGTGGGCCTGTCGCAGGCTGACGCGGGCGCGGCGCTGACGAAGCATCTGCTGCGCCATGGCCGGCGCCGAGTGGCTTTTGCGGCTGCGCAGCTCGACCCGCGCACACTGCAGCGGCTGCAAGGCTGGCGGCGCGAAATGACGGCCGCCGGCCTGTACGACCAGACGCTTGAATGGCTGAACCCGGCGCCCTCGTCGATCGCGCTCGGGGGCCGGATGTTCGAGCAGATCATCGGCCAGCGGCCAGCGATCGACGCGATCTTCTTCTGCAACGACGATCTGGCGCAGGGTGCGCTGCTGGCGGCGCTGCGGCGCGGCATCAAGGTGCCAGACGAGATTGCGGTGGCCGGCTTCAACGACCTCACCGGCAGCGACCAGATGGTGCCGCCGCTGACGACGGTGCGCACGCCGCGTGCCGAAGTCGGCCAGGCTGCGTCGGCAATGCTGCTGGCGCTGATGCGCGGCGAGACCGTCAAGCAACCAGTGGTCGATCTGGGCTTCGAGCTGATCGCGCGCGGCAGCGCTTGAACTCCAAGCTGTTCGCGCCAAAGCAGATGGCCTTTGCTTCCGCCGGCCATTGGCAGGCGCACCGAGCCTGCAAGGCAATAGGCGTATAAGCAGATGAGCCCCGCGCCATTCTGCTGAACGGGGCCGCTTCAGAGGACCCGAATGAACCAGCCACCTGCTAACGCGCCGCCACCGTCGTCTGACGGCGTGGATGCGTTTCATCAGTTGGCCGATGCCGAGCGTGCCGAGTTGCAGCGTCAAGGTGCCAAAGCCGCCGCCCGCGGCGACGATGCGGACGCCAATCCGCTGCGTCGCCGGTCCAACGCGCCAGGCCGCACCGGTGAATCGCAAGGCAGTTGGCTCGAACGGCACGACGCCTGGCAACAGGGGCACGATGCGCAGAGCGACCGACACGAGGGCGCGCAACGTGATGCTGCCGACACCCATCACCAAGCATGAGGCGGCTGCCCATCCGGTAGGTCGCGGATTTCGCCTGTGCTATCGGGCGTCGCACGGCGGTCTCTCGTTGTCGTTTCCGTGTGATATCACTGGCCGTGTGCACATTCACGCCCTCGATGCACGCGACACCGCCAATTACTTGCTGGCTCGTACGCTTGTCGGACGCGATTTCGATGTGGCCATCGTGCTGCCCGTTGATGCAGTGCCAGCTCCTGTTCCCCCTGTCGCAGCGCGCCGGGTGGGTGTTGACCCCATTACCATGGAACGCGGCGCCGCGACGCTAGATGTCTCAGACACCCTTTTTTGACTTGGCCTCGGGCGTTTTGCGCTTCTGGGTCTTGCATGACGATGGCCGCTACATTGGCGCGACGATCGCGCGGCAGACGCTGCACTACTGCTTCAACGGCGAAAGTGGGGGCGAGGATGCTGTCGCCACCTACGAAGCGAATCGCGAGCGCATTGACAACGCCGTGCGCCGCCGCACGGCTTCTGGTTCGCGGGAGCCTGTGATGCTGCGCGATCCGGATGTCGCCGTCGCGCGCAGCTAGACCGTTAGGCGAGCGATCGAGCGCGGCGCCAAAAGGTTGCGCTCGACCGCCAGAGTGACCGCTCAGGCCTTCACCAGCTCCGGCAGCTTCATGCCTGCGGTGCCCGGGAAGACGTCCTTGTCGAGCGGGCCGCGCGCGATGTGCAGATGGTCTGACAACACGCTCTTGAACACGGCGCGCAGGTCGGTCGTGATCTTCAGATCGCGGCCTTCGTAGCGGTCCTTCTTCGCCAAGCCTGGCCAATCCGCCAGCATCTGGCCGCCGCGCACGGCCCCCCCCAGCACGAACGCAGCGCCGCCGGTGCCATGGTCGGTACCGCGGGTGCCGTTGATGGCCACCTCGCGGCCGAACTCGGTGGCCACGACGATCACAGTTCTGCTCCACAGCCCGTTCGCGTTCGGTGCATCCAGCATCTCGCGCAGCATGCCCAGGCTGTCATCCAGCTGCTGCAGGTTGTTCAGGAAGGCGCTCTTTTCGTTGGTCAGGTTGGCGTGGCTGTCCCAGCCACCTTGTTCGAGCATCACGATCTGCGGGCCCTTGGGCAGCAGAAGGAACTCGCCCGCCTTGCGTGTCATGGCAGACAGCGTACCGGCGGCGCCCTTGCCGCCGCCCATCGATTGCATCATCTCGCCGCTGGCCGGCATGTCGCTGCGCAGGCCTTGCGCACGCATCAGTGCGCCGGCCAGTGCCGGGTCGTTGGCGTAGACGCGGGCCAGTCGTGCGATCAAATCGGCGGACGGGTCGGGCAACGCCGATGGCGCCCAGGTGTCCACGTCCTTCGGGCCACGCATCAGCAGCGGCACCGCGGTCGACAAGGCGAGCCCCGGTTGGCCACCGGCGGCCAGACCCCGGCCGAGCCAGCCGCTCGCGAGCTGGTAAGGCCGCTCGCCACCGCCTTCGAGCACGTTCTGCGCATCGAAGTGCGAGCGGTCGCGGTAGGGCAGGCCGGCGGCGTGGACGACCACCAGCTCCTTGCGGCCCCACATCGCGTGCAGCTTGGCAAAGCCCGGGTGCAGCGCGAAGGGGCCGGTCAGCGCCAACGGCGCGGACGGGTAGTCGGCCAATGCGCCGCGTGCCGCGGCGAAGTCGGGGTCGCCGATGGCGGGCACGGTCCACAGGCCGTCCATGCCGCCACGCAGGATCACTGCGATCAGGCGCGGGTCGTTCGGCGACGCGGTGCCACCCATCGACAGCGTGGCCCAGGAGCCAGTGGCAGCCGCGGCGCTGGCGGCCAAGGCACCGCGCAGCCAGGTGCGGCGGGAGAGCGAAGTGTTGTTCATCGTGGCCACCTTTATCAGCGGCGTTGGAATTCGGGCGACATCAGCATCAGCACGATCGCCTGCGTGCCGTCGGCGGCGCGCTCGATCTGCTGGTACGTGGTGTCGGTCAGCAAGGGGCCCAGGCTGGCGCGCGCCAGGGCACGGGCGTCGACCTGGCCACCCAGGCGCTCTGCCTGGCGCTGCGCCCATTCGACGCGCTTCCAGATCGCGTCCGGGCCCAGCCATTCCTCGGCCTTGTCGGGCCAGCCAGCGGGCGAGGGTGCGGTGTGCGGGCGTTGGCCCAGGTTGCCCAGCAGAGACTCGCGGCCCTTGGCCGCGTTGCGCTCGCTGGTGCTCAACACGCGCAGCGAGGTGATGGCGAACTCTTCCGGGGTCTTCAGCTTGCGGGGCGCCGCTTCCCAGGCCTCGGGCGCATCGATCAGCGTGCGGTAGACGGCTGCCAGGTCGCCGCCGGTTTGGTTGAAGGTCTTGGCCAGCTTCTCGACCAGCGGCAGCGGCGGCTCGTCGGCCACGAAATGTCGCGCCAGTTTGGTGGCAATGAAGCGCGCGGTACTCGGGTGGGTGCCCAGGTCGTGGATCACCATGTCGAGCGCCTGCGGCCCTTCGGGATAGCTCTTGCCCATGATGGTCTTCGGCCCTGGCTCGTGCCAGCTCGGATCGAAGGTGGTGGCCTGGTCGGTGCGCGGCGGGTCGTAGGCGCGCCAGCCGGTCAGCACAGCCGCGAAGGCAGTCACGTCGGCCTGGGTGTAGCCGCCCCACGGCCCGTACGCACCGCCGCCGCCGGCGACGCCCAGGCTGTGCAGCTCCATGATTTCGCGCGCTAGGTTTTCGTTCAGCCCGGTCGAGATCTTGCGGCGCTTTTCCTTGTCATCTGCGGTCCGTCGGGCGATGCGCTCGGCTGCCTGCGAGTGCGGCCCGATCGAGCTGTTGTTGTCCAGGTAGCGCAGCAGTGCCGCGTGCATCGACGATTGGCGCAACAGTGTCTCGAACTTGCCGGCGATGTTCGGCCGGATCGCTTCGCGCTCCAGCGCGCCGGCCAGGCCACGCACCTGGCCTTTGTTGACTGAGACCGAGAAGTGGTTGGCCCAGAACATCACCAGCCGTTCGGCGAATGGCCGCTTGGTGGCCAGCGCCGTGGCCATGCGCGACTGCATGTCCCCGACGACGATTTCGTGCAGGTTGAACTCGGGGGTGCTCGCCGGCGCAGACGCCTTCTTGCCGGTATCCAGCAGCGCCGACACCGGCACCTTCTGCTCGGTGTAGGTGGCCAGCGCCTGGACGGCGGTCGGGAACGGGCCACCGATGGCAGCATCGGCCGGGCCGATCTGTTTGCGCAGCCAGCCGGCAGGATCGTCGCCGACAGTGTCGAGCTTAGGCTCGCCCAGGCCGAAGCGGTGTGCGGCAATGGCCGCGTAGAGAGGGGGTGTGGTCATGATGGGCAGGCTCCGGTCGCACGCTTTCAAGCGTGTACCGTTTTATAACGCCGGCCCATGAAAGGCGTGCACGACCGCACTGCCCTGAAGGGTAAAGAATCTTGTCGTGGGGATGGCCACCGGTGACCATCTGCAAGCGACCGGCCTCGGTGCCCGCAGAATGCCTAACGCGCGAAAAGGGCTCAACGAGCAATCGCTGAGCCCGGCCTCACGTTCAGGGTGCGAGCAACGCGTCGGTGGCCTGCAGGTCTTCGGGCTGCAGCTGGCCCGAGACCTGGCGCAGTTTGAGGCCGTTGACGATCACGTCGTAGCGGGCCTTGGCGAGGTCGCGTTGGGTGGTGAAAAGCTGGGTTTGCGCGTTAAGCACGTCCAGGTTCACCCGCACGCCGACCTTGTAGCCCAGTTGCGTGGCTTCCAAAGCCAGCTTGGTCGAAGACTCAGCTGCTTCCAGCGCCTTGACCTGGGCCTGACCGGACTGCACACCATAGAAGGCGGTACGCGTGCCCTGGGTCACGGCGCGGCGGGCGCCATCCAGATCGTTGCGCGACTTCTCTTCGAGCGACAGGGTTTCCTTGATGCGATTCTGGATCGAGAAACCGGCGAACAGCGGGACGTTGAGCGTCAGGCCGATCGAGGCGGTGCTGGTATTGCCGTTGCGCGAGTTGATGAAGGCGGGTCCCTGTGTCGTCGACGCGCTGTTGGTGTCGGCGGAGCCATTCGGGTAGGTTTTCGCGTAGTTGGCGCCCAGCGTCAGCGTCGGCAGGTGGCCGGCCCGCGCCTTTTCGGTCTCAAGTCGGGCAATCTCCAGCGCCAGCTGCGCTTGCTGTATTGCCGGGCTGCGGGTTTCGGCGCCGCTGACCCAGTCGTCGACATTGGCGGGCGCGACTGCTGGCAGCGCGACGGGCAGGGCCAGCGAGCGGGGCGTCGCGTTGGCTCGGCCCACCAGTTGGTCCAGCGCCAGGCGCTTAATGCGCAGGTCGTTGTCGGCGGCCAGTTCCTGGGCCAGCGAGAGGTCGTAGCGCGCTTGCGCTTCACGGGTGTCGGTGATGGTGGCTGTGCCGACTTCGAAGTTGCGCTTGGCCGAGGCCAGCTGTTCGGAGATGGCTTTCTTGCTGGCCTGAACGGTGGTCAGCGTGTCCATCGCGCCGAGCACGTCGAAGTAGGCTTGCGCGACGCGCACGATCAGGTCCTGCTCGGCGTTGCGCAGCTGCGACTGAGCCACTGCGACGCCCCGCTCGGCCTGCTCGATCGTTGCGCTGTTGCTTTTGTTGAACAGCGTTTGCTGCGCCGAGAGCACGACCTGATTGGTGGCGACCTTCGACTCGGTGTCGCTTTGTGACCTGGACTCCTGGGGGCCCAACGGGGTGGGGACCGTGGTGACCGAGCTGGCGGAGGTCTTGGTGTCGACATAGTTCGACGTGGCTTGCAGACCGACGGTCGGCAGTCGCAGCGCCCCAGCCTGATCGGCCCGGTACTGCGCCGAATCGGCCAGCGCGCGAGCGGACAGGTAGGTCGCGTCATAGCCACGGGCCGCGTCGTACAGCTCCTTCAGGCTTTGCGCCTGCGCCGCGCTGGCGGCGAAGCCGAGGGCCAATGCCAGGGCCAGGGGCGTGAGCCCGGCGGCGCGGGGCAGGGTCGGGCGGCGCGTCAGCGTCATGGTCGGTTCCTCTCGGGTCGATGGAGTTGTGGTGTTGGCAGGGGCGGTTCAGCGGCCGGCGGTCAAGCGTTCAGGGTCGATCGACCCGGCTTGGCCGCCGCCGGCGAGTTTGTACGCGAGGCCAGGGCCCCGGTGCAGCAGGAATGCGACGACTTGCGTGCTGCGCAGGCCGTGATGACAAAAACCGGCGACGGGCTGCGAGCGGCGGCGCGGCGAGTCCATGTGGTTCAGAAGTGGAAGCGGGTCGGCTCGGCAAAGCCGTCCAGCCGCGGCGCGACGGTGTCGAACAGCACCGTCTTGGCCACCGCACCGCTCGCTTGGCGGGTGTACAGCGTGGCCTGCATGACGGGCTCGGCGCCTTCGATCGCGATCAGCCGGCCGCCCGGCTTCAACTGAGCGAGCAAGGCTTGCGGCACGCTGGCCACCGAGCCGGACAGCATGATCGCGTCGAACGGGCCCGATTCAGCCAGGCCTTCGCGGCCGTCGGCCTCGCGCACCGTGACATTGCCGATGCCGGCGCGGCGCAGGTTGTCGGCCGCCATCTTGGCCAGCGCGGGGCGGTTTTCCAGCGAGATCACTTCGCGGGCCCGGTGGCCCAGCAGCGCGGCCACGAAACCGGAGCCGGCGCCGACCTCAAGCACCGATTCATGGCGTTGCACCTTCAGCTCTTGCAGCATGCGCGCCTCGACCTTGGGCGACAGCATGGCCTGGCCTTCGGGCAGCGGCACCTCGGTGTCGACGAAGGCCAGCGCGCGGTGTGCCACTGGCACGAAGTCTTCACGCCTGACGACCGCCAGCAACTGCAGCACGGCCGGATCCAGCACCTCCCAGGGGCGGATCTGCTGTTCGATCATGTTGAAGCGGGCTTGTTCGATGTTCATGGCGGCCTCGAAAGATGGGTGTCGCAACGGGCGGTGCGGCTCGGGGTAACCCTTCATTCTAGAGAACGGGTGTGGCCGTGGGGCCCGGGCGCAGGCCGTTGAGGATCAGGTCGAGGTGCTGGCGAATGAACTCGGCCGGGTGGGTCAGGTGCGAGTCGGCAAAGCCGCAGGCACCCATCGAGTGTTTGTGCAGGCACAGCATGACCATCGGCAACACGATCGAGTGCACGACGCTGTCGACGTCGACCGGTCGGAACTCGCCGCGGTCGATGCCGCGCTGCACCAGCCCGCCGATCAGCTGGTGGCCTGGCTCGATCACCTCGCGCAGGTAGAACTCGCCGATGTCCGGGAAGTTGCGCACCTCGGTCATCACCAGCTTGAAGATGGCCGAGCTGGGGCTCTCGTAGACGTTGACCCACCAGTCGGTCATCAGCTCGACCAGCAACTCGCCGGTCGGCCCGTTTTCCTCCTGCGCCAGCCGCTCGGCACCACGGGCGATGTCGGCCAGCAGTGTGTGGCGGATCACCGCCTTCAGCAGTTCTTCCTTGCTCGGGAAGTACAGGTACAGCGTGCCCTTGGACACCCCGGCGCGAGCGGCCACCTCTTCGGACTTGGTGGCCGCAAAGCCCTTTTCGACGAACAGCGCCAGCGCGGCGTCCAGCAGCTCGCTGGGGCGGGCGTCTTTTCGGCGCTGACGGATAGAAGACGAGGGCGACATGGTTGTTAATGACTGACTGGTCAGTAATATTAGCAGCCCGTGGCCGAACGTCAAGCCGCTCAGGTTACGCTGGCGCCATGAATGTCGATCTTTACCGCCGCCAACTGCTGGCCCGCTGCCTGGGGGCCGGGGCTGCCGTGGCCCTGAGCGCTTGCGCCGGCCTGATGGGGCCGCCTCGGGTGGCCTACAGCGAAGCCGAACTGAACCAGATGCTGGGCCGCCGCTTCCCGCTCGAAAAGCGGGTGATGGAGGCACTGGACCTGAGCCTGGCCAACCCGCGCCTGACCTTGCGTCCCGATGCTGGCCGCTTGGCGACCGAGTTCGACCTGTCGGCCAACGACCGCCTGTTCGGCCACAGCTGGCATGGCCAGTTGGCGCTGGACTACGGCCTGCGGCTGGAGCACAGCGACAACAGCCTGCGCTTTGCCGACCCGCACGTGACCCGTTTCGCGCTGGACAAGGGTGCCAGTGCGCAGGCCGAGCGCATCGGCGCGCTGGCGATCGAAAAGCTGCTGGCCGACACGGTGATCCATCGGCTGAAACCTGAACAGGTCGAGCGGCTGGCACAGGCCGGGTACGAGCTGGGCGAGGTCAAGGTCACTGCCAGCGGCGTCGAGATCAACGCCCGCCCGCGCCACTGAGCGCCCCCGCGGGGGTCAAGAAACTCGGGAGCAGCCCTTCGTTTCTTGAGAGCTGCCTCATCGCGGCGGGGCCAGCAGGTGGCCCCGCTATCATCCGACGCTTTGTTTGTTGCTGCCGGAGCCTTCTCACGTGGACCCGCTGTTGTTGATCAAGGCCGCCGTGATGGGCGTGGTCGAAGGCCTGACCGAATTTCTGCCGATCTCGTCGACCGGCCACCTGATCCTCGCCGGCGCCTTGCTGGATTTTGCAGACGCGAAGGCCAAGGTGTTCGAGATCGCGATCCAGAGCGGCGCGATCCTCGCCGTCGTGCTGGTGTACTGGCAACGCCTGACAGGAGCGCTAGTCCACCTGCCCACCAGCGAAGGCGCGCGTCGTTTCGTGTTGAACGTGCTGATCGGCTTCCTGCCCGCCGCGGTTATCGGCCTGCTGGCCTACAAGACGATCAAGGCGTATCTGTTCAATGCGCCGGTGGTGGCCACCTCGTTCATCGTTGGCGGCTTGATCATCCTGTGGGCCGAAAAGCGCCAGCAGGGGCACGAGCCGCGTGTGGCCCATGCTGACACGATGACCGGGATGGACGCGCTGAAGGTCGGCCTGGTGCAGTGCCTGGGCATGATCCCCGGCACCAGCCGCTCGGGTGCGACCATCATTGGCGGCATGCTGCTGGGCCTGTCGCGCCGCGCTGCCACCGATTTCAGCTTCTTTCTCGCGATCCCGACATTGATCGGCGCCGGCGCCTACAGCCTGTGGAAAGAACGTGCGTTGCTGTCGGCTGCCGACTGGCCGATGTTCGCCGTCGGCTTCGTAGTTTCGTTCGCGGCGGCGTGGATCTGTGTGCACTGGCTGCTGCGCTACATCGCGACCCACCGCTTCACCGCGTTCGCCTGGTACCGCATCGCTTTCGGCATCGTCGTGCTGGCCACCCACTTCATGGGCTGGGTTCGCTGGACGGACTGAGCAAAGGCCGCGTCAGCGGCGCGTATAGACGAGGTCCCACACACCGTGGCCAAGCTTCAGGCCGCGGTTTTCGAACTTCGTCAGCGGGCGGTACTCGGGCTTGGGCGCGTAGCCGTCGGCGGTGTTGACCAAGGCCGGCTCGGCGGTCAGCACTTCCAGCATCTGCTCCGCGTAAGGCTGCCAATCGGTCGCGCAGTGCAGGTAGCCGCCGGGTGCCAGGCGCGTCACCAGCTTGTTGACGAAGCCGGGCTGGATCAGCCGGCGCTTGTTGTGTTTTTTCTTGTGCCACGGGTCGGGGAAGAAGATGTGCACGCCCGCTAATGAGCTGGGCGCGATCATCTTCTCGAGCACCTCGACCGCGTCGTGCTGGACGATGCGCAGGTTGCTCAATCCGGTATCACCGATGAGCTTGAGCAGCGCGCCAACCCCGGGCGTGTGGACCTCGACACCGAGGAAGTCGGTCTCAGGCCGTGCGGCTGCGATCTCTGCGGTGGCGGCGCCCATGCCAAAGCCGATCTCCAGCACCAGCGGCGCTTGCCGGCCATAGACCGCGATGGGGTCGATGGCGGCATCGGCGAACGGCAACACGAAGCGCGGTCCCAGCGTTTCGAGCGCGCGCTGCTGGCCCGTGCCCATGCGGCCGGCGCGCAGCACGAAGCTGCGGATCGATCGGCGCGGTGTGTCGGAAGACGATTCGTCGGCGTCGGGGCCGGCGTGAGTGGGCTCGGGGCTGGTCATATCGATGAGGGAGGGGCGCTGGAGAGCGCACCCCTAGAACTGACCCACGGCGACCGCGTTATTCCGGACGCTGCAACAACGTCGTCCGGGCGATGCTCGTGGGATGTGGTGGTATGAGCGGAATTGTGCCCGAGCGGCCGCGTTGACGCGGCGCGACAGCCTGCGCCTGGGCGCAGGGCTGGTGGCATCCGCCTGCCTGCCCGCCGCGTGGCAAAGCGCACATGCGACCGCCCAGTCTTTACCACTCGGCGCTGCCGCCGTGCCCAAGCCCGGCATCGGCGAAGCGCTGCTGCGCAGCTGCGGCCTGCCCGGTGCCAGTCTGGGTGTCTATGCGCGGGCACTGGACAGCAGCATGCCGCTGGTCGCGCTGAACTCCGAGAAATCGTTCCAGCTCGCGTCGACCACCAAGCTTGTCACCTCGATGGCCGCGCTCGACCTGCTCGGCCCGCAGTTCCGCTGGCGCACGATGGCCTTCGTGCGCGGCACGATGATGCAGGGCCGGCTGTTGGGCGATCTGTGGATCGTCGGTGGCGGCAATGCATGCCTCAGCGTGCAAGACCTGCAGACCTGGATGGCCGAATGGCGCAAGCTGGGTCTGCGCGAAATCATCGGCGACATCGTGCTCGACCGCTTCGCCTTCCAACTGACCGAGCGCGACCACGAACACACGCCGACGCCGGCCGCCGATCGCCCGCACCACGCCTGGCCCGACGCATTGACGCTGAACGAGGGCCGGTTGAAGGTCACGCTGAACCCCAGCCGCGATGGCCGGCCGGGTGTGCAATTGGAGCCGCCGCTGGCCGGCGTGCGCATCGAACAAAGCCGCACCGGCGGCGGTGGCTGCAACGCTTGGGCGCAATGGAGCGACCCGGTAGACGCAGAGCCGCGCATCAGCGTGCAAGGCAGCCTCGGGCCCGGCTGCAGCCGGCGCGAATGGGTGCTGGCGCCGCTGCCGCATGCCGAGTTCACCGCCCGCGCGATTGCCGGGTTGTGGCGAGAGTCTGGTGGCCAGTTGCATGGCCGCGTGCTCGACAAGTCACGCCCCGATCGCCATGCGCTGATGCCAGATGGGCCGGACGGCGAGCCGCAAATGCCGTTCTCGACCCACATCTCGCCGCCGCTGCCCGAGCTGCTGCGCGAGATCAACAAGACCAGCGACAACATGGCCGCGCGCAACCTGATGCTCGCGCTGTCGCGCGGCTTTCCGCACAAGCCAGCCACGTTGCCGGCGGCGCAAGCCCGCATGCGCGAATGGCTCGCGCGCCAGGGCATCGTGCCGGGCGACGTTGAGATCGAGAACGGCTCAGGCCTGTCGCGCGGTGAACGCGCGAAGCCGCGCGCCTTTGTCGACCTGCTCAGCAAAGCCTGGACGGCGCGCCAATCCACGAGCCTGATCGATTCACTGCCGGTGGCTGGTGTCGATGGCACCTTGGAACACCGCATGACCCACGGTGCCGCCGCCGGCCAGGCGCACCTGAAGACCGGCACGCTGCTCGACACCCGCGCGTTGGCCGGCTACGTGAACGCGCGCAGCGGCAAGGTCTACGCTGTCGCCGCCTTGGTGAACCACCCCGACGCGGCACGCGCCACGCCGGCGCTGGATGCCTTCATCGAGTGGCTGGTGCGGGCGAACTGAAGCCCAGGCATGTCGACGTCGCTCAAGTCTGCGACTCGGCAAACACGGCGCCAACGGCTTTCAGACGCGGCGCGCGAAATGCATTCTTGAGCCGCAGCAACGGGCTCTCGAAGTAGCGGTAGCTGATCGCCGCGACAGCAACGCTCAGCAGCAGGCCCAAGGCGAACAAGCCGATCGGTGAATGGACGCCCAGCTTGTGCAGCAGCCGGTGCGCCAAGTCCAGCGCCGGCTTGTGCAGCAGGTAGATGCCGTAGCTGACGGTGCCCACATAGGCCAACGGGCGCCACTGCAGGCCACGCACCAGCACATGGCCCGGGTTCATCACCAGCCCACCCAACAGCAAGGTGAAGACCAGGTGCAGGCCGAGGCGTGGTGCGCCACGCAGGCTGCCTGGCCAGTTGACCAAGACCAAAGCAGCCAGCACCAGCAGCCACAGTGAGCGTGGCGTCAGCACGCGTCGCAACCACGCGTGCGCGCGATCGTTCTGCAAAGCGAAGGCCAGCAGCACGCCCAGCACGATTGGGGTGAAGGTGGCTTGAAGGATGTCCAGCGACTCGTAAGGAATACCGTTCGAGCTCAGCCAGCCGTCCAGCCAGCCGAAATTGACGGCCTGGTTCAACAACAGAAAGGCCAGCAACCCAGGCAGCGCCCTGATGCCGACCAGCACCAGCAGCGGCGGCCAGACCAGGTAGAACTGCTCCTCGGTCGACAGCGACCAGGTGATCGCCATCAGCGAATCGGGCTGGATCCAGTTGCTCAGGTAGGCGGCATGAAAGGGCAGGGCCGCGAGGAAGGCGCCGCGCTGCGGCGAGGCCGGCGCCCACACGAAATACAGCGCCAGCAGCCCGAGCAGTGCGTAGTACAGCGGAAAGATCCGCAGTGCCCGTCGGGCATAGAAATTCGTCAGCGAGATCTGGCCGTGCGTGGCTTGCTCGTGCAGCAGCAAGGTGGTGATGAGCAGGCCGCTCAGCACGAAGAACAGATCGACCCCGAGAAAGCCGTTAGAAGCCGGCAGCCAGGCCACACCCGGGTGCGAGTGATGCCAGACCACGGCCATCACGGCCAACGCCCTGACGCCGTCGAGTCCGGGGATGTGGCTGACGGCAATGGATGGTGGGCGCATCAAAGGAAAGGCAGGCAGTTGGCGTGGGCGCCAATTTTGGCCCGAGCCAGCCCCACCCGACCGGTTAGAATTCTCGCCGCTGCGGGTGTAGTTCAATGGTAGAACGGCAGCTTCCCAAGCTTCATACGAGGGTTCGATTCCCTTCACCCGCTCCAGAATGATTCAAAGCCGGCCTCGTGCCGGCTTTGCGCGTTCTGGGCTGTGAATGAAGGGAAGAGAACCGGTTCGCTCTGGCGCCACCAGGCGCCAGGACGCCGCTTTGTGGCGGGCCCGCAGGGCCGAGGTGGCCTCGGGCCGCCTCGCATTCCATTCACCCTCTTCAGCCCCGCCTCACGACGTCGGCGCCAACTCGTAGTTGAAGCGCAGTTCGTCGCCGGCCCGGACGGCGGTGCTGGTGAACGCGGCAGGGATGGCGATGTGCCAGCCGTGGGCCAGTCGGGCCGGGTACAACACCCGCTCGACGTTGTAGCCGTGGTGGGCTTGGCCCGTCGGGCGGCCGGCCTTGTCGTAGTCGAACAGGGTGTTCATCAGCGACAGCGCCCCCTCTCCGTTGACCGCCACCCGGCGCGGCATCCCGTTCCTGGAGGGGCCTGTGCGCAAGGCCATCAGATAGCGGTCGTCGCGCAGGATGAACTGATCGACATCGTCCATCAGCTGGCCGCCGTAAACCCCGAGGCAGGTCCCCGCCGCCATGGGCACGCGGGCGAAGAGCCCGCGCTGGCCGGCCAGGTCTCGCTCTTGAGCCGACTTCAAGTCGGCCTCGGTCATGGTCCGTATGAGCAAACGCTCCCGGCAGAACTCGGCGCGGTGCGAAGACGAGATGCCCAGGAAGGCCGCCACTGCATCCACGGATCGGCGCTTGCCTTGAGGATCGGGCAGGCTCCAGTCGTTCACCGACAGGATGTCCAGCGCGCCATGGTCGGCGTCGCGAAACGGCGGAGCGCCGCCATGGGCGTCATCGTAGGCGCGTCGATCGACCCGCGCGCGGTGCTCGTTCCTGAACTCGTCCAGCCTGGTCAGCCAGTGCGCGGTGCCCAGGCGCACCAGTCGCACCCGATGTTGTGCCAGGGTCAGCGGGTCCAGGGCCAGGACGCAGTCGTCGTCGTGCGGGCTCGCATCGCTGCGCCCTGGGCCGACTGCTGGTTCCAAGTCCTCCAGCATCAGCGACAAAACATGGTCTTGTGCGGCGAGAAAAGCATTCATGCGGCGGCGGCGCCATTCGGCAGCGTCGCACTCGGGCTGCGCATCGGCAAGAAGCACTTGATCCAGCGCACATGGCAAGGCTTCGCGTTGCGTGGCAACGTACCGGTGCGATCGGATGAGGTCAACGAACTCTTGTCGGGTCATCAAGGTGGCAGATGGCGTCAGGCGGTTGAGTCAGGTCGGCACCCTCCTCGCGAGCCGAGGGCTCAAGGTCCGGCCCTCGTTTCGTGTTGCGCATCGACTGCCTGCGTCAGGTCCGCCAGCAAACGTGTGTAGCGTTCCGAGGCCTCGCCATGGTGGTCGACGATGGCGCGGGCGCGACGCTCCGAGTGAGCGGCGTCGTTCCACCGCCTCAACTGAGCCTGAGCCAGCCCGCGGCCGACCCACAGCGGTACGTTGCCGAGGCTGTCGCGGTCGATCCACGTCACGCCCAACGCAGCGGCGCGTTCGAAGTGCGTCAGGGCCTCGTCCGGCCGCTCACGCCGCACGTCTACCAGACCGAGCAGGATCTCGACTTGGCGCAGGTGCATCTCAAACACTGTCGGGTGAGCGCTGGCCTGGATCTGCTGCCGAATGAGATCGCCGCTGACCTTGGCGGCGTCCAGCCGGCCTTGTTCAAACGCCAACTCCAATCCCAGCAGCGTGCGATCGAGTGCGTCGGGCCCCAAGGGCGATGGTGTCACGTCCGGTGGTGACTCGTACCTGGCATTGGCCTCGTTGAACAGTGCCTGGGCCTGCGACAGCTGCCTCCTGTCCAGCGCAATGCGGACAGCCAGGTGGCGCAACTTGCGTGTTTCGAGGACGGCGTCGAACCCGCTGCTTTGTGCGTATTTCAGGCCCAGGTTGATCTGCGTCTCTGCGGCTTCGTCGCGGCCTTGCTCGACCAGCAGGGCGGCTGTCGCCGCCACCTGAGGGACCCGGATCACGTCGGCGACTTCGTCGCGGTGCTCTCGCTCCAGGGTTTGCATCCGCGCCACCCAAACCTGCGCATCGGCGAGACGGCCGCGGGCGATTTCTGCTTCGGCCAGCCTGGCATACAGCAGCATCAAGGCCATGACGGTGTCCGGACGATTGCTGGCTGTCAGCGCGTTGACCTCGCCGGACATCAGGGTGACAGCTTCGATCGGCTGGGAAGCCCTGACGTAAAAACTGCCCAGGACCGGTGTCAGGTAGGCCGGCCACCTCGCATCGGCGCCGTAGGCTCTGATGATGGCGTCCCACACCGCCCGGCAATCGTCAACACCACCCTGCAGGTCGCCCAGTTGCACGCGAGCCGCGCAGCGGGCTTCCAATGCGTTCAGGTGGCTGGGGCTGTTCACGGGGACCGTGGGCAAGATTTTTTCCACCAGGCGCAAGGCGGGCTCGGGATTGTGGGAGCGATTGAAGTCTTCGGCCTGGAACAGAAGGGCCTGCGCGTAGCCCGCCTTGTCAGGCGAGTCGGCCAGCAGGTCGATGGCATGCTGCATCAGCTGCCGGGCTTGCGCGCGATCGGACGGGATGAGCAGGAGCCCATGCAGGGACTGGGCGTTGCCCAGGCGCCAACGGTCTTCCGGGGCCGACGATGCGAGTCGCTTCAAGATGGCTTCGGCTTCGACGATGGCGGCCAACAATTCCTTGTTGTACGGATCTTCCGATGAGCGGCCGAAGGCGATCAGTGCGTCGACGAGTTCGCGCGGGTCCTCGTCGGTGCGCGAGCGCGCCAGGGCCACCCACTTGCGCGACACCTCGCGTGCTTCGGCGGTGAGCGCCAGCTGCTGGTACATCCTGGACAGTGAGCCATAGATGCGGACCTTGACCCGCGGGGCGTCCTTCAGCGATTCGTCGATGCGCCGCGCACCCACGTCGAGCAGCTCGCGCGCCGTGCGGTCGCCCGGCTTGCGCGGTGATGCCAGGTCGATCTCGTTGGCCTTGAACAGGTCTTGCATGAAGCTCAGGGCCGCTTCCGCAGTGCGTTCGTGGTCGCGGGCCCTTTCGGCAGCGTTCCAGGCCAGCACCAGGCTGGCCCCGAGGCCTGCGACGACCAGGGCGGTCGCGCTGGCGAAAACGCGGTAGCGATACAAGAAGCGCTGAACCCGGCGTGTGCGGCTGTCGGGACGCGAGATGACACGTTCGCCCGCTTGGTGTCGGCGCAGGTCGTCGGCGAAGGCGCGTGCGTTGGCGAAGCGCCGTGCAAGCGGTCGCTGCAACGCGGTCAAGACGATGACGTCGAGATCGCCCCGCAGACGTCGCTTGAGCTTGCACGCCGCGTGGCGGGTCTTGGGCGAGCCTCGCAGGCACTGCACGGCGATGCTGGGCGGCACCACTTCGGCGCTGAGGATGGCCTCTTCGATGGCCGCCCGGGTGGGGCGGTTGACCGAATACGGCCGCTGGCCCGACATCAACTCATAGAACAGAACGCCCAGCGCATAAACGTCTGACTGCGCGGACACCGTCGCGCCGGCAATCTGTTCGGGCGATGCATAGGCGGGTGTCCAGCCGGTCGCGCCGAGCTGCGTCAATGCGATGGCGTCAGGGTCATCCAGCAGCTTGGCGATGCCGAAGTCGAGCAGGTGAGCCTGCCCGTCGCTCGACACCAGGATGTTGGCCGGCTTCAGGTCGCGGTGCACGACCTGGTGTTCGTGCGCGTACTGCACCGCGTCCAGCACCTGCAGGAACAGCGCGATGCGTTGATCGATGTCCAGCGCATGCGCCGTGCAGTAGGTGGTGATGGGCAGGCCCTCAACCAGCTCGAGGGCGAAGTAGGGCTGACCTCGTGGTGTGATGCCCGCGTCGTACAGGCGCGCGATGTGCGGGTGGCTGAGGGAGGCCAGGATGTCGCGCTCGCGAGCGAAGCGCTGCAAGACCTGCGGGCTGGCCAGCCAGGGGTGCGGCAGCTTGAGTGCCACAGTGCGCGTCATCAGCCCATCGGCGCGCGAGGCGTTCCACACCACGCCCATGCCGCCCCGGCCCAGTTCCGTCTCGAGGCGGTAGGGGCCGACGGTGTCACCGGACTGAAGCGCCGCTGTGTCCTGGGCGTCGGGCATCAACTCAAGAATCGGCACCGCGCGCATGAAGCTGTCGTCCGGTGATGGCGCCGGCGTGCTGCACAAGCGCTCCAGCGACAGGCGCACGGGGGGATCCACATGCTGCAGTTGCTCCAGCCAACTGCGGCGCTGCGGGCCGTCCAAGGCCAATGCCTCGTCCCATAGCCGCGAGACTTCAGCCATTTGCGGAGCGGTCAGCGACAACATGATCCGTTCGACCCCATCCGTTCGAGTGCGCTGGTAGCCACGGTCAGCGACGAGCGGCCTGCCATGATTCGGAGCTTCAGCTCCGCACCGCGGAGGCAAAGGCCGACCGCTGCGAATGCTGCCTGCAGGCGCAAGGCGGAACAAGCGCGGCAACGACTTGTGTAATCGCTTTCTTTATCTTTGTTGACGGCGCTTTCTTCGTTGCTCTTCCTGCGCACCGTGGGGGCCTAGACCGCGCCGAGGGCTGCGTCGCCAACAGGGGGTGTCGGTGTGCGATCCGTCAATGGGCCATAGGCGCTGCCGATTTCCTGAGACTCCGTTCTTTGGCCGGCACGCACGGCGGCGTTGGCGTTCGAGTTCGAGGCAAACGTGTAGTAGGTCAGGCCGGCCATGCCGCTGAGCAGGGCGTTGGCGGCATGGTCGATGTTGGCAGGCGACAGATGCACGGCGTCGCCTGCCACACCGATTGCATTGCCTGCTGCGCTCAACGAGCTGAGCAACGCCACGCGAGCCGGAGTCTGGTCCAGCAAGCGTTCGTAGTCGGTACCCGTGATTCGAGGCGCCAGCCGTTGGCTCGTGCCGGCCTGAGCCGCTTCGGCACCCGTCAGGAAGGTACTGTCGGCCGCCGACAGCGTCGTGCTGATCGCTGCCCGCAGGCCCGCGTTTTGAAGCAGCCGTCCCCAGGCTTCGCCCGAGCCCATGCTCGAGGGCAGGCCTGCCAACGCGTTGCGCGCGGCACTGTTCATCGGGCCGATATGGTTGGCGGCGGCGGTGCCGGCGAAGCTGGCGACCAGGCTTTCGGAGCCATAGTGCACCGCGGCTGCCGCCAGGTGACGTCCTGAAGCGCCGTGGGTCGGGGCGTCGCAGTCCACCATGGAAAAGCTGGCCTGGACGGCATCTCGCATGGCCGCGTAGGCGGGGCCTTTCAGCTCTGCGGCCAATGTGGCACCGGCGATGGCCCGATTGCCGTGTGCGGCGGCCACGGCTCCGATCACGACGTTGGTGATGGATGCACTCACCTGCATGGCGGTGATCGTGCGTGACATGGTCTCGGTGCTGCTGCGCCTTTGTTCCTGCTCCTGCGGCTCCAGGGCATCCCACTGCTCTTGGGTCATCGCATGGGCCCCTCGGGCCGCGGCATCAGGGTCGCGTGCTTCGCGCGAATGGCGCAAGGCCTGCAGCCCCAGGTTGAACAGCGTCACGCCCACCTGCAGGCCCACGGTGACGCCGGCCGGAACATGCAGCAACCCCGCACGCAGCCCTTCAGCCAGCAGCTCCCGGGCGAAGGTGGGCAGGCCCGCTGCCGCCGCTTGTTGGACCACGTGACCCGCGACGGCGCCTGCGAGTTGGGTCATCCGTTGCGTGGCTTGTTGCAGACGACCGGGCGCGGCAGTACCTTCACTTGGTGGCGTGCCAAGTGGCGTGCCAAGTGGCGTGCCAAGTGGCGTGCCCGGTGGCGTGGCCAGCGGACGGAAAGAGCGCGGGCTGGTTTCGCTCGGGGTCATTCGGTCGGGCGAGAGTTCGCGCCGAGCCAGCCCTTGCGGGGCGGTCGGCGGCGACGACAACCGGCCGGGCTGTCCGGCGTGCGGCCGTGTGGTGGATGGTGACGGGGTGCGGGAGGGGCTCTCAAGCATCGCGATCGGCGAGCCCTGGGAGGGTTCTTCAAGCACTGCGATGGACAACTGGCGGCCGATGCCTTGGCTGGGGTTCATGGGCTTCTCCTGGTTTGTAAGGGTCTCGTGGATCAAGGCGCCGTCGCCACGCGCACGGGGGCTGCGGCTGCGAACGCGACATAGCGCAGCCATGCAGCGCATTGCTCGGGCGACAAGGTGTCCATCGACCAGCGGCACATCAGCGCCGGTCCGCTCAGCGTGCGTGCCAACACCAGGCCGGCCCCCAGCAGCAGGTGCGCATTCGCGGTCAGCGCCGCTGTGCGGCGCAGCAGGTCACCAAACGCCGGATCGTCCAGTGGCGCGGCGATGATCAGCGTCTGGCCATCCAGGTCGCAGGCGAGGCTGAGCGTCTGCTTGTCGAGCACCAGCGAGCCGCGCCTGGCGGCGTCCTGCGCCGCATCGTCGGTCTGACCCAAGGCGGCGGCCACGCTGGCCAGGTAGACCTGGGCCGCCGGTGGCAGTGTCAGCGCTTCGTCCCACGAGCTGTCTCGGGGCCGATGCGCGGCCGTGATGCTCGGGGCCTGTCCGGAAGCGGGCCGACCACGTTCATCGTGCGCGTGGCCGGGCGCGCCCGTGCGCATGCGCACCTGGCCGACATGCGTCGAAGACGGGGCGGGCTTGCGAGCCTTGGCGATGGTGGTCAACGCGTCGATCACCGCCTGGACCTGCCAGAACATTCCTTCGAAGCAGGCAGCCAGCACAGGCCCGTCGGGCAGGCCCCCCGGCAAGCGTGCCATCAAGGTTGCCTTCCGGTCGCCTTCCAGCGCGAAGGCCAGGTCGCCTGCGGCAATGGCCTGGCCGTTGGCCAGCAGCAGGGCATCGACCCAGGCGGATTCGTCGACCCCTGCCGGGGCATCGAACATCAAGGCGGCCAGCCACGCCCCTTGCGCGCGCCGGTCCAACGGAGCGACGACCAGCACCTTGCCGTGGACGCTGAGCTGCCCGGTTTCGCTGAAGCGTTCTGCCACCTCGGGTTTGGCCCCTAGGCGATGTGCGGCGTCGCGCAGGCCAGCGCGGCGCGGAGCGCTCAGGCCTGGTTCCGGTTGATGCGCACTGGTGGCAGCGGGTGAAGACGGTCTGTTCATTGAAGCCTCCCGTGAGAGCACTCAGTTTCACGAGGGCCGGCGCGGTGCCTGGCCGAGAAACTGAGGTCGTGTACAGCGAGGCGAACGCAGCGTCCGTCGTCGAACGGGCACACCTTCAGTCGGCGCTGGTTGCAGCGGCCGGTGGCGCCGCCGCCTTGCCAGGGTCGGCGCCGAAGACCCCCACACTGACCACGGTGTAGGCCAGGCGCGGCACATAGGTCTGCGTGACAGACACGGTCGCCGGCCCCCATGGCAGACGGGCGTTCGGCGAAGACCACTGCTGTGTCTTGAGCTCACCGGTCACTGTCACGCTGGGAACGCGTTTCAGATCCGCACCGGCCTCGCGCAGGCAGCGCAGCAGGGCCACCGGTCCGTTGCCGTCCATCTGACCCTTGACCTTGACGGCTTCGACATGCATTGACTCGTCGCTGCGCACCACGAAGCCGCCCGTCATCAACGCCTGTGTGCGCAGCACAGACGGCGCAGCAGCGACCATGGCCTTGACGGCTCCGCACTGAGAGGCGGGCAGGCTGTCCATCAGCGAGGCTTCGCTGGGTTGGCGGGGGGCACAGGCTCGCGCCGTGCTTGTCATCCGATCGATGACACGGCAGGTCGCCGGGGCATAGGCCCATCCGTCCCATTGGTAGCGGGTGATGCGCAACTCCCGGGTCGACACCACCTCGGACACGCTGATGTCGGCATGGCCCAGGTGCCCGATCGGTGCCACCTGCGGCTCGGTATTGCCTGTCACCAACAGCAGCGGCCGGTAGCCGGCGCTGCCGTCTGCGAACACACCGAACGGGCAGCCGATCTCGGGGCAGACCCGCTCACGCAGGCCAGCGATCACCGCGCGTGGCCCCTGGGGCGCCAGTTCGATCTCTCTGAGCTCCAGGCGCCCAGCCAGCTCATTCGGCGCCTGCCCACTGATCCGCGCCATCTCCTGAACGATGCGTGGCGGCACCGTTGATCGAGGGGGCTGGCGGCTCTCGGTGTGTTCACCGTCGTCCCCCGGCGTGTCGCTGGCCGACGACACATGGCTGCAGCCCATGTGCAACAACAGCCACAGAACGGCCGCGGCGAGCAGCGCGAATCGACCCCAACGACGAACGAACGACAGCGACATGGCAAGGCCTCCAGTGGTCTTGCGTCGAGTATGGCGAGCGAGTGCTTCGCCTGACCGGGCAGGCGAAGCCGCGTGGCACGTGGCGAAGCTGCAAGCGGTTGGACCTTGTTGCCACGGCCCCAGGCGGCAAACCACGGGCTTGCTCGGCATGCGGGCCGGCACGGTGTCGTTCGCAATTCGCCCAGGCGCTTCGCATGGGTGCTGCTGTGCACGGGTGCCCCCCCTACGCTGAGCCCGCGAAAGATCCTGTCGGGCCGTCATCTGGAACATGTCGACCCGACTTGGTGATGCGCAATGGCGGTGACTCTCAAGGGCGACGACAGGCGACCAGCGGGCTGGCCGCGATGCCATTCGTCAAAGCTCAAAGAGGCACCAGGCAATGACCTTTGGACAGGAGATCGATATGGGTAACGCAATAGGCGCAGTGGATGGGGCAGGCGCTGCGGGCGGCGGCGCGTCGAGCGTCAACGCCTACAGCCCCACCGAAACGCAGGGCGCCCAAGGCGCCGAAGGCGCGCAGGGTGCGCAAGGCCAGCGTGACGGCGGTGGCATGCAGAAGCTGATGCAGCTGCTCGAGAAGATCCTGCAGATGCTGGCCGAGCTGCTGAAGCAGAAAGACGACAAGGGCGATGGCG
>Ga0307515_10006135_pt1 | contig 24162 bp, 24 predicted proteins | sample 17_EM_MG_FD_194513 | JGI IMG/M metagenome (GOLD analysis project Ga0307515, IMG submission 194513) | Populus trichocarpa ectomycorrhiza microbial communities from riparian zone in the Pacific Northwest, United States - 17_EM | ecosystem: Host-associated > Plants > Roots > Unclassified | place... | reverse complement strand
CGGCATTTGGCGCTAAATGCTAGTACTTAGTAATAAATGCCGCATTTAGCTGCTAAATGCTAGAAAATGCTAGAAATGCTAGAAAATGCTAAAATGGCAGAAAAGCAAAATTAGATGCTGGTAAATTTTTTCCTGACGTAGTTCGCTTATTAGTTAGTTAGTTAGAAAGTACTTTAAAATTACAACTAGTTTAGAGCTTTAATTAGCTTGCAGCTGGTTGGTTTTAAAGCTCTTTAATTAACTAGGTAACCAGCTAAACTAGTAAAGTTAGTATAGGCCTTTGGCGGTGATAATTTAGGTAAGAGCGTACGCTATATAGGGGAGCCGAAGCTACTAAATTGTTAAGGTCTACTACCTTATTTCCGGATACTATTTTAAGAGTTAAGCTTAGTGTTATACGTCGCCTATTTCTATGTTACCTCCTTTTTACATCGCCTTACTGCCTTATTCTTATTACCCTTATTACTCTTATTTCTACCTATTACCAATTTAATAGAGGCTTTTATTTTAACCGGTCGATTATTACATAGAGGAAGAAGCAGCCTTATAAATAGTAGCTATTTTATAGGTAAGGCTTCTACCACCTCTTAAAAGCGTGCTAGTTAGGGCTCTAGTAGTTTATAAACAAAGCGCTAAAAGACAAAGCCGTATAAAGCTTTAGTAGAGCCTCTTACCTATTATAAAGTTAAGTCTAACTTAGATCTAGAGCCTCTACTAAGGTAGGCTTCTGCGTAAACTAGAATTAAGATCTATAGCTAGTAGTATAAATATAGCAATAAGGTTGCATAGAAGGGGAAGGCCTATATAAAGTTATTATAAATGTAGGGTAAAAAAAAAGGATATCTAATTATTTACGAGGCTATAGGCGTTTAATATTACTACTACCGCTACTGCCTAGATTAGAAAAAGGATCCAAAGTATAAGCCTCTTAGTAAGTTACCCTGCTCTTATATAAATACCAACTAATTTAGAAATAGCGCTTAATGGTAATTTAATAGTATTGGGCTATTAGAGACGGGCTTATTAACTTAATAAGAACGGTAAAGTAATTATAGCTAAAGCCCTAATTTACCGCTTTATTTTATAATAGGATTATATTTAGAAGGCCTAGTATAAAGCTTTTAAGCTTCTACTAATTTAGTGGCTCGTATACTACTATAGTGCATTTTACTAAATTAAGAATATCTACTTTATTAAAATAATTTAGTATCTAAATAAGGGCCTTATAAGGTTGCTTCCTTCGCAAAATATAGTATATAAGTAGGTAATAAGAGAGTTTAAGAAGTAGAAGAGATTACTATAAGAAGACTTATAAGAAGCTCGTTTAAATAAACACCTATTCTTTGACTTATAGATATTACTAAATTACTTCGCTATTTTCGCGATAGTCGCCTATTATATTAATCGCGACGGAGCTTATTAGATGAAGCTTTTTATATTACGGCGGCTTAAGGGAGAGTATAGCGGCGCTAATATAGCCTAGGTAGTTCTTACAGTCATTGACAAAATATCGGTACTGTCGTTTTGAAAATATCGGTAAAAATCACCAAGCTAAAAGAGCCGCATCGCACCCCACCAAAATTTGTATAAGGGGCAATTCTTTCGATTTTTACCGCCATAATTGATATTAATATGGGCCGCCGCCTCCTAGATGAAGTTGTTTATAGAATTAGGCTTCGCATTAAAGCTAATAAGGATATAACGACTATTACGGCTACAGTAAAGGTGGCTAAGAAGACAATTTATAAGATGCGATTAAACCTTAATATTTGGGGCGAACTATACGCTCCTTCTATTATTATCCTTAGGTAACTAAGAGCTCTACTACCTTACTAGGAAATGGTGATATATTATATTATAGTATTAAGATTTTTACTAACTAATTTTATAGAGGCTTTTTTAACTTCATTAAAGATAGGCCTACCGTATATCTAAATGAGATATAAGCCTTCCTATTTAACGAGTTTAACGCCTAAGTTAGTATTTTAACTATCTATAATATTTTTAAGAGGAGTCGCTAGTTGCGAAAGGTAGTTATAGCTTAGGCGGCTAAGAGGAGCAGCGTCCTTTATAACGCTTAGATTAGTATCTAAAAAAGCTAGAGAGTAGAGCAGCTAGTATTTCTTAATAAGTTAGCAGTAAATAAGAGGACTAGTAATAGGAAGTACGGTTAGTTACTAAAAGGAACTATATATAGTACAGCACGCCCACTTAAGAGGTTAGAGAGGTGGAGTATTTTATTAGCCTTAATAGTTAATGGATATCTAAGCTACCTTATCCTTTAAGGCTCTATTACCGTCGTAGTATTTAAAGCCTTTATAGAGGAATAAGTACTACTTTATTATTTACTATATCTAAGGCTATAATTAGTCCTTATTTTTAATAACGTGGCAATTTATAAGTTAATATGGCTTTAAAAGCTTTATAAGGAATATAGCGTCTTACTATAATTCCTACTACTATACTTACCAGATTATAATCCTATTAAGGCTATATTTAATAATATTAAAACTTAAATTAAAAAGGAACTAGCAACTAGCTAAGGACTTTAAGAGCTTTAAGGCCTTCTTATATTTTGCTGTTAGTTAAGTATATAGTATATATAGGGGCGCACTTCTAAAAGGTAGGATATATTATAGAGTAATAGATATATACTATCTTAATTGCTTAAACTTTAAGATTAAAGACCTAATTCTAACCAGCGTACTAATCTTAAAGCCGCACCTCTCCTATTAATTTAATGTTATACCTTTTACCTAGCTTCTTTAACTTTAGTAAGTTAATATTCTATTCTTTCTCTACTAGCTTATTCTTAATTAACTTTAAAGAAGCCCTCTACCTCTTATTACTAAACTTTAATTTAGTAGCTAGCTAGTTTAAAAACTGGCTAAGCAGCTTAACTAGATCTATTTCCGACCGAATAGGACTTAAATTTTAGTGTGCTTTAATATTTATAAATAGCGCGGAATATTAATAAAAAAGGTAAGGATTTTGGTTTATAGAATAGGCCTAGTTTATAATTAATATTGTTACTAGCTACTTTAGGTATTCTATAAGAAAATATTTTTCCCTACTACTTACTCCTTCTCTTTTAACTCCTCTCCTTATTAGTAGATAAGGTTATTATAATATATTATAACGGCTGCTTAACGGTAGAGTTACTAAAGAGATGCTCTTTATTCTACTATAGGAAGTCTAGTATATTTATAGAATAAGAGTTAATTGCAATATTAGGCGAGTTAGGGGACTTTTTATTCTGCTAGTACGTCTTATCTTTATTACGGCAATAGGTATTTATATAGGACTAACGATCTATAATTACTAGTATTTTATTGCTAGAAGCGTCCTTAGCAGCAAGTACGCTAGGTAAGTTATTAATTTAAATCTATATAGCTGATTTTCTATCTATATGCCTATTAACTACTTACTAACTTAGAGTTATAGTAAAAGCCTAAGTCTTAGGCTTCTTCTCCTTAACTAAATATAAGGTAAAGTTTAAGGAGAGAGACTTTAACGGCTAGCGCTTATGCTACTCCTTAATTATAGTAAGAGCTTAATTTAGATCTAAAGGCAACTAAATATTCTAAGGGTAGTAATTAGCTTACCGCGCCTTCTTATAGGAGGCAATAGCTTAAAGTTAAGTAATCTTAAACTTCTATAATAGTAAATATAGTATAGTCTTATTCTACTATTTATCTAGCTTAAAATAGTATATACTTTTAGTATTAAATATAACTAACCTTATACTAGGAGGCGACTCCTTTTTACTACTTATAACTACCCTCTAAATACTTATAAAGCGTATAGGCGGTAGTAATAATAATAAGCCTATATCCTTATCTTCTACCTCTATAGGCTCCTTAATATTCTTATCCTTGCCCTTATCTATAGATATAAGCTCTATAGGCGTCGCCAGCGAGAGTGGTAGCGACGGTAACAGTGACGGTAACGGTAATAGTAATGGCGACGGCGACGGCGACGGCGACGGCGACGGCGACGGCGATGGTACTAGTATTGACTTCTGCCTCTTCTTTGCCTTTTTTGCCTTCCTCTTTACCTTCTTTTTAGGCAGCTGTAAGATAGTAGGAGTAGGCGCAGATTGAGCGCGCTTTTGTTTAGAAGGCTTTAGAGTATAGCCTAACAATCTAGTAGGCAGCTGCTGCTATTATGGCGCTATAAGTTATAACACCAAGATTTCTATATAATTAACTTAACTAAGTAATAGGCTAGCTTTAATATTTAGGCACTTATAGTAGGCGGTTATTATATTATAGGTGGTTAAAATCGAAAAAATTGCCTCTTATATAAATTTTAGTATGGTATAATGCGGCTCTTCACTTTCTAAGCGAGTTACCGATATTTTGTCAATGACTATAATATAATTAGTAAGTATAGAATTAAAATAAGTAATAATATAGCTATTAACTTAATTCTAAGAACTCTCTACCCCTAAATAATAGAGAGGCAGCGGAAATGTTATTGTCTTTAGTATTTTAGCTATATAGTTAACCTAGCTACCTAGGCCTTTCTTTTAGGCAAGACTGCGGATACTACTTTGGGAGAGCTTAAGTTAGTATATAGCTGGCGATATTTTAAGGCTATTGCGATAATCTAAAGGAAGTAGGGAGTGCTTAGTCGGCTATATAATATTATAAGGTATATTAGGATATCGCTGCAGCGCTGTAAGGAGTTTTAAAAAATTATAGTTAGTGGAAAGTAGGCAGAATTTAATTAACTTAAGGTAAGTTCTAAAATCTAAAGCCAAAATCTAGAGTTAATTTCCGCGATTTTATATATATAATGTAGTAAGATAGGGGTTTAATCGGATTTAATACCAGATTTTATATTACTCCGCTACAGTTATAATATCCATACTTTTTAAAATATTTTAATATTTTATTCAACTAGTTAATCTAAAGTAATTTAACTTGGTAGAACTTATATTTTAGCTCTATTATATACGCTATTAGTTACAAATAACGTATTTAAGCCTTCTATAGTAACTATATGCCAAAACGCGGTAAAGGTATAGAAAATAATACCCTTATAACCTACTACTAGTTCCTATTTTAGAAGCTCTCCTTTATTTTATAGCCCTTTTATAAGGCAACTATATATAGCTAGGGCTATAAGTATACGCTTTGCCGTTAGTTTACTATAATAGATTAGCTTTTTAGGTATTTATTTAATATAAAGGAAGATTTTAAAGAACTATAAGAACTATATAGCAGTAGTAAGGAATATACCTACTTAGAAGCCTTAGTTTATTCCTTATAGGAGAAGTATAAATAATATTATAAATATACAGATAATAGCGCCGCTTACTATGCCGTATAAATCCTTCTTCTGGATAATAAATAGGCCTAATTCTAGTATTAGGTAAAACCTAAGTAGATAGTTATATAGCCGTAAGGTATAGGCGACCCTAAGGCAACTTAGGGGTAACTTACCTATGAGGTACGTGCGCTATATATACCTAGGGAAAACCCTTCCTACCTCGCATATAGACTCCTCCTTTTTCCCTTAAGGATTCGTCCCCGTCCATACAATATACCCTATTGTTTTATTATTAGACTCCCTATCTATATCCTTACCTTATATCTAGTAAGAATTTAAAAAGGATAAGAAGAAGAATAAGCTATATAGTAGCCCTAAGGATCCTAAGGATTTTAGTATATAAGGCCTTATAAATGACTTCTAGCTAGAGGAATATAAAGGTAAATATACAGCTATAGCTGCCTAAGAGCTATTGTAAGGGTACTTTTGGTCCCTTACTCGGCTACATCCCGGGAGCTCTCAGGGGCTGCCAAGGCTAGCCTTCGGCTAGGCCTTGGCCACCCCTTATAAGCTCCTCGGGCTTGCAGCCTCCTTCCTCCCCCATCGGTGCGTCTCTGTACTAGGCTATTGCCTACCCTCATTACCATATCGTCCTCTTCCATCGACTCCCTATGTGACTCATGCTCGGCTTGCCTGCTCCCTACCGTACACCCTGGCAATACTGCCTCACAGCTATCTATTACTGAGTTTATATAGGGCGAAACTTTTAGTAGGCTACAATCGTATAAGTAGATTAAGGCTACGCCTATTATAAGAATTAACGCCTACTAAGCCTATATTTGAACTAAGCTTAAGCCTACTCTGGATTCTCTAGCTTATTAGAATTCGTAATATTTCTTATAGCCAGAGCTCGCTCGATTTGCCCTTAATATACTAGCTATACTACTTATAAGCGCTAAGTATAAGAGGGTATTTAGCTCTGTAAATTACCTAATTACTAATACTTATAATCGCCTTAAAGCTAATATTATTAAAGCAAACGAGTGCTTACATTTTTGGTACGGGCGCCTAAAGCCGAAGGCCTTTAAGCAGGGCGTCGATCCTAACGTTAATAATTTGTATAAGGAAGAGGCTACTACTAAAGCTGCCGCCGAAGCTGCTGCTAAAAAGGATTCCAATGTACGGGGCAATGTAGATTAGGAAGCTGGTAAAGGAAGTAGACAAGAAGGTGGGTAAGAAGGAGGTAGGTAAGAAGGGCAGGGCGATAAGGGCGATAAGGAAGACGCTGTCAAATATATCGTTGTCGACAATTAATTGTAACTCAACACCATGCCAAGCCTTACAATATATCAAATATTATCTGGTTGAACCGGTTCAGAGCTTTAAATGGGTTATTGGTTGGTTATAGAGGTCAAATTTGTAACCAACCAGACCAGTTACATCACTGCATCTAACCTCTCACCTCGGTGCGAGATTCAATCCAAACCAAGCATGCCCAGCCCTCTAGATATTGCATAAAGGTAAAGCCGTCTATCGCCTCCATCTATTTATATGCACACCAAACATATTCACTTCTCCTAGCTTCTGCGTCTCAACCCTCTTATTTCATGCACAGCCCCAAAACCCCCAGATAGCACCCACACACTCATCGACCCTTTCAATCGGCACCTCATGCCCCGCATCCAGCACCCTAATATCCACATTCCCACTCCCCAACACCGTCTCCACATCCGCCGCCACCTCATCCGCCACGACAACCTGATCACGCACCCCCAGCAGCACAAGCACTTTCCCCCGCTCCAGCCCCTCCCGCGCAACCACCGTATCTCCAGGCGCGGCATTCTGCGCACTCAGACGCTCACCAATGACGCGCCACCGCGCATGCTGCCCACGGATCGGCGCATAGCGGATCGAAGACACGAACGCGGGGACAAAGCCCGCATGGTGCGCGAGTTGCCAGTCGACGACCGCAGCTACAGTGCTGGCCGGGGCGCCAGACAGCAGCGGGGCGTGCGAGGACGCATGCACGGCTTGCGTCGCCGTCCTGTCTTTCTCGGCGCTCAGGATGCCGGGTGTGGCGGCTTCGGGCTCGACGCTCTGCGCGGCGGGCGGGCCGGTGTGCAGGCGGGCGGCGACGAGGCGCTCGACGAGGCGGGAGGGCAGCGGGCTGGTGGGCGAGTAGAGGAGTCGGCTTTTGAGGGTTGTGTGCGAGGTGCGGATGAGGCCGCTGGGGGCGAGCAGGATTAGGCTCGAGACGAGGCGCGGGAAGTGGGATGTGAAATCTGCGGCGAGGCCGCCGCCGAGGGAGTAGCCGATTAGGGAGAAGGAGGACCAGTAGAGGGGTGAGGAGGTGATGCTGAGAAGGATTTGGGTGGTGTAGAGGCGGGAGTCGTGTTGGATGGAATTGGGACCGGTTGGAGAAGGGGATGAGGAGAAGCCTCGGCCGTAGAGGTCTGGAAAGAGTGTGAGTAATTATGGAGGGTTTGGAAGTGTGAAGAAGAGGCCAGTGAATAATATAGTGAAGTAGTGGCGATTGTAAGATTAGTGGGACAGGTAAGCCAAAAGATAAATGAGGATAAAAGAAAGTAAATACAGAACAGCAACTCGCTCTCAGCTCTTGATCAGGAACCTTAAAACGAAGCTTCCAAGGACTTTTAGATACCCCGTTGGAAAGCTTTGCCAAGTTACGACAAAGAACTCATTATTTTAGTCCGGTTGCACGCATCTATGATTGACGGGAAAATCACATATGTATAATGACTACTAAACATTCAAGATACTCCTGAAAATTCTACTCGCAAAGTCTGTTTTAAATTAATATGGGCACGCAGTATGACATCAAGGAGATTAGACGGGCACTTGGCAGTGAACACGAGGCGTGTCAGAAATTAACCCACCGAACAGCATGACTCGGCATCCTTTGTCCACAAACCTATGTGCCATGCCCGCCAAGGCGATGCATGGAGTGCTTATGCCATGGACAAAAAGTACCTTCCTGCCATCCTCAGGACCCCACTCGTACACTCTGGTGCTCCCGTACGGTGAGTCGACATCGCGGGCGCCCGGGAGAGCATCGGGAGGATAAGGCAGAGATTTTATTTCCTCTCGCGGTAGGTTTGGGAGTACTGTATCTTTAGGGGATAGAATGATCTTTGGGTGGTCAGACTTCAGGGAATTTGTGAATGATCTGAGTAACAAGATGCCGAGAGATGCCACACCAGCAGATAGACAGAGTGATAGACGGTATGCAGGCAAGTTGGTATGCGTGGCCATGTCTGGGAGACCAGCCATTGTGAGGGAGAGAATAAGACTGGCGGTATCTCGAAATAGAAACTTTTAACTTCAACGAATTATGGGCGTCGGAATTGTAAGCTGAAATCACGTTTCGACTGATCGGCCGCAAGGGAGGTCAACGCTAAAGAGCCGCGAGACCGCGCAACCACCACGCACCCCATATCCACATGAAGTCGAATGAGACTGATGGTGGAAGGGCAATTGCATTGCCCAGGATGGTCTCGCCAGTCTGGGAGTCGTGGCGCTGTTTCGATCTGAGCTCTGCTAGGCTTTACCAGGCGAGTTGGACGCAGGCCAAGGCTAGCTGGCACACGGCCAAGACTCTTAGAGCTGTTGCAAGTGGGTTCCGTGGCTTAGCCGCTCACGACGATCCAATTGTGAATGCGCGCGCTGACAGCAGCATCTTCTTCTAAATCCGGGGCTGATGAAGATTTTGTCAGAGAGATAGAAGTTTGATGTACGAATACATACAGAACTTTCCCTAGCCTCGATATCTCAATATCTTGTTCAGTCTTCGTGTCCCCGGTCCTCGGAGCGGCAAACGCTGACGAAACACCCGACAGTTAAGCCGCTGACGCTTTCAACACCAGCTTGACGAAGATACCATCTTCGCCTTACATAGACCTTCAAATTGAAGTAATAGTGGAAGCAGCTCACTTCGGTGAGTTGTTAGGTGGGCAGTGATGGATTCATGGCAACCTCAGAAACTTCCCTTCTCCAAGAAAAAGCTCCCCAAGAAGGTTGTTCTATCGTATGTATCCACAGCAGCGCAACCCACGACCGTTGAACAACACGCTAACTACAGTAGATATATCCTCGACTACGTGATAATTATGTGCGTCTGGCCCCCACTCCACCGGACACACGATCTCCTTCCCTAACCGTATCCAAACTAACATACCTTGTTCAGAGTCTTAATCGCCGTTTTCTACGCTCTCGATGCCGTTGAGCCATTTCACCAGCAATTCTCGCTACAAAACTATACCCTTCATTACCCGTACGCCGTTAAAGAGAGGGTTCCGGTGCCCGCGCTTGTCCTCATTGCAGTCATTTGCCCAGCTGCCATCATCGCCGTATACACTCTAGTAATTGATGGATTGTTTTCACACCAACCGCCAACGATGTCATCAGGGAGAAGGAGGCGGTTGTCAGGCAAATACCGATTGAAGGATCGGCTGTGGGAGTTGAATTGCGGAATATTGGGTCTGCTATTGGCGGTTGCAGCGTCCTTTACAATCACTGGTATGATGCTATGGGCGTTGGTTTTAGGAGGTATTAGGTTAATGACTTCACAGGCGCACTGAAAAATGCTATTGGAAAGCCACGGCCTGATCTTATAGCTCGGTAGGCTACTCCACCAATAGGTACTTCAGAGCATAACTAACGATTCTAAGTTGTATGCCCCCACCGGGTTCAGCGGATCCATCACCCTTTGGGCTTTCAGATCATGGTCTATGCACCCAAAAAGACAATGCTATTCTCAAAGATGGATTCCGAAGCTTCCCGTCGGGTCATAGTAGTAGTCAGTTCCTACTCTGAATCCAACTAAATTTTATCATACACGATTGCTGACTCTTATACAGCTGCTTTCGGTGGCCTTTTCTACCTCTCGTTGTACCTTGCTGCTAAGATGCATGTCCTCGACTCCAAAGGCGAAGTCTGGAAGACTTTCATAATTATGGTTCCCACCCTTGGTGCTGCTCTCATTGCCGGCTCCCGTATTATGGATGCTCGTCATCACCCTTTCGATATCATCTTTGGGAGTCTCCTCGGTATCCTTGTCGCATGGGGCTCATATCGACAGTACTTCCCTCCCGTCACCGAGGCGTGGCGCAAAGGTCGTGCCTATCCTATCCGCAGCTGGGCCCGCGAGCCAGTTGCACCGCCTGAAGTCACTCGCGCCACCGACAGCACCGAGCGTTTGCAAGCGCCCATCCCCAAACCCGCCGACGAAGAACGAGGCGTAGCATCCAGCTACTCCTCGCCCACCGCACCGCCGAATATGGGGGATGAACACAGCGGCAACGTCTTCCGGCAACAGATTTCTGCTTCACAGCGCCGAAGAGCAGAAGACCCTTACCGCGGCGGTCCGTCATCCGCTTACAGTGCGCCTCAGCGTGGCCCCTCGAACGTGTCTTCAAATATCTCAACCTACACCTCCACACTCCCGGCCTCGAATCCCTTTTCAGAGCCGACCGCACACCGCGGAAGGCAAGGCGACGGCTACGACTACTCTTCGTCCGAGGACGACGAGAACTACGAGCTACAGCGCAGCTACACGCTCTCGAACCCGCACGGCGAGGCGCAAGGCCCGTACGATCCCGTCCATGCTGCCTCCTTTAGCGGCGACACAGCATACCTTGCCCCTGTGATCTCGCCCACACCGACACCGCTGCCTGCGACTACCAGGAAGCCCATCACTGCGGTGCCGACCGGCGATCTCGCGGAGACGAGCAAGAGTCCACCGCCGCCAGAACCGCCGGCGCACGCGTCAGGGACGACGGGCGGAGCGATGGGTGTGCAGCTTACGGAGTCGCATGCGTAGGGAGAGTCGGGTGACTAGTGACTACAATCATTTAATGTATGTCTATAGTTGAATTACGGCTTTCTGCGCATTCGTTTACTGTGTTTACTACTTTGATGCTTCTGGGGCTTTTTTTTTTTTGGGCTGGTCCAGGCAGAAATCGCATAAGTACGAGTAGCCTAGTGTTGAGAGTAGCTAAAATGATGAGGCTAGAGGATGATGATGAATGTGGAGGAGGATTAGCAAGGCTTTGAGACTTTGGAAGATTACAGGACCAGACGGCCACAGCCAGTGGTACCTTGGAATCACTTGACAGACAAATAATGAAAAAATGTTCACAATACTAGAATTGGTCCAGTATTTTTTGAGTCGTTGAGGTTATTGACTGCCTAGCCCATCTGAGGACATTATAACTTTAATTCCACCACCTATCTTTATCCCTTTGAACGCGTACCCATTTCTCACATTCAATCCCAAATTATCTCATTGTGCTCGATGCATTCGATGTCTGAAAAGGCCGCTAGCTGATTGACTCACCTCTGCAGGATGCGCCAGTCCTCTTCAGGAAACGCATGATATCAACGAGAAGGGTGATTAGGAAGGTATAAGTTCAGGATGAAGCTGGATCCATAGAGTTTGAATCCCCACATTCCGGGCTGGGAGCCCCACAATCCCGATTTGAAAGGAGCACTACCAGTTGAAGAAGACTGAGAGAATCAAAGAAAACAGAAACCTACCTAACTTACCACATCTAGAAATACTTCATTCTCCTCCTTTATCTTCACTAGAACCACCCCTTATTTCAAGAAAATGAAGATCCCGGGTCTCTTCGGCGGCTCCACAAACGGCAACACAGCTGCTCCTCAAGCTTGCTCTCGAAGCCGTTAAAGCCGCCGCCCCCCGCCGGACCCGACGATCAACCTCGTCCGCATCCCTAACGTATCAGTCCCAAAGCACTCTCTCAACGCGAGCAACGTCCTCCCCAAAGACAAAGACGCCTTCAACGCCCCAGCCCATGGCGCCTCCATCATCGACGACCGCCCCTTCGTCCTCGACCTGATCCTCGACGCCGGCGCCATCATCCTCTGCTGCCTATCTCACGCGCGTCATCCCGGGCTCCGTGAAGCTGTTCCAGGACAAGACGCTCGGGCCGTTCGTCGACTGCGTGATGGCGCGGCATCGGAAAGAGGGCGTGGCGGCGCGGTTCGAGAAGAAGCGCGTTGCGGGACTGATGGTGGTCGGGGCATGGGCAGCGAGTGGGCGAGCTTCGGGCTGCCGGCTATGCATCAGATGTTCTTTCCGCTGGGTGTGAAGGTCGCGGATCAGTTTCATGTGTATGGTGCGGGCTGACGGGGTCGGTGCCGAAGGAGGCGGTGGAGCAGGCGAGGCGGCTGAGCAGGCTCTGAGGGAGAAGCAGTTTGTGGGGGAGCATGACGGGACGTGTCTGCTTTGTCATTTGGATGTTATCGTGTTGACAGGTGGAAGTCGATTGCGCAACGTGTGAGGCGAAGGGTAGGTTAGAGGTCATAGATGGAGAGGTTAAGGTCGTGGTTGATTACTAGGGGAGGAAGATTTCGGTGCTGACGGAAGAGGGTAAGAAGGCTCATTTCGGGGGAATTCAGACTGTGGGTGAATAGTTAAAGCCACGGAGGGAGAGGTGAAGGAGGGAGGGAGAAATTAGAAGGTTTGGACCAAATGTGGCTAACGGAACTGCCGAGTCAATTGAAGGCCTGGAACGGGCGCTAGCGAGAGCCGTTGACGCATCACATGCATACGTACGTGCAACAGGGGACCTGTCAACTGTCAACCATCAAAGCACTCTTGGCCGTCAACCGCATAACTGCTTGTTAAGAATCTCCTACCTCCCCCGTAATACCTTGAATTCGCTCCAATCGTGCTAGTGCAAACACAACATGACTTAAAATCTTCAACCACAGCTTCCTCGGAATTCGCGCAGCCATGCTGCCCCCCCTGTACGATCCTCTATGTACTCGTCCGAGGTAACAATACCTCCAGCCATAAATCATGTCTGGTCCCTCCAGTGAACCTCGAACCTCCCTCTCCTCAGAGCCATCTGTGGTCTCTTCAAATACCCTTAATTCGAGATACTCTAGTCTTTATGCCAGCAATAGAGAGAGCAGCTATACTCCCCTCCATTCAAGCCCTACACGAGTTAGTAGTAGCAGTCACGCTGATGGTAGTATACGCCATGGAGGCAACCAAGCTTCTTCATCGGCACAATCGTCTAGCCCTCTAGGGAGGGAGTCAGTAGAAGAGCAGGATTTTGTGCATAGGAGGCATCGCAGTAGGAAGTCTGGAGGGTTCTTACTGGATTCCGCATTTCCTCCAGCAACAGGCATGAGAACGCCTCCAAATCACATTCCACAAGAAGATGTAGATAACAAAGGCAAGCGGAAGGCGCACGGTGCTTCGCGGTCACTAGATGCAGGGACGGTTGGGAAACTGAGACGGGACAAAGCTGGGTCTTCAGGGAGTTCCCCACTTTCACGGGAAGTCAAAAGCGCAAGTTATGATGCTGGAGAATCTACGCCGGAGGGACGTGCTCAGGGAACCTATACTGCGCAGTCTGAGGGTCATCATGTTCCAAAATCGAGCAAACCTGACGGAGGATCCTCCACAGAGCATGCGAAAGTAGTCAAGCCGAGCTCTGCGACTGACCAAAAATTTTCTAGAGGAGCGATAGACCCCAGTCAAATAGTCCATATGGCCTTGAATCTCAGTGAGAGTCGGCGGAGAAACATCAGCGCTGGACAACTCCTTGCACAGCCAGTTACCAGCCCTAGGCGAGTAACCTCCGTTGGTCCTCCATCCGGAAGTCACCAAAATTATGGCGCTGGAGGCAGTCTTCGACAGCACCTACAACAGCAAAGGCGAATTTTCAGGAATGCATCACCAGGTACAGGCAGAAGCTCCCCGTCCGCTTCGAGACACGCTTCTACCTCTACCCCAAGGAACATATCAGGGCCTACCTCGGCTTTACAAGGGCATACGTACGGATACACGTTCTCTGATGCAACACTAGCGAGGCGTGATAAGGCTCGGGCTTATATAGAGCTCTCCATGGAATATCTCCGCCTGCTACAGTTCCTCCCTCCACTAAAGCCGGATGCATCTGCACCTGGAAATTTCATCGTCTCAACCTCCAACATCCCGGGCACATCAAATGCACAGTTGTCTCGTACGCTGTCTTACGCCAACCATAGATATGAGCTCGGTAGAAACTACAATCCATTACAATTTATCCGCAACCGTCGAACAAGGGCGCGGAATAGAGAAGTTCTGGAATACGACACAGAAGAGTTTCAAGATGTAGGGAAGGTGAAAAATTGGGTCAATGCGGTAGAAAAGAACGCTCGCCAACCTGACTACCGTCAACAAGACTTGGCGATGTTGCCGAGCTTCGGCGAAGAGAACACTGCAAAGGAGCCTGCCCCTAGCAAACCAGCAAGGCCCAGAATGGTCTGGGCCTTTTCTCCTGCGGAGCTCCTCGCAGATGCATATTGGCTGGAGCATGATGATCACAAAAGTGTGATTGAGGATCGCCGTGGAAATAAGATATTCCCTCCCAAGAAGCAGGTTGATCTTCAACCACGCTCTAGCAAAGAGTACTCAGATAAACGAAGGAAGAGTTGGATTGAACCTATCATTTCTGCAACTTCATCAGATCCTCAAACTGGGGATGAAAGTGAGGGTGTCAGCGAACGTGGGCGAAAAAGGCGTCTCTTGATACCCAAGCTTCGTGGAGACAGCATTGGGCGGGTCAAAAGACATGGCTGGCGTGGGTCAGGAACACACTCCAGAAGCGATACAGACACGTCAGATTCTGAAGACCATTCTACCAGCCGAAGATCGAGAAAATCAAAACGGATCACGTCGAACGAGGATAATACAGGCCCGCTGGAACGGCAGATGAAGGAAATGCTCGAAAAGGAAGCAAAAGACGCCGACATGACCTCACCAAGTGTAGGTTCACCTGACAAATGGGGAGATGGTCATCCTCTTTTGGCCAATGATATGGTCGCTCCTGGTCATGTTGAAGAAACGAATGAACTTGACCAGAAAACGAATGAACTTGGACACAATGAGGCAATATCCAGTCTATCAAAGCGGCATACCGACACCGTTCTTTCTCCTGACTCAATAAGGGACCCTCGTTCTTCTTTTGAAGATCTAGACTCTACTGGGCCCAACACTCCCGTTATAACTAAGTTTGTCCCAGGCATCGGTGTTGATCTATCACCTCCGCATAGCCGCAGGCCCTCGGTAACACGCAAGCCCAAGAAGTCAAAACTTGATATATTCCGCTCAGAGGGGAGTGTACGAGGCCACAGCAGCGAACCACACGAATCTGCTACAGATGAGCATAAACACAAAAGTTCTCGGCATGATAGTGGCGACGGTGCAGAAGCGAATGGGGCGCATACTAAATCGACCGCCGTCAAACATCTCCTTACTCACAAAAAAAATAATAGTGTCGGTAGTCTAGTTGGTAGCTCAGAGGGAAGAACCCGTAAAGATACTAAGGATACGAAGGATTCTGGATCTGCAGTGTCCCGTTTCTTCAAAGGTAGCCGCTTCGGCGAGATTGTGCGGAATGAGGGTTCGCGAGTTGGGGAGTTCATCTTCAGACGAGAACCAGCGACTGAAGATTCAGAAACCTCCTCAGTATCTAGCCAGCAATATCTGGATGACTCTGAAAGTGATGATGGAAACGAAATGTCCAATGACAAACTTCGCCTAAACGCCATCACCCGCACGGCGACTTCTACCACAGCCGGTAGTGCAAAGTCCAAGAAATTCGGTCGTTACCATATGGACCTACCATCTTTCCGCTCTTCAGCCGTCTCCCAGTCCACCAGCTCGTCTCAAAACCAGCCTGATGCCATCGACCCCACCAATGTCACTGACTCTCAGATTCTGGACCATCATATCTACCGCCAGGCACTCGCCCGCCAGAACGCCCGCTCCCCACGCTTCTCTCGCCTCGCACCGCCTCGCATAGATTTAACTTCCCTTCCAAATTCAACCAGATCCTCCCGGCACCACTCTCCCTCCACAACCCGCGCCCATCTCCACGCGATTCTCGAACGCCCCGGCACAGTCGGCCGCGGCAACCTCCCCATCACATCTCTCGCCAAAGCCAACATGCCGCCCTCCCCCCACCGCTCTGCCTCCCGACCCAAGCTAGACGGAAAGCGCCACTGGAGCATCACCGACAGGACCTCTCCCTCCCGGCCCGCCACCTCCTCGGCCACCGCCATCACGAAAGCAGACATCGCACGCATCCGCGCCCTGCTCCTCTGCTCGGGCATCAAAGCGCGCGAAATCGACCGGCGCGCCCACGCGACGCGCAACCCGCCCCCGGCCTTCCTCAGGCGCGCCGCCAGGACCGCCGGCGCGAAGCTGTATCCCGTCAGCAAGAAAGAAGAGCACGTGCTCGCGGCCCGCATCCTGGTCAGCGATCTCGAGCGCTCGGCCGAGCAGCTCCAGGACGCGGCGGAGCGGTTCCGCAGCCAGACGTGCGGCGCGCTGGAGTCTCGCATCGGCGTGCTGAGGGTGAAAGTCGAGGACGAGCTGTTCCCCCGCGTGCGCGAGAGCGGGGATAAGGCGCTTGCGATTGCGAGCGAGGTTGCGGGCACGGCGCCCTTGCTTGTGAAGGGGGTTGCGGATAAGGTCGATGCGATGATGCGGATGCGGAGGCGGCGGATGAGGTGGGTAAGGCGGATTGGGTGGATGTTAGTCGAGTGGGTCTTGCTCGCGGTTATGTGGTGGGTTTGGTTTGTGGTAGTGCTAGTGAGATTGGCTAGGGGAGTTGTGGTTGGCTTGATCAGAGGCATAAGGTGGTTTTTGTGGGTGTGAATGGATCTGGGTAGATGGGGAAAGAGTGGATAGGGGTTGAGAGTCTGATTTAGACATTACTTTCGTTGTACATTTTGGTGCTTTTATTTGGGCTAGCGTGGCGCTTCGTGGAATGGCATGTTGGCTTTTAGACCACCTACTGAGCGGCTTCCCAGGGTCGTGGGATGGGGAATCTACCGAATAGTAATAGGTATTTCAGGCTTGTGGCATAGGGACTCTCAGACCAGCATATTAAGGAACTGTAGGGTATCTTGTAGGACTAAAACCAGACTTTTTGACGCCCTTTTAATGATAGGTGGAGAGGCATCCTAGCGTATGACAATTTCAATTGCAACCTCGTTGCTCCAGCTAGCCTTTGAATCCGATTCCTTCCAAGCGCGCACCACATCAATCTCAAGCACGTTTGGCGATTGGTCGTTTACCTTGACACAGTGTAGTGGGATGGGTCGTCCGAAGAGCAGTGCCATGAAATCATCTTTTAATGAACGATCTGATAGATCTGAAACGTAAAGGCCTAAATACCACAGATTAAGCATATAATTCAGCATTGGCGAGAAAATGGAAAGAAGGAAGAACGGAGGCTTGAACTCACCATAGATTCCAAGTGCCTTCAGCGATGTCCAAACTTTCAGTCTACCCGAAGATTTTTCGATATACATGTCCATGTTCACTACGGCAGCGGCGCCGGTCATTTTGCCCAACAGACCCAAGTTCGAAACACTGACGGAAGCGGGACCTGCGGCAGGTTCTTTGCGCTCTAGCTCGAACGTACGCATCGGGTACGCAGACAGGATCTCCCACCCTTGGATTGGTATTTCCACCTGCACAAAAGAGAAGTGGTCGTTCCGATTCACAGGCTCGCTGATCTGGCCAGTGTTGTGGCTGCGAATAATATAAGTGCCTTCTTCCGTGCCCGGAAATTGGCCAAGCCGGATCATTTCTGTGAGACTGCGCTGGGAGACGTTGAAGATGCCTAGGATACCGGTCCCGGTACGTGCCATGCCGACATACGTACCGATTTTCAGCAAGACGTGCTCATCATACCCAGTGTATGCTTCGATGGTCTTACCGACAGTATGGGGGCGTAAGATCACGGTGTCTCCGCGTGGGGTCTTAGCCGTCATCTGGTGGATGAGCTCAACATTGTGCTTTCCCGGAACATCAGTAATGTATATAGGGCCGCCGGAAACACAGCGCGCAGCGGCATGGAAAGAAGCCCATGGATGTGATGTCTGGAACATGTCCCAGTCTGGTAGCACGTTAAGGTGCTGCGTAAAGAGGGAGTTATAAGCGTTGCAGAATATGTGCCAAGGATGCGAGGCAGGAACCTCGGGGAAGAAGTCGTCGGAGTTGCGGACAAGAAGGCGAGGCTTGTTACTCGGCATTTGGGAATGGAAGAGGATTTGTGGGATCTGAGACATGCAAGATATGGCTTTTGCTGAGAAATAGCGGAGGCTGTTGATAATCCAAGCGTCTTGGTAGGTACGGATGAGGTTTCTTCTATCAGTTGCATTTTCGAGCTCGTCGAGGAAGAATTGGGCATCCGTCTTGACGGAGTCGATGCCTGCGGAGCTCAAGAAGCTGTAGAAGTCTTGGTAGAATCGTGGCACGTCTTCTTCGGCAACTGCAAGCATTTTACCTCCAGAAACACCATCTTTCTTCTGAACAGACACCGTTTTATAGTTTTTGGCGAGCTTGCCTTCGGGGGCAATTCCTCCCCAGTACCCTAACTGGTTGATCTTAGCACCTGTAAATATGCGTATGTGTGTTACTTACCAGAGCATGCCACACGGCAATGTGAGAAATATTCTTGTGCTTCTTGCGGATCTCCGATACTGTCTGCTGTAGACCCCCAGGGAAGCCATCCTTATTTGCTTCGAATTCAATCCAGCCTCGCTGAAATTGATTGGCGCCTTCATTGTTCTATAGACTATAAGCAAATATTCAAATATGGTTAGTCTAGGGTAAGGCTTTTACTAAGGACTGCCAGTTATCATCTATGATGAGATTTGTAACTTAGGTTCTATTAGCATTGGATTTTGTTTGCGGGTTTTAGATTTTACCATTGATTTCATTCTTTTCAAGCGAGTCCAGTGCATCGAATATTTTCTGCTCAGTGAGATGCTGACCCAGGCCATTCCATGTACAATATGCTAGGCCGTCATACCAATTCTCCAACCATGCAGGTTTCATTCCACTGTCAGACATAGCTTTCATCTCAGCCTCGATCTCCCCAGAACCTACTTCATATTTTGTGACCAATTTCCGAGCATGGTACATGACTGCTGCATTAGCTACCTCAAAAGTCCGTGCAACTGCAACAATCAATTTAGCAGTGCCTTCTTTCTCACTATCATTGCGTGAATTAATGACAATGGCCCCTTGTCCGTCGTGATGAAGAGCGGTCAGCACATCATCAACACCACTAACGGCAAGCACAACCATATGAGAGCCATCATCCCGTAGGAATGCCGCCATCACAGCATCCTTGTCTGGCCGAAATTGCCCTTTCCCTTGCCGCGGAGCTAACCATGGGCTCCACAATCGCACTAAGGAGAACCACCTTGAAACTGCAATGGGAGTGCCGAGTTTACTATCAGAGTAGCCGGATACAGCACCAGATGCAGCATTAACTGGAGTGTTGACAGACCATAAAAGCGTATTCGGCGTCTCACTAGCCTCTTTATTAATTTCGAGATAAGGGCCGAGGCCGTCTACGTAGTCAGTCAGGTCTTGATCTTGTAAAGCTAGTGCTTGATAGAGTAGTTGGCCATCGGAGGTGGAAAAGTGGTCATTGGCCCATTTCCAGGGTTCGTCTTCCCCTGCTCGAAATGTTATAGTAAAAGACACTGGTGTTTTCGGTCTCGACTGTCCCTGGAGATCCACTGTGAACCATTGTTGCTGTAAGCTCTCATTTTGACCACGACGAAGGGTTAGCTTTGAGGCTGGTCAGTACTGAGTGGAGTTGCCGAAACAATTCTGGCTTCTCATACCACAGTTGCAGGCTTATTAATTTCTTTCAAAGCAAGACTTTCCCATTTATTTGGATCATTATGATTATGCCACAGAGCTACATTCAACGATTTTTCTAGCGAAGCAGAACTTTCAACCAGAACTGTGAATTTGACCTGAGTTATGTCAATCAATGTAGTCTCAGGACGCAGAACTGCTTTTGAAAAGACTCACAGATTGACTGTGAGGTGTTACAATGGTTGCTTGCCCAAGCGGAGGATTGCAAATGAGCTTAGCATACATGATTTAGATGATATAAGGTAGAGGCACAGCGGTTTTGAAGAAGGCAAGCAAAAGCGAGTTAATGTCTGAGATAATAGACGCTCAACTGCGAGAAACGGAACGGTATGGTGAGGCACGGGCTATGGAAATACAGTTCCTGAATTTGATGTACGACTTATCTTGGGCCTCTAGCAGTACAAAGACGAGACTATCTAGTATTTTCAAAGGTGCTAGATATGGGTTTAACGTGTTGACAGCGAAAAGTGGAGGATCCACGCCAAGCCGATCCCATGTCCACGAGACCCTTGCTTCTCGGAAACAAGTCGGGCCGTCAAACTTCTGCGGACCGCATCACGGAGATCTTTGGATGTAGAGGAAAGGTATTGCCAATGGCGGCGACATCTTTCTTCAAGTACCTAGCACGACCTCAGCTGTACATATGCAAGCGATGCATTCGAAATCGCAATATCACCCGAGAATCACGGCGGGCTATAACCCAAAATTTCCTCCGTAAAACGTACGATGCCGAATTAGAATGGAAAGCTCAGGCAGTCAAGATTAAGGCGGGCAAGAAACAAAATATGATGAGCATATTGGAAGAGCGAGGGTTTGTAAAGGATATCGCCGGGTATGTGAGCTTGAGCCTTAATTCAGACAATGCTGAAAAATACTGAGAACCTGTCCAGGGAAAAAGATGCTCTTAGTTCTCTCATGACCGAGAAACGGATAGGGGCATATGTTGGCATAGACCCAACAGCTCCTTCTTTGCACATGGGGCACCTCCTTCCATTGATGACGCTCTTCTGGATGTATATGAACGGTTTTCACGCCGTCACTTTAGTCAGTGCATCAGCGAAGTCCCCGTCTTGACAAAAAGACTAATTTTCGATAGCTAGGCGGAGCGACGGCCAAAATCGGAGACCCAACAGGCAGAACCACTGCTCGAGAGCAAAAACACTCCGATGTTCACAAAGCAAATGTGATATCCATGCATTTACAGCTCAAGCAACTATGGGTGAACGTCGGGTGCCTAGCAATCAAATATGGATATAGGAGGAACTGGTCGTGGAAACGGGGTTTGCTGAACAACAATTCCTGGATTAATAAGCTCACTATGATGGATTTGATGAAAGTATTGGGCTCAGGGACTCGCGTTGGAACAATGCTCAATAGAGACTCGTGAGCTCTCCCATTGCTGGCGGGACAGAGTTAGGACCTTCTCACTGACGGCATTATAGGGTGAAAACAAGACTTGAAAGTGGGAATGGGATGTCTTTCTCAGAATTCTGTTACCCCCTCTTACAAGCTTGGGATTGGTGGCACATGTATAATACTATAGGAGTACAAGTACAAATTGGGGGATCCGACCAATTTGGTAACATCTGTGCCGGGATGGACGCGATAAATTATATCAGAAAAACATACCATGACCCAAGCATCCGACAGGAAAAAGAAGAGCCATTGATGGCTCCATACGGGTTCACTACTCCACTTCTCACCACTTCGTCTGGAGCAAAGTTTGGAAAGAGCGCAGGTAACGCAATCTGGTTAGATCCAGAAATGCTAAGTTCTTTCGATTTATATCAGGTATGCCTGTGAGAGATGGGTTCTAATGTTTCGATTGACTAACAGTGCATGTTCAGTTCTTCCTGCGAAGTTCGGATTCAGACGTTGAGCGCTATCTAAAACTCTTCACTTTCCTTCCGCTAGAGCATATTGAGCTTGTTATGCAAAGCCACATTCAAGACCCTTCAAAACGAGCCGCACAACACCTCCTAGCTCGTGAATTCGTCGAACTTGCTCATGGAGCCCAAGCCGCAAAGAATGCCGAAATGCAGCACAAGACAATGTTTAGTCGAGGAACAGGTACTATTCAGCTATCCGCTATCAAAGAGGAGTTTCCCAAAAAGCAGATAGAAGACGGGCCTGCTACGAAGGAAGGGACGAACACCAAAAGCCCTCAAGAATCTTACATGAGCCCTTCTTTGAATAGAAAAGCACCAGCAATCAGCTCTCATAATGCCCCCTCAAAGCACATAGTCCTCCCTAAATCTCTCGTCTTCGGGCAGGCATTCCCTAAAATTTTACACGCGGCTGGGCTAGCATCTTCTAAAGGCGAGGGTCATAAACTAGTTATGAATCAAGGTGCATATGTGGCAAGCGACCCTGGCCGGGCTAGTACAATGGGAGATGCGTTGACATGGCTACCAATTAAGAATTTCGACCCAGAATTGCCGAAGCAGTTTCTCATAGAGGAAAATCTTTTGGTTTTAAGGGTGGGGAAGTGGAATATTAGGATGTGCCGCATTATCAATGATGAGGAGTTCGAAACACAAGGCCACTCGTGTCCCGGGTGGGAAGAGTTTAAGGCGGCGCAGGCGAAAGCAAAAGCTGTAGAACAGGAATTCAAGGAAGCAGCAGCTTGATGACTATGTAGAAAGACTTGTAAAATATCATGTATTCCAAAATACATCAAGGTGAGTTCTGTATAAGTAGAAGAACGATCCAGCATGTCACTTCCAATCTAATCGCCTGAGTCACATTTCGCTTGCTGGCAAAGCCTTGGAGCATGTGATAGTCGATGTCAGTTAAAACCTCAGAAGTCTTCCTTCTTTCTCTACTCAACAAAAATTTGCACTTTGAGTCATTGTCACCTCTAATATCGACTGTCTTTCTCTACTCAATAACAGACATTTGCACTTTGAGTCATCGTCACCTCTAATATCGGCTCTTTACTACTTTACGACCTTCACTAGAAATGCTGCACAGAGCCATCCAGACTTTCCAGCGCGCTGCTCTCCGACAGAGCTCTGCCCGTCTGCACGGTCGCGTCTATGCATTCAGATCCCAACCTGGTCCTCTCTACACTATAACACGTAAAATATATTCATCTAGCTCTAATTTAAAAAGTCGTTAACAGTTCTATAGGTTCACTATATGATGATAGTGACGTCCGTCCGTCTTCTCAAGACTCTTCTCAGGCCCCTTCTCAGGCCCCTTCTTACCAGAGCTCACCTGTCGACAAGATCAACGCACTTCAGTCAGATATGTCTACGACGAAGTTACAGCTAGATCGCCTCAAAGAGTCTACGAATATTGAAATGAACAATCTCCAGACCAGCCTCACTGGACAACTCAGCGCCCTTGACTTCAAAATCAGCGCTCTTGAGTCCAAGTTCGACTCCAAAATCAATGCCCCTGGCTTCAAAATCGGCGCTCTTGAGTCCAACCTCGACTCAAAGTTCGATAGACTTGGGGCAATTTTTGAACGTGGCATATTGATACTCAAGACGGAGTTGATAGAGCGCGAAACTCGATTGATGTGGGGCTTTGTCTTTGCTGCAAGTGTTCTTATATTTCCTACATTCTCCCTTCTAATAATATAAAGGCTCTATGTGTTGCGGCTGTAGCAGTCGGCAGTGCAACTACTCCATTCTTGCGAGGCCGGCTTCTTCCACAGCAGACTTCTGATGTCGAAGAGAAATGAAGCAAGATGGTGATGGGCCTCTATTCATGCAAGACCGGTTTCTTCCACAAGACTCCTCGTGTTGAGGAGAAATGAAGCAAGACAGTGATATGTGGCAGTGGAATAGGTTTATCGACTCTTTATGACTGCCACTGGCTTCATGAGTCTCGGAGCTCCAAAATGTAATATCTGTATGTTGTATGGTTATTCAATGCCAGTCCTGCTGCGATCCGAGCTAGATTACTATACCTTTGTTGGCAGTGCCTATGTTCACAGGATCATGCATGGGTAATGCTAGAAGAAGTCACCGACGAACGTGTAGTAGAGTTCAATATTCGATGAAGACTCAGTTATTATAACAGTGGTATTATTATAAAGGCTCTTCCATCCCCTTACATCTTCTCATAGGCCGAAAGGATTTTGATTAAATATAAATGTCGATCGGAAGACTATCCCATGCGCCGTCACGAAAGGTGCTCCTTTTACC
>Ga0307515_10006134_pt1 | contig 24176 bp, 16 predicted proteins | sample 17_EM_MG_FD_194513 | JGI IMG/M metagenome (GOLD analysis project Ga0307515, IMG submission 194513) | Populus trichocarpa ectomycorrhiza microbial communities from riparian zone in the Pacific Northwest, United States - 17_EM | ecosystem: Host-associated > Plants > Roots > Unclassified | place... | reverse complement strand
AAGACCCAGTTACTCCCAGCTACCCCTCCCCGTCCTCGTCCCCAAATACACCTTGAGCGCACTAACCCTGCTCTCCTCCATCCCAACCGTCCCAACACTATCCACACTCTCCCTCCCCCCCTTCACTCCCGTCCCAGCCCCAGTCCTAGCCCCACCCTCCCGCACACTCTTCAACCGACACGGACACTTATTCAGCCTCCCCCCACTCTTCAGCACTGCCATCAGTGCCGCCTCCAGAAGCCTGTTCTCGCGCTCCAGCGTCTCAACCCGGGCCTCCAGCCTCGTCTCCCTGCTCGCCGAAATGAGGGCGGAGGAGGCGGAGAGCAGGCTCGAGGCGATGCCGGCGCGGGAGGCGTGGCTAGGGGTGCGTTTGTGCCTGATCGCCGCACCCGCACCCGCACCCGCAAGCGCCGAGTCCGCTACTCCGACTATCGCGGAGTTCTGAGCGGCGGAAGTGCCAGGTGCGGAACTGGAGAGAGCACGTGGGGCGGAGTAGTGCTTCGCGCCGCCTTGCTGCTCCGTCGCCTTTTCGAGTTCGGAAGCTTGCAGGGAGGTTTGGCTGGAGACGAAGGGTAGGATAGGTCCGTCTGCTAGTTTGTGCTCTTGCTCGGCTCTGCGGGCGTCCGTCTCTTTTATCTCATTTTCAATGCCACTGGAAGTCACAGGCGCGCTTTCTGCTGCTGATTCCGTTGTCTCGCGCACAGCTACGGCTAGGGTCGTGGGGGTGCGGCGTTCACGCAGCACGAGTCTGGCTGGCTTCTTGGCGACTTTGGGTTTTGACATGGGGATTTGTTCCGCAACGAGCATGATGGGAGTAAGAGATATGCGGCCAGACACAGGAGTGTAGCCAGTAGAATATCCTAGGGTTGGTATGGTTGAAAAAGTATCAACAGAGAGGTGCCGAGTATCTGAGTTGTCCTGGGTTTGGGATTCGAGCTGCGATTGGGGTTGCGTTTCGTTTAGAGACTCTAATCCCACTTCACAATTCTCGGTAGGTGTGACAGTGGAAGCAGTCTTAATGGTTAGCTCTGGTGGCGTCGTCCTATTAACATGCTGCTCGAGCACTTCACCGATATTATTCCTCGTCCGCGGATCACGCAACTTCCTCGCTCGAATCCTCTCCTCACAACCCTTCCGTATCGAGTCTTTAGCTCCCAGCCCAAAGACACTGGGATCAGCATAAGGCATCTTGCCAACCCCAGAGTCCTCACGGTTATGGCTATTGCCGCTCGTGGAGTCTTTCGAAGGGGAGTCTGAATGGCTTGTGGCCGACTTGCCTTGCTCGAGAGAAGGTCTACGCATGCCTTGACCGGCGAGCCGCTCCTTACCTCGTTTGAAAGAGTTTCGGCTTTCTTCCGAATACGGTGGCCGAGGGAAGTCGGGAAGACTATCGTCGTCACTATCCTCTCCATCCTCGGTATTAGAAAACACATCCACAGCATCTGCAGTCGATTGACGCATTGATGGAGGGTTTCTGAACGGAGCCGCCATGGCATCTAGTGCCTTAGAGTATGTGACCGCAATCTTGGGCTGCTCGACAGGACTCAGGCCAAAAAGTACGTGCGATGATTTCAGCGCTTTCCGGTCACAGCCTTCCTTGGAGCCCTCACGCTTCTCGCCCAGTAATTTGTCTCTTTCCTTTCGAGTATCTCTATGCTCCTCCTCTTCTACTAATTCGATCGACTTTTCTTTGCTCTTCTCGAATTGCAATTTCTCTTCATCCTGCTTGTGCAGACTAAGGGTCAAGAGCCAGGCGTCAAGCTCATCAGTACTCGCAGTTTCGGTTGTCTCAGAGAATGTAACAGAGAGTCGCTGCTTGCGATGTTGGTTTTTGCTCGAGACCCTAATTAACTCTTCAACATGTGAAACAATGAAGTCGTGTGGCAATGAAACGTACCTCTTCGGAACCTCAACCTGTTTCGTGGGTGCAGTCTTTTCATCTGCGATGATCTGCAAATATTTCTTTCCTAAGGCATCCAGATGAGTAAGAACCCTGGTCTTGGTATCGCATCACTTACCATCCTTCGATATCTTCTGAACCACATTACCAGGTGGCTTGAAGAAGGTCGGCGGAGCGTTTTTGTCAGCGTCAGGGGCACTGATGAGCGACACGTTAGTGATCTATCCATGCCATCATCTCTTGGTCCCTCCATCCTTCTCACGCCTCTTAGCCCACGGTTGATGGTTTGAACATAGAAAATGTTCAAAGAGCAAACGCTCACCCCGCGCTCTAGGTTGCCTCCAAGAATACCCTCAATAGATTAACCCAGTCCGGGTAGCCTGGCACTTCTCAAGCAGGCTTGTTTGCTCACGACATCAAATCAAGACGAGCTCCCCCACCGAACCAGAAAAGCGAAGTCTCCAAATGCAATTAACTAAAGGAAAAAAGAAAAACGTAAACAAAAATCACACTAACCATTCAACACCCCCTCCCCTCGCCACCGGATCCTTCCTCCCACCCATCCTCAAGAACCTCAACGGGCTCTTAAGCCTATTCTTCCTCCTCCCCATGACCCCGCCCTCCAGCTCAGTCGGGCTCGCTCCAGGCCGACTCGGGGGACCCGTATTCTTGAGAAAATAGGCGATATCGAACGACGGATTATTGGCGGGCAGCACGGCGCGATGCTGCTCATGCGGCGGCAAAACCGGCAGCGGCTTCATGGCCAGCGCTTCGGGCTTCGGGGCGCCGGATGGTGCTGCGCTCACGGGCGCGGCGCGGAGCTGCTGCTGCTGCTCGGGGAAGTCGCGCGCGTACGGCGAGTACTCGCCTGCAACGGCGCACTTGAAGTCGCTGGAGTCGTTCGAGGCCCAGGAGTATGGCGTCGGGCGCACTGGCGACGTTGCTCGTGTTGCATCGCTGGCGTTTGTCGGACTTGGGCTCGAGCTGGGGGCCGTGGGGAGCTGGGAGCTGTCGGAGCCATGGCTGCGGCTGGTTGAGGTGCTGGGAGGGTGGGTGCGGTTGTCTAGGTTGGAGTAGTAGGCGTATGGCGGGGTGCTTCTGTCGGCGAATGAAGCACTGTGGAACGGTGAGTGTTGGTCGAAGGAATTGAAAGGACTGAGGTTGGGAGAGGCGCGTGAGGTCTGTGTACACGCTCGAGAGTGCGAGCGAGATGAGGGCTCAAGGGCATCTTGAACTGCCATTTCGAAGGCGCGAGGCGTGTGATTGATGAACGGCGGGCTTCGGCGTGACGGATGGACGGTAAGTTGCATTGGCTGGTTTCTTGGTGCCCGAGCCTGAACTGTTTTACCACTCTTTCGTTTTCGTGGTGCAGCGCGAGACGGGATGAAGGGTTAGGTGCTGACCCAGTGGCGAGTGCACAGGGTGCGGCCCCTCATTTATAACAGATCGAACTTGTGTTTTGTTAACTTCTCTTTTTATAATGGACCGGATTGAGAGAGGTGCTTTAGGTGCTAGACTTCATGGAGGCGTGCCTAAGTCATGCGGGTGGTTACAGAAAAGTGCTGTTGAAGTGAATTGCAGTTTGCTGCAGCCGAGAGAACTGCCGTGTACCAAGCCCTAAATTAAATTAAATATCACTAGGGGGAAGTAGGTGCGTAGCTTGTTTCGAGAAGGCGAATGCTGGCAAGGGGTCAGGGGTTTAACAAAGTCTTCTTTTTTCTGACTTTTTTTTTTATATTTTTACTTTTAACGTTAGCTTTCTTTACCTATCAAACCATCTTAAGATAGGACAGTTGCATGGCGCTAAAGCTGACAGATACCAACTGGATGACGGACCTGGCTACTGCATTATTTACAGGGCCTTGGAGGAGCTGGAGGGATACGATAGGAAGGTTGAAACAGAAGAAGCGTGGGAGTAGGACACGAAAATAAGAACTGTAGGACGATTGTGGTGAACGCTCGAGGAAAGTTTTCACTTCACTCTAATTTTAACTTGGCGGTGCTTGGTCTTGGAGGGCAAGATTGAATTAGGTCAAAAGGAAGGGGACGATCGGAAGATTTTCAAGGAGACGGCGGCTTTCGGGTTACTCGGTGGACCTGACGTTGTATAACCAAGAACGAGGGGACATATCGACGTCGTGCGAATTGACTATTCCGGAAAGCCCATGTAAAATGTGCGGCAGACATCCGACCATTACCACTCTGCCCACGGACTTCATCAAAAGCACTGCTCCCGGAAGAACTTCCAAACGTGACCTTCTCTAGGGTCCCCAGGAACTGACGTCGGATGTCGAGCAAACATCACGGGTATAAGGTCACTCAATTAATCATACCAGAAGCCATACCACCCCCAAAAGGAGCATGTTCTCAGGGGCAGCTCGCTCATCTCACCCGTTGAACACATTCACCGCCATCGATACCACTACGTCTCCAGCTTCAGCTGCATCAGAAAGCCACTCAAAGCAGCCAACCGCTACGCTATCAATCCATCTTACACGAAAGACTACCGAAGCAAGATAAAAGAAAATAGCGCCGAGGAAATGCTAGACACGACCAGCCAGACACCGTAAAATGCTTGACTCGCTGAAGAAAAGCGCTCCCATTCGCACCAAGGCCCAACTTGAACCAAGACGGACATAAAGCTCAATCCAGATGCATGCGAAAATATCCCCGTCCACGTATAGCCTGGAAACATCCGAACCATGAACGAAGCTCGGACCAATCCATACCATCACTTGAACCCGCCCAATGACATAGAGCCGGAGGGTAGTGATACGAACCAAAAAGCACGCATGCCAGCCGCTGAAGAAATCTTCCATCGTAAACGTCCGAACGCTGCCTTCTTTCCAATCAGCCCGGCTTCGGTTTCTTGGGCCGATTGGGCCTGATGAAGGGATCCACCTCCTTTTTCCGCTTTGGAACCGGCATCTTTGGACGCGGCGCTGGAGCTGGCGCGCTACTACCTCCGAGTGTACGCCCTGTGCCTTTCTTCGAATCCTCCTCAATAGCTTCTTTCTTTGGGCCGTTGGCTGCGCCACCCGGAATGGTAACTGGGGTTGAGAGCCCACTGGTTTTGCTAGAAGCATCCTCAGAGTCGGACGGCGCATCTTTCATGTCCACATCTTCATCGCTGCTGAAGAATCCCTTTCGCTTCCCATTCTCATTAGCTGATTCCACTAGTTCTCGCTTCACAGATATGGGGCCATTACTAGACGAGCTAGCTCGTCGTGTGATATTAGCTAGTTTGACATTCATCTGAAGGCCCACGGGCTGTATTCGATTTTCCTGCTTTATTTGCCCTGAATTGGAGTTCTGCGTCGGGTCATTTGGTGCCTTCATAGGTGGTTTGGATAGCTTTGGGGCGCTGCTCTTTCTCGGAAATGTTGACGAGGGTTTCTGAAGCATGGCCATGACATTTCCTTCCGTGTACCGATCTCTGCTCTGAGCATCCTCAACCAACTTCCTCCAGAACTCTCCACGGATCAAAGACTGCGAGTTGCCGAGCACCCAAAGTGAGGATTTCGCACGAGTCAAGCCGACGTTCATACGGCGGATATCCTGCAAGAAACCAATACCACCTGTTGGAGAAGCTCTGACGCAAGAGAAGATGATGACTTCGCTTTCACGGCCCTGGAAGGCATCCGTAGTGTTGAATTCCACAACATCGAAGATCGATTGCCCATACTTTCGAGAGAATCGATCTTTCAGTTCACGTAATTGACTCTTATACGGTGTGATGATACCAATCTTGCCCTTAAAGTCAACGCTATTGAAGTCGGACGTCAATCGATGGAAAAGCTGCAGAGCAACATCAATTTCGGCAATGTTGATGAGTGAATGGCCCTTCGACGCAGCTTGATGTTGGCCTTGAACGTCAAAGAACCGGTACGGGCCAAGCAGACTACTAGAATGCCATGGCCGGTCGCGGAGAGCGGCCATGTCATCGCCATCCAAAAGCCTACCGTCATAGAAGGTTTGGCTTGGGAAGACGCTGATCTCAGGATGCATACGGTACTGTGTGTCAAGGAGGTGGACATCATCGGGATGGTTGCCTTGCATACGGACGAACAAGCTCTGCTCGTACTGGAAGCGTGCTGCTACTTTCGAGAAGACGGTTGGTGGAAGTTGTTTAGGATCACCGACGAGGATACACTTGGCGCAGCCATATTTGAGAGGGATAAGCGCGCTCATTTCCACACACTGAGCTGCTTCGTCAACAACGACAGTCTCAAATTCAATGTTCAGGCTCTGGAACATCTCGTGACCACTACCGCTGAGTGTAGCGCAAATGACATGTGCGTCATTTAGGATTTGCTGTTGTGCTCGACGACGATTCAGCTCTGCCTGACGATTCATCGTGGCCTCATTGTCACGAGCATTGTCGATCTGCGTGCCAAGCTGTGTTTTCCTCCGCCTAAATGCATCAAAATCTTCCTTCAGCTTGACAGCTTCTTCGCCCTTGAACTGACCCGAGTCAAGCTTCTCTCGTGCTTCGCGGAGCTTCTCTGACACTTCTTTATGTTCCTGGAAGAGCTTCGGCATCTGTTCCTTCTGGCTTGCCCCGTTCGCGGGATCCAAGTTGAGTTTCTTATTAACCAGCTCTTCCAGCGTAACATCAACCACATTCGTATTAATAGCATCGCTGCGACCGATTCGAACAATGTTGATTTTACGATGTTGTCCCCCTAGCGTCTTGATACCGTCCTTGAAACGCATGACCAATTCATCGACAGCGGCGTTACTGGGCGCACAAACAAGGAGTTTCTTAGGAGCAGAATCATCCGCGCGTTGGTTCAGACCCCTTGGAGCGCCAATAGCTGTTCCCTGCTGACGCAAACTATCGGTTAGTATCGCACCAACGATGGCGACGATAGTCTTGGTTTTTCCGGAACCGGGAGGACTGGGAAAGTATTAGTGACATATTCAATAGTCACAACGAGATGCAAACTGATGCTTACCCTTGGATCAAAGTGAACGCATCGTTGTCTATAGCAGACTTGACAGCCTTTGCCTGTGCTCTGTTGACATTATAGTTGCTGATGATTGGCTCAAGCGTCTTGTCGGTGTACTTGAGTAGCGGTGACGGTTTCGCTCTAATGATCTCATCACACAAGTCGTAGAACTGTAATCCTACCAGAGCACCATACTCGCGCTCCAGTGGGGTAAGTGATTGGATCTTCGCACCATAGATTGTAGCATTAGGAGCAAGTGAAGGTGATAGCGGATTGCCGGGAACCACTCGGTATGCAACCTCGAGGTGATTCTTCTTCCGGGTGATGCGGAATACTCTGGCAAGACAATGGGGCACTTGAGCTGAGGGGTCTTGTGTTTTGCTCATGAGGATGATATCGCCTTCTGAAATATTGAGATCCTTGTTGTCTATGTGCGTCATCGTGCTGCTAACTTCCTGGAAAGCATCGACACTTGAACGGGCCACTACCTTGATCGTGTACGTCTTAAGACTGCTTTCTTCCCGAGCCTTGACAAATCCTTGCCAAGCCTCAAGCGTGAGCAATGGTGTGAAAGTTTCTTGGTATTCGTTCGGTGTACGGAAGGAATTAGGTACTGCAGTATAGATATCCGTTCGGGAATTTGGCGGATAGTCTCCGTTGTGGAAATAATCCCAAGCGAGTAATGTTCTGTGCAGTTGTGTTAGGTCTGGGGCTAACCGGGCACGCATGTCCTTGGCCGTTCGGATGACTCTTCTCTTCTTGACAGGGCCTTGGGGTATGCCGTTGAAAATGTTAGTTTTAATGCCCGTTGACCCAGAACCCTTCTTTGAGGTCTTTGTGAGTCCGAACAATTCAGCATCAAGAGGATCAGCATCATCATCACTCTCATCAGATGATACCATCATGCCTTCTCCTTTGACAGTATGTTCTTTGCCTAAGACACCAAGGCCTTGTAATCCGGAGCCTGCTTCGGCAGTATAATCTGACCAGCCTCTAAGAGCACTATTTTTCTTTGCCAGTGCAATGGCCTCGGCGTCCCTCTTTTTCTTTTCCTGTTTTTCCCGCTCTCGCCTCCGCATGAATTCCTCACGATCAATCTCTTTTCTGCCAGCTATTTTCTGTGTAACTGGACCTACAGAAGCCTGTTTGGCCTTGAGCGATGCTTGCCTGGCTTTGAAAGCCTGGGCACCAGCAGTGGTGCTGGAGATGAGCTTACTATAATCCGAGTCAACATCAGAGCCGGACGCAGAAGTCATTTTCGATTCTGGCTTTGAAGAACCGGCGGTAACCCATTTGTTTAGCAGTCCTTGCTTTGGTGCCTTTGTGGGTTCTGGTGGTTTTGTTATAGAATGGCCCATGTGAATCTCGAGAGCTCGCTCAAGTTCCGCTTGTTGTTGACCGCTAAGCTTTGCTCGGACCGTTCCCTTGAGGACATCCTCGATATAGAACAGAGTCTCTTCTACAACCTCTATAGACACATCGTGCAACCGAACAAGAAGCTTGCTGATCAGTGTGACGGACTTGCTAGAGAGGAACTCGTCCCGCAGTCTGAGCCACTTGACCATACCATCTACCGTTTTGGCCGGAGAAGATAGTAGATTCTTGAGGGTATCAGAGCAGTCCTTGCTATTTCTACTGCGCGTCGTGGCTTCGTTAAGAGCGGTAGCAAAAATGCCGCATTGATCAAACAACTGATCGGCGAACTGCATAGTGTCGCGGCAGAAATCCATCATTCCGGCTTTGTCGTGTCCTACGACGCTCCATCCCTCCGTCGCCATGAAAATGGCCGTAAGGGCTTCCCAAAGATTTTGCCAGAAGGCTTCTGTTACTTCTGCTTCTATCGAATTCAAGGTTCGAGAGCGGAGGAGCCCATCTTGAGAGTTGCACAGGAGATCCACAACATCGGCGCACGTCTTTATCATGCTCAAGGCAGGTGCGAATATCTTCTTCCGCGAAACGCGCCGAATGGATTCCGAAAGGGAGTGGAGAGTGTTGGAGTAAAATGAGACCAAAATGTGGTTAATTGCTTCTTTTCTGCCATCTTGCGAACTTACGACCTTGAGCAATTCAACCGTTGCCTGCCGAGTTTCAATATTAGAAGAAAGCAAGGTGTAAATCACGGCAGAAGCAGAAGCTCGAGTCTCAAAAAGTGCATCAAGCTGTTCCGGAGCAAAATCGTTTAGTTTTTCAACCGTATCAGTGACAAATCGCGAAAGGGCGTCATATTTGTTGTTGAAGTGTTTCACAGCATGTGATACTGTTGCTTCAGTGGATTTCACAAAAATTCTCTCCAGCCCAACTAGAGACTTTGCGCTCATCAGAATCCGGATAGCAAGTTCCAAATTTTCGATGTCGATGGCTTTGATAACATCGCTCCATATTGCGTTGGATTTGCTTGCCCCACTTTGAATAGGCTCTCCTCTGGCGACCATCTCTCTTTCAGTTTCTAAAGAGGCACAGTCAAGAGCAAGAGCATTCTGGATAAGAGAAAGGCTAACTTTAGCGTGTCCGCCTAATAAATGTGAACTGTTGGAGAGTTTGAGGTCGTTTATCACTGTGTCAATGTGATTGGCAAGCAATTCCATGATCTCGGCGACCGTGGCTTGTCCAACGAAAGACATCGGTGTCTTAGTCTCATTGAGCTTTCGAAACGCATGATCAAGCACCTGTACCCCAATTCTGCAGCAGTATACCCTTGATGGAGAGGGAAACTTGCTCGATTGAAGACGACCCAAGAATTGATTAACAAGCGCTCTGCATGGTGGGGCAATATTTGAAGCTTTGATCGACGTGAATAAAGGCATTACCCACGAAAGAACATCATCTAAAATGTTCAAATCCACATCATCCTCTCCCCCGGCTTGAAGGAGGATACTTCGGAGTACCGGGCTACCGAAAATTTGTTCGATAATGGTAACTGGTGAGATAGCACCCATGGCATCCCAGAAATCGCTCGGAGATTTCTCCAATAGCTGCTGCATTGTGCAAATAAGGTCAAGGAAGCAAGGTGAATCCAGCTGGAGATGTTCTAAACATAGCTTGTAGATGTCGATGTCAATAGCTCGGAGTGAATGTGTAATGAGATCCTTGTCAAGCTTATTGACAATTAATCTAAATCCGGTCCAGAATGTTGGAACAAAGTTAACATCTAGTGCGGATATGTGAACTCGTTGCATGGCATGGACAAGATGTCCACGCACCGCCCAGTCAAATTCAGTGCTTGTGAGATTCCTCCGAAATTTGGACCAAGAGTAGAGGGCCCATTCCAGGCGTTTCTCATTCGCGCTGAATACGAAGCTCGTCATGGCGGGGACGTACGTGGTAAGTTTGAGAGCCCGCTTGGTCTGCACGAGTCGGAAGGGTGTGTCAAAATGGCGCTCAAGGAGGTCGTTATTGTTGAGCATGGTGGCGCAACTCAATGTCTCGAAAATGGCGTACATGGCATCATTTGGAAGGACACCGATGCCTCGCTGTCGTGGGTCGGTTTGTAGTAAAACATTGGTTGCACTCTCTAGACCTCTCGTGATTCGTTCAATGTTCATCTTATCGAAGACATCTAGAAAGTGAGCTACTTCTTCTTCATCGAATTGCCTGAACAGGTTAGGATATGGTTTGACAAGCTCTCTTTGAAACTTAACTTACTCTTCCAGATTATTTTTAAGTTCAGCCCTCGCCTTGTGAAAGATCCGGATGCAAACATCGCAACAGGTCATTTGGGTGTCTAAACGTTCCTTCAGCCATGCTATATATGGGGCAGCATCCGGCCCATCAAATGCCAGTATTTGTAACGAGTCCAATGTCAACCACTTCCTCTCCTCGACTTCCTTGAGCTTCTTTATCCTGTCCTCCTTTATCGCATCATCTTCATCTTGTGGAAACCCAGCAAGATCTTCCTCGTAATATATTGATGTATCGTCGCCGACTCGGGGGCAGAATAGGTGGACGTCTTCGGGAAGGCGCTGGAGTTCTCTAGCGGCCGCGATTAGAATTCGATCTCAGGAAAGGCATGGGCAATGCAAATCGCAACTGTTCATCTTACTGTAGTTTCCTTACTAGCTCTGCCATGGAGCTTGCAAACAGTCATGCAGAGGAGATCCTCTACAGGTGCCGCAAGTGTGCAGATGCTTCTCTAGACCAGACTACCGGAGTTCAAGAACGGCTCTCGAAATTCTCATTTTATGTCCCGCTCCTTCGTATGTGAGGCTGAGTCAAGAGAATAAGCAATCACTGTGGCCTCAGGTTTGAGATCGTAGGGTTCTGCGGGAGCAAAATATCGGGGGTGAACGGGCAACAGTAATGACCGATGCGAAGTGAACGGGAAGATGAGGTCAGATTAGAAGGCGGTGGCTAAGACTTTGGGGTCTTCAACTTGCACGCTCGCAGAATCTCTTGGACTACAGCGAGATTGGATAGTATCTTTGTTGTCTAAATTTTGCAGGAAGAAAAAGCTAGCAACAACCCAGGACGGCTGTGGAAACTTCCGTCATTAGAGAAACGCGACACGTCCTGGCGAACAAGTCTTGGCGCGATATCCACTTTAGCCCACCAGAATCTAAATGACTTGTAAGCGTTTAATTAATTAGGCAAACGCTTCTGGAGCTCGATTTTGATATTCGGCTCAAAGTAGGAAGCATCACTTAGCAAGAGGCAATCACAGTACGTTACACACACTTCAGAGTTCGAAGTCATTATTTAGCTGAATTCCGGGTTACCGCGCCGCGTTCGCCTTCCAGCGCAACCACTAACCAGATGTTTTGGGGGTGGTGCACCGCCAGTTCCGACAACAATATATCTACACAAGCCCCTTATTCATCTCCTACACGCCCTGCGCAAGGGAAAACAAAGACGAGACTCGGACAAATGCGGATGTCCCCCACACAGCCGTCTCCAGTGTGAAAGAAACCGATCAATGCGAACAAGAAAGAAAATAGGGCGATACCACAACGCAGTGGCGTAGAAAACAAACTGTGGAGTACGCCGTGCTCCACCTATGAGACTAGATGACAATCCTCAACCACCAAAGGTGACAAAAAATGCAATAAACCCCAACCAACCAATATTTCTCCAATCTACCGAACGCCGGGCGATGGACGAGACAACTAAATAAACAGCAAACAAATGATTCTGTGAGAAGCCAAACCAAACACGTAAGGGCCGTGAGCCTGGCGGGCATTATTATGTACAGCCATCATCAAGGGAGTGTGTATCAATATTCAAAAGATTTAGCTATCGTAAAAATGTGTTAAGAACTCGTGCGTCACAGCGACTCCGGCTCCTCCTCTCGCGAAACCGTCGGCCTCCGCGAGCCTAGAGCGTGTCTTAATCGACTTAACTGTCCTGTGTGGACTGGCTGGCCTGACTGACTGTGGCTTGATTCTAACCGCGTGAGTAACGCGGCAGATGTGAAGTCATTGCTGGCTTCAAAGCTTGGCCTGACACGGTCCATTGAGACTCGTGCACGTTCATAAGAAGGGCGAGGTCGGTCCAGTGATATTCGAGGAGGAAAGGGGCGCTCTACTGTGCCATCAAGTGAGCGCCGTAAAGTGTGGTCAGTGCTGTTGCTACCATTTTGGCTTCTCGGATTGTGAGTCGTTGCAGTGGGAGCGACAGACGGCGGGTATATGGGCCGCATGTCCTCGTCTACCGTGGATGCTTTGTTGGGCTGTTTCGCGAGCTTAGAAACGTCGGACAAGGAGAGAGAAGAGACCTTTTCTGGAGGTGAGGGAATGAATGCATCTGTCTCATCAAGGTAATCAAATTCGCCCCGTCGGACCTTTTCGCGTATGATATCTACGTCGCGGGGAAAGTAGATCTTTTGTATCGCTTTGATGGTGAATCGCGGAAGGAGACAGGCGATCGTAGTCATGAGTAAAATAGCCCAGAAAGCGAGGGATCCATACACTTGAGGAGCTGCTTTGTAGAACGTGGTGCTGGCAGTGGTAGAAGTGTATACCCCAGTCCAGAACCAAGTCAGGAGAGTACTGATAGCGACGATGAGAAGCATCAGCCAATCCCACCTATAGGTATTGAACAGGATATAGAGATTGGCTACGAGGACTGCAATGGTGGCAACGAATACGCCCATGCGTTTTGTATCGTCAATCCCAAGTCCATTTTCGGTATTGAAAGTTGCAGGGGAGAATAGTAGGTAGACCATGAAGAACGTGACAATGGATTGATAACATCCATCCGCCATGTACATCCTATCTACGATTAGAACGCGAACCTACATCAGAAGAAATCTAGACACGTACCAAAACTTGGGTTGGGTCCATTCCTTCCTCTCAATACCTCTTCGGTACAATTGCGGAACAGCCAGCGACACCTTATCGCTAACATCTTGATCAAGGACGCCCATCAAAATCACTGGTAGTGACGTGAAGGCAAGATTGAATAGGATAACATAGGTGTAGTCAAATATGTAGGAACAGTCGTAATTGTCGTAGATTTGATACCAGAACAAGGAAAATGTCCACACAATATTCTGTGCGTGGTTAGAATGAACTCACTGTATGGATTCAGAATCTGCTTACTTTGTAGAAGAAATTGGCAATGCACTCCGCAAGTCTGCGATAAGACCACCTTCCGTGAACGAGAATTAAACGGGTGAGGAAACGGAACTGGCCAATGGCATAATCTGATGACATGGCAGCTTGTCTGCCCTCTTCACCAGCAATACCCACACCAACATGTGCTTCCTGAATCATGGCAACGTCATTTGCGCCGTCGCCGATGGAAAGCGTGAGACAATCAAGACCAGTCTTAACCATATGTACCACAGCTGCTTTCTGACTTGGACTAACTCTGCAGCAAAGGACAGCCCGGCACTGCTTGCAAAGGAGCAGGAACTTCCGCTTTATCGACTCATCTAAGACGAGCTTGAGAGAATCTCCGTCAATGATAATAGCGTGCGTTGGATCCGGAGGCTCATGGTTGTTTTGAGCAGCCTTGAGTTCCTCCTCTGATCCGGTCATATTGAACGTTGCGAGATGTTTGTCAAGTTCGGCCTCAGCCGTCTCTAGACTGTCGTCTTCGACCTTGAAGACAATCAGGTCCATATCATTGTCCAGCAGGTTGCAGGAGAATCCAATGTTGATAGCAGTTTCAACTTTATCACCAGTCAACACCCAGAGCTTAATACCGGCTTTGCCAAGCAATGAGATCGCGTCAGGAACACCGTCCTGTAACCTGTCCTCAATGGCGGTGCCACCCAGGAGGAAGAGCTCTCTCTCGATGGAATCGGCGACTTCCTCAAGTTTTTCTTCGCGGTTAGTAACGGCACTGGCAGCAAGGTCATGCCGCCTGTTCCATTCCTGGTATTCCTCTTCACCAAGCTCTCTTTGTGCGATGCAAAGTGTTCGCAGGCCTTCCCGTGCAAACATCTCGAGATGTTCGGCAGTAGTTCGTCGAAGTTCAGGTTGTTCTCCTTTCTTAAGCCTCGAGTATATGATGCTGTCCGCACCCTTACAAAATAAAATAATCTTGCCATTAGGCATTCTCATGATTGCACTCATACGCTTGCGAGTCGAATTGAATTCAAGAGTATTGAGAACAGTATACTCTCTTTCCTGACCCAAGACATTGAGGTTAATTCCATCTTGCTTTCGACCAAGTACGGTGAATCCCATGTCACGGGCGGTTGCCACAAGCGCAGCTTCATCGGGTGACTGGGCTTTAAATTCGATCTTTGGTGGGTCGCCCGGCGTCCTTTCCGTAATAACAGTATGGCAAAGTGCTAAGGCCAACATGAATTGCTCATTTGCAAGTCGCTGCTCTTCGCCAGATTCCCCTGATAAGTCAGCGATGTAATCGGGGGCCACGAAAGTGAGATCCTCGTCTTTGAGGTAAGGATTGTCATGCATCTTCCGGATACCTTCCAACATGCGGACGCGGTCACGCGCGATCTGTGCACGAGCACGAGCACCCTCCTCTTCCACATTGATGCCTTGTCGTCGTTGCATGCCAGCTTGTGCCTCGGTGTATGCTTCTCCGTAGGGTACACCATTCACTGTCGCCTTTTTGAATTCCATTACATTTTGTGTCAATGTGCCTGTCTTGTCTGAGAAGATGTACTCAATTTGACCAACGTCATCCGATATGTTCCATGATTTCGGAGTGCATGGATAGTCGATCTTCTCGTAGTACATTAGGATATCGCTATAGATGAAAACGGCTTGTAAAGTTCTGATGATTTCAAGAGTAATGTAGAGCGAGATCGGCACCAAGTTTTGGAACAGGATCACTCCAGCCCAAAAGGTAATGAATCCGTCCAAAGATGGGATGTTATTGCCGTATGACCCGTATTCGAATAGTGCGTGAGTTGTGTCCGATTTGCCCCAATACACGCCTTGGATTATGCCGGAGATTAAGCACATGAAGAAAAGAATGATGAAGTTATATATGACGTTCCAATTTAAGTCCTTTGAGATCTTGGCGCGTTTACTAGGAGTTATTCCAGAATTGATCATGATTTTCGTTTCGTCTCCAGTGAAAACCACGACTCCAAGAATCCACTCGGTATTCCGAAGGTTACATCCTCGCAGGAGAAGATTGTTGATCGTGATAGGTTCTGCCATTTCCACACCAGGGGCCTCCGGGTCGGTTGGATCGCGCTGGTTCCATCTAATAACTCCGTTATAGGCGTAAAGATTTGCATGCGGGCCTTCACTCTCAATCACAAATTCCGACCTCTCGCAATGACGGGCATGCCTCACACCTCGGGAGCACTGCAATGCTTGTCGAACCTTTAGATTCGTTTCACCGTCCAAATTTTTGGTTTCAACGTAGCATGCCCCATCAGATTCCGATGTGGATAAGACAACTACATCTGCAGGAATTTCCTCATCGTTATACAGACGAACAAAATCGCCAACCTGCACGTTCTTCCAGAAGTCTTTCTTAAATCTAGCTTTGTCAGGAATTGACTTGAAGGGGTCTATAATGCTGCCGTAGAATTTCTTTGGTTTGCCTTTAGAATCTGCGGCCTCTGCTTGCCTCTTTGGTCCAGGGCGGATATCCTCGAAGGTGACAGTCGTTTTTGGGTGCCCTTCGATATCAAGAACATCGCTAGGCAATTTCTGACCCGACAGTGGTGAAGGGACTGGCGTCATTTGAATCCCATCCTCCCCAGGCTCGCTCTGCGCCGAGAGATAGGAAGATCGGCGTGACATAACGGATGCACGCCTGGTTTCGATCGAGGGCCTTGACTCGTCCATGGCTCTCTCCCTCCAACCTTTTCCCTTTTCTCCATTGGGAGCCTTCTTTGATTTCCAGAGTGACCAGATCCAGGTAATGAGTCTTGTATTGACCTTTTTGAACCGTCGCCAGAGCGAAACCTGATCTTCTGCTGTATTAACATTATTGAAATCAACTAGCCGATGTACTGGTGCATTGTTCAACTCGTTGTCCAGGATAGTCCTCCGCCAATCTTCAATTGCGTCCTTTATAGCAGTTATACAAATAATGACTATCAAAGGGACGGAGTTTAACGCAGGATTCGTTGCGCCAAATATGGGGAATATCTAAAGGACACATCGCATTAGAACATAACTTTACAAGACATATGAGTTGGAGGACACACCGAGAGTATAATAATGAACAGAAAGTAAATATTCGCAATGTTGTGAAATTGGAACCACAGGTTTTTTGGGATAAAGCTTATGGGTGTGTACTTCGCTGTTCGTATTTTATTCCGCGCGTAATGGGCTTTCGGATGCCCTTCTTCATCCCTGGCGTCTGGTGGGAGGGGTATGTTGAAGAATATCCTCCGACTTGTATCCAGCCCATCACTCTCATATTCGGAACTACCGTCTTTGCCTTCAAGGCCATTACTTTCCATACCCGAAGAGTCTCTCTTCTTTTCATTGGAACCGGTTCGTTTGTGAAGGCGGTCAAGCAACGACTGTCTTTTCTGGTCTCCTTTCGTGCCTTTCGCTCTGTGGGTTGCCCATCGAATCCGTTTTATGGGACTCGAGACCTCACTACCCTCCTGATAAGGTTGTATGGCCATTGCAAACGCGGGGCCGTGACAGGCTTGGTGGAGGGTTGTTTGGGCTTTTGAGTCTGCCGGCATCAGCCGGAAAGGCTTCTACGCCGCAAAGAAAAGCGATTCACCTCGATTGGAGGTTGTGGCGACTTCTCCTTAATGATACTGGAATGGGCCTGGTGTCGTGAAGAAAGATTTTGAAAGGGTCCGTACGGGGGTCGTTTCGGTTAAGGCTGATGAGGCCAGATGGGAGTAGGGTACGTTCCAGGGATTACACGACGACCAGCAGCAGCGCGGGGAGATTCTTCCGAAAGTCGTGGTGGAAGCAGCGGCGGGATCAGGTAGAGAAGTGAGGGCGCATCATTGGTAAGGAAGGGAAAGGGTATGGGTGAAAGATTTGCTTCTTTGCGGTGCAGAGGTTGTTGCTGACGGAGCAACTCTGGAGGGACAAGGCGCAGGTGGAAGAGCCGGAGATTGGAAAGGCGCGAACTAAGGGCGGACAACGAGTGGCCGGGGAACGACGGCGCAGAATAATCAATGGATATATCAATGGCCGACAGATCCGAGCACAAGCTTTTTCACCTGTCTCTTTCAGACGCTGCGAACACTCTTGTCAGCCTGCGGCGAGGTGATGCATTGCTGTTTTATTATTATAACACCCTCGTGGCTTGGACGTATCTCCTGTCAGCGCTGAGCACGGACATGCCCTGGGTCCGCCGTGACTCAGCACTGAAGGTCTTTATGCCTCGCATCGAATTACGAATCAGATGGCAGCCAGAGTGAGCGACCTTGCAAATACGCGACCACGCTGCGGGATGCACGGCAGACTGCACACTTTGTACACATGTTCATTACGAGCAATATTGGAATTTATAAGGCCCGATCCGAGGGATTCGCGCCAGATCAAACCCCAGAGTGGATGCAGGAGACACGTACATGTATGAAAGCAACGCGAATCCAATACTCTACGTTTCGCTTTTGAAGCTCCGACAGGCCAATGCCTGGGAGGAATGCCTCTTGGTGAGGGGCATGGCTGGGAATGGCAAGCACAATTTCTTTCGTCATAGACCATTGTAGTCTATCAACCATCTGATAATTTAGATAATTCAGATAATAAGGGGGGTATACCTAGACGCCGGGCAGCCGGTCGCACGTGCTATCGTGTCGTCGGTTCACTAAAGTAGGTACGAACTTCAACGGGACATGGCAGCTCCGCCCTATTGTCATCCAACAACATCAATATGCCTCCCAATCGAAGCATCACCGACTTCTTCAAGCCAGCTGCGCCAAACAGTCGGCCGATATGGGATAACATAGTGGTGCAACACCCAGGTCCGCAAGCCTCGCACAAACTATCTCGACTTCAGACAATATCCTAACTCTGTGCCTCAAAAATTAGATTCGAAGCCAGCGCGCCCATGGCCTTCACCTCGTGTTCCAAATCGCCTTGCAAATACAGCGACGCGTGAAGCCGCGCCTTCGCCCGCTCCTCGCCGCAATCCTAGAGTCACCGATGTCACGGCTAAACCAAAAGCTGACAATGCCTCGACAAACGCATCTTTTTCCTCGCTCACGTCAGCGTCTCAGACTCCCCCAAGCTCTAATAACAGCAGGCGCATGGTCAAAAATGGTGACGAGGTTGTGTGCAATTCGGACTCCGAAACGGACAGTTCGGACGATGAGCTGGAAGATTTGGACAAATTCCTACGCAAACCTTCACCTGCTGCCGCTCAGAAACGCGCAGTGGATGGAACACAACGAAGCCTATCAGGCCGTCAAACGCGCTCAGGTGGCAGTGTCCAAAAGGAACGGGCAGTGCCACAAGCACCACCTGCGAAAAAGTACAAATTCTCACTAAGCTCACTAGTTGACGCATCCAACAACGACTCTGAGGCGGAGAAAAAGATTGCTAAGGCAAAGATAGAACTCGATAAACCAATCGAGGATTCGGCTCAATCTGAAGATGTCCATGTTGACGAGACAATTCTTACCTCAATCATTGAGGACGAGGAAGATGGGGATAAAGCGCAGAGGCTACTGCTAGCGATGAAGAGAACGAATGCCCTTCATCGGGACCCTACTTGGCACTTTTTTTACGATGACATCGAAAACAAATCACGCCAGCCGTTTCCCGCGTTGAGTCTACCAAGGTATGGTTGGGCAGCGATGTTCAAAGGTCAGTCAATTCGCAGTGAAAACGATCTGCACACTAATATTATTCAGATCCAACGGCAAGGGATCAAGCTTTTCTGTCCGGCTATGCTAGAACTATTTTTCGCCACCAAGAGCTTCCGGAAGAACTGGCATCCTGGATGATTGACGAGTGTAGGGCCAACTCTAAAATATTACTCGCGTTCTTCGCTAACCTAATTAAGTAATTTACCATCCGAGAGAAGACTTGAAGTTTGAGTATCTACAGACACTCAAGGTATTTGACAGCAATTTTATGATATCGTCTAGACCTAACAATTCGCAGTCCTGCCCGAGATCTTTAAATGTGCTTCTTACACCTAGTAAGCTTACTGAGCTGTTCGGTCGGCTAGGGGCCAAGGATGAAGCAGCTAATCCTGCGAGCGTAATGGCTCTTTCATTTGAAGCGCCCAGCAGTGAGTAAAACGAACAATCTAAAAAGGCCCTAGCTTACCAGCGCAGAGCCGAAACGACCAATTCCATCAGGTCTAAGATGGGTTGTTCTTCTGCTTGGACAAGCAGCTTCAACGTAAGCACCCTTATTCAAATTCGAGACTGCAACTAAGGCTCGCAACAACAGCCTTCCATTGGAATGTAGCGTCCACGCCATCAATATCCTCCTCCGCGTGTCATTCGACGACAGCGTCCTCGCAGACGCCACTCTCCAGATTACCATCCAAGATTCGATAGAAGCCTTAATATCTAGCCTCCCTGACTCCGACCTCGACATATCAGTAGGCCTTATCCTCCACCTCCTTCATCACATACTGACCAACTCCAGATCGACCAAATAACCAACACTATCCTCTCAACCCTCAAAGACCCCATCCTGCAAGACCAACTAATCTCCTCCCTCCCCACTCACTCCCCCCTTACCCACCACTTCCAACGGCACCTTGCGCTCTCATTCTTCCTTTCCCCCACCCCTCTGGGCGTCCCCCTCACCTCGCCCATTCTCCCTTCTCTAATCCACACCCACCTCACTACCTCGCCCTCCCTTCAAATCACTCCCCGAACCTCCTACCCAGCCCTCGGCGCCATCATTTCCCTCCTTGACACCGCCATCGGCCCCGGCTTCTCCGACCTATCTTTCCTCCCGTCCAGACCCCCACCAAACACCCCCGCAGTCCCGCTTGTACCCGAGGAAAAAGCTTTCAACGAATCCGTCGACCTCCTCGCCTCCCGCGTCAAGTGGCTCAGCAACCGCATCATCGACGCCGGCGCGACGGACATGTCGCGCTGTGAAGCCAAGGGCGTCTGCGAGCGGCTGTACTACCGGCTGGAGAGCGCGGTGCGCACGCGCGGGCGGCGGCAGCGCGGCGTGTTCGGCGGCGATGACGACGACGACGACGACGACGAGGGGGCTAGGAAGTTGTTTAGGCGGTGGTTCAAGAACTCTACGACGGGCTCGGAGGCGGTGGCTGATGGGGCTTAGGGATGCTAGTTTTAAGATATGATTTATGGTTTTTATATAGAGGTGCGGATGCGGGTTCCTGGTGTTCCTGGTGTTCGGGATTGATGTTTCGCGGCGGGTTGGCATGCTTGTCTCAATACGGCGTTTGATATGCCGTTGATACCACATATGCCACTGGGATTCTTATTAAAGTTGAAATTAAGATATATTTGTACGGCTGCAGGAGCCCATCCCATCCCATGCGCCAATGCATCAAGGCGAGGGCGCAAGGGTCGTTAATTTGGTTGTCCCCCTGCCAAGTAAATTTTAAACGAAAGTCCAAAGTACTCCAAAACCACAGTAGACGAACATGAAGAATTCTTAGGCGTCCAAAGCAATCTACGAGGGCGCGCCTCAGACTAAACTGCGCGTACGCCGAAATCACGCACGAAACAGTCGTGTCATCACTCACAACCTCAAAGAGCACACGTGGTTTCATATCCTCATCACATCAATTGCGTATACCACCATGCTACACTCATAGATACGGACAGCAGACCCACCCATCCCTCCTACCTAGACTACACGAAACGAAAGACGGACGACCCCAAGCCCAGCACGGCTGATGACTCGACTCCCGAAAATCCCCCAAACCAACCAACAACCCCCAAAAAAAAGGTAGAAAAGGACAGAAGTTCCAAGCATCAGGTAATCCAGCCGCCACGAACCCACCAAGCCAGCGAGGATGCGCAGCAAAATCCGCGAGAGAGAAAGAGATTTTTTTTTGGGGGGGGGAGGGGTATTTCGGCGCGCGCCGCGCAAACGCACCCCTACAACCCGCCGAGCCTGTTCTTCTCGTCGATGTGGCGGTACCGCTCCTGCTCCTGGCGGTACTTGAGCACCATGGCGACGCACAGCACCAGCAGGACGTCGACGCCGACGATGCCGAACGCGGCGGTGAAGATCAGGTCCATGTAGCCGTTTGCGAAGCTGCTGAAGGCGCTGATGCAGCCCGGCTTTTGCGCGGCGACCAGCGAGTTCGTGCATGTGCTGTCTTGGATGAACATTGGCGAGGTGCTGTTTTGGTAGCCGCAGCAGGAGAACTGGGAGGTGTTAGCTTGGCGGTGCGGGCTAGAGTGGCGTGGTGGTGTGGGTTGGGTAGGGCGGCTGTGTGTTTGGGTTTGTTGAGGCGCAGGAGGAGGGTGGTGGGATGTGAGGATAATGATGGCGGTGGAATCACATCTGGGAGATTTCGCGGGGTGTTGAGGTTGATGAGGGGTGGGGTGGGAGGGAGTTTGGGAAACAGCAGAAAGTTTGGAGGAAAGGGGAAGGCTATTGAAGTTTGATAGAGAAGTGCCCTGTCATACCTTTTGCTGCAACAGACTCTGGGTCAACGGAGTCTCCTTAGCCCAGATCGCACCCAGGTTCGCGCGCGATTGCAGAGTAGTGAACCAGATGACGACACCTAGCACCAGAGTGAACGTGGCGCAGAACACGGCAAGCCACCCTTGGGCACGAAGCCAGCCCCGATTTTGCGGGAGGAAGAGCGCCGGGAAAGACAACAGGAAAGTAATAAAGACAAATATGGCATTTACAACGCCACCTAGATGGACAGATTGATTAGCATGACTAAACATTTCGTGGGTTGGACTATATTGGGTTGCGTGGTAAAGCGGAACATGGAATTTGCCTACTGGTTAGAGGACACTGCTTGAGGAGCAGATGTTGGGCGACATTGGAAGTGGTGGGAGATTTGTGTATCGCATTCTCTGCCATCAACGAGAAGCCTATCAGGAGTCCACCGCAACAGGCGAAGAGGAAGTCGGTCCCGAAGAAGACCATCATGAGTTTGTTCGGCATCTTGATCGCGGCTCTTAAAAGTTTCGCGGGCGGGGTTTAATGGGTATCTTAAAGTCAAACTAGGGAGTTCAAAAAAACTTATAGAGCGCTTCAAGCACGAGAAAAGGGAAGAAGATAAAAGCTCTTCAATCAAGGAGAGACTTGAGGTATAGAAAGGAGTGTAGATGTCGTTGCAGCAGAGCCGTCCCGCAACTCTCGCAGACGGAACAAGACGATCAAGAAAAATAGGTACAGGAAGCAGAAGAGAAGTTGGTGAGGAGAGAGAAAAAATGATCGCCGGGAGGGTTTTCTTTAGCATAAGAGGCCTCGTAGGCGTGTCGCAAAAGTCCGGATAGGCGAAGCATATTGCGTTTCAGGAACGTCGTGACAAGGCTGCATGTGCGGATCACGGCGGCTTGGTGGAGCACAGGGGGAAAGGAGATGGTTTGGAGTTGCGCAAGCGCTGATATTGAAAAGATAACATTATTGCTACGAATACACTCATAGTGATATTGGATGTGGTAATCTGGTGATGTATGAAATGGTGGTTTGGATGGCCTCGAGAGGGGCGTTTGAGTTGTATTGGCGGCGGAGGAAGCCGTGCAGCGGACAGAGAAGCAGGCAGTAGGCAGTTGTCCGAACAGGGCAGGCGGTCAGCGCCTGTCAGGATGAGTCAGCCGAAGGGTGGGTGATTGGCCAGAATACGCGATGCCAAGTAATTGGCCCACTTTTGATGTTACACGGGACACAATTTCCGCCTTGCCCGTTTCCCTCTCTCCCACGCTAGGCCTCTCCGGCGTCCATCGAAACCGCCATTCCCTGCTTGGAGTGACAGCCCACGACCTTCGAGGTAAGCCCCACCCCCTTACCGTCTCCCTCTGTATCCGCGAATCCTGCCCAAATTGGCCCGAGTCACTGTATAGTTGGGCGTATTGTGCGTGTATCCAACACCCCCAGACCAAAGAGCGGCGCGTTGAGAAGGCTTTGTCGACTCGGTAGTCGTCATGATGCGCACCGCCAAACGACACAAGGCGACAAAAAAAGCCCCAAAACGCGCCTAATGTGGCCTCCCCATCCGATCAGCGATTCGAGGGGGCCAGGGTTTGGGTCTGCTATCGCTCCGCGCGCGCAGCCAACCGTCTGCTCTAGCCCCCGTCTCCACTGCCCAAAAACCACCCGAAATACTGCCCTCCGCCCGTTTCACTTTCCCCAATCTCTCCTTCACTTTCCCTCTCTGAGACAGAACCTCTCACACTTTTGCAGAGTCCTCCGCAGATTCATCCCTGGTCGGTACAAGCCTTCAGCAGGCCAAGTACGGCCCATTCTCAAATAAGGGCTTTAACGCTCTCTTGCTGCTTCTGGCATTCCTCCATTAAACGCAAGGTACGCGGGCTTTTCCTGGCTTTTCCTGGCTTCCCTCAAGCAGCGAGCTTGCCTCTTTTCGCCTCGACCGCTGTGCGACGAGAGCTTGCTCCTGCGCTTTCCTTGCATTCCACGCCGCCACAGGCAAAAGCAGGCAAGCATACCACCTGCCACCAGCCCCCGACCCGTTCTTGACCAGTTCTTGACCAGTTCTTGACCCGTTCTTGACCCATTCCTTCTCTGTGCAGGCCCCCCTCTCCGCCAGCTGCCACCTTTTTTTTACTTTTAGCCTTTGCCTGATTGATCCTGATTGTTCCCTAACAGCATCGTTTAGGCCTAATCCCACTTGACATCGCCTCATCCGCTCTTTGATTTCTCCGACCGGCTGCCCTCCAAAGAGGAAATCCCCACACAATCTTCGCGACCACAAAGAGTAAGGTCAAACACTCTACCCAAACTGTCGTAACCACTTCCGACAACGAATCGCATCATGGCCAGCGAAATCACCGACCACGACCAGCACCCATCGCCTTCGGTTCACGACGACCAAGGCGT